>Ga0315322_10000275_pt1 | contig 36591 bp, 29 predicted proteins | sample M110021515metaG_FD_203461 | JGI IMG/M metagenome (GOLD analysis project Ga0315322, IMG submission 203461) | Ammonia-oxidizing marine archaeal communities from Monterey Bay, California, United States - M1 100m 21515 | ecosystem: Environmental > Aquatic > Marine > Intertidal zone | place: USA... | reverse complement strand
CCCGAACCACCACCCGTCAACTTTCCGGATGCGGACAGCACGCTACCACCGTCGATCGGTTTACCCATCCCCGTTCAAGACGATGGCACCCTATCGTTGCCGCTGCTTGAACCACTGGACGTTGAAGGCCGAACCCTCGATCAAGTCCGCGACACTTACATCCTAGAAAGCATCCTCGTGAGCGAAAAGGCTCGCCCATTTGTGACCATCATTCGCGAACGAACCTGATATGTGATTGTAGTACGTGAAAACATATCCGGTAGCAACAGTGGTTACATCAGGAGCATTGATCAAACCACTACTAGTGGGCTTGTCAAATTGCCTGCCTATCACAATGACATCTAGCACGCTCTCGTTGAGACGGGCGGACTATCTGGACTGAACGCAACAAACGAAGTCAAATTTACAAGAGCAAGCACAGCAGACAAACGCAAGCGTGCAGACTTTCTCAGAGCATTCCGGTAACAACAGTAAGCAACTCGCCTAGCCCTCTGCATTTGCCCGCCGAACCTGCCAGATGCCCCTGCGATCTTGAAAATTCCGCTACGGGTGAAACCGGGCGTGGTTCCTGAACTGTCTACGGAAGATGTAACGCGACAGGATGGAGATGTAGTCTACATCGAGTCTCATGACGCTGAAGAATTCTACACTGGTGGCTTATTGTCACCGGGCGACCACATGCTTCCTCACACTACGACTTGGACGCGCTGCAGGCGATGACCATGGCCGGCGGAGCAGTGGGAGGCAACCGACGAGTCGCGTAGGGCGCTGGAGGTAGAGCAAACGGATTTGGCATCAACACTAGCGTACCGCCGGTCATTCTGTATATTCTCATAAAACACCTTGCGATGGATAGCTTGCCATCGAGGTGGACTTGGCTCTAGCCATCATTGATCCAAATGCACTGCCATTGATCCAAATGCACTGCCATTGATCCAAATGCACTGCCATTGATCCAATCAGGGGACATCCTAATTCTTCAGTACAAGTGTGAAGAAGATGTCATCAACTTCGGAATCGCGACCTCCTTCACCTTTGCCATCGCCGAATTGTTCAGCGGGCGTTAAACAAAACGCGAATTGAAACTCACGAAAGCCACGATTCGACTACTCGGATCGTGGCTTTTTTTCCTTTACAGTACATATGACGCCGTACTCTGTCAAAAGGCTTTGCAACAACCACGACATCGCTCCACTTTGGCCCTCACCTCCGACAAGACGCTTTTGCGTTAGCAAGCACATGCCCCCCTCGACAGTTCCGTCTCCCGAACATCACTACCACTTCGTTACAGGCCGACTCGCTGAGTCGGCTTTACGAAGTATCTTGGAGGACCTGGCTAGCAAACACGGGTTTTCATATTCTCTCGACGTGTTGCCCATTACCGTTGCCGCCTTGATGACACCCCGCTGGATACGTCGTCATCTTGAAGTGCCCGCAATCGCGACCCACCTTGTTCTTCCTGGCTACTGTGAAACTGGAATTGCAGAACTCTCTGATTCTGTAGCTATTCCAATCCTCATCGGCCCCAAGGATTGCCGTTCCCTACCCGAGTGGTTTGGTGGAAAATCGGAACCCATCACACTCGATAACCACGATATAAAAATCGTAGCCGAGCTGAACCACGCACCGCGCAGCTCCATCACTGAAATCATTGCCGCCGCCAAGAAACTGGTGGCTGATGGTGCAGACATAGTCGACTTCGGTTGTGATCCGTCGAAGCGTTGTCCGACAATTGCGGACTATATAAAAGCTATGATTGCTGAAGACATCCAAGTTTCAGTCGATACCTTTGATTCTTGGGAAGCAACACAAGCCACAAGACACGGTGCAAGTTTGGTGCTCTCCGTCAATTCGAGCAATCGAGAACAGGCCGTCGACTGGGGTACAGAAGTGGTGGTGATTCCCGATGCCCCCGGTGACGACCGAAGCTTTCACGAAACGATTGCCTTTCTCACTCAACGAAATGTGCCACACAGACTTGACCCGATTTTGGAACCCATTGGTACAGGATTCATCAATAGCCTTGTACGCTACAGCCAAACTCGAAAACAGTACCCTGAACACAACATGCTGATGGGAATTGGCAACCTGACGGAGTTGACCGATGTCGACTCTGCGGGGGTGAACATGGTCCTGATGTCAATCTGCCAAGAACTGGGCATCAGGAGTGTGTTAACGACTCAAGTGATCAACTGGTCAAAATCAGCAGTCAAAGAGTGCGACCTTGCTCGCAGACTCACCTACCACAGTGTCAAACATGGCATTCCCCCAAAACGACTGTCAGACCAGTTAGTGCTCCTCAGGGATGCAAAACTGCTTCCCTACCCCCGTGAAGCGATTGAAGATCTTGCCAAGACGCTCAAGGACAACAACTACCGTATTTTCGCACAAGATGAAGAATTACACTTACTCTCCGCGGGCGTCCATCTTCAAGACTGTGACCCATTTCGACTCTTCGACCGCTTGATGCAGCAAGAGATTTCTTCGAATGTTGACGCAGGACACGCCTTCTACCTTGGCTTTGAGCTGGCAAAAGCGAGCATCGCACTGCAACTCGGAAAGCAATACGAACAGGACCAAGCCTTGAACTGGGGCTATCTGACCGTTGAGGAAGATCACCACCGGATAAAACGTACGAGCAGACATCGAAAGAAAAACAACTGATGGTGAATTGCAACTACACTTGGTCGAAAGATGACTTTCGACATTCTGCAAACCCATCTTCCCCATGACAGACGCACAAGTTTCCCTCGATCGCACAAAACAACCCAAAGCTAATCGCTGGCGGAAAGCATTGTTTTTAGTCTTGGTTCTGTGGACGGGTTCATCAGCCCTACTCTCGACCACTTGGTTTCGCGCTTGGGTAAGCTATCCGTTGCACATTTCCAACATGAAAACGAAGGCAGAGATTGCTTACGTCATGTCCGATGGCCATGCCTATTGGAACCGGCTGTACGCAGCCAGCGACCTCTATCACATGGGACTGATTCAAAAGATTGCGGTTCAGGAAAATCCAACCAGCTCACGATACAATTTCGTCTCACAACAATCACAAACGGTCACTCAACGTGCCATTCGCTACCTGGAGAATCTGGGCGTTCCTGAAGATTGCATTACTACAGTCACAGGGATACCTACTGCTCCACTTTTAGGCACTTGGAGTGAGGCTCAAGGCTTTGCGACTGAATTTCCCGATGCCACCAACATGGTGGTCGTCACCTCCTCTCCCCACACTCGCCGCAGTCTGATGTGTTTCAAACGGGCAATGCCGGATTCTTGCCATGTCAGTGTGCTTGCGGATTCGCTCCCTGCCGAAGGTGCTGAGCTTTTCGCTCCAATCTGGTTCGAGTACGGAAAGTTGGCAGTCTATTGGCTTGTTGCACGCAAATGAACAACAAAACCGAGCAACAAAAAAACTTAGTCGCAATTTCCGGCAGATCATTCACCGACAAATCAATGAGATTTCCCCAAAGCTCTTCACGCCATTGGTAGCCTGAATTAGTCCATTTCCTGTCCGTTTGCCACATTTACGAATAGAATAATCATGGCGTCTATCACACCAAATCAAGCGCCCCGTGTCCTCGTGACTGGAGGTGCAGGATTCATTGGTTCCGCCCTCCTTCGATATCTGTCAGACAATAATCATGCTGTCACATTAAATGTCGACAAATTGACATATGCAGGCAATCTTGAATCGCTCAAGAGTATCGGATCCAACTCCAACTACAGCTTTTTACGAGCGGACATCACGAACGCGGACCTTATCGCTGACACGATCAGAAAATTCCGGCCAACAGCCATCATGCACTTAGCTGCTGAAAGTCATGTCGATCGTTCTATTGACGGTCCCGCGGCTTTCATGGAAACAAACATCATCGGAACCTACACACTTCTTCAGTGCACACTTGAGTATTGGCGTGAATTGGGCTCGCGTGAAAAAGATGCATTTCGTTTTCACCATATTTCCACAGACGAAGTTTATGGCAGCTTGAGCAGTGAAGGTCTTTTCACCGAATCGACCTCTTACGATCCACGTAGTCCTTACTCCGCCAGCAAGGCCAGCAGTGACCACCTCGTGCGAGCGTGGCATCATACCTATGGATTCCCCACCCTAATTACGAACTGCTCAAATAATTACGGTCCCTATCACTTTCCTGAGAAACTGATTCCGTTAGTAATCCTCAATGCCATGGATCGCAAGCCGCTGCCGATCTACGGGAAAGGCGACAACATTCGTGACTGGCTTTACGTCGATGATCACGCTCGCGCACTCTGGACTGTGGTTCAAAGAGGAGCACCTGGCGAGACCTACAATATTGGCGGCAACATGGAACGAACCAACCTGAGTGTAGTAGAAAACATCTGCTCCATTCTGAATGAAAAGAAACCGTCAGCTGCCGGCGGCTACGAAAAGCTGATTGAATTCGTCAAAGATCGCCCGGGACACGACCTGCGTTACGCCATCGACTCATCAAAAATCAAATCAGAACTGGGCTGGGAACCATCCGAATCTTTCGAAAGCGGCCTAGAAAAAACGGTCGACTGGTACCTAAACAATGCTTGGTGGTGGCAGCCAATTCGTGAGGGGAAGTACACTGGCCAACGCTTGGGAAATGGGTAAACCTCGCAGGCCGGGCCGTCTAGGAAAACACGGGCGATGATATCCACTCACCAACACCGCTAACGACAATTTATCGCCCCAATCCCTCCAATTGCACCTTTCCTGCTAAGCAACCGCAAGTAGCCGTTTGGAACGGGGTAAGAGATCTAAGGAATGGCAAGCGGGACTGCGAAGCTCGGCCATGAATCGAGTGCAGTACGCAGCGCACTTGTGCTACCGACCATAGCGCCGCTGCGGAAGATAGATGCACACTGGCACGTTCAAACGCACTGTGATTTAACGTTTGGGTGAGCACTGGCCCCCTCTAGAATCATGGCAGATCACACAGAAGCATCGATGGAGCAAAAAAAGCTTCAGCACCCCGTTGGCTTAAAACGGGCAATGACTCTTTCGCTCGAGTAGAAGGTACATGTACAACAAACATGAGCTATGCTGACGACCCCGACATTTTTGCGTAGCGCTCGACCCAATCATGGTCACGCGAATTCCGATAAATTTAACAGTGAAGGCAAAATCCATTGAATCGTAAAGGAATCATCCTCGCCGGTGGATCTGGAACGCGACTGCATCCAGTAACACTCGGTGTTAGCAAGCAGTTACTGCCCGTCTACGATAAGCCAATGGTGTACTACCCATTGTCGGTACTAATGCTGTCCGGAATCAGGGAAATACTGCTGATATCGACACCCGAGGATTTACCAAGCTATCAACGGGTACTAGGCAATGGCAGTCGCTTTGGTATCGAGTTGAGTTACGCAGAGCAACCAAAGCCCGAAGGCCTTGCACAAGCCTTCCTGATTGGTGAACAATTCATCGGAAGTTCGGCAGTGACCCTCGTGTTAGGCGATAATATTTTTTACGGTCAGGGCCTAACATCCAAGCTACAAACGGTAGCAAATCAGTCGGTAGGCGCGACGGTATTTGGCTACCAAGTGGCCGACCCACATCGCTTTGGAGTCGTTGAAATGAGCGAGGAGAATAAAGCTATCTCAATAGAAGAGAAACCTGAAAATCCAAAATCCTCGCTCGCTGTCACAGGACTCTATTTTTACGACAACAAAGTGGTTGAAATCGCAAAATCGGTTGAGCCATCCCGCCGTGGCGAGCTCGAGATTACTTCAATCAATCAAGCCTATCTTGAACGAGGACAACTTTCGGTTCAGGTTCTGAGACGTGGCTACGCATGGCTGGACACCGGAACTCATGAGTCTCTCTTAGAGGCATCCTTGTATGTGAAAACCGTCGAACAACACCAGGGATACAAAGTCGCCTGTCTTGAAGAAATTGCTCTTAACAACCACTGGATCACCAAAGAACAAATAAGGCTTTCACTTCCTGATACTCCGAGCAACGTATATTTCAAGTATCTTCAGTCGCTCACAGCAAGACCTCCAAGGCATCCGGGTTACTAGAAGATCGGCGTCCACAAACAGTCGTTTTGACAACCTGCTTTTCTCCAAGCAGATGAAATATTATCGCGTTCTATGAATGGACAAAGAGTACGCAACGAGCAGGCGAATGCCCCTCTGAGGTTTTCAAGCCCACATTCTCGATTCGAACCTATAATATCTCTATCAATCATCAACTTCAACAAAATGACGTCCCCCCCATAGAATTGAAAGGTTGTGAGTGAGAGAATCTTGATGGGGTGTACTGCGTCGAAAGGACTTTCACAGTGCCTAAAAGCATCTTACCGTGGAGCTGACCGTCTCAAGAGTGCATAAAGCCGACGTGGAACTCGATAAGGGCAAGAAGGTGTCCGAAATCAACTTCAAATGACAACCTTCTTCAGGTCGAAATTCCTGTTCGCGGCGACGCGTGCCCAAACCCAAGAACTAACGACAGACCGCTGGAAGCGTCCTTGTTCGTGCGGACAATGGAACGTAACCAAACCTCAAATTCGCATGCGTTTGAGAAATCGATGTCAACAATGGATGGCTACCAGTCAACGAATTCCGGGCAATCTTAACAAATATGAATTCACCTGAATCCGCCAATTACCACAACGCCTTTCAATCTCTGTCTGATGAGGGATAGAAGATGACTGCTTGGCGATACCCCATGAATAACCTGCTACCCAACGTGCAGCACCACGAGCAGGATTTAATTAATGTCATTACAAAGGTGGTCAGTAGCGGTTGGTTTGTCCTGGGACCGGAGTCAGTTCGATTCGAGGATAGTTTTGCGCGTTACCTGGGTGTGCAGCATTGCGTCGGAGTTGCGAACGGCACTGATGCAATCGAAATTGCCCTGAAGGCAACCGGTATCAAGCGAGGTGACGTGGTTGCAACTTCCGCCAACGCCGGCATGTATTCAACTTCAGCTATCAATGCGATCGGTGCGACCCCTCTGTACACCGACGTTTGCCCAAACACCCACTGCATGTCGCGAGACCATGCAGCAGACGCACTCGGAGCAGGTGCGAAAGCCATTATTGTCACTCATCTCTACGGCCTTGTCGCTCCGCAAATACGCGAGATTGCGTGCTTATGTGAGTCAGCGGGGGCAATTCTTGTCGAAGACTGTGCGCAGGCACACGGAGCAAACTTGGAAGGGACTTATGCTGGCACACATGGAGACGCCGCCAGTTTCAGCTTTTATCCGACGAAGAACCTAGGCTGCCTTGGCGACGGTGGCGCAGTAATTTCGAACTCTGCGGCAGTGGCGTCACAAGCACGGCAGTTACGACAATATGGCTGGAAAAAAAAGTACAACGTTGCTACTGAGGGCGGAAGAAATTCACGGCTCGATGAACTGCAGGCGGCAGTATTGTCACACTTCCTGCCCCACTTAAAGGCACGAAACGAACGGCGCCGGGAGATAGCCAGACATTACTCGCAGTTCATCCAACACCCAGATATCAAATTGCCTCCGGTGGCAGGTGAAAACTATGTTGCACACCTTTACGTCATACAAACACTTTACAGGATTTCTTTACGCGAGCATCTAGAGAAACACCGAATTCAAACAGAAGTGCATTACCCCGTCCCCGACCACAAGCAGCTAGAGTGTCCCCAGGGTTCCTCTATCTCGCTTCCTGTTACAGAGAGACTCGCAAAGGAAGTATTAACGATACCCTGCTTCCCTGAAATGTCACTCGAACACGCCTCTGAAATTACGGAAGTGATCAACGAATGGAAGCCATAAAGTATTCAATCGTTGTTCCCGTTTACAAAAACGAGGATTCAGTCCAGCGATTGCTTGAACAATTGACCCGCGCGAACGAATTACTCAAAGGCAGATTGGAAGTTGTATTTGTCGTTGATGGCAGCCCTGATGCATCTTATGAACGACTGAAAAGCTCACTTCCCACGACATCTTTCGCTTCACAATTACTCGCCCACTCAAGGAACTTTGGGTCATTTTTGGCAATTCGAAATGGTTTGCTCAAGGCTCGTGGAAATTATTACTGCGTGATGGCCGCAGACCTACAAGAACCCATCACACTCGCTGTCGATATGTTTGAACTTCTTGCTGCCGACAAATGCGACATAACAGTGGGGCAGCGTGTTTCAAGAGATGACCCAGCATTATCAAGACTCAACTCCGAGATATTCTGGTGGCTGTACAGAAAACTCGTGGTTCCTGAAATGCCAAAAGGTGGCGTTGATGTTTTCGGATGCAACAAAATCTTCCGCGACAAGCTACTCGAACTTGAAGAGTCAAGATCATCGCTGGTTGCCTTGATATTTTGGCTAGGTTTTCGCCGCGAGTCGGTAAACTACAAAAGGCAACGGCGGCTCGAGGGTAAGTCAGCATGGACACTGAAGAAGAAACTTGGCTACCTAAGCGACAGCATCTGTTCATTTACTGACTTGCCAATCCGTCTCCTTGTGTACATAGGAACCTTTGGCATCGTGATCTCATTGACAGCGGCCATCGTTGTAACCGCCGCCAAGTTCAGCGGAATGATTGAGGTATCAGGCTACACGGCAACGATTCTGGCAATCAGCTTCTTTGGCGCCATCAACCTCCTTTCTACGGGAGTTATTGGCACTTATGCATGGCGTGCCTACGAAAACACCAAGAACCGTCCCCTGGGGATCATTGCGAGAGAAACATATTTTCCGCCCCACCCCAAGCAAAGGCAGGAACAACCACATGATCCATCCAACTGCTGAAGTCGCAGCCAAGAAACTCGGCAAAGACTGTCGAGTATGGCAGGCGACCATCATCCTGGAAGGCGCAGCAATCGGTGACGACGTCAACATCTGTTCGCATTGCTTTATCGAGAACGAGGTCGTTATAGGAAACAGAGTCACGATCAAGGCAGGCGTACAACTTTGGGATGGAGTTTCACTCGAGGACGATGTTTTTATCGGACCGAATGTCACATTCACCAATGACAAATACCCTCGATCCAAGGTTTACCCAGAACAGTACGCAAGAACGCGAGTAAAGCGTGGGGCTTCCATTGGTGGCGGTGCTGTACTACTACCCGGAATCACCATTGGTGAGAACGCCATGGTTGCGGCCGGTGCCGTGGTCACTCAGTCAGTGCCGCCCCACGCGATTGTAAAGGGAAATCCGGCACGCATTACCGGCTACACTACCTCTAGCGTGACCACTCTCACAGAGGCTGCCAACTCCGAATCAGGAGAAGATCGGGAGCCATTATTAACCCGGACCCGTGCTAAGGCGTCTCAGCTTTGGAGTACAACGGATGCCCGAGGAAAACTCTCAGTTGGAAATTTCGAAGAACAAATCCCCTTCCAACCTCAACGTTTTTTTACGGTCTACGGCGTCCCAACGTCAAAAATCCGAGGGGAACATGCTCACATTGAATGCGAACAATTCCTGATCTGCGTTTCGGGAAGCTGCGACATCCTGCTTGACGATGGCATCACCCGATCCAACGTAACACTGTCACAACCCAGCACTGGGCTCTACATCCCCCCGATGACGTGGGCAACGCAATACAACCATACAAACAATGCTGTCTTACTAGTATTTGCGTCGCACAAATATGACGAAAAAGATTACATACGCAGCTACGATCAGTTCCTCGCTACTTGGCAGGATCACGACACATGATAGCCGGGATAGCCCGCGACGAATTCACACGCCAACTACGCGGCTTCTTACTCGGTAGCGTACTAAACTTTGCAATTAGTTATTCTTGCTACGCGTCGCTCTCTCGGCTACTCCACTATCAACTTGCATATTTCATTGCGTATGTCGTGGGCATAGCTTGGTCTTATTGGTTCAACGCTACCCACGTATTCAAAGTCCATAAGACACTCCGCACGTTTTGCATCTACCCAACGGTTTACGCATTACAATACGCTGCGGCTTACCTCGTATTATGGTACCTCGTTGAACGGATAGGCCTGCACTCGCTCGCTGCTCCAGTACTAACTGCAGCGATTACCTTTCCCCTCACATTCTTGCTGAGCAAGCTGGTTCTGGAAAACAACCTGCTAATGAAAAGAGCACACCGCAAGGGACAGCCCTACACAGTGAACAAGAACTGGCCCCACGAATAAGCGTCCACATTTCCATCCACTCAGTGTCGCCCCGACGCGACTGATATCGCTGGGTGTTGCGTGGTTGTCCAAGAGCGCGGCAGGCACGACGCTACGAGACTCTTTCTCGCCCCACACGGTTACGCTCGGTAGATTGTTACGCACGGTAGATACTGTGCGGCGACGGCGTTCAGGGCTTACCAGTTTCCCTTGGCAGCCTCCTTGACGATCTCCATATCGAGGGCTTGCTCGGCGACCATCTTCTTAAGCCGTGCGTTCTCTTTTTCCAGACCTTTCAGCTGCTTGGCCATTTCTGGTTTCATGCCACCTTACTTCTGACGCCAGCGATAATCCGTCTGTTCGGTGACTCATAGCAGTTTGCAAACCTCGGGTACCTTCTTGCCCTTACAAAGTTCCACGTCGGCTTTACGAAGTTTGGCAACGATCTGATCCACTGTGTGACGTTGCTGAGCCATTCTGAAAGTCCTTTCCGGGCAGTTCGCCCGAGCAAGATCCTCTCACTCACAATGGTGCAATTCCAAGGGGGAAGGTCACTGAACCCTTCAATGAAAAACTCCGTGACGAGCTACTCAATGCAGGACTCGTCGAAACGACGCTTAAGGCCAAAGTGATGAACGAACGCTGGCGAGTCACCTACAAAACGACTCGCCGGCCCAGTACCCAGAACGCCAGTGCAATGGGCTACCAGTTCCCGGCACCAGACACCGACCATCAGCACAACCCCGCTTCCGCTACACTTCGGCAGCCGACTGCGGCTAGAGAAAACTCGATGAATTCACTAACTTAAGATCGGAGACCGTCCGTAGTGGCAGGTCGATACCATTGAAAATGCAGCAAGGATCCCCTTCAATGAACTTAGGTTTTATTACAGCCCAAGTACATTCATTCTAAGTGATATTCGATCCAGTATCGCATTAAGTCTATTCCTACCCCAACCACTATTCATGCCTAGACCAACTCTCAGCCTGCTGGTGCCGATCGCATTTTTCTCTTTTATGACTTGGCCTCTTGTGGCTCTGCCACAAAACCCCGAGAACAAACCTGGGTCAAAGCAACACACGAATCAGCTTGCCAAGGAGTCGAGTCCTTACTTGTTGCAGCATGCTCACAATCCGGTGGATTGGTATCCTTGGGGTGAGGAGGCGTTTGCCAAGGCGAAACGTGAAGGCAAGATGGTGTTTCTGTCGGTGGGCTACGCTGCCTGCCACTGGTGCCATGTGATGGAACGCGAGTCGTTCGAAGATCCAGAAATCGCGAAACAGATGAATGAAAAATTTGTCTGCGTGAAAGTGGATCGCGAAGAACGGCCCGATGTGGATCAAATCTACATGACCGCTGTGCAAATGATCTCAGGCAACGGTGGTTGGCCGATGTCGGTCTTTTTACTTCCAGATGGTCGACCTTTCTGGGGTGGCACGTACTTCCCCGCGCGAACCGGTGATCGTGGAAACTCGGTGGGCTTTCTCTCTGTCATGGACCAAATCGACAAGGCATGGAAAACACAGCGAGATGCCGTCACACAACAAGCAACAACGCTCACCGCTGCTGTGAAAGCTAACCAGAACCCTGAGAAAGAAACGCCCGATGATGATCGACTTGACGAAAGTCTGATCGCCCAAGTCAGCGAGGCACTCGCAAAGCAATATGATCCGGTCAATGGTGGCTTCGGCCGTGATCCAAACCGCCCAAAATTTCCAGAACCATCGAATCTCGTTTTCCTGCTGGATCGCAGTCGTAGCGATGCCGTCAATGAAACAGCTCGTAACAATGCAAAGCAGATGCTGCTGACCACTCTTGATGGAATGCTGAGCGGTGCCATGTACGATCACCTCGGAGGTGGCTTCCATCGTTACAGCGTCGACGGTCTCTGGCAAATCCCCCATTTCGAAAAGATGCTGTATGACAATGGGCAACTGGCATCCCTTTATGCAGAAGCCTACGCGGACACCGGCAATCCTGAGTACCGCGGCGTGGTTGAAGGCATTTGCGACTTCACGCTTCGAGAACTGAAAGCTCCTGGCGGTGCTTTCTACAGCGCTCTCGATGCTGACAGCGAGGGAGAAGAAGGAAAGTTCTATCGCTGGACAGAACAAGAGCTGGATCAAGCAAAGGGATCTGCTGGCTATGACCTGTTCAAGGAAGTATTCAGGATGAATGGGCCTGCTAATTTCGAAGGAGAATACTACGCTCCTGCACCGGGCAAGGCGTTAAGTTCAATTGCGACAACTCGCAAGACTGATTTCGAAACGCTTCAGCGGGAACTCGACAGCACACGCAAACAACTTTTCCAAATCCGCAGCAAACGTGTTCGCCCCATCACTGACGTCAAGATTCTTACCGCCTGGAACGGCTTGATGATATCCGGGCTGGCCGATGCGGGACGAATCCTGGATCGCAAAGACTACATCCAAGCAGCAGCCAATGCAGCCAACTTCATACTCGCAGAATTAAAAACAGAGCAGGGCAGATTACTTAGAAGCTATGCCGCGGGAGAGGCAAAGCTGAATGCTTACCTTGATGATTACGCGTTCCTAGTCTCTGGACTAATCGCATTGCATCGTGCGACAGGTGAAGAGAAGTGGCTGCAAGCAGCTGCCTCTCTGACCGACAAACAAATCGACTTGTTCGAGGATCAGCAGAAAGGTGGCTTTTTCTTTACATCCAAAGATCACCCAACCCTGATCGTACGGGTGAAGGATCCAGTCGATAGTGCGATCCCATCAGGTATGAGCGTAGCCGCAGAGAACCTTGCCTATCTGGCGGCAAGCAAACAAGCTTCGCCCCAGTACAAGACTGCGTTGGAATCGACGCTAAAGTCAATCGCCCCGTTAATGAGGCGAGCATCAAGCGCCGCGCCACGATCTGCTGCGGCGTTGGCAAACTATCTGGAACAACTGCCGCCGCCAGCGATTCGCAGTCCACAACCCTGAGCGAGCAGCGAAGACGCTGCTTCAACGCCATGATCTTTCTGGTGGTAAATCGATACCGCACAGAAAGATTTATCAGGGTAAGATTGCCTGCGAAGCTCCATGACAGAGCCCTAAAACTGGAAACCTTTCTCAGGGCCGTCTTTTGTTACCGTGAGAATCTCGGGGCCTTTCTCTGTCATCAGAATCGAGTGCTCAAACTGCGCTGAGGGATGACCGTCTTTGGTTCGCACCGTCCAGCCGTCGACTTTGTCACTTTTGGTATAACGCGAGCCACCATTGATCATTGGCTCAACGGTAAAACACATCCCAGGATAAAGTCGATCGATCCGACTCTGGCGATTTGGGAAGTGGGGAACCGAAGGGTCGAGATGAAACTGACGCCCCAAACCGTGACCCACATATTCCCGCACGACCGAAAATCCGCGACGGTGAGCTTCGGGGACAACGGTCTCGCCAATCACGCTGACTCGACAACCGGGTGTCAGTGCATCAATCGCTGCATAAAGACAGTCAAAAGCACATTGCGTCACAGCTCTCTTTTCTTCAGATACTTCTCCGATCAAGAAAGTTTCACTTTGGTCACCGTGCCAACCGTCCACGATCGTTGTGATATCCACATTGACAATATCTCCATCTTTCAACTCATAACTGTCAGGAATTCCGTGACAGATCACATCGTTGATGCTGGTACAGCAGCTCTTGGGGTAATTCTGGTACCCGAGCGTTGCGGGCTTGTGACCATGATCGAGCGTCCATTGGTGAGCCAAATTGTCGATGGAAAGCGTTGTCACGCCTGCATGGACATGCGGCCGTAAATAGTCCATCAACTGACCATTGACTCGACCAGCTCGTCGCATGGCTTCCTGATGGTCTTCAGTGAGAATCAACTTCTTCTGCTTCTTTAACATCACGGTCAGGTTCTTTACTAATGCAAGCGGTCAACAGAATGACCAATATTATCAATTGCCAAGGCGAGCTTGATGTCAGCGGCAGGCTCATCGCCTCAACTGCACCCTGCAAACTGCTGGCACACTGCAACGCACGGAACAGACGGGCTGGACCGCGGAACAAACGGGATCAATTGCCCCCATCCGAGGGAACAGACACGAACACGGCCATCGGCTACCGATTGCCGCTTGAGGCGTTCTATTTCCACAGAAAAGGGGCTCCGCCGCTGCCCCCAATGTTACCAATCGCGGGAACGCCGCGCAAGGACTTGGGTCCGCAATTCGCGAGGGTTGACGATTTTGCACAATCGCGAACAAGGTTTTCACGCCCGAACTTTCAGACTCAGTGGGTTTTCAGGCAGAAAGGACAGCGAAAACTGCCTAAATTTGCAGAACTCCCAGCTTCAACAGGGGTTCCAAGGCATATTAGGGTGCGGCTTCCTGTCCGCACGATTCCATCGCGATTTCACGGCTGCCAACACCAAAATTCAGATTACCATGGCGTCCGGGTACGATAATTTCTCTTCCGTAGCGGTTTTTCAGCATGAAAACGACTTCAAAGATCATTTTCCTCAGTTCTCTGATGGCTTTGCTCTGTGGCTCTCCCACTTTCGGCCAAGAGTCGGAAAATCCAGCCCCCCCCAGCAGCGCGGAGCCGATTGCTGCTTCTGACTCGGGTAACAACAGCGAAGATGAGAAGACGGAGTCTGCCGGCGCAGCGGAGGAGGATGCCTCCGAATCCGAAGATGCCCCCTACGAAGCCGACCAGCCTGTGACTGAGATTGATGAAACTGCAAAGACAGCCGAATCAAAACCTGAACAAGCGAAACAGGATGTGGCCGCAACCGAAACCCCCGCTGCCGTGGAATTGCCAAAGCAGGCAGCCATGCCAGCGGCAAGAAGCAGCCTGGGTAAGTCTGGTGACTTGAGCTTTAACTTCTCCGGTGTCACGTGGCCGGCAGTTTTAGAATGGTTTGCTGACGAAGCTGATTTGGCATTGCAGTTGGACCAGGTACCGATCGGCAGCTGGACTTTTGCCGACCCAACTCGAAAGTACAGCGTCTCGGAAGCCTTGGATGTCATCAACTTGGCCTTACTGAAGCGTGGTTATTGCCTTGTTCGCAGAGGCCGAATGCTGCAGGTCATCGACTTGGAAGAACAGAACGCAGACAAATTGATCAGCGAGCTCGCCGAACTGGTTCGCCCTGAGCAACTCGAAGAACGCGGCCGCAGCGACATCGTGAGTTGTGTCTTTCCATTGGGCAGCATGACTGCCGACGCCGCTAAAGAAGAATTGGCTTTGATGATTGGCCCTTGGGGTCGCGTGATCGTGCTCGATAGTGCACGCCAAGTCAAAGTCACGGAGGCAGCCGACAAGCTAATCGCGATACGTGACTTGCTGAAGCAAGCGTCAACTGCCGACACCGACGTTGTCGAGATCATCTTGGAACACAGAGCCGCCGATGAGATTCTGGAACTCGCTCGACCACTTTTGGAGTTGGAGCCCGGTGAAAACTCGACGGAGGGAATTCGCATTTCGGTAGGGCTGTTCGGTGATCGCCTCTACGCTGCCGGGCTGCCAGGCAAAACAGGACTTCTGCAAAAGTTAGTAGAAAAAGCCGACCAACCACTGACCTCCACCGAGTCCGAGGATGGAGCCGAGTTGACCACCCCCGTGTTCCAAACTCACTCAGTTCGAAGCGCTGATAGTGCAACCGTCTTTGACGTACTGCAGACCCTGTTGGCAGGAACGCCCGACGCTCGAATTGCGATCGACCCCAAAACCAACGCCATCGTTGCCTGGGCACGGCCCGAGACGCAGCAAGTGATTGTCAAGTCGATCATGGAAATGGAAGGTTCAGGGCAGGACTTCAAAGTCATCGACCTGAAACGCCTGGATCCAGCCCAAGCATTACTGACGATCAACAAGTTTTTCGGGATCACCGAAGAGGGTGGTGACGGCCCGATCGTTGATGGTGACCCGACGACCGGCAAACTCTGGATTCGCGGGACTGCTGACCAAATCACACTGGTTGAAAAACTCCTTGTCGAACTGGAAGGCGGCGACTCCCTTGGTGCTTTGAGCGAAAAGGTGCGTATCCTCCCTTACACAGGACGAGCCGCTGAGGAAGCTTTGGGACAGGTTGAAGCACTCTGGCCCGTGACGGGACGGCCCAACAAGATCCGAACGATTTCGCCATCGCAAAGAGGCTCGAATGCCGCCCCAAGTAGGCAGATGCCTCCCACACAGCAGCGTTCCGGTGCCATCATCGAAGCTCCGGATGCCCGTTTCACCCCCAAACGGACTTCGGACGAGCGTGACTACCGGTTCGTCACGGAGCCAGTGAGCCCGCAACGACCTACCGCACAGGCCCCTGCTGACGAGCTTCCGGCCACCCCAGAAGTAGCTTCCCCAAGCGACACAAAAGCAATTCCTCAAACAACGATTAACGTGGGCGGTGCCGATATTGTGGTGCAATTCACTCCAGCCGGGATGATCATCGCTTCTGATGACACAGCAGCACTCGATGCGTTCCAGTCTCTTATGGACTCAGTGGCGTCGCCTTCAGCACTCGCATCAGACCTGCCGACGATCATTTGGCTCAAGTACATCAAAGCTGATGTGGCAGCTGAATTGATTTCGAGCGTTTTGGGCGGAGCAGAAAGTTCCATCTCATCAGCTGTGGACTCTGTTGCTGGCGGACTGGGCGGCGGCATGCTCGGCCTGCTGGGCGGCCTTGGTGGGCTCGGAGGCGGAGGCGGTGACACTTCGGCTAGTAAATCCGTACTCACATCAACCGGATCGGTGAACATCGTTCCTGATGCACGACTGAATGCACTGATTGTTCAAGCCAATGCAATTGATCTTCAAATGATCGAACTGATCCTTGAAAAAGTCGACATTGCAGAGAGTCCCGAGGACATTGAAATCGCCTCCAAGCCGGCGTTGATTCCCGTCATCTACCAAGAGGCCACGGACGTTGCGAACATCGTAAAGTCTTTGCTCGGCGACCGGATCGCCGGAGCACAGGCATCCGGCGGACGCGGCGGCGGCGGCGGGCAACCTTCTCCTCAGGAATTCATCGCTGCACTTCGCGGTGGTGGTCGTGGAGGACGTGGCGGCGGCGGTGGTGACTCTGGGGCATCCGAGCGATCCAAGATTAGCGTTGCTGTGGACACGAAAAGCAATTCACTGGTTGTGATCGCAACGCCGCAAGACTTCAAAGAAATCGAGGAACTTGTACAAAAGCTTGACCAGAGCAGCATGGTCAATGAAGAAACCATCATGACCTATTCAACCAACGGCAGCGTCAACCCAGACGTGATGAAGCTTGCCTTGGAAAGCATTTTGGGGACCCAAGCGAGTTCAACCAGCGATGGTGCGAAATCGACAAGCAGCTCCACAAGCAGTTCACAACGAACCGGCTCAACCGGATCCAGTGCTGCAGAGATTCAACAGCGAATCGAGGCATTTCGAGCGAGATTCGGCAGCGGTGGCTTTGGCAGCCGCGGTAGCAGTGGCGGTGGCTTCGGCAGCCGTGGTGGGGGTGCTCCCGGCGGTGGTGGACGACCAAGCGGCGGCGGTGCTCCAGGCGGACGTGGCGGCGGTCGCTAGGCTCCTTGGAAGCAACAGCAATGAACTTGGCGTCGAGAACAGCGGCCACAAGCCTCGCACGCTATCACAAGATCATGGCACGAGATCAAAACGGTCGCCGTTGTGATCTCCGTCAATCAGTGAGTTGGCCAAAACCCCAGACACAAATTGATTCTGCAGCAGCGGACAACGAAGCAGCGGACAACGAAGCAGCAGACAACGAATTGGTAAAATCATGATCATGCATGCGGGTGAAATACTGAAACGTCGTGGCTTAATCAGCGAGGAACAACTCGCCCAAAGTCGCAGCAGTGATTCGAATAGCGTTGTTCAAGCAGCGATCACGCTGGGATACGTCGAAGAGTCCGAGGCTTTGAAAGCCCTAGCCGAAGAAGTGGGGCTCGACTACGTCGATCTACGCGAGACTGAAGTCGATCCTGCTGCACTTGAAGGATTTCCGCAAAAGCTGATCTACCGTCAGTCGCTATTCCCCTTGAGATTCGAAGACGACTCCATCGTGGTTGCCACATCGGACCCGTTGGATCTGTATCCACTGGATGAAGCAAGCGCCGCGACCGGAAAGAACATCATTCCCGTCGTCGCCGAGCGTGATCAAATCGCGAGATTGATGAACACCAATCTCGGTGTCGGTAGCGAGACAGTCGAAGGACTGATGGCTGCGAAAAGCGAAGAGGAAGTTGAACTCTTAGAAGGTATCGAAACCGATGGAAGCGAACTGAGCGAAATGGCTCAGGAAGCTTCTGTGGTTCGTCTCGTTAACGAAATCCTACTGGAAGCGATTCAGACGCGAGCCAGTGACGTTCACATCGAGACCCAGTCGAACGGACTATCTATCCGATACCGCATCGACGGTATTCTTCATCTTCAACCCACGCCCCCCGAAATCAACCGTTTTCAGGCAGCGATCATCAGCCGCTTGAAGATCATGGCACGATTGAACATCGCGGAAAAACGATTGCCACAGGATGGCCGAATCAAACTGCGTGTACACGGCCGCGAGGTAGACATCCGTCTGAGCGTGATCCCAATGATCCACGGGGAAGGGATGGTGATGCGTATTCTTGACAAGTCATCCATGGTCTTCGACCTCGGACAACTTGGAATGAACTCGCAGATCTACGACACCTTCAGCGAAATCATTAAGTACCCGCACGGGATCGTCCTCGTCACTGGCCCGACCGGTTCAGGTAAAACGACCACGCTGTACAGCAGCCTGTTGCAAATCAAAAGTCCCAAGACCAAGATCATCACGACAGAGGATCCGGTCGAGTACCAACTCGATGGGATCAACCAAATCCAGGTTCACTCCAAGATTGGCTTGACGTTTGCTGCATCGCTGCGAAGCATACTGCGACATGACCCTGACATCGTACTTGTTGGTGAGATCCGCGACCTCGAGACGGCTGAAAACGCGATTCAAGCATCGCTAACCGGACACCTTGTTTTCAGTACTTTGCACACGAATGATGCTGCTGGTGCCTTCACTCGAATGAGCGACATGGGTGTCGAGCCTTTCCTGGTCGCAGGCACAGTGGAAGCCGTCATGGCACAGCGTCTGCTCCGTCGCCTATGCACGCATTGCAAAGAAGCGTTCACTCCAACGAATCAGGACGCACCGAAGGATTTCCCATGGGACAAGTTAGGTGACCAACCGATCTACCGTAGCGTGGGCTGCCGCGAGTGCCGCAATGTTGGCTACACAGGCCGAATGGGTATCTACGAGTTACTTGTTGCCAATGATGAAATCCGCCAACTGGCTCTGGAGCGTAAGAGCAGCTGGGAAATCAGAAAAGAATCAGTGAACGCGGGTATGCGAACGCTTCGCATGGACGCGTGGGACAAGGTTGTGACCGGCGACACCTCCGTGGATGAGGTACTTCGTGTGACCAAGGGTGAGGCTCTTTAAACATGCCGATGTTCGCATATACAGCCCGCGACAGGTCGGGCAAGCAGGTCTCTGGTACCGTAGAGGCGAATGCCGAGCGGGAGGTCGCAGGCATCCTGTTCGAGAAGTCATTGTTCCCGGTCGAAGTCAAGGCAAGCACCGGCGCTTCGCAATCGCTCTTTGGAGGACAGAAAAAAGTCAAAGCTCAAACCATGGCGATGTTCTATTCGCAATTGGCCGCGCTTTTACGAGCTGGTGTTCCTATGATCCGTTCACTCAATGTGATGGCAGATCAATCCAGCAATGCCACGTTGAATGAAGTGATCACTGACATTCGCGCACGCGTGGAAGAAGGCGAGAGCATTGGCGACGCGATGGCACGATACCCCAAAATATTCAACGAAATGGGGTGCAACATGGTTCGGGCGGGAACCGAAGGTGGATTCCTTGAGGACGCGTTGGACAGAGTAGGGAAATTTACTGAACTGCAAGAGGACCTTAAAGGTCGAACGATTAGTGCGATGGCTTACCCCATCTTCCTCTTCTCGGTAGGTAGCGTTGTACTCACAACGTTGCTCGTCTTTTTTGTTCCGAAATTTGATCCGATGTTCGATCGCCTGCGCAAGAAAGGTGAGATGCCGAGTGCGACAGAGGCACTTCTAGCCGCAAGCACATTCCTGCAAACTTACGGCTGGGTTGTTTTGGTCGCAATGGTGGTTGCTGCCTTTGCCATCCGAGCCAAGATCCGATCCGAATCCGGCAAAGACCTCGTCGACCGAGTCAAACTTAAAATACCTGTGCTCGGGGAGATTCTGATGAATCTTGCCGTTGCCCGTTTTTGCCGAGTTCTGGGTACGCTGTTGAACAACGGCGTGCCAATCTTGCAGTCCCTTGAGATCGCAGGTACCGCAGCCGGTAACCGCTTATTGCAGGAATCAGTCAGCGATGCGACCGAGAACATTCGTAGTGGTGAGAGCTTGGCCACCCCACTCCGAGCCAGCGGACACTTCCCACCTTCGGTCGTCGAGATGATCAGCGTGGGTGAGGAAAGCAACTCGCTGGATACCGTGCTGCCTGAGATTGCTGACTCGCTTGAGAAAGTTACCTTTCGTCGACTTGACCTCTTTGTGCGTCTACTCGAGCCAGTCATGCTGCTGATTATGGCGCTGCTGGTTCTTGGAGTTGTACTCGCCTTGATTGTGCCAGTACTCAAGAGCAGTAGCCAAATCTAGTTCCGGCAAATTTGCCTCCGTCAAGTTCAGTTCCCCTGAAGCTTGGCGGATCGCCACCCCGCCTGAGTGCAGGTGAACTCCAGACGCTTTCACCTGCAGATGCCCCTCTGTCAGTCACCCTGCTTCCACTTGCCGACATTGCGGGCGCGATCGGATGGGGCTCTTTTGTGCTTCTAAGCAAACGCCCACTGAACAAACTGTTTTTGCCATTCCGCTACATCTACATCCGCGGAGGCGATTTCACCCGGCAAAGTTCAGTAACCAAGCCACTTTCAGTCAGCGTCGCGGTAGGTAGCTATCCAAAATGCTCACCCTGCACTGAGACAAGCAGTGTTCGCTGCAAGTGTTCCCTGCACGGGTACCTGAGAAGGTGTTTCCGCACTGACAAACCGCAGTATCAGTCATACCGTCTCCCCCCGTTAGGAAAGTTTGGGTGTGATCGCCTGACGTATTTAAAATCATGGTGAATTTCGTTAATCTACTGCCCACCAAGCGTATGAGACTTTTTACACGTGACACTTGATCGGCAGAGCGATGATTGACGGCCTTACCTACTTCGCATGGGCAGTGATGGCGATAATGCTCGTCATTCTGACCGCTTTATTTGTTTTCCTGGGCTCTCTTCCCAAGAGGATCGCAGACAAGCACAACCACCCGCAAGCTGACGCAATCAATGCAGCCAGTTGGTTGGGGCTTTTTCTGGGTGGCATCGGCTGGCCATTCGCGCTCGTTTGGGCCTACACCAGATCCGGACATGCAGGACACGGCAACGCTGGAGATCTTAAGGACAACGGCCTCCATTCCTCCCCCAGTCATAGTACTGAATCAAAAACAGAGAGCGGCGCTAAAAAGACAGAGAGCAACGCTAAAAAAGCAGAAGACAATTCTGCCTCCAAAAACAGCTGACTCTGAAGCTGGAACCAGACATCATCAAACCGTTGGTTAAGACACGCCCATCGGCGTGCCCCCCCAACATCAGTACGACCCACGAAAAACAGAAACGCTACCGTGATTGCAATTTTCATTATTCTCTATTGCGCCGTCATCTGGTTCATTTTTCATCAATTGAAAATCAAACCACGCCCCTCCAATATTGCAGCGGCTGTTTTGACTGGTGTGCTTGCCATTGGCACGATTGTCATCCTGTGGAAATTCTCGTCACCCATTTCAGACAATCTTGTTTCCGGGCGTTATTCGGTTCAGTTGGTGCCACAAGTGAATGGCCCCGTATCGATCATTCACGCCGAGCCTAACACACCTCTCAAAAAGGGCGTGGACAAACTATTTGAGGTTGAGCGGGATAGTTACCAATTCAAATATGACCAGGCTGTATCCGCACTGAATGCTGCTGAAAAAGGAATAGAGCAAGCTGCTGCCGGCGTGGCTTCCGCTCAGGCAGCAATCACCAAGTCAAAAGCTTCACTTGCTGCAACCGACGCTGAACTGACAGTCGCAAAGGAAACCGCGAAACTAAGCCCTGGAGCGATTAGCAAAATCAAAGTGAAGCAACTGCAGGAACAGCTCAACGCAGCCGAAGCTGGCGTCCAACAGGCCGAAGCGGGCCACCGGCAGTCTGAGTTCGCACTCCTCGCTGCGAAAGACAATGCACTCAGTTTGAAGGCCAAATTGGCCGCCGCGGCTTTCGATCTGGAGCAGTGCGTTATCTATGCTCCTGCTGATGGGTATGTAACAGCTTGGACTGTCCGTGAAGGAACGATGGCTGTATCAGTGCCCTTTGCTCCGGTTGGTACCTTCATCGACACATCCCGCGTCGTCCTTGTTGCGAGTTTCAGCCAAAGCCTGCTGAGCAATGTAAAGCCGGGCGATCCTGTTGAGATCACATTCAAGACGCGACCTGGGGAATTTTTCACCGGCACAGTGGAAACCATTGTCCAGGCAACTGGCGAAGGACAATTCAGTCCAAGCGGCAAGTTAATGTCAGCGGCAGATATTGGATCGAAAGGTAAACTGGCGGTTCGTTTCACGCTTGATGATGAAGAGGTCGCAAACAGTCTTCCAATGGGCACTAGTGGCAGCGTTGCGATCTACACCGGATTTGGAAAGCCATTCCAAATCATTAGCAAAGTTGGCATGCGTATTAAAACTTGGATGTACTACATCGGCGCCATCTAAACTGTCCCCAACGGGACAAACGCCTTCGCCTATACGCCTTGTTACGAAATCTAGTTAACATGAAAATCACTGGCTTCGAAGTAATCGACCTGCGAGTTCCAACCTCCGATCAATTGCTGGGTTCAGACCCATTTCACAAGGAGCCTGACTACTCTTCTGCTGTCCTTCAGCTCAAAACTGACACCGAACTGCAAGGTGTATCAGTCGTGTTTACAGTGGGGGCGGGAACAGACTGGATCTGCTACGGCATACAAGATCTGTGCCAGTTGGTTGTTGACACAGAGCTGGAAGACTTTTCAGAAGCACCTTTCAAGCTCTATCAACGACTGATAGATCATCACCAACTTCGATGGTTACATGATGGCGTTTTCCGGATGGCCGCAGGCGCTGTTTTGAATGCGATGTGGGACCTATGGGCAAAGCAGCAACAAAAACCACTGTGGAAATTACTTGTTGACCTGGATCCCGTCTTCGTCGCTGACTGCATCGATTGGCGAAACCTCGAGGATGCTTTAACACGTGACGAGGCAATTGATATTCTGACACAGCGGCGTGACTCGATCGAAACCCGGCAATCAGAGATGTCAGAGATTGGTCCCAAAGCTTATTGCACCGCTGGATGGCTTGGGCTGACGGATGATCAGATCCTCGCAACCATTCACCGACTTCAAGAACAAGGCTTTGACTCATTCAAACTGAAGGTAGGTCGGAATCAGGAGCAAGACGTTGCAAGGATACAGTTCATGCGTGCTGCGATTGGAATGAAATCCAACCTGATGGTTGATGCGAATCAATACTTGGGCGTTGAAGAAGCCAAGAGTTACCTTGAAGCGTTTCGACCTTTTAACCTGAAGTGGATTGAGGAGCCCATCGCTCGTGATGATGTACTGGGCTACGTTGAATTAGCTGAAACATTTTCGACTGCGAGCTTTGATTTTGCCTGTGGGGAACAGGCTGCATCACCCGTCATTTTCAAGCAACTGTTAAAAAGCGGAGCAATCAAATATTGCCAAATCGATGCAGTCCGAGTGGCCGGTGTAAATGATGTGATGGCGATCATCCTGATGGCAGCCAAATATGATGTGCCAGTTTGTCCGCACGGTGGCGGAATCGCTTTGTGCAACATGATTCAGCACTATGGAATGTGGGATCAAATCGCGGTTTCCGGACACTCAAAGACTCAGTTGGTTGAGTACATCGATTTTCTTCAAGACTCGGTTGTGCACCCGGTAGCAACCAAAGAGGGTCACTATGTGACGCCTAAGGCCTTGGGCTGGGGCCTTGATTTCCTTCCGGATTTTCTTGAACAACACCGCTATCCGGAAGGTGAAGTTTGGAAGAATCGTTCAACTGGGCGGAAGGGCGCGATGTTCGAGGCCTGATACCCGCGCGCTCTCCCACCTCGAAGACCATCCCCACCCGCCGAGTTGCTACTCGATTTTCAAGATCGAGCCTCATTGTCATGGCCGTTGTGATTCAGGTGAGTTCGCACGATCTGAACCCGGTTCCGCTGAACTGTACTCCGTCGCATCCAGTTGCACCTCAGACAGCGTGCTTTCTTGCAAGGTCGGTGCATGACCGACGATGCGACCCAGCAAGGCGTCACAACTGGGTGCGATCCGGCTAGCAAGCAACGTCGCATATCTGGCTGCTACTGCACCAGTAAACACGTCCATCGTGTAATGGGCTCGCAGAACCAGCACTGTCATCACTTCAAAAACGATGATGGCCCCGCCCAGAATCATCCAGCGGCGACCACCCATACGAGCGATCTCGACTGCTCCGAGTACAGCCAACCCAGTGTGGCCTGAAAAGAAGAAATCTGTCGTCACACCGTAGGTGACTAACAAACTTGGAAAGCCCGGATCACGCCACAACATTCCAGGCGGAGGCTCTAGCGCACATACCAACTGACACACTTGCCGCATCCCAAACAACAACAAAAGACCAATGAAAGGCCGCAAGCTTGGTCCAAAAATGGATCGCCAGAGCAGAAAAAAACCTAGCAGATCAATCACCGCTGAACTGGTGATCAAAAGCTGATTGGTGCGATTTGGATGCTGATGCAAATAGGCATTGGCTCCTGCTAACCAATCATGCACTCCATCGCCAATCGCACCAGGCATCAACTCTCGCTGTCCAATCCACGATTGCGTTAAATGCCATAGAAATAAGCCCACAATCACGAAGGCAAACCGCGTGCTCCATGTGGTTAGTTTCGTGGTTTGCATACTTGGTTCCTCCCGTCACAGGCTTGTCCGCCATCCTGCCATATGAATTCGCGTGCCTTCAAAAACCAGGCTGAACATCCGCGCAAAGATCCACACTCGAACCAGAAATCCGTTCTAAACTCTGCCTCCGACCCACGCGATTCCCAGCAACACATCTCAGAAACCTGCGTTAGCGGTAGCACTCACACATCAACTCGTCATACTACCCCAATTGGTGGAGGCGCACCTCCCCAATCATACCCCTCTTGCTTCATTGAAATCTCCGGAATTTCGACCAATGGCATCGATTCGCTGCGCATCATGCATTCTGCTGGTAACCGCATTTTTCCATGGCTACATGGCCAACGCATGGGAAACAGAAACCAACGAGGGTACAGTGCAAGCTGCAGTCGACGAATTCTACACTGCCTTGAACCGGGTCTTTGTGGGCGATTTAAAAGAGATGGACAGCATCTGGTCGCATTCGGATAACGTCACTTACCACGGCCCAACCGGTGGCATCAAGCATGGCTGGCAGGCAGTACGGCAGGATTGGGTCAAGCAGGCGAAGCTCAGACTGGGCGGCAAAGTCAAACCCGAAAAGCTGACGTACGTCATCGGCCGAGACATCGCAGTAGTCAGCAACTACGAGATTGGCGAGAACATCGGCCGTGACCAAAAACCAATTCGTGTCGCAATCCGAGCCACCAGCACGTTTCGAAAAGAGCAAGGCAAGTGGAAGATGATCGGACATCACGCCGACCCTCTTCCTTACCTTTCTGAAATAAATTGAACACTTCAGCGCGGGTTCCCGCAGTGACGCATCACTCACATGAGTGGTGTTACCGATTACCGGCTATTCAGCTCGTACCAGTTTCATGAGCCGGCCGGCGACGTTCCAGTCTTGTACATAAAGATTGCCATCCGCATCCCAAGCTGATCCGTGTGTGCCGCTGAACGCTCCTTCAACCCATTGGTCCTGGGGAATTCCGTAACTTCGACCTTTCTTGGGGTCAGGGTTCTCACCCACCACTGAAATGATTTCGTTTGCTTTGTCCAGAATGACGAGGCGACCGTGCAAATCTGGGACAGACACATAATCACCCTGAATAGAAACAGAGGTGGGCATTCCCAACCCGGTGATCACTTCTCCAATGAACTTGCCGTCTAGATCGTAGTGCAGAAGCCTTCCGTTGGGCTGGTGATTACGATCACAAATCAATAGCCGTGCCGGTTGATAACGTGTGTCAAGTGTCATTCCGTGTGCGGTATTGAACTCCTCCATGCCATTCCCTTTTTTACCGAAGTGCATCAGGTATTTTCCGTTCTTGTCATACTTAAAAATATGGTTGGTCGCATATCCATTGGAAAGAAAGATATCGCCATTGCCTGCCACGGTAATGGCGGTTGGACTGAATTTGATTTTCCCGAGGCCCGCTTCTTCAGGTACTCCCAGGTTCAACACAATTTCACCGCTGTGGGCATTGAACTTAATTCCTTCTGCGTTTGCATTCCTCGCACCATAGATGAACTCCTCTCCATCCTCCTCGCGAATCTCCATGTCGTGCAAATTGGAATACTTGTCTCCCAGATACGACTGAACCACCTTGCCCTCTGGCGAAAAGGCGAACACACCTCTCCCAGCACTGGTGTAAATATTGCCAGCTTTATCGATCACTACGGCTCCATGAGTCGGTCCGAGTGCCGAGCTTCCATCCGGGCGAAGTCCCCATCCTGGAACAGTATCAAACGCCATCTCCCCACTGCCGGTACGCACCGGAGCCTGCGTCTCCTCAGCTCGACTTGACGTGAAAACGGTGAAGGACAAAGCAACCGAAACAAAAAACGACCAAAATTTCATCAGTTGTACTCGCGGAAGTGACCAGGGCAGGGGAACCGCAGATGCACCGTGGAGTGGTACGTTGCGGCATGGAAGTGAGCGATAGTATCGACGCTCGCGACCACCATTTCAACTGCGTCGGAATCTGACAGCAGATTTCCGCACCCTAGGTGTGAAAAGCTAAACACATGAGACATGCCCACGAAGTGGCCTGAACAGGATCGGAGTGAAAGAAACGCAGGACATTTCCCCCCCGAAATCATATCACCAGTGAACTCGCTGCCATGACCTGTCGGTAAAAATCTTAAAGTTGGGCGGCTATCAGTCGCCGCCAAAATTCTCGGTCAAACCCTGCCGCGGCCACATTCTTCGGTTCGTCGCCAAGTCTGACCACGACCAACCCCAAAGAGGGCGACACAAAGACCCGGCGTCCAAGTGCTCCATTGGCTGAATAGGTATCGGCCGGAGCAGCAGGCAATCGAACAGGATCATTCAACCACCACAAATAACCATAGTTGGGCCTTAGTTGTTGGGATGCCTTGAGAGATGCAAGGCGAAAGCGATCATCGGGCAATACTTTTTTCCCTGCCCAGTTCCCCTCTGCCTGCATCAGCAAGCCAACGCGCGCCAAGTCGCGTGCACTCGAGGCAAAGCCGAATGCATTCAATGCGGTAATCGACTTGGCCCGTGGAATCCACTCCGACTCTCTCATCCCTATCGGATCCATCAACCACTTTCGAGTGAGTTCATGAACAGACATTCCCGCGGACTCAACCAGACAATCACGTACAACTGCATACGCCGCCGTATTGTACGCCCAGCGTGTTCCCGGCTTCGTCCGATAATGCAAATCGTCTGTCAGACCACTTGTCATCGAGAGCAGGTGTTTGACTTTGATTTGAGATTCCTGGCGCGGTGTTGCTTTGGACCATCCCACCGGTAAGTGATTTGAGACTAAATCGTCCACCTGCAACAAATTTCGATGGACCGCAATACCAACCAAAATGGACACAATGCTTTTTTGTACGGACGCCACATCTTCGATTGCTCGTTGGCTCTCATTTAACCTCACGAACATCCGTTGATACCGTTTTGTGGTCCCCCCAATTCCCTTGCCCCAATGTTTTTCAGCCAAGACTCGTCCACGCCACAAAATCAAGACGCTTGTCGAACCGCATTCGCCAGCCCAGTCCACCAGCGCGTCAAGTTGCCTTTGATTCCAGCCAGCCTTCTCCGCTTGTACGATCTTCCATGGCTCCTGATGACTGGGGAAGTAAAGGCTTGGGGCAGCAGTCTCACGAAGGCTCGCGGTGTCAGCAACCTGCCCCAAAGATTTTCCAGACGAGGAGATTAATCCGCAGACGACAGCAAAAAGTGCAGGAAGGACGAGCGGCAACGATCGCATTTGTAACCTGAAGAAAGAGTGAGGGCCTAAGTGTGACCGTCATTGTATCGCCAATTGCACGGACGAATGCTCGAAAATGCGGGATCAGCGGCATCCTCAACCACGAGTTCATATTTGCACCGCTCCTAGATCTTGCACCGCTCCTAGACGATGGCTGTTGAGTTTGCCGTCCCCAACGATTGTTGGTCACCCCATCGATCGGGCACCTCGACATTCACTCTGCGTGACAAACACGATGAATCACATCAGCAAGCCGCTGCAGCCGAATTGGTTTGGATAAGTAAGCATCCATCCCTGCCTCAAGGCAAGCGTCACGGTCACCCCGCATCGCATTTGCTGTCAACGCAACCACAGGCAAATGGCCATCAACTTCTGCCTTCCGTAGTCTCCTCACCGCCTCAAACCCGTCCATCTCAGGCATTTGTATATCCATGAGTACCAAATCGAAATCATGCGTTTCGATCGCAACAAGAGCTTCCTTTCCATGATTGGCAATCACCGCGTGATGCCCCAATTTATGGAGCATTGCAACTGCAAGTTTCTGATTCACAACGCTATCTTCAACAACAAGGACTTGTAAATCCCGAGGCCTACCGGAACCAACCTCAGGTGTTTTCTCGCCTGACTGGATTGATTTTTTCTCAGCATTCTGCAGCTTGTAAATCAGGTTGACGACGTCTGCGTAATTGAGAGGCTTGCGCAGCTGTTGGCAGAAGGATGAAGAATCACAATTTGCAGCGCCGTGCCAATGGGTCGTCGAGTCGAGCATCAGAATGAATCTTGTCGACTGCGGGAAGTGTGTCCGAAGTTCCCCGAATGCAGCACCACCGCTGCCATCTAACAAGTGTGAATCAACAAACACAAAGTCCACATCTCCCTTGGATAAAAGGTTCTCATGGAATTGCTCGGAGACCTCACTCATTGCCGATGCAAGAACGACGGTGCCGCCAAAGCGTGTGATCCAGTCAGCGAAGATGGCCTGATGCCGTCGATTGGCATCAATCAGCAGAACGCGCACACCCAGCAGACTATTTTCGGCTGTATTGTAGACCGACCCATACACTGCCCCCTGAGGGCTTATCTCAGGCACATTCTCCTCTGCCACCGTTCCGTAGTACGATTCAGTCAACGAGAATCCGATCGTGCTGCCCGTGCCGACAACACTATCGATCTGAATTGTTCCGTTCATCAAGTCAACCAATCGGCTGACTATCGACAGGCCCAGACCTGTGCCGCCAAACTGTCGAGTCGTGCTAGTATCGGCCTGCTCGAACTCTCTGAAAATGGTCTTTTGTTTTTCTGTGGCGATCCCTACGCCTGTATCACGGACCAGAAAGCTGAGTTTTCTTTCATTTAACTCAGTCCAAGACGACTCAATCATCAACTCAACTTCACCCTGCTGCGTGAACTTGATTGCGTTACCGATCAGATTGATCAAGATCTGCTGCGTTCGCGTCTTATCTCCATGAATGAATTCCGGCACACCAGAATCCATGAAACAAAGCAGTTCAAGTTCTTTGACATGAGCCTGCGTCGCCATGGATCTCATGACCGAGAACACGAGCTCATGAAGATTGACAACCGTCCTTTCCAGCATGACGGCATCAGCCTCAATCTTTGAAAGATCAAGGATGTCATTGACAAGAGACAGAAGACTTTCGCCAGAAGCTAGCACCGTTGAGAGGTACTCTCGCTGTGTATTCGTTAAGTCACCATCGAGCACCAATTCAGTTAACCCGAAAATAGCATTCATCGGTGTTCGGATTTCGTGGCTCATATTGGCGAGAAAGCGGCTTTTTGCCTGATTGGCACGATCAGCGTCCTCACGGGCAGATTTCTGCTCACGGTGCGCTTCCTGCCGTTCGATTACCCGCCCCACTTGTTCCCCCATTGAACCCAACAAGGTCAACAATTGATCGTCTCGCTCAAATGCTTCGTCACTGTAGAATTCCAAGACAGCAGCAAGGCGGCCCTTAATATTGACAGGAAATCCAAAACCACACCGCACATTGAGATGCGCCCCATCACTCGCACGCAGAACATTATCGTCCTGCGTTACGTCGTCGATCCAAACGGGAGATCCCCGGTCCCAAATTCTCCCTGGTAAACCGACCCCCTTGGCAAAGGTGCTCGCTTCAGTGACTTCGCGAAATTTTTTGAACAAATCAGAATTTTGTTCGAACCAAATCCCGGATGAAATGAGCACGTCATTTTCGCCGGTTACTCGTTTATAGATGTGTCCGATCGGCCAACCACTGAATTCACAAATCGCACTCAGGCATCGTTCAAGAGCCTCTTCAAAAGTCTCAACCTCCGCCGCCATGAAGACGGTCTCGTGTAGCATCGTCAACATTGCATTGGCTCGCTGCAACTGCAATGTTCCCGCGGCGACACGAGCTTCAAGCGTGCTATTCAGCTTCTCGAGAGTCTGCCCTTTGTCATAGAGCTCCCGACTCCTCTCCTCGAGCAGACGCTCTGCTTCCAATCGAGCCGCAATTTCTCGCTTGATCTTTCGTTGAAGTATCTCAAGTGGTTCCATTTACTTAGCGGCTCTCCGCATAACGAATGAAACCCGCGTTCCTGCACCGTCCGAAAGATCTTCACGCTGCATTTCGATTTCTTCTCTAAAGTGATGAAAACAGCCCAACAAAAGCCCTTCAGCTAAGTCACCAAGACCACGCTCTGATTCATACAACAAATGCAATTCATCTGGGCCACGGAACTCATGAGAGAAAGAAGGCAGATCAGCATCGGGATAAAGCTTCCGTACTTCTACATGAATGTGATTGTCAATCGTAGCCACTAAACCAAACGAGTCGTCCACGTGCTGAACCACTTCCGGGTAACCGGTCACCAGGGTTCCGAATAGGTGATATCCAAAATCCTTCACCAATTCAGGAACAGCACGGCCAGTAATTTTTCCCAACTGAACGATCATCTGCACAATCTCGCCATGGTCATACGTTCCTACTGAGGTATACGCACCATCCGTCGCAAGATCGCAGCCAGAGATCATGTGTTCAACGACCAACTCACCAAATGAGTCTTCGGCGTACTGAATAAATGCCGTAAAAATGATTCCCTTCACTGATGGTCCTTTCGGAATACGAACAATGCAAAAGCAGAACAAAGGAGATAAATGCTCCCCGCCCGTTTTTCCTAGTATCTAAGTCTTGCCCATTGAAGTCAAAAAGGCAATCGAACCGCGGAACAAGACAGTTGCAGTTTGAACGCACCAGAGAAGGTCGGGATAGACGCTTTGGGTGAATAGAAGCGAATGCTCAAAATCAGCATGGAGAGCTAAGTCACACAGTGTCATGAGAGGGCTTCGAACCACCGCGACCGAGTGGAACCCTGCCGTTTTCCGAAAAAAGCCGTGTTTGGCGCGTCCCTGAACCAACTCGGGCACCACTACCGGTCGTCCAGGACGCGACCGCCGACCCGCAATCTTCTTAGATGATTGCCGCGGTTAGCCCTACAAGATCCATCCCATCCCATCCCGAACACTGCACAAAAGCACACACAACTACGAAAAAGGATTGCATCAACTTACTGACGGTTACGAGCTTAGCAACGATAAGAACTGCCGCCGTCAGCAACGCTAAGCCGAACTCTGCCTCTGGCACGCCGATCAATCCGCCATGGGCCGCATGACGAAATCCTGCGGCGGCCGTGGCCAATGATCAGCCGGCATTCAGCGTTAGCTTTTTTGTCGTGTCGGCCGACTCAACCTCAATCCCCTTGATCAGGATCTCAAACGCGCCTGGCTTCTTGTCACCGAGCAAAATCCCCACCGAGTTCACTTCGGCAGGATTCAACGTAGCACCCCTGACGACGCGACCGAACGAGGTCGCGACAAGTCGGTCCAGTGGGATCCGAACCTCCGTCCACTGATCCTTCACGGTCTGAAATTCGACTCGAAAAGAAAAAGCCATACGGCGTCGAGGCACATAGGCGTTGAAAGTGTACTTCCGCCCGTCTCCCTTGACTTTCAAGACAATCGTGTCTCCGCGTTTGAGGCCGAGGTCGCTCCCACGTGAGCGAGTTGAAGCGAAGCCACCGTTGTTCGCCAGAGACAGGATGCCCGAAAATCTCATCGACTCATCCGGCCCCACGTCCACACGACTCGTCGAACGACCTCCCATTACACCGTCATTAACAATCTGCCATTTGGAAAGTGCCAGCTTGCCGTCAAAGTCATATAACGACCTTGCATCTGATGCCTGCTCGCTACCCGAAGGCTCACCAGCGCTGGCCAAGTTCGACATCAAACAAAGTGCAACAAACAGGGTTGAGAGTTTTGCAAACATCATTTCGTCCAGTGAGGAGCGGTCGGGTTCAATCCGCGACATGGTAGAGAGCTGTCCAGCCACACACGCCTAAAACCACAAAACGCCTGATTTCCGTCGGTATTCCTGACGAAAAACGCCGCCCTTATCTCCGCTGTTGGGTCGACCTAAAGATCATTCGCTCGTTTTCATCAATCGGTGCCCCAAATCTCGTAAGTCATCCAATGGCTCTGCAACGCCCGCTTTTTTGAGTTTGAACTTAACCAAATTGCCCCGCGGCCTCTTCTCTGACGCTGTCGTGTACGCATCGTCATAATATCGCAACGCGATATCGGCAAAATCGCCAATCTGATTCTCTTCCAATGCGGCCATTGCCTGTTGATAACGCAAACCGCCGAGCCTCTTTTTCACTCTGCCAATGGCGTCCCCCAACGCGTTCGCTGGCAGATCGCCGTACTCTCGCACCAGTAACTCAATGCGGCTTTCTCGATCAGCGGTCGCAAAAATTCCGGGAGCCGCCCTCATTTGATTCCAGAGCGGCAATGGAAGATTGACTCTCCCAATCGACTGACTTTCATCCTCGAGCCACACAGGTCGATTCCAGTCCAACGTCCGCCAACTTTCGAACAAAGCATTCTCGAATTGCTCAACCGTGGGTTGCGGCGGTTGCCCAATGCCCCCGAACGCTGACCCGCGATGACAAGCAAGTGATTCCAGGTCAATCACCTGCTCGCCCGCTGCCTGCAGATCCTGCAACAGAGCGGTCTTGCCGACGCCGGTGTATCCCGACAAGATCACAATCTTCATGGGCTCAGCAAAACTTTCATGGGCAGCACGTCGAAACGCTTTGTACCCCCCAACAATTCGTGTTGCCACTAGGCCAGTTCGGCACGCCAGCCAGTTGAACGCTTCACTTCGCATACCACCGCGCCAGCAGTGGATAAACACATCCTCCCCCTCTTCGAACTGACTCAAGGACTGCAACAAGGAATCTGCTTTTCCACCAACGAGGCGTAATCCCAAGCCAATCGCATGATTTCTGCCCTGATTCTTATAGGCTATTCCAACCTCGGCTCGCTCACTGTCGCTGAAAAGCGGAATATTCACAGCATCTGGAATGTGGCCAGCAGCAAACTCACTAGGCGAGCGCACATCGATCGTTGGCCTAGACGGTGCCTTCAGGTAGTCCTGGATGTCGATCGTTTCACTCATCACGATCACCTCGGGGGTTCAACAACTGTTGTCCTAAAACTTGCGAAGCGCGAATTTCCGCCACTATACAACGAGAAACCTGTATGTCATACGTCACCGGTTTTTCCCATCGAATCCACAATCAAGCCCCACTATCACGCGAATTTCGGCCCTGACAGAGCAAGCAGCATCGCGATCCCGCTATCGAAATCAGCACAGCCCGTGCAATCGATTTCAGTGTCGTCACCAACCCCCTGCCTTCGCTATCCACCATGCTCCGCAACGTTTTGCCACACTCCGCACTCGTTTCAACCGAATTCTCTTTCCTAGACGAGAGAGTGAACACCGAGCGATCCCAAGAACAACACCGGGATGCTGGTCCTACTAAGCATCTCTACTCTCGACTGGCGGACGCCAACTGCTAATTGACACCCAAGTGTCGAAAAATGCGGAAGAAAGGTGAGTCGCAAGCATCAGGGCAAAATCAAGCTTTTGCCGCATTTATCGAAATGATCGAAAATGAGCCAATGTGCTTTTTAGGATCAGCAGAGAACGATTGTCTTCTGGATGGGAACATCCTGGAGCGAACACACCCAGCAACTAGCGTACAGATTTTACGAGAACCATGCCAATTCTTCCACCCGAGCCAGACTGCCATCCGGCAAATCTGCTTGAGCAACCACGATCAAACGAAGACACATGGTGGCTGCTCTACACCCGCAGTGGCCAAGAGAAACAACTGATGCGACGACTGCGTGACCTGGAAGTAAAACACTATGCTCCTCAGATTCCACACCGCAAGCGTTCACCCGCTGGCAGAGTTCGAACGACTTATGCCCCTTTGTTCAATAACTATGTGTTCATGTGTGGTGTGGAAGACGATCGTTACAGGGCCGTGTGCACTGGGTGCATCGTCAAATACGAACCGATCACAGATTCGGAAAAATTCATTGCCGATCTGAAACAGATTCATCGTCTCATCAACACCGGTGCTCCATTGACAATCGAGAGTCGTATCGAACCTGGCGAGACCGTCCGTGTCCGCTCCAGTGCGTTCTCAGGTTACGAAGGAACTGTGATCCGGCGGGATCAGGAAACTCGTTTACTCGTCTCTGTCCAATTCATGGATCAAGGTGTCAGTGTCAAGTTGGAAGATTGCCAACTTGAGTCGATCGCCTGATCACCACACGCGACGTTCGCACGTCAATTCGTTTTTACCACCCGACTGCCCCGTGTCCTCCAACCCTCCCCGACACATTCGTCCTCGATTCCCCTCCCCGAGGAACGAAACGGGCAGTCTCAAACGAGCACGTGCGAACGTCGCGTCGGCATCATTTCGCCGACCAAAATTGCATCTTGCGGTTCAGAAAACCAGTTGTTTTACATACTGCCTCCCTGCACAACACTGATTGCCATCACTTACTTTCAACCACGGAAAATGTCGTGCCTTCTGCAATGCTTACCGGGATTACCGGTCAAGACGGATCGTACCTTGCAGAACAGCTGTTGAGCAGGAACTACGAAGTTCATGGATTGGTACGTCGCACAAGTTCCACCCAAAGAGTGCGACTCGACAATCTTTTCCATGACCGGGACGTATACAACAAACGTCTTTTTCTGCATTACGCAGACCTTGACGATACGACCACGATCCGCCGTATTCTTCTGAAAACTGAACCGGATGAACTCTATCACCTCGCTGGCCAAAGCCACGTAGGCGCAAGTTTTGAAATCCCAGAAACGACCTGTCAATTCACTGGCATGGGTACACTCAAACTGCTTGAAATTGTCAGAGACCTTCCCAAGCAGCCGCGTTTTCTTCACATCAGCAGTTCTGAAATTTTTGGTCGACCCGACGTAGCTCCCCAGAACGAACAGACAGCCATGCGACCAGTGACGCCCTATGGAGTCGCGAAGACTTTCGCTACGAACATGGTGCGACTGTACCGGGATTCATTTGGCGTCTTTGCGTGCAATGCGATTTGCTACAACCACGAATCTGAACGCCGGGGTGAATCTTTTGTAACACGGAAAATCACCAAAGCTGCTGCCGCGATCTCGCTCGGTTTACAAGACAAGCTGAAACTGGGTTCGCTGGACGGAAAACGTGATTGGGGTTACGCCCCCGATTACACGGACGCAATGTGGCGAATGCTGCAGCAACCCACGCCGGATGATTACGTGCTTGCCACAGGTACAGAACACAGCATTAGCGACTTTCTCGACGCTGCTTTCAAAGCTGTCGACCTTGACTGGCATGATTACGTCGAACAAGACCCTCGATACATGCGTCCTTCTGAGGTCACCCGACTAGTCGGTGACGCAAGTAAAGCACAGCAGCAACTCAACTGGAAGGCTACGACAACGCTCCCAGATCTCGCAGAACGGATGGTCCTTAGCGATAGAGAGCAACAGCAGAACACAAGCCGCACTCACGCCTGAGCAACCCCAAGCTGACCAAGCTTCCAAGCCAACCTGCAGCACAACTTAGCGAAATTCACCACGCAGTGGATAACCTGGATTTCCCTGCGCGCTGTAGTTAACCGGATTGGAGGGCAACGCCTGACCGGCGGCAGCAGCTTCAGATGCAAGGGTCGTCAAGTCGACCATATTGGACGCAGAAGTCGGTATTGCAAAGACGTTCGTCTCACCGCTTAGCAACTGATTGAGCGTGTATGCACCAACGTCGATCTTCATTTCCAAAGGCGGTCCAAGATTAGGTGTCAGCTTGATTTCCACGACATGTGGCAAACTGCATTGAAATTGCTCGTAATACTGATGCTGCGACGCATGGCTTTCGGCAATT
>Ga0315322_10000273_pt1 | contig 36698 bp, 26 predicted proteins | sample M110021515metaG_FD_203461 | JGI IMG/M metagenome (GOLD analysis project Ga0315322, IMG submission 203461) | Ammonia-oxidizing marine archaeal communities from Monterey Bay, California, United States - M1 100m 21515 | ecosystem: Environmental > Aquatic > Marine > Intertidal zone | place: USA... | reverse complement strand
CTTCATCGACTTTGAGTTCATGGCAAAAAAGCGTGGGATATCCAAGCTGTTTCATGAGAGGGTTAGCAAATTCACGAAAAGTGTCCGAGAGAATGACAAGCTCGTGGGTCGAGCGAAGTTTGTCGAGGAAATCGAGTGCGCCCTGCAAAGGGCTCAAAGTCTCGATTACCTTTTGAATTTGCTTTAGAGTGAAACCATGCTCAGCGAGAATATCTAACCGGTAACGCATAAGCACGTCGTAATCCGGTTCGTCTCGAGTGGTACGCTTAAGAGCTTCTACTCCTACAGTTTCGGCAAATGCTATCCAGATTTCGGGAACAAGCACTCCTTCGAGGTCCAGACATACAACCTGCATTACCTGTAATTGCTCAAGGAAGCGAAGTTTCACCCATGAGGTAACGGTCGCATTCTCTCGCCGCTGCACGTCCCTCGTTGATCGCCCAAACTACTAGGGATTGGCCGCGGCGCATATCACCTGCGGCAAATATGCCTTCCACGTTCGTTTCAAATTTACCATAATCAGCCTGCACATTGGAGCGATTGTCACGCTCAAGATCGAGCTCTTCTGCAATGGAGTCTTCAGGACCCAGAAATCCCATGGCAAGAAAGGCAAGCTGGGCAGGGATTTCACGTTCACTGCCTTGAACTTCTTGAGGAGAAAAGCGACCGTCTTCTTCCTTCCATTGAATGTCACAGATCAGAATTCCGCGGAGAGCACCATCGGCATCGCCAAGAAACTTTTTGGTAGAAACAAGATATTGCCGAGGGTCCTGACCGAAAACTGCCTTCGCTTCTTCTTGGCCATAGTCTAGAGCGTAGACTTTTGGCCATTCGGGCCAAGGGTTTCCTTCATCACGTTCGACTGGAGGTTTGGGCATGATTTCCAACTGAGAGATGCTTTTGCAACCATGACGCATAGAGGTTCCAACGCAGTCGGTTCCAGTGTCACCGCCACCGATGACGACGACGTCCTTGCCTTTGGCGATGTTCTCAAAAGCAGCTGCATCCTTCGCTTCGAGAAGACCTTTAGTATTGCGGGCAAGAAATTGCATCGCAAAGTGGACTCCATCGAAATCCCGACCTTCGACTGCAAGATCGCGAGGCTTAGTTGCGCCACAACAAAGCACGACAGCGTCAAACTCATCTGTAAGCTGCTCGGCAGGAAGATCCTTACCGATTTCTATAGAGGACCTAAATGCAATGCCTTCTGCAGCCATGAGATCCACTCGTCTCTGAACAATAGATTTTTCCAGCTTCATGTTTGGAATACCGTACATCAATAGCCCTCCAATTCGGTCGTCACGTTCGAAAACAGTGACCGCGTGCCCAGCCTTGTTGAGTTGATCGGCGGCGGCCAAACCAGCGGGGCCGGATCCGACTATCGCTACTTTTTTCGTAGTTCGAATTTTGGGAGGACAAGGTCTTAACCATCCTTCTTGAAAACCTTTGTCGATGATGGCGCACTCGATACTCTTGATCGCTACGGGAGGCTCGATCACGCCCAGAACGCAAGAACCTTCACAAGGAGCAGGACAAACTCGACCTGTGAATTCGGGAAAATTGTTTGTTTTGTGAAGACGGTCAAGGGCTTCTCGCCATTTGCCTTTGTAAACAAGATCATTCCATTCGGGAATTAGATTATTTACGGGGCATCCACTGGCCATATTACTTAAAATTATCCCAGTATGACAGTATGGCGTTCCACAGTCCATGCAGCGAGCCCCTTGTGTAACGAGGTTATCTTCCTCAAAATGCTCGTGGATTTCGTTCCAGTCTTTGAGACGTTCGAGAGGAGGCCGATCTTGTATCGGTCGGCGTTTGTATTCTATGAATCCAGTAGCTTTGCCCATGAAATGTAAAAACTAAAGTTGAAAGAACGGAGTTCGAGTATCCGAATTAGTGCCCTGCGGCCACGTTTTCCTCGAATGCAGCTTGTACGGCATCGTCGCCTTTAAGCCCGCGGTCTTCTGCCCGTTTCATGGCGTTAAGAACGCGTTCAAAGTCTTCCGGTAAGACTTTGACAAACTTTTCGAGAAAGGAATTCCAATTGGAGAGGATTGTTTGTCCGTATTTCGAATTAGTATATTCGACATGATTGCTTATTCGAGTCCGTACTGCAGCGATTTCATCATCCTCGGATTCCATAAGCGGATAAACTTTCACCATCTCATGATTCAGCCTCTTGTTTACGAAATCACCCTCCATATCAAGAATGTAAGCAACTCCACCGGACATCCCCGCACCAAAGTTACGACCTGTTTGCCCGAGACAAATCACTCGACCGCCGGTCATGTATTCACAACCATGGTCGCCAAGACCTTCGACGACGGCATCTACACCTGAGTTCCTGACACAGAATCTTTCGCCGGCAACTCCCGCAATGTATGCATCTCCACCGGTGGCTCCATAAAAGCAAACATTTCCTGTAATTATGTTTTCATTGGTGTCGAATGTCGAGTCGGCGGTCGGCTTGACGATGACTTTGGCACCCGAAAGCCCCTTTCCGCAGTAATCGTTAGTGTCCCCTGAAACGGTAAATGTCATACCATTTGGACAAAAGGCGGCAAGGCTTTGACCTGCTGATCCTGTGAGATTAATGTTGATAGTGTCTTCAGGCAATCCGTTGTCGCCATAACGGCGAGAAACTTCTGCGCCAGTCAGAGTCCCGACTACGCGATCTGTGTTCACGATGGGTAAATTAATTACAACTGGAGTTCCATTTTCCAGTGCAGGGCTTGCGTGTTCGAGTATTTCACGATTGTCGAGGGCCATTTCCAACTGATGTTCCTGCTTGATTTGGCAGTAAGTACCGACTTCGGGACCAATCTCCGGCTTGTATAGTATTTTCGAGTAATCCAGGCCTTTGTGTTTTGTTGAGTCAGGTATCTTGCGCATGTTCAATTTGTCTACTTGGCCGACCATTTCATTGATCGAGCGGATTCCGAGCTTGGCCATTATTTCACGAATTTCCTCTGCGACAAAGTTCATGAAATGCACCACCGCCTCTGCTCCGCCACGGAATTTTTCCCGCAGCAAAGGATTCTGAGTGGCTACGCCGACGGGGCAAGTATTCTTGTGGCAAACCCTCATCATCAAGCAGCCCAAGGTGATTAAGGGGGCGGTTGCAAAACCAAATTCTTCTGCTCCCAATAGGCATGCAATGGCGACATCGCGTCCCGTTTTTAGCTGACCATCAGTTTCTACCACAACACGACTGCGAAGATCATTGAGAAGCAGTGTCTGGTTCGTTTCGGCAAGTCCCAATTCCCATGGTGCTCCAGCATGTTGAATGGATGAGCGCGGGGAAGCTCCCGTTCCGCCATCGTATCCTGAAACAAGGATGACGTCAGCCTTTGCCTTGGCTACACCAGCCGCGATTGTGCCGACACCTGCGGCAGAAACCAATTTTACATTGATTCGAGCTTTATGGTTGGAGTTTTTCAAGTCATGTATGAGTTCGGCTAAATCCTCAATGGAATAAATATCATGATGGGGAGGCGGGGATATAAGACCAACTCCCGGGGTGGTGCCTCGGGTTTTAGCAATAGGTGGCAAAACCTTGTGGCCAGGCAGTTCTCCACCCTCTCCTGGCTTTGCCCCTTGAACGATTTTTATTTGAATCTCGTCCGAGTTGACAAGATAGAAACTAGTAACCCCAAAGCGACCGCTAGCCACCTGTTTGATTGCCGATCGACGACTATCACCATTTTCGTCTGCAAGAAAGCGATTCTTATCTTCGCCGCCCTCTCCGGTGTTAGACTTTCCTCCAAGTCGGTTCATTGCTACGGCTAATGTTTCGTGGGCTTCCTTTGATATTGAACCATAAGACATTGCCCCTGTCTTGAATCTCTTTACAATTTCGCTAACTGGTTCAACCTCGTCTAATGATATTGCACTTGAGTTTTCGAACTTGAATTCCAAAAGACCCCGCAGGGTAAAAGCCTCTCTGGACTGGTCGTTAATGGCGTTAGAATATTCTTTGAATACTTCAAAGTCGCCCTTTCGCGTAGCTTGCTGAAGCTTGTGTATCGTTGCGGGGTTGAAAAGATGACGCTCCCCGTTAGCCCGCCACTGATAAATTCCGCCGGGATCAAGTGGTGAGGACTTTTCATCAGGACGGGGTGCAAAGGCGTTTGCATGAAACGAACGGGCATCCTCGGCAATTAGATTCATCCCTATGCCTTCGACTCGAGACGCTGTATTCGTGAAGTATTTGTCGATGATTTCCTTGTTCAGCCCAATAGCCTCGAAGATCTGGGCACCTCTGTATGAGGCTACTGTCGATATACCCATTTTAGACATGGTCTTGACCACGCCATTGGTGTTTGCCTTAAGGAAATTGGATATGGCTTTTGTCGGGTCGAGGTCGAGGTCGCCCTCGGAAATAAGGTTGCGTACAGTCTCGAGGGCTAGATAGGGATTTATTAGGTCTACGCCATAGCCTAGTAATAGAGCAAAATGATGAACTTCGCGAGGTTCGCCTGATTCAAGAATAATTGAAACTTTTGTTCGTTTTCCATTCTCAATTAAGTGCCGGTGAAGACCAGAGACGGCCAGCAATGCTGGGATGGCAGCTTTTTCAGGCCCGATTCCCCTATCAGACAAAATCAACAAGTTCGCCCCTCGGTTGATCGCGGAATCACTTACCCCAAATACTTGTTCTAAAGCTTTTTCTAAATCTAAACCTTCACTCTGGAATTCAGGTTCGAAGGTGATTGGGATTGTGGCGGAACCAAAACCATCGACATCAATTTCGCGTAATTGCTCAACAATGACGTCGTTAACTAAAGGCGTATCGAATTTGATCATCCGGCAACTATCTTGGTCTGGTCGCGTCAGATCACCTTCCGAACCAACGAAACTTACAGTTCCAGTTACAAGCTCCTCTCGTATCGGATCGATGGGAGGATTTGTAACCTGTGCGAAAAGTTGCTTGAAGTAATTGTAAAGATTTTGCGATTTTTCTGAAAGAACGGCTAGCGGTGCATCGTTTCCCATAGAGCCAAGCGGTTGCTTTCCGGACTCGGCACTAGGGCTGATTAAGAATTGTATGTCTTCATACGTATACCCAAAGGCTTTTTGCCGGGTCAGCAAAGTGGTGAAATCATCGTGCTTATCAATTGCTGGAATCGGCAAATCCTTTGAATCCACAAGATTCTCTTTAAGCCATTTCCCATATGGAGCATATTTGGCCACTTCTTCTTTGATTTCAGAATCTTCGATGATACGACCAGCTTCCATGTCGACAAGAAACATGCGACCTGGTTCGAGGCGACCTTTCTTTACGATGTCCTTTTGTTGCACAGAAGCCAAGACGCCGACCTCGGATGATAGAATGACTTTGTCATCAGCTGTAACGTAATAGCGTGAAGGCCGTAAGCCGTTGCGGTCAAGAACTGCCCCTACTTGAACACCATCAGAGAAGGCGATTGACGCAGGACCATCCCAAGGCTCCATGAGGCAGGAATGATATTCGTAGAATTCCCGCTTGAAATCGGGCATGTCCTGGTGACGCTCCCAAGGCTCGGGAATCATCATCATCATGGCGTGAGCCAAACTGCGCCCAGCAAGGGTAAGGAATTCTAAGCAATTATCGAACTTTTGTGAGTCCGAACCGTCTTCACGAATTACAGGCAGGAGCTTGGGCAGGTCTTCGCCAAAAGCGTCTTTGGCAAACTGCATCTGCCTTGCGTGAAGCCAGTTCTCATTCCCCCTTACAGTATTGATTTCACCATTGTGGCAAAGGTAACGGAAGGGTTGAGCACGCAACCAATTCGGGAAAGTATTCGTAGAAAATCGGGAATGTGTTAGAGCAAGCGCCGATTCCATGTCGGGATGAAGCAAATCGGGGAAGTATTGATCCAATTGACCCGTGGTAAGCATTCCCTTGTAGGTCATGGTCCGAGAAGATAGAGACGCTATGTAAAATATTTCCGAAAGATCATCCTGAGAATACCGTAGACGATGACTGGCGATTCTTCGCAGAATGTAAAGTTTCCGCTCAAAGGCTAATCCGCGCTCGGTTTCTTTACCGCGTCTAATAAAAAATTGACTCATGTAAGGTTCGCAATCAAAGGACGCCTTGCCAAGTATATCACTATTGACTGGCACCTCTCGCCATCCAAGCATCTCCATGCCCAACTCGTCCGAGATTTGCTCTACAGTCTTTATTTGAACATGACGATGAGTTTGATCCTTGGACAAATAAGCAAAGCCCACACCGTAGTCGCCTTCATCGGGAATCTCAAAACCGCTATCTTGCTCGCAATTATTAAAGAAGAATTTGTGGGGGATTTGGATAAATATGCCTGCTCCGTCACCAGTAATCGGATCGCAACCGCAACCACCTCGATGATCGAGATTGCGGCATATCTCTAGTGCACCACTCACGATATCGTGAGAACGGCGGCCTCTCATATCAACGATGAGTCCTATGCCACAATTTTCATGTTCGTGCTGTGGATCATATAATCCTTGGGCTGTTGGTGACTTGAAACTTTTACTTTTGGAAATCATTAACGTTAGAAGAGGATATGAAAATTGGAGTTGCCGATTGAGAAGAATGCCTTCTGCTAGACATTTAGATTAGCGGTAGAGAACTAATTATCAATATTTTTTAATAAAAACCATGCTCTTAAGCAAGCCTTTGAAATAACTACTGGAATGAGACTCAATTAATCCGTTAGCCTTTAATATTTTGTGAGGTGAAATTACTCTGCGAGCCTCAATTCCGCATGAGAACCTAAAAAAAATATAAAGTATTCGTAGACTGAGAAATTGAAGGAGACCAGGAAGAGTATTCAGTGAAGGTTCAGCGAAGTCCGCGATCAACCATTTCCCGTTTGGACGCAAGGTTGAACTCAACTTTTTTAACAATATCGTCAAAGTTTTCTCATTAAAACAATCTAAAAAGAAATGCGAGACAACCGCGTCAAACGATTCGGCAGGGAACGGAAATGTTATTGCATCTTCTTTGCAAAATTGAATCTTCCCTTGAAACACGGGTGACACTCTGGTTTTGGCTAGCGCCAACATACTCGGGCTAGTGTCCAACACTGTTATTTTACAGTCTGTATTAATTGAGGTGAGTTTTGCCAAAAAACGGCCATCGCCCTCGCCTACCAAAAGAATTCTCTCCGCCTCGTAAATCGTGTCGAGACAAGCAAACCTAGTTTGCTCTAGAGCATTTCTGAACACAAGTTTTTCAAGGAAGTTGTATGCTCTAGCAACATGACAAAATGAAGCCGGACTTATTATGTTATTCATAGAAGGCAGCACGCCGCCGAAAGAATCAATCCGAGATCGGCAACTAATCTCTTGTGTTCAGACCCGCATATTAAGATGTCAACAAGAGGATGCGTTAGTACCGCCATACCTATGGCGAGAAAGAAAAGTCGTAGATGTGTTGGGACAAAGAAGCTTAGAGCAATACCAGCAAATACTATTGAAAAAGATAATAAATTCATAAAGCCCAATGACGGTTTTCTTCTTAACATTAGAGAACTTTGACCCTGTCGCAGGTCCATGACTCTATCCCATGCGGCTGTGTAGCAGCAGTTAGTGAAGCAAAGACATGTAAATGCGAGTAAGGTGATCCATGACCATGTTACAGGCTTAGGGCACCCAGAGAGAACGAAAAGAAAAACTCCGCTCGCAAATAGTACCGATGTCCGTAGCTCTTTTGGAATAGGAAAGTTCCCAAATTTATCAAATGTATTTACAAGTGAGTTGAGCACACAGAAAATTACCAAAACAGAGCACTTGTACAAATCCATTACTGACAATGCGTGATAGGCAAAAAAGATAGCGAGCATTAGTACGAAAACCCATGTTAAGGATAAAAAATCACGAAAGCGAAAGGCGATGTAATGTCGTGCCGAATAAATGCGATCAGTAATTTGGAAACCGTCCAATATTCGATCGGCTAAATATCCAAGCCAAACTCCTGTGCCTAGCAGTATCTGCTGGGAATACTCCAACTCTATATCAAAGGCTTCTGATATCAGAGACTGCCAGAAAATTGCGATCAAAACAGTGTCTACCGCTAATGCATTTAAAGAAAAACGCCAATGATGCTTGACGCCGATAGCGTCATTTAAGGCAAATCGTTTGTCGAAAAAAATTATTCTTATATTTGCCATATCACGAAAAATGCTATTGGGTAAGGACTTCTGCAAATAATTAGAAATACTATTAAAGCCATGGAAATTAATGCTTATCTTAAACCACAATGTGGGTGGAGTATGGGAGTCCGAGCCATTATGGGCAAGTATGACTTGAAGTACAACGATCTCGACATAGTGAATAACCCTGAAATTTATGCCAAGATGGTTGAAAAATCAGGACAACCATTATCTCCTTGCGTAGAAGTCGACGGGGTCATGTTGGCTGACGTGAGCGGCGAGGAAGTCGAAAACTATTTGTTGGGGAATAACCTAGTTGCTGTAAATGGAGTCGATCCCTCTGCACCAATCAATTCACCTTGTACCGATGAAGAGCATGCAGCCCGAGCATTAGAAAATAGCGAAGGTAAACCCGTTCGTTTTTTCTAGGTTAACCACTTGAATTTCTAATCTTCAGACTTACCACAGATGACATATATTGTTACAGAAAAATGTGTTGATTGCGTTTTCACCAGTTGCGTCACCGTTTGTCCCGTTGATGCATTCCACGAACTGCCTGACCGACTTTACATAAATCCCGAGACTTGCATTGATTGCAACGCATGTATGGACGAATGTCCCGTGGAAGCGATTTACCCAGACATGGATGTCCCCGAAGAACTTCAGGAGTGGATTGAACTTAATGAGAAAGCAGATCAACATCCACAGATTATCGGGCAAAAAGATCCGCTTAAAGGACCTAAGTGTTCAGATCCAAACGCTGATCAATAGCCTATTAACCAAAATTTTTAATTGTCTGGATCTAAAACTGCCCCAAAGGATATTCTGACATACTTGTCGAAATGATGGAATCCCAGTGACCTAAGAGTCTACTGGTCGGTATCAAAACTAAGTCAAAAATCAGTAGATTTTGATTCGTTCACCTAGTTGATTTGATATTTGCGAAATTACCCACCAAGGTAGGTGAGGGCTCTTGGTATCGGAAGAGTATAAAAGGCCGCACGATCAAGACCGATGCTCTCAATCTTCTTTGCTACTGAGTCTCTTACCTTATCAACGTTGGATGGGCCGAGTGAAGTATAAACCAAAGCCCATTCTTCGTTTTGCGCCTGCTCGGCATCACCCGCGTCGGCATCGTTCATGACTCCGAAATTAGTACTTACGCCTGGTGCTCCTGCTTCTAGAATAGCGTCGTAGACATCTGAGTAATTATCACGTGGAACGATGCAGTAAAGGCCAACTAAGTCTTTGAGAGGGTTAGTCTTGAAAGCCTTGCTTTTTGAAGCTTCAGCAGCAGTTGCACGCCAATCTTTTCCACCCTTGATTTCGTCGATGGCAGCTATAACTTGCTCCATATTTGCCCCATGTGCAGCTGTGCTGGCTACACTGGAAACATTAACAATGCCAGAACTTACTGGTATTGAATACATGAAGCCACGCCCGGGTTCAGAAATATGTCCTGCTCGAGCCATATCGGCAAAAATATCATCCGCTTCATTTTTATCTACTATGCACCAGACAAATTCCTTCTCGGGGCCCTTTGTAATACGAAGAAGAGGAATTTTATCTCTTACACCACCACCTTCGCCAAACGTTACTGTCGGTCCAGGTGCTCCATTCTCGAGAGCAGCTTTTGCAATATCGTCGGCTATGCCTATTTCGCAAATGCAACAAATGGCTTCGAGATCTGCAGTGTATGTGCCTAAAGCAGGATTCGCATTCTCGGAGGATGGAGAGGGAGCTGGATATTTTTCAGTGTGGCGAGCATCGTTGCAATCTATTACAAAAACAGCTCCTGCTCCAACACGGTCGAGGTTTCCGGCATTAACAGCCGCCTCGGTAACTGCGTCGACTTTGTCGTTGGGTACGAGGGTTTGCAACAGGTGTTGTTCTGGTGCGGGCGGCGGAAACATTCGTTGGAGAAAACCACCCTCGTTCAATACTGAACCGCGGGCTGTTACTTCGAAGATTCCTGATGCACCCGCCTTGCCAATTGCCTCGGAGACCGTGACGACGGACTCTTTCGGTAGAATGAGGGAGAGAAGGGAGAAGTTATCGCTTTGCGTGTAGTTACTCATCTTAAACAGCCTCCGTTGCGGTTATCATTTCTTCATCATCAGCCTTTGGTTTCTTTCGAACGATAAGACCTACGGTGAGAACGGTGATGATTGGCCCGATAGAGGCTAGTGCAAGCACCCCGAATCCATCTATGGCTCCAGTCTTGGATCCGATGCCCAAGCCCATGGCGAGTACAAGTGGCACGGTGATGGGCCCGGTTGTTACGCCCGCGCTGTCCCAACCGAAGTTTACGAAATCCTCGCTTGATAAGTAAGTTATGAACATCAATATGGTATAAGGAGGAATAAGCAAGTACCAGAGATCGAGATTGAAGGCGATCTTAGCTACACCTGTGGATATGCCGATGGCCACTCCAGTTGCGACGGTCTGCATGAGTAAACTTTTCTTGAAAGCACCGACTGTGATCTTTTCCACGGTGGCGCCAAGCGCGTTGAGTGCCGGTTCCGCCAGAGTTGCCCCGTAGCCAAGAATAAAGCCAAATAGTATTGCCAAAGCCTTACCCAAGTTTGAAGAGGCGAACATCGGATCCACGAAGCCTTCCGCTGCCCAAGGTTCAATGGCGGCGAAACTAGACACGACATTACCACCTAATTGCTCACCCAATGGGGTTAGACCAAGTGCTATACCTAGGTTAAACAGACCCATTCCTATAACTGCGCAGATGATTCCAATAAATAATTCGTCGTAGTGCTTTGGGGGTTGCCTGAGACCAACAACAAGGACGAGCAACAAAATGGAGCAAAGTGGAACAATTGCCCAAAGAGCACCTTCAATAGCACCGCGATCCCGATCGGGTCCGTCTAAGCCTTTCTTGGTTCCAATTACTGCGTCAGAAGATAATTCACCTGGTTTGTTGTAGATAACCTGTCCACTCGCATAGCTATAAATATCTTCTCCTTCATCTAAAACACCGTTTCCGTTCGTGTCTTCATCGGGTTTGAATGTGTTTGGAAAGAAATCAAAGTTATTAGTCAAAGCCGCCATGATTTCAGTTTCTGGATTCCAAACTTCGTCGGGTGTGGATACGCCGTCCCTAACGATTATAGAGTTGGTGCCCGTTGGTTGCACAATGGAACGAGAATTGTTGTCTTCCGCATCCAGTGGGTTTGACTCGAGGGAACTGCCTTTAATCTGAGTTTTAAGTGAGTATCCAGAGGGCAGTTCACCTGAATCTTCCAATGACGCCTGTACCACGGCTTCCTCTTCTGCTGAGAGAGAGTTTGCCATGTCACTTTCGGAAGCACCCCCTGCCGAAGCCAATCTTCTTTTGGCTACGATGTCCCCGAATCGTTGCAGATCTTGGTCGTAGTTTTTGCCATATTCACCAGCTTCTTTATGCCAATCGGCTTTAGATTCGGTAGCGTAATAATAATTATCTCCCTTAAAAAGAAATGTCGCATAGCAGAGAACCGCTAGAATTGGAAAGAGCGAGGCAAGAGTAACAACACCGAAACCAGTGTTGCTAGAACCACCAGTCGATACAATCCTACAAACTCCGATGCCCAGTGCGAGAACTAGTGGAACAGTGACAGGTCCGGTTGTTACTGCCCCACAGTCCCAAGCCAAACCGAGCACATGTTGTAGTCGAGCATCCGAAAATTGAAAATACAGCGTAAAAGTTGAAAGTACAATTACGCCCACGTAAATGAATGGCTTAAGTGACCAACCTTTGTAAAAGCGAAGTACTCCAAGAAGAACAGCGATGCCTACGCCTGCACCCACTGAATTAACGAGGTTCGCCGCCCCAGTATTGAGAATGGTCCACAACAACGGAGCGAGGGTCGGATCCACGCCAGAACCGGCCGCTCTCAGGACACCGATCGCAGGTTCGGCGAACGTCGCGAAGCAACCGAGAACAAAACCGAAAGCCAAACTTGCTGGTAGGCATGGGATTCCAAATATCTTTTTGCGCGGTAGTGTGGACCCGAGTGTTTCCCCGAGGGGCATTAGTCCCAGCCGAAGTCCCTCCATGAAAAAGGCAAGACCGATGATAACGATGCCTATACCAACCGCTATCATCAACGAATACACGATCGGCAAACCTAGCACCAACAACTGAAAGACTATAAGATAGAGAATGATGAACCAGACGCATTGAATCTGTTCGACCACCTTGTCCTTGGCAAAGGAACAGAGGATGCCAATTTTCTGCTTTGTTGTCAGTCGTAGTTTGTCTTGGTCGGATGATTGTTCAGCAGACATAGCAAATGATTAGAAGGGTTGTGCCTCAAAATGAGGCTAAGGAAATAAAGTTTTTAAATTAGATGAGGTTTCGCCTGAGTGCGCAACATCTAATTTGTTGAGAAAAGAGGCTTGCTTATATCTTTTGTTTTACAAACTCCATGATGCATTGGCAATGGTAAGAGAAACCTTGTTGCGACCCGCTCTCACTTTGATGGGTACCGACCACGTCACCCCCACCTGGCCTAGAGAAGCCGTGCCTATAATGTAATAATTACCAGCAGAAAGTCCTGAGATTTCACCCGAGTTTCCGTCTATGTCGGTACGGATGCGCCTGCCGGGAGTTTTCTCATCATCAATAGAGTCGAGAAGAGCTTCTCTTATTTTTTTTTGAAGGTCTGGATAACGAAAAGGATATTTTCGACTTTTAGCCCAAAGTTCCGCGTGGGAGATAATATCCTTGAAATTGCTCAATCTGATTCCGGAGTTCTCGAGAATCTCTCGCAAATCTGAATTAGTTACGAAAAATTCAGTGTAAAAAGCTTCTTTGATCTTGCCGTTAACAGCTGTGACCACGGCATCGAAGTCGAGAGATCCTGTTCTCGGAGAATCAGTCGACGCCTTGTTTTTGCTGTTCCGGCGAACTGCTGGTAGGTCAAGGAGTGTCTTGTCGAGAGTATCGTCAACATTCGCAATTCTTGACTTTTTTGTAGTGTTGACTTCAAGTGGTGGACGCAAGTTTGTGCCTATGCTGGGCGATGGTGCTAAATTGTCGAGTCTCTTGAGGAGATCTTTGTTGTATTCTCTAAGCTCATCAAGCTCTTTAACTTTCAGGGTAAATGTATTTTTAAGATTTGTAAGATCGTCGCGTAAAACCTGCATTTCCCCGTTAATCGGTAGGTTTGCTTTAACTTCCGATCTTGTTCCCATTTGACGATCCAATTCTTTACGTAATTGTTGGTTAATTATCTTGATGGTTTTGATTGTAGCATCTCGTTGTTCGACCATTTTTTTAAGAGTGTCGATTTGTTCTTCATAAGCTAGTTTGCTGACGTTTAATTTAGGAAGTAAATCTTCAAGATCCTGTTCAGAAGATGCTGGCGCAACTTTCGCGGGCTCTGTATGTTTTGCTGTCGTTGTTGTTAGTTGATCTTGATCGCTACTTTTCGCTCCGTGGGCAGGTTCACCTGCCACTGGAGGGTTTTCTACTTGAAAGACAGCTTCAAGTTCATTTGCTGAACTTGATCCCGAGCGAACTGCAGAATCATGGGTTTTGTTCTCATCTTTAGTAAGCGCACGGGGTAGTTTGAATTCGCCATGAGGGGAATGTGTCTCTTCAAGCATGGAGAGCAGATTCTCTTGGGATTTGGGTGCGTGAGAATCATTCTGGTGGGTCAACTCCGTATGATTGTCGTCGCCATGATCACCTCCGCAAGAAGCAAGGAAGAAAATCAGCAAAAAAGTAGTACAGGGAAATGTATTATTATGGAAAACTTTCATGGGCATGATACTAGGTAGAAAAGCACTTTTAGAACTCCCAAAAAAAATTCATGCGAATGCAACCTTAAATTGTTGTTTCAATCTTAATGTTTACAAACTTTGCGGAAAGTTCTATTGCTTTTCATATCCCTATGTCCCCTTCCCAAGGCTAAACTTATTTGCTGATGTCGGAGATTCATCCTACTGCAGACCTTTCAGCAAAAGAGAATCGTTTTCTAAAGCAAACGATTTTGGCTTTTCGAGATGAATTAGAAAAGGCCGAGGTTTTTCGGGAAGAATGCTTGCAACAAGCAAACCTAGATTCTCGACTAGAAATAGAGCAACTTAAAGTTACTGCTCTTGAGCTTCGAGATCAATTGGAGCGAAATCGCATTGAGTTTGACGAAGAACGTCAGAAAATTGCGGCGACTGAGCTAGAAGAAAGCCGGCAGTTGCGGGAGACTGTGAATACATTGCGCGAGCAGCTCGAACGGTCAAAATCCAAAGAACAAGAAAATATTCAAAAGGCAATGGCATCGTCGACTGGCGAAAATCTTCAATTGAAGACCAACCTGCTAAAACTGCGCGAAGAATTAGATAAGGCGAGCCTGGACAAAGAGGAAGCTTTGCAAAAGGCTGCATCATCTGCGCAAAATGAAATTCGGCAACTTCGAGAGACATCGCAAGCCTTGCGAGAGCAGTTAGGTCGTGCCAAAACAGAGCAAGATGAAAGAGTACAGAAGGCGGCGGCGACTGCGGGTAATGAAATCCGCTCGCTCAAGGAAAGCCTAATCTCTTTGCGAGAAGAACTTGACCAATCGCGTATCCGTGAAGATGAAGCTGCTCGAAAGGCGACTTCCGCTGCCGAGGGAGAAATCCGACAGCTGAAAAGTGCCCTCGTCGTGGTTCGAGACAGGCTCGAGCGCTCTAATGCAGATGGTGATGACAGGATTCAACGAGCTGTGGCGACCGCCAACGCGGAAATAAGTTCACTCAAGGAAACCGCCACTAACCTGAGGCAGGAACTCGACAATGCTGCGGTAAGGGAGGCTGAAAGTGTTCAAAAAGCCATCTCGACCTCAGGGAACGAGATTCGGCAATTAAAGAGTGCTTTATTGATTGCCCGCGAACACCTAGAACGCGCTAAAGCTAGGGAAGGTGAGAAAATTCAAAGAGCGATTGCCACCGCCGAGGCAGAAATACGCTCGTTAAGAGACACTGCAGCTAGTCTGCGGGTTGAACTTGAGCAAGCCGCCATCAATGAGGCACAGACCGTCCAGCGCGCAGTAGCTTCACACAACAACGAGATGCACCAACTGAAAGCCTCACTTTCTGCCTTGAGGGACCAGTTGGAGAAATTAAAGGCAAACGAAGAAGGTCGAGTCCAGAAAGCGGTTGTCGTTGCTGAAAACGAGATACGCTCACTTAAATCCACTTGCACTGCTTTGCGTGAAGAACTCGATAATGCACAGGCTCACGAAATTGATAGCGTGCAAAAGGCGATGGCTAGTGCTCACGGAGAAGTTCAGCATTTAAAAAATTCACTTCAGGCGATTAGGGACCAGTTGGAAAGGGCTCAGTCAAAGCAGGATGAACGTGTACAATCTGCAGTTGCTAAATCTGAAAGAGAGATCAGGTCGTTGCGGGATACCGCGACTTCTCTTAGGGAGGAACTGGATGGGGCAAGTGCACGAGAAGCTATTCGCGTTCAGCAGGTTGAAGCCGCGTCAGTTACTGAAATTCGTCAATTGAGGGAAAGTCTCGCTGTTACTCGAGACCGTTTGGAGCGTGCGGGTCAAGAGAAAGATTCAGCCGTTCAGCAAGCACACGTAAAGGGTGACAATGAAATTCGTCTTCTCAAGGTAAACTTAGCCCGTTTGCGCGACGAATTAGAGCGAAAAGATATTGAACGCGAAGATGCCGTGCAGAAAGCCTCTGCATCAAGTTCTAAAGAATTGACGCAACTCAAGAATACCGCCAGAGCCCTGCGCGATCAGATTGATCGCATGCAATCAGGGCGTGAAGAAGCGGTGCAGAGAGCTATTTCTGGCACTACCACGGAGCTGAGGAGTCTTCGTGAGAACGTCGTATCTCTGCGGCATGAACTAGAACGTGCTGAAGTTATCCAGGCTGAGGCGGTGCAAAAAGCTGTTGCCTCGCAACATGGAGAGGTTAATCACTTTAAACGTATCGTGAACGCTTTGCGAGATGAGCTTCAACTCAAAGGCAATTTGCACGATGAAAAAATTCAGAAAGAAAATCAACTAAAGACAATGGAATTCAAGCAATTACAGGAAACTATTGTCGAGCTAAGAGATGAACTAGAAAAGAGCCATGGAAACTAAAAGTAAAGCCGAGAAAGATGCTAATCGCGCTGCACGCGTTAAACGAACCGAGCGGTTTGCCAAAATGCTGCTTCAGGTTACCAACGATCTTGCTCAAACAAAATCGTTGGACGAGGCACTTGAGACGCTCGTAAATATTACTACCTCCTCCATCGGAGCCGAGAGAGGTACTATTTTCCTTAACGATGAAGCTACGGGCGAATTATATTCCAGAGTAGCTCAAGGGAACTTCCGCCGAGAAATTCGAATCCTTAATTCTAAGGGAGTAGCTGGTTGGGCCTTCTCGCATGATCAGGGCGTTATCATTCACGATGCTTACAAGGACGAGCGATTCAACAAAGCCGTGGACGTCAGGACGGGTTTCAGAACGAAAAGCATTCTTTGCGCGCCACTACGAACCGTTCGTGGCGATAAAATCGGTGTTTCGCAAATTCTCAATAAAATCGAGGGGCAATTCTCCCAGGACGATCTCGATCTTCTCGAAGCTATGACAGAGCAAGCTGCCATCGCTATTCAAGGAAACATAATAGTTGAGCAAATTGAAGCAGCTCGGAAGCAAGAGTTGGAGTTTCTCGATGTTGTCTCACAGGTCTCTTCCGAGTTGGAACTCACTCCCCTTTTGCAAAAAATAATCAGCACAATCTCAAAGATGCTCGATTGTGAAAGGGCGACACTGTTCATCAACGATGAAAAAACAAACGAACTCTATACCGAAGTGGGTGAAGGATTGGATGAAAAATCAGTGATTCGCTTTCCGAATCACATGGGAATCGCCGGCACCGTGTTTAGCTCGGCAAAACCTGTGAATATTCCCCACGCTTATGCTGATCTACGTTTCAATCCTGGTTTTGATAAACAGACGGGTTTTTTTACGCGTTCCATGTTATGTATGCCAGTTCTCAACAAAGAAGGTAAAACTATAGGTGTCAGCCAAGTACTTAACAAGCGAGGTGGTTCCTTCAATGCAGAAGACGAAAAACGCTTAGCCGCTTTCACTTCTCAAATTTCCATGGGGATTGAGAATGCTAAACTGTTCGCCGATGTACAGACCCAGCAAAATTATTCGGAGAGCATTCTTTCGAGTATGCATGATGCAGTTATCACTCTAGATGACGAAGGTGTTATCAAGACATGCAATCTTTCTGGCCTTCGTATCTTTAAGGTTCCCATTCTCTCTGAGGTCATAGGTAAAACTGCGGACGATTTTTTTACCGACTCGAACCGTTGGCTCGCCGAAAACCTTAAGGACGTAACTGAAAAAGATGAACTCCTTGATGCTGAGCTGCAGGTAGAGGGTGAAACATTGTCTGTCAATGTTTCCATAATGCCTTTGCTCGGAGAAAAGAAGGAAGTGCTAGGGGCGATGGTAATGATCGAAGACATCAGTTCTGAGAAAAGAATGAAGTCGACCATGTCGCGCTACATGGATCCCGAATTGGCAGATCAGTTAATGGACGCAGGCGACAGTGACGATTTTCTCGGTGGTAAGCAGAGCGTTGGCTCGGTTCTCTTCTCGGACGTACGAAGCTTCACGACCATCACTGAAGAGCTTGGAGCTCAAGGTACCGTTAAACTCCTCAACGAATATTTCACCATCATGGTAGACTGCATTACCGATGAGGGCGGTATGCTCGATAAGTTTATTGGCGATGCGATGATGTGTATATTCGGTACCCCCGTTCCTCACGACGACGACCCAGACAGGGCTGTTCGTGCTGCCATACGCATGATGACCGATTTAAAAGTATACAACGACCAGCGTGCTGCCGAAGGTAAGTTGCCCATTGATCATGGCATGGGCATCAATACCGACTCTATCGTTTCAGGAAACATTGGTTCGCCTAAGCGCATGGACTATACAGTTATAGGGGACGGAGTGAACTTGGCGGCCCGTATCGAAAGTGCCTGCAAGCAATACGGTGCTCATATCCTAATAAGTGAATTCACTCTCAAGGCGGTAAAGGCGACTTATCGAACTCGGCAGGTGGACTATGTTATAGTGAAGGGAAAGACGGAACCAGTTGGAGTGTACGAAGTGCTCGACTACCACGATGACGAGTCCTATCCAAATCTAGTTGATGCTCTCGGCACCTTTAACGATGGGCATCGCTGCTGGAACGAAGGCAAGTGGGATCAGAGCTCCAAGCTCTTCAAGGATGTGCTCAAAATCAACCCCGAAGACAAGGCTGCTCAACTTTACATTGATCGTTGTGCCCATATGAAGAAAACACCCCCGAAGGGAGATTGGGACGGCGTTTGGGTAATGACGTCCAAATAAAATCCCCGAACCTGTCTGTGTTGCCCTAAAAACCCCTTTGCCTCCGACAAGACGTTATGAACGCCGCCCGTGAACACCTAGAACAAGCAATAGAGATAAATCCCGAATATGCCGAGGCATACTATGAACTCGGTCTACTTGAAAAAGGAGAAGGAAACGCAGAAGGTGCCTGGGAACATTTTCAAAAAGCCGTATCTCTGAATTCCAATTATGCCGAGGCTCAGTGTGAACTGGCTGTCGCATTCGCGGCCAAAGGTGAATACGAAACGTCAAGAAGCCATTACCTTAATGCTCTTGAAATCAATCCGAACTATGCCGACGCTTATTTTAATTATGCTCTTCTTCTGGTCGATTTAAATGATGTCGAAGAGGCCAAGAACAATTTGGAAAAGGTAACGGAAATCAATCAAAACTACGCGGAAGCCTATTACCATAAGGCACGCTTACTAGTGAACCCCGACGATTTTGAGGAAGCCCGAAAGAACTTTGAAACCGCCATTGACATACGTCCTGACTTTGTCGACGCCCTTTACTACATGGGTAAGCTGCTTTCTGGTGGAATCTCTACTGATAAAGAAGGTGTAATCGTCGATTCCACCGATCTGCCGGAAGCTAAGGAACATTTTATCAAAGTTCTGGAACTTGAAAAAAATCATGCGAAAGCTCTCTATAACATCGCAAAGATATTATCTGAGGAAGGTGAGTTTAAGCAAGCCCGTGAAAGACTGGAAAAGGCCATATCAATAGATACGAAGTACTCGAAGGCCCATTTTCTACTAGCTCATATTCTCGTTGAAATAAATTTAACGTCCGAGGCAAAAAAGCATTTCACGGAGTCTATCAAGTACTATGAGAAGAATGCCCCTGCCCATTTTCGTCTTGGGCTAATTCTTTGCGACGAAGGAAATAACAAAGAAGCTTTGGAGAATTTCAAGAAAGCGGTCGGTTTTGATCCTGAGCATGCGGACACTCACTATCATCTTGCTAGGTTGCTTTCTACGGATGAAGACCCTGTACCCGCAAAAAAACATTTTTATCGAGCTCTTGAAATTGAACCCGAATTTGCTTTGGCTTACTTTCATTTGGCTGGTCACCTAGAGCGCAATAACGAACTTACCGAGGCAAAGATGCACTATCAAAAAGCCTCGGATGTAGATCAGAATTTTGTCGAGGCTTATTTCAATCTTGCACGTATTCTTATAACTCCAGCCGAGTACGATCAAGCCGTTCGCAATTACGAAACGGCAATTGAAATTGATCCTGTGCATGCAAAAAGTCACTATTGGTTGGCCAAATTACTAGCTGGCGGCTCAAGGTTAACTGCCGATGGCACCTTGGTCAAAGAACCCAAATTAGATATTGCTGAACACCATTTTCGTCGTGCTATCGATATTGACCCTAAGTATTCAAAAGCACATTTTCGCTTAGGGCTATTGCTAAGCGAGTTGCTGCATTACGGAGATGCATACAAGCACTACTCGGAGGCGTTAAGTATTAATCCGGGTTATTCAGAAGCCCACTATCGCATGGCTGTTCTTCTCATGGATCCTGCTGCCTCTGAAGATTTACTTTCAAAAAAAAATAAGATTAATTCTCCTTCCAAACCAACGCTTTCTGCAAAAAAAGAAACTTCTTCTACGAAATTAAAAATCAAGAGAAAGCCGCGATCTGTCCCTAAGGAAAAATAGCGAGACTGGAGTTGAGCCGTGATTAATTCCGATGCACTTGGTCACCTAGAAAAGGCTATCGAACTTGACCCTCATCATCTCGATGCTCGTCTTGCTCTCGCTGATCTTTACCGACGAGAAAATCTTTTCGATGAAGCCAAGTCCATCCTTTCAAAAACGATTGCAGGTGATGTGAATGTCCCCACCGCCCACTTTGCTCTAGCGGAAATATATATTGATGAAGGGCAGGAAGAGCAGGCAATTAAACACCTTTTGGAAGCATCTGCTGGAGACATCGCGGATTCAGCGTCTCGCTTTCGACTTGCAGAACTTCTTGCGGCAAAAGGGCAAATAAAGGCTGCTGCTGATCAACTTGAAAATGTTATTAGCCTAGATCACCTTAATGGTGAAGCCCATTTCCATCTCGCAACTTTTCTGGAACACCCTGACGATTTTGACAGAGCCAAGCTTTTGCTCGAAATATCGATCGATCTCTTACCTCGGGACCCTCGTCCATGCTTTCATCTTGCGCAATTAGTCGACAAGGGAGAGAAATCTGATTTAGAGGGTAATATATTCAGGGAATCTGATTATTCTTCTGCAAAGTTTCATTATAAACAAACCTTGCGTTTAAGTCCTACTCATGGACCCGCTAATTTGCGATTGGGCGTCATGCTTGAAGAAGAAGGTGATATCACTTCTGCAATCGATTGCTATAACAAAGCTGCAAAAGTGAAAGGTATTGCTGGAGATGCACACCTTTGTTTGGCAAGACTTGCGCGTGCTGAAAACGACAATGTCAAAGCGGAAGAATTTCTAACGCTCGCAGCTCGAGAACCTAAAGTTAAGGGAAAATCTCTTCTGGAAAGAGCAGAGGTTTTTATTAAGGAGGGTAAGGCAAATGTTGCTAAGATTGACTTGATTGAGGCACTGAGCACATTCCAAAAAGACGAGAATAGTTTCAGAAAAGATTCTGACAGCGCTGCCGACAACGCAAATTTTATTAGAGCACGAAATCGTTTGGATAAGGCTGATAACGCTAGGCTTTCTCAATCCCCCGTCTTATTTCATTTGGCAAAGATTGAGGCAATGAACGGGTGTAATGAAAAAGCAATTCAGCTTCTTGTCGAAGCGGTTGCCAAATCACCCGGCTTTGTTCCTGCCCGTTATGAGCTGGCCCTTCTTCTTGACAATAACGATCAGGCAATGGAAGCGATCAGCCACTACGAAGCCGTAGTACAATCCGAATGGGCTCATTCTCGATCCCATTTCCGATTAGGTGAAATTGCTCTTGCGGAAAAAGACCTTAGGAAAGCAGAGATGCATTTCCTAATTGTTACGGATCTCGAGCCTTCCAATGCAAAAGCAAATGACTATCTTGCGCAGATTGCCGCGAAAAAGCTAAAGAATCAGACGTAGTGACCTTATTTTCTTTCGTTGTCTTTACGGTGTGCAATTATACTGAACGGCAAGCTCGCTAGATACAGTGCTCCCAATGAAAAAAGAAAGATCCATGGCTCTTTTGAAAAAACAGCCACGCTTAAACCCACTGCCAAAAGCACTAGAATAGCTCGATTTCGAGCAACACTAAAACGAACATTGCGGAATGAAAAGGTGGGGACTCTGCTAATCATTAATAGTGATATTGACACAATCCAACCAAGAACCCAAAGAGGGTATTCTGCTATAATAAACCCGGATTGAAAACGCTTGAGAATAAATTCCATCCCCATCGGCATCATTGCCATTCCTGCAGCAGCAGGTGCGGGAACACCTGTAAAGTAAGTCTTGTCTATCGGTTTACCATCTTCGTGCATTACGTTGAAACGAGCCAAGCGCAAGGCATTGCATGTAGAAAATGCGAGTATCGGAATCCAAAACCACTCTAGCAGGTGGTCGGAGCCACCTCCAATCAATGGTGCACGAATCCAAAGATATATTACAACAGCGGGAGCAACACCAAAACTAATTGTGTCGGCCAAGCTATCGAGCTCAGCGCCAAAACGAGAATGAGCTTTGAGTAAACGAGCAGAAAGACCGTCCACTGTATCGAAAGTAGCTGCAACGAGAATGGCGAAGACGGCTTTTTCCCACTCGCCTTCCATTGCGAAGCGCATCCCGGTAAGACCCGCACAGAGGCCAATTGTGGTTAAGATGTTAGGCAACAGCTTTGGCAGGGTCAAAACCCTGCCACGTTCAGCCGAATCAATCTGAATCATAAAACGGAAACATTTTCATTCACAAAGCATCGCCGAGGCGGAACCAATTCGGCTCCGTATGAACGATTTATTATGCGATGCCAAGCTTCAGCTTTACGTGTTTTGTAAGGGTCGGTGATTGCTATAATCTTGCAATCGATGGTATCTGTAAAAAACATAAGGTAGTGATCCAGCGTTGAATCGTCTATCGGTGCATTGATGCAATCTAATACTGTACCTCTTTGCGTTTCTCGGAAGAGTGCGTCATTGCAGTCAAGATTCGCTAGGGATATTTCGACAGGGATCTTGATGCGGGGCATTTCACTTGGACGGTCAAGATTTTCCCATAATTGCCGAAGAGGTTTTAAAAAGCGTGTAACTGTTATCGTGCAAGAGTTTTTACGAATGTGCAAATCGATAACCGTCTCATGCCCTTTAGCAGGTAACCTGACAAGCCTTAACAATTTCCTGCCCGAGGCAGGCTCGGGAAACCTTAGAGGGGCTGCTAGGTGCGACGCCTGTCTCTCTAGGGCATAAGGGTAGGAATGTTGTACAGAACTAATATCCACGAGATTTATAAATAGGGGGATTGTGGAATCCACCGATTTTGTAGCATATTTGATACCGGATTTAATCGATGACAAATTCAATACATTAAATTTGCCTTTTTAGAAAAACCAATGAAGTTAATTTAAGTGGTTTACCGTTTAAATCTTCTATTCGAAATTGGTTTTATGGCTATTGTTTTAACTGCGTGTCGCACCAATTCTTGGAATCCCGATGAGCAGTTTGCTGAACAACTTAAAGTTCAAGAGGATACAATACGTAAAACACAATTTGAAAAGAAGCAGAACATCAGTTTGAATTTGGTGAGAATTGAGAGAAACGCTTTAGTTCAAATCCAATCTGGCATCCTCATGTCTGAGTTAAATGATATCATGGGTTCTCGTTTTGAACTTCTGGCAAAAATTCCAGATGCTACATCAGTATGGGAGTCGAGACGCTACAGAGTCGGGCATTTGATCGCATCCCATTTTGGACAAACCTCAAAAGAATTTGAATCTTGCGAACAAGAACGTGAACTATTTACCCTTACGCTTGCCAATGGTGTAGTACGAACAGTCGAATACTAACCTACTGACTTTTGAGTAGTAGGTTCATTTTTTTTTGCAGTAAAAGACTTTGATTTCTTACGGAAAGTAAGAAGCAGTTTTGTTACCGCCCCACCATTTATCAATGTGGGAGTTACGGATGTTAAGCACCATCCGTTTTTGCCTAATTCATTACTTTTTTGTTCAAGGGATTCAGCGATCTTAACAGATTGATCGTCTCCACTTACACGGATTCCTTTTGGGTATATGATACAAGTTTTATAAGCATATTCCATATTTTTATTAATCAAAAAGTAATTATATCAAGTTGTATTGAGGAATTTATAAAGCTAACTTCAAATCATACTTACTTTGTATCTTAATTGGTTCCAAGTCCTCTTGCCTTCGGGTGCACTTGTGAGGATTTTGTAAGACATAATCTTACATTGATCTAAAGATGTAATCTAAAACAAATTCACCTAGACTCGTTTGTTCCATGATAGTGTTTTTGTTGACATGTGTCTCTTGGAGCTCGGGTCTGGTTTGATCTTAATTAAACTAACTAATCTTATCTGCTTGCGCTAGAGCTTTCTCGGGGCCCTGTTTTCCATAGTACTTGTTGTAGTACTTGTATCGGAAGTAACCATAACCATAGTAGCCGGAATAGTAGTAGCCCGGTGTTTTCTTTTCGGGTAAATCATTTAGCACTACACCTAACATATTTGCTCCTGTCTCCTCTAAGCTCTCGATTAGATTTTTAGCGACTTTTCGAGCGACCTTGCCATAGCGGGTGACGAAAATTACTTCATCTACCTTCCGAGCCATTGCAAGTGAGTCAGGGAACAGTCCAATCGGAGGACTGTCGATGATGATGATTTCGGCATTTTGCTTAAGGCTGAAGAGCATTTTGTCAAACTCTGGCTTTTCGAGCATTTCAGTGGCAGCTCTAGTTTTTCCCCCAGATGGCAGAATCAAGAGGTTGGGATAGATTTCCACAAGCGTGCCACTGTCCCAAAAATTGTAATTTGGAGTCGGGTTTGCGACAGTCTCATTTATTAGGGTAAGTAATCCTCGATCATTATTTACCCCACAAAATTTATGAAGTCCAGGTCTTCGTAAATCAAAATCAATCAGGATTGTTTTACGACCATGATTTGCACAACTGTAGGCCAAATTCGCAGCAAGCAAACTCTTTCCTTCACTGGGTATGGCACTAGTAATTAATATGGTTTTAGGATACTCCGTTTTGGAGTTCATTTGTATGCGACTGTACATACTCCTGAAGGCTTCAGTTAGGCCGTCGTCTAGTTCGTTTCCAACAATTAGCGGACGATCGCTCTCTTTCACCTCAGATATCTTAGGTATACCAGCGATAAGATCTTGTCCGAGGAATACTTCTATATCCCATGGCGATTTTATCCGATTGTCTATGATCTCAAAACAAATTGGGATCAGGATAAAGAGCACTCCAAAAATTATAACCCCAGTTTTGTGAATCTCTGGTAGATTCGGGCTGATCTGGATACCTGGCTTAGCAGCGCTGCCCGTACGAAGTGGGTCGCCTTGCTCTTTCGGTAGAGCTATTTGTATGACAACATCCTGGAGTCGTCTTTGAATCGTGTCCGTAGAACCTCTTTGAATTTCAAGTTTTCGATTTAGTTCTGCCAGTTTTGTTTCCATTTGACCGAGGGCAATCGACTCGCCTTGGACTTTCTCCATCGCGTTAATAAATTCTAGTTCTTGAGCTTCAAGTTGGTGATATGTGTCCTTCAAATCCTCAATTGAGGCTCTGACTTCAAGTTGCAGAATTCTCTCTACATCTTCAATTTGTCGAGCACTCTCGATCATCTTGGGATGATTGGAAAGATACTTTTGCTCATATAGGCGACGTGTTTGTTCTAATTCGAGAAGTCTGGTCTGAAGTTCAGGAACATTTCCAAAACTTTTTATGGCATCAATTTTAAAGTAATCCTTGATTGCATCAATGTTTACATTCACGTCTTGGGCCCCTCGATGTTTTTCGGCACGAGAATTAATGCTGGCTTGAATTTGAATAATTTGACGAAGTAGTGAATTTATTCGCACCTTCTCCACTTTAGCTTTTGTGATTTCTCCATGATAACTGCTTTTCCGCGCTGCATTATCCAGTCTAGAGTCCTCGACGAATGGTAGTTCTTCTTCTCGTTTGTAATTGTTCATTTCATCAAGAATTGCAGCTTCCTCCTTTTGGCTTCTCGATAAAAGATTCTCAAGAACTTCGCGTGCAGTCTCTACTACTTCTCCAGCTTCGTTAGTGTAAGATTTTTCGTATTCTTTTTGAACCAGATCTGCAACTAGTTGTACGGATTGAGGGCTACGCCCCGTTGCTGTTATTGTGAAGACGGGGTTTTCGAGAGTCGCTCTTGCAACGGAGTAACTAACAATAGATGCTATATTTGGCAATTCCTCTTCATCATAGATATACGGTGCTAAAATCGTGCTTTTGTAAGAGCTGTTGTCTTTAATACGTTCAAGTACTCGTACTTTCAATTCTTGGCCATTTAATCCATCGGCATGTTTGCGAACTAGTTCTTCCCACCGATTTTCGCGCTGTACCCGCTGTAGGCTCAAGATATCCGGTGGAGGAACAAGGCGAAAAGTAGAGTGTGATTGGTAAATGCTTGGCTGTTGGTATTCCTTGTAGACAAAACCCAAAGCAATGGGAAGTGATAGCGCCAGTGAGAGTAGCCAGCGGTCACGTATTATCAGAAAATAATCGAAGAGACCTTTGAGCTTACCCCGTGAAGTCGAGTTCACGATTTCCTGAGACGGATCAGGGTTGGGATAGGAGTCCATTTTGACGGATTTAGAAAGTGTAAAGGATGATGTAATGAAGGTTACACTAAACGTTCTTTTACAAAAATATGATCCCCAGGGTATATCATGAAGGTTTTGTACTCTCCCTCAGCAACGGATCCACTGCTCAGAGCCTCTACGTCAACTTCGTATGTCTTCGAATTTTTGATTTTTCCAAATTCATCATAGAATGTTCTAGTAACTTTTACTTTTGTCTTACTGGCTATATCGGTAAATCCACCTGCTCGTGCGATAACTTGAACTATATTCATAGCTTCGGCTTCAGGGGGAAAAGCATAGGGACCTTGTTTATTGACCGAACCCGAAAGAAAAACAAAGCGTTCAACATATTTTATGATCGTAACGCTTACCTTCGGGTCTCTGAAAATCTTTTGTCTCCGATACTCCTGAGCCACATGCCTCTCAGCTTGGCTTATATTCATTTTAGAAAAGGTCAATTCTCCGATGTAAGCCAAGCGAAGACTTTCATCGTTTTTTATAGTCGCCTCGATATTGCAATCAGATTCTCCGAGCACGGATACCTTAATCCGATCACCAGGTCTCAGTTTGTATCCAGTCGGATCGCGAAGAATGGAAGGATCGTCATTTTGTGCTCTTAAACTTAAAGTAGGGAAAAGAAAAACCAAGCACAAGCTCAAGCGTAGGTTGAAATTCACGACAAATTTTCTAATTCAAAAGCGTCCGCTCAAGTCAATCCTGACTAAATGTCGCCCATACGATTCAGATTGGCGAGCGATATGTGAAAAGCTATACCCTCCACTTGTGGAGAAATACTTGTTCAAAGTTTTACTCACATTGGTTCCAAATCCAATGTTGTCCATGGAATTGGATTTGCTTGAGGAATCATCTGTTGCATAGGTGTAGTCTGTCGTCCCGTAAGATACAAAAGCTGTTCCCGAAATATCGTCAGTGAATCGATGGTTTAATGACAATCGTCCGATGGTGTTGAGCATTGTATAACCTTGAGCCGAAGGAGTGAAACCCCTGTCCAAATCAAAACCCATAGAGGTCTTTCGGTTTAAACTCCATTCCAATCCTGAACCCAGCGAAAGGGTGCCTTGTCCAGGAATATTGTCATTGTCATAGGCTTGACTAGCATAACCAATGTTGGCGTTACCCGTTAGCTTTGGGGATAATTCACCTTGAGTACCAAAACTCACTCCATGATTGTACCCATCCGTAAGTCGGGATCCACCGCCGCCAGACATATCTTTGGAACGAGAATAGTTGTATTCGGTGAAGAAGTCTAGTTTTTCAGAATATATATAAAAAGCCCTGGCGTATATTGGAATCGTGGCAAGATCGTTGTAAGCTGAATTGACTATTCCTCCAGTAGCCCAATCTTGGTAGTTTCTGTAGGAGTAGGAAGTGCCTACACCCAAACCAAACTTCGAACTGTGGTTGTACCTTGCATTGGCGGCAACCAGAAAGTAAGAGTAACTCACGAGATCCTGCTCCAGAACACTGGTCTCCACCTTCTGCCCGAGGTCAAAATTCATATCAAAACGTATCTTGGCATTATTGGAAATTCGCTTCTTCAAGGATTCATCGAAGTCGATGGTGAAAGTGCTGGTCGGTTGAACATAACTTTTTTTGTCATTCTTTACATATTGCGCAAGTTGTACGCCTGCAGAACCTACGAATGTAAACCAGCGAAGCTTCTTCGTGTAGTGAATCGTCGGAGAAAATGTAAGGATCAAATCGTCTTCGCTTTCGATTTCACTGACAGGTATATCGTCCCTATTCGAATCTTGAATCTTCCTTAATTCAAGAGACGAAATACCAAACACGCGAGAATCGTATTCAGTTGTTAGAGTAGTACTGAAATCGAATCTGCCGAATGCGTTTTCTTTCAAGGCGTACGAATCGTGAGCAACAGCAATGAAAATTGCTAAGGCTGTAACAAATAAGACTTTTTGAATTTCGGAAAAACGGGTAGGCATTCTCACGCTGGAATTATATAGGGGAACTTTATATTCATTTCGATTTTGACTAACGAGTGTATCACGGCAACTCTAAAATCGAATGATTGCACAGACCAATCTTCTCATATTTTAGACATTCTTAAATCACTGACATGAGTTGCACATTGCTACCACTTTAGCGGGTTGAGAACACACGAAGTTTTTCTTTTTGGGCAAACGACTGTTTTGGTGGTGGTTGTTTCTTGGGCGAAAGCAGGTCTTTTGTCTCCATGGTCAGAATGGTTTACCGCGGCTACAGTCTTAGGTGGACTTTTGGGTGTATTATTACTGAGGAAAGAAGAGCGCCTGCCATTTGCTTTCCCTTGGAAACCGATGCTTCCGTATATTCTTTTCGTGGCACTCTCGTTTGTAAGTTTGCTCAACCCTTCTCACAATCCACCAAACCAGATCACATTAGATTTGGAACGGTTCGAAGATGCTGCTCTTCAGCGTCCCGATATTGTTCCATTCGTTGGAGACGAATTTCGTGATGTGCAGGTCCGTTCCTCAACAGATCCGGGGCAAGCTATTGCTTTGTTTTACAGATTTCGTTGTGACTTTCAGGATAAATATGGTCGTTTAGGCACTCTTTTCGAAGCATTCATCGAAGGCTACGAAAACAAACTTAGGAATCCCCATGCATTATGGCTTCCCAGTTGCGTGACTCCTGACGCTTCAACTATGAAAAGATGCTTTCCCATAGCAATTCTGGCTCTCCAGGCAATCATTGTATGGAGATTCATGAAAAGCCGCAGGCTTATCCGCAAACTGCTGTTAATGATCGTTTTAAACGGCACTCTACTTGCCATAGCAGGAACTTTACAAAAACTATCTTATGTGCCTGGTGAAAGGGTTAAGGAAATCTGGGGTTTGTGGGATGCCCCTGAGCCAAGATATTTTTTCAGTAGTTTCACTTACAAGAATCATTGGTCTGCTTTTTCTCTACTCTGTCTCGGTGGTGCGGTAAGTTTAGCATGGCGAGAGATTGTCCGAAAGGGAGCGATTGCTTATCGACACGCAGAATTCGGCATTTGTTCTGTCGCGTTTCTTTTAATCGGAATTACTATTCCCCTTTCAGGGTCTCGATCGGGTATTATTTTATTTCTTATTTTTCTTACACTTCTTGCGATATCTCTTGGATGGATCGTGACAAAACGTTTCGATTTCTCGAAAAGATTGGTGGCATTCGGTGGAACGGCGTTTACATTTTTTACATTAATGGGTGCCATAGTTTGGTTCGGGTTCAATCTTGATCGTGAAACTAAATCAGAGGCTGTCGGCAATACCCTCCAGCAATGGGATAAGTTTCAGAAGGGTTCCCCCCCCATGCGATACTATTTGTGGAAAGATACTTTTAAAATGTTTCTCGATAAACCCGTATTCGGGCACGGACTGGGTTCTTTTCGATCCCTTCACCCTCTCTATCAATCCGCTGAATATAAAAGTGAGAGAGAATCTGGCGTGGCATCCGCTCATCGTAAATTAAAACCCCTGACTGAACACAGTCATAATGATTTTCTGCAGTATTTAGCCGAAGTAGGAGTCGTAGGAACCGTCCTGCTTCTACTGGTACCCGTGCTTGGAATTTGGCAAAATAGAAAATGCTTATTTTCGATTTCACCAGACTGGGCATTGGTTGTTTGCATTCTTTTTGCGATCTACGCCTTCGTTGATTTTCCGACTAGAACGCCCGCTTGTTTGCTTCTACTTTCACTGATGATGTCATTAGTGTTCAAGCGTGCCAGTCTCGAGAAAGAAAGGAGAGAAAGGCAACTGTGCAGAAAGGCCGAAAAGAAAAGTTGTTTGACGTCTTGATTCTCGAGGTAATAGGTTTCATAATTAAAGAACATTGCCCGTTATTGATCTAATCCTTTGCCCGTTATTGATCAAGTCTCCTTGATTGTCCCTTTATGTTGCAACAATTCAACAAATTCGCCTGCTCTACAGCTTGTATTTGCATTGTTGCTTTTTCAATCTTCTCAGTGGGGGCATCTACGATTGATAAGACTCTAATTGAGAGTGCCATCCTTATTAACCACGAGGAATTAACGAATCCTGCTTCAGCGAAATCAACTACTCGCTTTCGTCGTTCGACAATAATTAGCAGCGATGTCAACTCCACGCTTCAAGGAAGTCCTTGGCCGGATGTTCCTCCAAGTCTGACTGGCACGATGAAAGGACTATTTGCCGGCACGGGAGTAAACACCAACGATGAGATCAAAGAGGGTGTTCGTCTTGCCTTGGAATATATTCGTGATAAAAAAACTAACCTTGGTCTAGACATCGACCAAATTGGCAAAGCTACTGAGGCAATTGTTCAGGCTGCGCTAGAAGCCTCAAATGACCGCAACGCACTTTCCCCCGGCAGTCTGGAGTGGAATGCATTTGGCGTTGGTTCCGATCCGGTGGCATCTGCGGATCATCAGCTTTACCTAGATTATTTACAACGCCTTGACGCAAAAGATGCTAATGGCTGGACTCAGTCTTTCGAAAATTCTACTGATGCTGAGAAGACTACCACTGTTAGAGCCTTTCTTCAAATTACACCGGAAGGTCTTGTGCGGTTACTTCCCTCTGTGGTAATGGAGACTTTCATTCCATTTGCTTCTAGGGCTTGGCGATCAAGTGCGCCGGACCTTGCTAAAAGTTTGTCTGAAGGAGTCGCTCGCGGAACAATTCAAGCTGATTTGGTTAACTCTTCAGGCTCAGTGCCTACTGCGCCCGATCGAGAAGTCTTAATACGCTCCGTAAGTGAGGGGACTATCACTGCCGCGATGAATCAAATGGCTACGAGTACCCCCGATGTGGCGGATATGGGTTTTTACCCGGGAATTTCGCCAGTCGATCCAAATGCAACCACGAATGATCCCTCCATGTTATTGGGCGGCAACCCCAAGCACCCTCGCTTCCACCCTGACAAAACTCGTATCCTGGAATATATTGCCAATGGTGTTGCTTACGGTGCACTTGCCGCCGTCAAGGATGGTGGTTTGCTTCTTAATGTTTCTGCAATGGCAGAGGATATCGGAGCAGGTGCGGCCAAGGCAGCTGTAGGATTTTTGGCTGACAGTCCCTCTGGGCAGGGGGTAAACTCCAATCACCACCTTTTTACATACGAAGTAGTCAAATCCATAGCTTCGGGGACATCATTGGGCTCAATTATGGTCGCGAGTTCCCACAAACCTTGGAAAGTTGATAAACTTCCTGAAATTGTTGCAGAGAAAGTTGCCTACGGAGTTGCCTCCGCTGCTATGGAGACCAACTTACTTAAAAATTGGCCAAATGATGCTAAAGCCGACATCGCTCTTCTCGGCGAAGCGGCAGCTTTCGGGTCTTCAATGGGTGCTCAGTTTGCTACCGTTTTCGATCCCGTTTCGGACAATTATTCAGCTTGGGATTATGAATCTTATGGAAAGAAGTATTCGTATGATCGTATTGCTTTAGCCGAGGCGACATCCAAGGGATCTGCTCAAGGTGCAATTGGCAAGGCTGCCGATTCCAACGTCACAACATCTTCTCGTCAAGAGATTCTTAACCTCGCTAGAGGCACCTCAATGGGTTCGGTATTAAGTAACGTTGCCATGGCGATATATTATGAAACTGATTTGCAAAGTGTTATTTCCGCTAGCTCGAAAGGTGCTGCTTATGGAAGTGTAACCGCTGATAACCTTTATAAGATAGAGAAGCCTCGAGGGCAAACTGAAGAATTTGAGGTAGAACTTGCTCGTGCGTCAGCTAACGGGGCAACAACAGGAGCCCTTTTTGAAGTCACTAGCTTGCTCGGTTCAAAGCCTGACATACGACGTGCAGATATAGATTCAATCAATTCGGCTAAATCTGCTACATACGGGTCTACCTTAGGTGCCATTCTTGGTGGAGACGAGGCGGGTCAAGATTCCGTCGCCATTAAACAAGCTGTAGAACAAGGTTCTACCGAAGGTAGCTTGGATGGCGTTGCGTTGGCATTGGGCAGTGGCGTTAACGACGTCGGAAGCGTAAATGTTAGATCGTCAGAATCCATAAAAAAGGCAGTTGGCGCTGGTAACACTTTAGCGGCGATTAAGGCTTCAGAGGAAATGGCAACCAAAACAATAAAAGCAAGTGCTTCAGATATGTTGCTTTTGATGCAAAAGTACAATATCAGCCCAGGCACCACTAATCCTGGTTTTGTATTTCCCAATCCCGGAAAGAAGGGTGAAGAAGACTTTCCTTTCGAAGAGAAGTTTCCTGTAGCTTCCCCTATTTGAATCAGGTTTTAATAAAATAATTTCTCAGTTATATTGTAAATGTCGCGTTCTGGGTTCACTCACTTAAATGAGAACTCTTCCCCCCAAATGGTGGATGTCGGGCATAAGGAGGGTACGGAGAGAATTGCTCTTGCCCGGACAGTTATTGAGCTACCTGAAAAAGTTGCGAATGAACTGGATTGTGTTGGAATGCGATCATCTAAAGGTTCAATTTTTGATGTGGCGGCTATTGCCGGGACACAGGCTGCCAAGAAAACTGCCGACCTAATTCCTCTCTGTCATCTCATCCCATTAGACTCCGTTAAGATCAAGCTTTCCCGTGAAGGAGAAAGAAAGATATTTGTAGAGTGTCGAGTGAAGGCGACTCACAAAACGGGGGTCGAAATGGAAGCCTTGGTTGGCTGCTCTGTTGCTGCGTTAACCGTTTACGATATGTGTAAAGCCATTTCGCACGAAATCGTACTTGGAGAGACGAAACTGATCGAGAAAACGGGTGGCAAAGGCAATTACTTTTTCCAAGAGAAAGAGGGATGAGCTTTCCTCTTCCTTATGGACTACTTCTCGCAGGTGGATGCAGTAGGAGGATGGGAAAGGATAAATCTTCCATTATGTATTCTGGGGCAACACAACCCGAACTTGCCACTGAATTACTGCGCCCTCGTTGTCAGGAAATTTATCTTTCTCTACGAAAAGGCCAAAAGAATGCGACGGGATTAGAAAATTTTAATGTACTTCACGACCATTGGGAAAGTGCTGGCCCGCTAGTCGGAATCCTTTCCGCTATGACAAAGATCCCTGAGGTTGCTTGGCTTGTTGTCGCCTGTGACCTTCCCCTCCTAGACGCCATAACTCTCGATAATTTGTTAGCACGGCGTGATCCGACTAAGCTTGCCACTGCTTATCGGAGTTCAAATGATGGTAAGCCAGAACCCCTTTGCGCAATCTATGAATCTCATGCTCGACTTGTGCTGGAGGGCTATTTGAAGAATGATATTCGTTGTCCCCGTAAAATTCTCATGGAGACCGAGCCTCATTTAATAGATCCTGTAAACACTAGAGCTCTGGAAAATGTTAACACTCCCGAGGATTACGATAAAGCCGTACAAGCTTTGCCCCGACGATGAGCCCTTCCGCGCCTAAACCTACAGTTCGAAAGGTTCGTCTCCGTTACTTTGCTGTTTTGAGAGAGTATGCGGGTGTCAATTGCGAGAACCGAGAGTCCAGTGCCGTCACCGTTGAAGATTTGTATGATGAAATCAAGGAGGAGAAGGGTTTTGAGCTTAAAAAAGACTTCATCCGCTTTGCTTGTAACGGGGACTTCGTCGGCTCAGAATACTCTCTTTCGGATGGGGATGAAATTGTTTTCATTCCGCCCGTGGCGGGTGGCTGACATTGCTTGTCGATTACTAATTTAAGATGTTGTTCGATCTCTCTTCGGAACCAATAGAAGTTAACTGTCTTCGTAATGGAATGATAAGCCAAGACTGTGGAGGATTTGTTGCTTTCGAAGGCTGGGTTCGTGATTATAATGATGGTAAAGCAGTTCTTAGACTAGAATACGAAGCTTATGAAGAACTTGCTCTTCTGGAAGGTCATCGGATTATGATGGAAGCCCTCGACCGTTTTCCCATTAAGGATATTAGTTGTGTACACCGTGTAGGATTATTGGATCTGAAAGAAGTCGCTGTTTGGATTGGGGTTTCGGCGGTTCATCGCGGAGAAGCTTTCGATGCCTGCCGATATCTTATTGATGAAATCAAGAGTCGAGTGCCCATCTGGAAAAAAGAATTTTTTACTGATGGTTCCAAGGCATGGACTCGTTGTCATAAATGTGCGGATGGCAATAACAATAATCAAAGAGAGAATGAATAGCATGGAATCATGGGGAATGCTTCGGGTTTGAATGTTATGAGTGAAAAAGGTTGCGTAGTGATTAATTGGTTGAGGTCTGAATGTCAGAGCACCTTTAGGTTACTTTGGCCAAAAAACTAGTTATTTAAAGCCATGCTCGTTTCCGGCTTTTATCCAAGGCTGGAAGCCTCAGCGATTGTTCACATTGCCTTTAGAGCAATGTCTCTGTTCTCATTTGCGTGGTTTTTATTCTTCACTCCCCTACCCCATCCTTTATCACTCTGTATTTTTCAGGCGAAACGTCCCTATTCTTAAGTTTAGATTGAACTTAACGAATGATTTCATCAAAACATCTTGCTTCCATGCTCCAAGATACCATGTTGATTGTTTCGATTAATTTTTCCAATCACTCTTTTCATTATGGCAAAGACAGCAGCTAAAGAAAAACCTACATCGGGTAACGCCGATCTCGATCTCGCTATTTCCGGTATTAACAAGAAGTTTGGCGAGGGAGCATTGATGCGGCTTGGCGATGCCAAAAAAATGAATGTTTCCGTTATATCAACTGGTTCTTTAGCGATCGACCTTGCTCTGGGTGCGGGTGGATTGCCAAGAGGACGGACCGTCGAAATTTATGGTCCCGAGTCCTCGGGCAAAACCACTTTCTGCCTTAGTGTCATCGCGGAAGCACAACGCCAAGGTGGAAATGCTGTTTTCGTTGACGTTGAACACGCGCTTGATCCCAGATATGCTAAAGTTGTGGGGGTCGATCTCGACAATCTTATGATTTCACAGCCCGAGAGTGGCGAAGACGCACTTAACATTACGGAAACTCTAATCCGTTCAAGCGCCATCGATGTCATTGTTGTTGATTCGGTTGCGGCACTTGTGTCTCGACAGGAATTGGACGGTCAAATGGGGGACACTACCGTTGGCTTGCAGGCACGCATGATGAGCCAAGCAATGCGCAGGCTCACGGCAGCAATCGCTAAATCTAAATGCGTGTGTATCTTCACCAACCAAATTAGAGAAAAAATAGGCGTAATGTTTGGTAGCCCCGAAACAACTCCTGGTGGCCGTGCACTCAAGTTTTTCTGTTCCGTACGCATGGATATTCGTCGGATCGGCCAGATTAAGGAATCGAATGGCACGGTCACAGGATCGCGAACTCGCGTTAAGATAGTTAAGAACAAAGTAGCTCCGCCTTTTACTGCTTGTGAATTCGATATCATGTACAACGAGGGCATCTCTCGAACGGGTTCCGTTGTTGACCTTGGCGTAGAGCATCAAATTCTTGACAAAAAGGGTTCTTGGATTTCTTTCGAGGGAGAACTCGTCGGTCAAGGTCGCGAAGCGGCCAAGCAGGCTTTGTCAGAGAATCCCGAGCTAATGGCCAAGCTTACGAAAGCTATTCTCGAAAAAGTTCAAGTTAGCGTTGGTTCGGTTCTCGCGCAAAGCGCCCCAGCCAACTAATCTTGAGAAAGGTCGGTTCTACAAGTGTCCGCGAGCGATTCAATCGTTGCGTCTGCGACTCCGATTGGCGAATCAGCAATAGCGGTCGTTCGAGTAAGTGGAGAACTTTGCCAAAGACTATGCAAGGATGCCTTGGGGTTCCCCTACCCTACCCCTCGTCGGTCAACCCTTGCCAGATATCTGGATATTAACGAATGCCTAATAGACGATGTCATCTTCGTATTCTACGAGGCAAAAAAGTCCTACACGGGTGAGCCTTCTCTAGAAATCAGTTCGCATGGCAACCCACTGATATCCAAGAAGATAATCGAGGACCTAGTTGTTCGTGGGTGCCGTTTGGCCGAGCCTGGAGAATATACTAAACGAGCTTTTCTCTCTGGTCGCATTGATTTGACGCAAGCTGAATCAGTGGCAACCCTAATCAAAGCTTCTAGCGATCGAGCCCTTGAAGTGGCCCGAATTCAGCTACGCGGAGACCTCGGAAAAAAAATTAGGGATCTTCAGTCGCAATTGCTTGACCTTCAAGCAAACCTAGAGGCTTATGTAGATTTTCCTGAAGAAGACCTTCCCGCGGAAGACATGAAGGGTCCGCCTTCCACTTTGGCCAATCTTATTATAGAGGTTGATCACCTTTCGAAGTCGGCAGGTTGCGCTCAGTTGCTGGAGACAGGAATCAGATGCCTGATAGTGGGATCACCCAATGCCGGTAAAAGTAGTTTGTACAACCTGCTCTGCGGTGAGGACCGAGCTATCGTAAGCGAGGAAAGTGGAACCACTCGGGATTATCTTACCAGTCGGATAGATGTCGGTCCTTATATGGTTGAGATGATGGACACCGCGGGCCTTTGTGAAGGTGGTTCGAAAGT
>Ga0315322_10000271_pt1 | contig 36877 bp, 35 predicted proteins | sample M110021515metaG_FD_203461 | JGI IMG/M metagenome (GOLD analysis project Ga0315322, IMG submission 203461) | Ammonia-oxidizing marine archaeal communities from Monterey Bay, California, United States - M1 100m 21515 | ecosystem: Environmental > Aquatic > Marine > Intertidal zone | place: USA... | reverse complement strand
TATCTGTATATGTCGACCGACTTCGGGGAGACGTGGAAGTCAATCGTCAACAACATGCCCTCGGAATCGATCAACGTGATACGTGAAGACCCGAGCGATCAGGATATCCTGTATGTCGGGACCGAGTTGGGGGCCTATTGTTCCATTGACAAGGGGAAGACCTGGCACTCGCTCTGTAAGACATTGCCGACCTGTGCGGTGCATGATCTAGCACTCCATACGGGGACCGGCGACCTTGTCGCGGGCACTCATGGTCGAAGCGCTTTTGTTCTCCATGCAAAGGAGATTCAGAAGATCAAGCAGGAGGTGGCGAAGTAGCCCTCAGCATGAAGCTCTTCAAGCTAAGTCGCGTGTTGCATCGGTGGGGATCCATCATCGCGCTGCTGCCAATCACGATCATCATCTTCTCCGGCATTGTCCTACAATTGAAGAAGGTGTCACCTTACGTCCAGCCGCCGACCCAGAGCGGTGCCGGGACAGAACCTGCAATCGGATTTGACCGCATTCTCGAGGTGGCAAGGACCGTCCCAGAGGCAGAAATTGAGACTTGGGAAGATGTTGACCGATTAGATGTTAGGCCCGGCAAGGGCGTGGTCAAGGTGCGGTGCAAGAACCGCTATGAAGTCCAGATCGACACCGAGACGGCCGAGGTCCTGCATGTGGCCGTCCGCCGCTCCGATCTGATCGAGAGCATTCATGACGGGTCCTACTTCAACGATCATTTCAAGCTTTGGGTCTTCCTGCCCGCTGGCATTGTGCTCGCCACCTTGGTGCTCACTGGTCTCCACCTCTTTCTCCGGCCATATCTCGCCCGGCGTAAGCGAGCTCGCTGATGCTGGTGCATTGACACCCACAGGCATCGTCGCCGCCAGCAAGGTCTACCGGAAACTTAAGAAACTCGCCCCGCAGAGTGAAGAAGTGATTGAGGCCCGAGAACTCATCAAGGCGGCCGTGCGTGCGACTGATGACCAGCTTGATTGATTCGTCAGGAATTTAACGCTCTGTTTTTTCTTACAAATTGTATGTCCAAATTGTCCAAATTGTTCGATACTGGGAGTCATAGAGTATGAAAACGAGTCAAGGAGAGAAACGTATCCATATGAATAGGCGAGATGTGTTGAAGTCAGCAGGTTGCTTATTGACCTTGCCGGCATTGGAAAGCTTTGGTCAAGAAGCAAAGGGCCATGATGCCGTGAACGCGAATCGATTGTTCTGCATGAATATCGGTAATGGTATGTGCTCTGACAACTTCCCGACATCGACGGGTAGGGGTTATCAGAGCTCTTCTACTTTCCAGCCGCTGGAAAAATTAAAGGATGATTTCACTCTCTGTACGAATTTAAGGAACTACGGGAATCACGAAAGCACTATGTATGCTTTCGCGGAATATGCGGACCACGCAAATCCCCAGTTGATTAAAGATTCGGTTGATGAGGTCGCCGCTTCTCATATCGGCAATGACACGCGCATTAGAAATTTGGTCGTTGAACAGAGAAATTCCTATGGCATCTCCTGGAAGGGTGGATTACCCGTTTCCCCAATCGCGGACGTCCAGATTTTGTTCCAAACCATCTTCGGTAAAGTCGACAAAACGAAACGGGCCGAATTGCTGGCGCTCAAAAAATCGATGCTGGATGCCAGTAGAGATGACGCCAAGAGCATGATGAATAAAGTTTCTCGGGAAGACCGCGCCAAATTGGATGAATACTTTTCTAGTTTGCGCGAATCTGAAAAGTCGATCCAACGATCTGAGCGTTGGTTGGATCAAAAACACGTAGACGTGCCATTTCCTGAAAACGTAAAGTTCAAAACGGATGGCCTCAGTGACTATTCGCAGAAGATCTTGGTGTGCCCGCACTTTAATCAACGTTCAACTTATTTGGATTTGCTCTTTTTGGCATTCAAATATGATGTCACCCGAGTGGCCAACGTGTATTCGGAATGGAATTGGCTCGGTCATCATACGGATTCTCACCAGGTTGCAACTGAAGAGGGTTTACTTAAAAACATCGAGGCTGACCAAGGCTACATGATGCAGACGGCTCGTTTCTTGGAAAAACTCAAATCAACCAAGACGAAAGTGGGTGGAACATTATTGGACCAGACGGTTTGTTTGATCACCAGTTCTCTGAGTATTAGTAAAGAAGAAGGCCCTCACGGCATGAAGAATAACCCCGTGGTTGTCGCTGGCGGTGGCTTTGAGCATGGGAAACACATTAAGTTTAACGGCACAGACAACCGGAACAACGTCTACCTCGCAGCCTTGCAGCATCTGGGTCTCGAAATCGACAGCTTTGCCACCAGCAGTGGAAGCGCCAAGATTTAAGGCGAGCAAAATGAGACTCTTATCTCTAGCGTGGGCTGCGTGGGCTTTGGCCCCCGTTGCGAATGGTGTCGAAAGCAATGCCGATTTCGACCTCAATAAAACCTTCTTAAGCACTTACTGTGTCACTTGTCATGGCAATGAAAAAAGCAAGGGCGATTATAATTTTGAAACCTTTAATGAGAGCGATTGGAACAATCATGATTTATTAGATGAACTGTTAGAAGTGGTAGCAGAAAATGAAATGCCACCCAAAAAAGCCAAGAAGAAGCCGTCAACGGATGAGAGGGCGGTTTATGAAAATCTCCTGGCCAAACAGTATTTCTCAATCAAAACAAAGTTGCCCGGCGTGCTCACACGTTTGAATCGCGTGGAATATGAGAACACGATCAACGATGCTTTTTTCACGGACTTAGAAGTCAAAAACCACTTGCCTGTCGATAACACTAGGGATGGCTTTGACAATGAAGGCAATAAACTGGTGATGTCACCCTATGCGATGGATAGCTATTTCCGAGTTGCCTCTGAAATAGCAGGGAAGGTCGTGGGAGGTATGCCCGAGCCTTCTACAACCAATCATAGTTATGATAACGGTCTAGGGCGCAGATTAGGTAGCGATGGCGTTGCGTCTTATGAATTTTCCAATGACGGCATGACGACCGAAGGGTATCGTTACAATGATGCATCCCGTGGGTTTGGATTAAAATATGGGGACACCGTGCCAGGCTACTACGATGTAAAGGTCAATGGACATTTTACGTTTATTGATCCAACCGTTACTGGCGCTTTTCTTAGGGAACGTGATTTAGATTTCAAGGTTGACCTGGGTAAAGAAAATGAACGGTTGAGAATCACAACTAATATAGATCCTAAACTCAGCAAAAAAGCACTCAGCACTCAGGATTTTTTATTAAGCGACAAAGTGCGGATCTATTTGGAGCCAGGACAGAATGCGGTTCTTTATAGTTACAATTATTTTTATCCCTTGCCCAAGGATCTCAGTAAACTCAAGCCGATACCCCCGCGGCCGGCAGACAAGGCGTTCTCCAAAATGCCAAAAGCGTTATTGCACTTCATTTCGGCTGATGTGACCGGTCCCTACTATGAAAGTTGGCCTCCAAAAAACGAGTTTTACAACACCTACTATGAAGACCTGAAGGACCAGGATCCCCATAAGCAATATCAACAATTCATTAGAAAGTTGGCCGTTAAACTTTTCCGCCGGCCGGTGATTGACAGCGAGTTGACGCGATTTTTCGATGTCGCAAAGAAGCGATATGAAAGGAATGAAAACGTCCTTGATGCCGTGCAGTCGGCCTTGACGATCATGCTCTGCTCACCCAAGTTTTTGTATAAGGAGGAAGGTGATTCTCTTGATCTCGATGAGTATGCGATTGCCTCCAGGTTGTCTTACTTTTTGTGGAATACCCTGCCCGACGACCGTTTAATCAAGTTGGCTTTCGAAGGGAAGTTAAAGGATCCAAGCGTTCGTTCTGCGGAAGCCTTGAGAATGCTGAAAGACCCTAGATCTCAGCGTTTTGTTACTGATTTCACCGAGCAGTGGCTCGAACTTCATAAAATAGACGTCGTTAATCCCCAAGCTGAGATCCTCAAATATACCTTTAAAGGATTTGCAGGTATTCGGCCCTTCATGAGGCAAGAAAGTATTGAGTTTTTCAAGGTGATTTTGGATGAGAATCTAAGCCTTCTCAATTTCATTGAATCTGATTTTGTAGTGATCAATCAACCCTTGAATCAGATCTATAAGGTGACTATTCCTGAAGAAGCGGAATTGCCAGGTATAGTTGACCAAAAAGACTCGAAGCTCATAGCGAACGATGAGAAGAAGCGGCGAGGAGAGGTCTTCCGAAAAGTCATACTTGATAAAGAGTCCCGGCGGGGTGGCCTGATGACGCAGGCTGGTATTTTGATGATGAACACCAATGGAGCATTCACCAACCCTTTCTATCGGGGTGCCTGGGTGGCTCAAAGTATGTATGGACACGAATTAACCGTCCCTGCCAATCTGGAAGTTGGAACCCTCAATGCGCCAACGGAAACATTCACGATTAAAGAGACGATCAATGAGCATCGCAAAAACCCTGCCTGTGCCTCCTGTCATAGCAAGATGGACCCCTTTGGTTTGGCCATGGAAAATTTTGATGTTTTGGGTCGATATCGCGAGAGTTATCAGAAATTTGTTGTAACCAAGACAACGATCGAAGTCACCGCTGAAGGAAAAACGAAGAAGACCGAGAAGACGTCGAGAAAGTTTGAAGCCACCACAAAGGTCGATGCTTCTACCGCTCACCGAGACGGGCGGCCTATCGCGGGGATTAAAGGCTTAAAAAATCTGATGCTGGAGGACCAAGATAAAATTGCCAGGAACTTGCTCACAAAGCTTTCGGAATATGCGATGGGAAGAGAAATGCATTATGCCGATTCGGAGATGATTCATCGCCTTTTGGAAGCGTCAAAGAATAACGATTATCAGTTGCGCGATTTGATGATTAGCATCGTTGCCGACGAATCATTCACAAAACGATAATTTAAGTCCCGCATCATCCATCGTAAAGGAACCAGTCATGACTCACCCGTATCTTCCGAGATTGAAACCGTTTTCGGCTGTCTTGCTCACAGCAGTCCTCCTAACCGCTGCGCAGGTAGCCTTGGTGCCGGTTGCGTTTGGGCAGAATACGGGAAAGGGCGAGTCTTCGAACGAAGCGTTTGGGGATACGGCGATTGTGGGGGCGCTCACGCTGGACCTTGGTAAAGGGGTATCGATGAAGCTCGTGCTCATTCCTGCCGGTAAGTTCATGATGGGCAACCACGACACTCCGGCGGAAACGGTCAAGAAGTTCGGGGGCTTCGAGAGAAACCTGATCGATGAGTATCCTGCCCATGAGGTGACGATCAGCAAGCCATTCTATATGGGCATCTACGAGGTAACGCAGGCTCAGTGGAAGGCTTTGATGGGGACTGAACCTTGGAAGGCAGAGCGGGCCTTGGGATACATGCGTCTGCAGCCGAGACCAGAAGGCTTCGATGACTATCCTGTTGCCTTTGTGGACTCTTATGATGCCATCGAGTTCTGCCGCAAGCTTTCTAAAAAGACCGGCAGGACCGTATCCCTCCCGACCGAGGCGCAATGGGAGTATGCCTGCCGTGCCGGAACTACCACGGCTTTTTCCTTCGGAGATGACCTTTCGAAACTCATCGACTACGGCTGGTACGGTGGAAAAAACGCGGGGCAGAAGGAGGACTACGCCCACCGGGTTGGCCAGCTGAAGCCCAACCCCTGGGGCTTGTATGATATGCACGGTAACGTCTGGGAATTCTGCCGTGACTGGTATGACAAGGACTTTTACAGCAGGTCACCGAGTGTTGATCCGGAGAATACTACGAAAACCGATAAGCCATCTCTGCGCAGTGGGGCGTTTCACAGCGTTCCCACCGTGTCCCGGTCCGCACAACGCAACAGTTGGACAAGTCCCACGACGGTCCGCTATAATTACGGCCTACGGGTTATCGTTGCTGCCGACAAATAGGAAGAGACCTCGGAGACGCCGTATGTTTGACAGAAAAAAAATCATGGCTCGAATGTCTTACTCCGTGTTGCTTTCTCTTGTGCTTTTGACTTTGGCTTGCGAGTTCAGCAAGGCCGAGGATAAGCCAGTCGAATATGACCGAACAGCGGTTCTCGCGAAACTGAATGAGGCGGCTGCAAGAACCGACGACCCCGAAGTCGAACGTGCTCTTAAAAAGATGAGCGAATGCGTTGAGCGTGGGAATAAATTACTGGTCCTCAGCGGCCTCCGAGCACTCCCCCCTGAGATTGGACAGCTCACAAACCTGACCGGTTTGACCCTCCATGACAACCAACTCACGACGCTTCCACCCGAGATTTGTCAGCTCACGGAGCTGGCGTATCTGGGACTCAAGCGCAACCAATTCACCATGGTTCCGCCCGAAGTTTTTCAGCTCACGAATCTGAAGCATCTGGACCTCGGAGAAAACCAACTCACCACGATCCCACCCGAGGTTGGACAACTCACAAGGCTAACGCAGTTGAGCTTCAATGGGAACGGTCTCTCGACGCTCCCGCCCGAGATTGGGAAACTCACGAATCTGACGCATTTAAGGCTCTGGGACAACCAACTCTCAACGCTCCCGCCCGAGATCGGTCAACTCACGAAACTGACAAATTTGAGTCTTTGGAGCAACCAACTTCCGACGCTCCCGCCCGAGATTAGACAGCTCACGAACCTGGCTGGGTTGTCTCTTCATGATAACCAATTCATCACACTTCCACCCGTGATTGGGAAACTCACGAAGCTAACGCATCTGGGGCTCGGAGAAAACCAATTCACCAAACTTCCGCCTGAGATTGGACAGCTCACGAACTTAATATGGTTATATCTTGAAGGTAACCAACTCACCACGCTCCCGCCCGAGATTGGACAGCTCACGAACCTAACGGGGTTATCCCTCCGTGGTATCCAATTTACCGCGCTCCCGTCCGAGATTGGGAAACTCACGAAGCTGGTTTATCTGAAGCTCGGAGAAAACCAATTCACCACGCTCCCGCCTGAGATTGGAGAGCTCGCGAACCTGACGTGGTTGTATCTCGAAGGTAATCAACTCACCACGCTCCCACCCGAGATAGGGAAACTCACGAAGCTGACGGAGTTGCAAATCGAAAGAAACCCGCTGACCGACACAGGCCTAGAGCATTTGAAGTCGCTAAAAAGCTTAAAACGACTTAACGTTTGTGATACCAAGGTTACTAAGGTAGGCGTCGAAGCCTTTAGAAAGGCGCTACCGAATTGTGAGATCAAGGAGCCAAGGCAATATCCATCGCAAAGAAACTAGCCATGACTCACCCGCGTATTCCGAGATTGAAACCGTTTTCGGCTGTCCTGCTAACAGCAATCCTCCTAACCGCTGCGCAGGTAGCGTTTGGGCAGAATGCGGAAAAAGGCGCGTCTTCGAACGAAGCGTCTGGGGATACGGCGATTGTCGGGCAGCTCACGCTGGACCTTGGTAAGGGTGTATCGATGAAGCTGGTGCTCATTCCAGCCGGCAAGTTCAAGATGGGCAATAACGACACCCCGGCAGAAACGATCAAGAAGGTCGGGGGCAAGGAGGAGCACCTGACAGATGAGTATCCTGCCCATGAGGTGACGATCAGCAAGTCCTTCTACATGGGCATCTACGAATTGACGCAGGCCCAGTGGAAAGCCGTGATGGGCACGGAACCATGGATGACAAAGACGGCCCTGGGCTACGCGGGTGCGCAGCCGAGACCAGCAGGGGTAGACGACTATCCCGCTGTCTGGATGAGCTCTTATGATGCAATCGAGTTCTGCCGCAATCTCTCGAAGAAGACCGGCATGAGCGTCTCCCTCCCGACCGAAGCGCAATGGGAGTATGCCTGCCGCGCGGGAAGTACCACGACTTTTTCCTTCGGAGATGACCTGTCGAAACTCATCGACCACGGCTGGCACGGCGGGATACCCGCGGGGCAGAAGGAAGACTACGCCCACCGGGTCGGCCAGCTGAAGCCCAACGCCTGGGGCTTGTATGACATGCACGGTAACGTCTGGGAATTCTGTAGTGACTGGTATGACAAGGACTTCTACAGCAGGTCACCGAGTGTTGATCCGGAGAACACCACCGAAACCGATCTGCGCTGTCTGCGCAGTGGGTCGTTTCACAGCGTTCCCACCGTGTCCCGCTCCTCACAACGCGCCAGGTGGGTCGGTCCCAAGCAGGTCCGCTACAACTACGGTATCCGGGTCGTTGTTGCGACGGGCGCTCGCGCAAAAGACAAGTTGAAATCGCACTCCAATGAACATGAAAAAAACAAGCTTACTACTCTACCTCGCGCTTTGTGCTCCAGTCATCGCTGAGAACAAATTTGAAGGGGCGCTCAAGCCCTTCCTGGGCGAGCCGCAATTCGAAATTCAACAAGTCTTCAAAGGTGGCCGTTTCCCCAATCTTGCGGTCGCTACCGACGGCACGGTCCTCGCGATATTCGGCAAGGACGGGGTGAGCTTGAAGCGCAGCGAAGACGGGGGCAAGACTTGGGGCGAGCCGATCGTGATCGCCAATCCCGGCTTTATGGGTGGTGGTGTGACCGTCGATGAAAACACAGGAGATATCCTGGCGTTCATCGAAAAGAACCATCCGCCGGCGACGCTGACGATCTACCGCAGCAAGGATCACGGAAAGACCTGGGCCGCGCAGAAGGACACGGTGATCAAACCTGACAGCCAGGGCCACGTGCCATCGATGCACATGAACGACCATGGCATCACCCTTCGCCATGGGGATAAAAAGGGCCGTTTGGTGCGGCCCTCGCGCTGGTATGGAAAACGCAACGACCGCAACGAGTGGCCGACGCACTACACCAACGCGATCTTCAGCGATGACGGCGGCCAGAGCTGGCAGGCGAGCGAGCCCTTCCCCGAGATGGGCACCGGCGAAGCGTGCATCGTCGAACTCTCCGACGGGACTCTCTACTACAACTCACGCGTGCACTGGGACAAACGTCCGAATTTCACTCGCCGCCGCGAGGCGCGCAGCGCGGACTTCGGCGCGACCTGGACCGACTTCCGTATCGTCGAAGCCCTACCCGACGGCCAGCAAAACCGCTCATATGGCTGCATGGGAGGGCTGACACGTTTGCCTGTCGTCGGCAAGGACATCCTCATCTTCAGCAATCTCGACACTCCCAAGCCGAGCCGTGAGCAGGGGACGGTTTGGGCGAGCTTTGATGGCGGTGTGACCTGGCCGGTGAAGCGTCTCGCCAACCCTGGGGCGAGCGGATACTCGTCGATTAACGTTGGCCGCCCCGGCACGCCGAGCGAGGGCTGGATCTATTTCATGCCAGAGGCCGGCGGAGCCAAAGTCGCCCGTTTCAATCTCTCATGGATCGTCCAGGGCGGAGAGGCTACCGGCGATGGCAAAGTTCCCGGATGGGCGAAATCGAGCAAAGAAAAGAAAGCGAAATAATGACACGACTCAAAGTATTCACCTCAGTTTTGACGACTGCCGTCACGGCTGCTACGGTGGCGACATCAATGCGATTGATTGCTAGGAAATCGCTTTTTTTGGCTGGTTCCGCGAGACTTATCCCAAGCGTAGAGAACTGATCACGAAGACAATGGAGATGCGAAAGGCTCTCTTTCGACTGGGAGAAAAGGGTGCTTTAGTTTTCCTTAGGCCATTCGAAGCAGGAGGGAGCAAGCTAAGCCTATTTATATCGGTTGGCATCGTATCCAGCCCCTTTTCTCTTTGTTTTTAGGCGCGCCCTGAGTTGACTTAAGCGATCACTGTAATTCGGGTCTTTTGCGAGATTAGTGAATTCGTTTGGATCATTTTTCAGATCGTAAAGCTCCTCCCCTTTTGCTCCGAATCCCCAATGAGTGAATCGCCATTCAGATGTGCGAATGGATTCTCCGCCACTTCGACTGATCGAGAATGCGAGATCTTTAGCCCATTCCTTCGTTGTGGGATTCTTGAGGAGGGGCAAGAGGCTCTGGCCCTGGAGGTTTGTAGGTGGAGTTAATCCAGCGAGTTGTGCTAGAGTGGGGTAAAGGTCAATAAGTTCGGTGATTTTATTGCTAGCGTGTCCATGCGATTTTGTAATCCATGGGACACTGAGGATAAACGGAACACGGGTTGATTCTTCGAATAGGTGCTGCTTTTGAAACTTGTGATGATGCCCTAAGAGATATCCGTGATCACTGGAAAAAATTACGATGGTATTTTCTCGCAATCCCAATTCGTCAAGAGCTTTTAACACCCGGCCGACCTGCTCATCCATATACGAAATGCTGGCGTAATAGGCTTCTAGTAATCCTTTGTGTAGTTCGGGAGTCACGCCGTAGCGATCTATGGATTTATAGTTTCGAATAATCTTGGGGACATCATCAAGATCTCCCTTGGGAACCTCTGGGGCGACCATGGAATCGCGATCGTAGCGATCAAAATATTTAGAGGGTGCAACTAAAGGAACGTGGGGACGGACAAAGCCACAACCTAGAAAAAAGGGCTTATCCTTATTTTGTTTTAGGAATTCAATTGCGGCATCCGCCGCCATCCCGTCAGCATGTTCGAGATCGCCGGTTGAAGCTTCGACTCCGGTAAAAGTCTGGGAGCTTTTGTCCTTTGGGGACCACTCGGTTCTTTTGCCAGGGGCTTTCTGTTCGGGGGCCTTGATGTTGACCGTCTCGTCCCACGATGGAGCGTCGTCATGATCGGCTGTTCCTGAAATGATTTCGAAGGGGATACCCATGTGATAAATCTTGCTAACACGGCCGGCGTGGTAGCCATTATTGCGGAAGAGTTGTGATAGTGTTACGACATTGGGAAGATTTTTTCGTAGGTTACCTCCGTTACCCAGCATGCCATTAGTATACGGATAAAGTCCGGTCATCAATGAGGCGCGGGAGGAACCGCAAACCGGGTATTGGCAGTGCATATTCTCAAAGCGGACGCTTCGCTTGGCCAGGGCATCGAGCCGTGGAGTTTTGCATTGTGGATGACCGAAACCGCTAAGCGCTGAGTTTAGATCATCGGACATCAAAAGAAGGATGTTGGGTTTCCGTTCTTCTGCTCGGGGTGAATGGCTAAGGCATAATGTCGCGATAGTAAGAAAAATTAGAAACTTCATATTTATTTTCCGATGGTTTGCGCACCATTGTGTTCAGATGACATTTTAAGCGATTAGAAATTGCCTTTTTGGGTGAAAACAAGGGGCGATTACTTTGGGGAGATTATGGGGTGAGCGGGTTATCGAAAATCCGAAGGAAGCTGTGGACGGACGCCGAGTTTTTCATAGTTAAATCCGCTCGGGCGGGGCTCGTATTTGCGGGTATATGCCACGCTGCGGTTCGGAGTAATTTTGTCTTCCAGTCCCATTCCCCAGTAGGAGGCGTTGATGATGAGTCTTCTTAATCCTGCACTCTGTAGATCACGGGCGCTTCCCATGGTTGTGTTGAAGACACGAGCGTTATTCCCCATACTCGTGCTCCATGTTTTGAACCAAGCGACCGGGAGCGCTTCTTTTTTGATGTTCGGTTTGTCTTCGGGAGAAAGGCCTGTGAGTGGCTGTCCCCAGACGAGGATAGTGCAGTCTTCTGGAAGGGTGGTTCCTTCCTTGTAAGTACGATAAACATCAGATGGTCCCCAGATGTCTTGGACTCCTGAAACAATAGGGTGGCCTGCGAGTTCTTTAACGATTGTTCCGCGGGTCGCTTCCCGGTGCCAGCCTCCATGATGGCCCATGAAAGATCCGCCAAGAATATCCCGACCAAAGTTGATGTTCTTTCCTCCCTTGGAATAGGGAATACGACCTCGAAACCCGTGGTTGGCGGTACGAAGTGCGATAATTGGTTTTCCGGAGTCGAGGTATGTGGCTATCTGCTTCAATTGGCCTTCAGGAAGAGTGAGCAGGCGGTGGAAGAAGATTACAAGATCGGCAGACTTCAGGTGTTCTAGTCCGGGAATATTGTGCTGTTCGAATTCATCTTCTTTTCCTTTCTTCGGATAGACCGGCATCGTTGGATCGACCATTCCCTTCTCGTTTACGCCAAAGAGAACAGTGCAATCAAAGCCATGATGCTTGCTAAGGATTCCGGCCATCATGGGCATAGCTTGTTCACTGCGGTATTCTTGATCGGCGGCAATTAGGACAATGTGTTTTCCTCTGCCCGGGCCTTCTCCTCCCGAGTAAGTGAGCCATTTGGCGTTTTCTGGGACAGGGTGGGCTGAAAGAGAAAGTAGCGAAGTCAGAAGAAAGAAAAGTGAGTGGCGTAGCATGGTGATGAATGTTGGATGTTAGCGAATGCTGGTGAGTTTGGGCGATTCTGTCGAAGCTTTGATTTTCTCGATGGTCTCCCTTAAGATGGCGGCCTTTTGTTTGCTAAGTCGTCCTGGGAAGTTGGGCTCTCCGCCGTCGAACCGAGTCGCTATTGCTTCAAGATCCGGGATGATTTCCTTGGCGTGTGAACCATAAGTGAGAAGAATTTTCATAATCTCGGGAGTCCGTTTTTCGCTGGCCCAAGGGTTCTGTTTTCTTGTGTATTCGACGCAAGCTTTGATGCCTTCTTTGACATGATTGGCGGCAAGGACTTTCAAGCCTTCGATCCGGATCTCGGCTGCGAACATGACCCCGCTTGGAGCCGGTTTTTCGATAGCCTTGAGGATAGCGAGAAGAAGGGGCTTAATTTCTGTGGGAGAGAGATTGCGATAGACTGAGCCGAAACTACCTCTTGCGCGACCATCCTCATTTTGCAGCCCGGCTTTCACTGCTTTAAAAAGAATTTCGCGATCAATTCCCTCTAGTGAACGGCTGAGTAAGCCTCCCCTGCCATTGAAAAGGGCGAAGGAAAAGTAACGTTGCTGCATGCCACGGGGGTCGTTCTTCGTGTCAATTTCGGTGAGAAGTTGAAGAAGTTTCGGAGCGGTCTTGATGGCGGGTTTGCCGATGGCGGCGAGGGCCTCGGCGGTTTTGATTCGAAGCCAAAGATCTTTTGAAGAGAGGTTTTTTTCGAGAGTCTCGACAGCCGCGGCTCCGCGTCCTCGAAGTGAAATGATGGCTTGGCTCGCTCCAAGTTGCTCATAGAGCTTATTGGAGCGAAGAAGTTTCATGAGGGCAGTCAAAGGAGGGCTGCCCTTGCGTCGTCCAATGGCCATCGCGGCTCTTTCCCGAACGACCGGGGACCAGCTGCCTAGGGCTTCCAAGAGGGTGTCCCCATTGAGGGAATCGTAAGCAGAATTACGGTCCTTGTTATCCCAACCTCGGCCCACCCGAATCAGAGATTCAGCTTCTTGAAGCTCGATTTGAGGAGCAAGTGGCTTCCTTTTTCCGGTGAGCCAAAGGTTTTTTAGAGGCATAGCAAAAGCGAGGAGATAAGCCCCGGTGCAGTCCCAATTAGCGTAACTATCCTTCTTCATGGAAGGTGGACCAAGGTGCACAAAGGCGCCATCCCACTGGCGGGCGAGATCGAAATACCAGCTGCCAAATTCCTTCATCCATGCTCCGGTTGCGTTAGGGCCAGATTGCGCGACTCCAGGCATCGCCCAGAGGATGTTGCAAAAGTTTCCAGTATGCCCGCCGTCGCGCTCAGGGCCGTGGGACGCCACGCTCATGCGGGAGAAATACTCGCTTGCTTTTGATTCGCCGAGCAAGCTGAAGAGGACGGCGGCCATTCCGTTTTTACCGTTATCATCGTGGGTTTCGATCCAAGGGGCGTGGTCGCCGTAGGGCACGGCTCCTTTTCCGTTATAGAAGCGGAGGAGCTTGGCACTCTTTTCAATTGCTTGGGAAAGCTTTGGATCATCAATACCGGCTGCGCGAGCTAGAATCAGAGAGGTGGTGAGCGGAAGACCGGGCGCGTTCATCATTCCGTAGCCAGCGAGACGTCCATCAGGGTTGGCGAAACGGTGTCCCCATGATCCCACCATGCTTTGACCGTTAGCGGCTTCCATCGCGAGACGTTTGAGATTGGGGAGAAATGTTTTATCACCAGTGGAGAGGGAATACTCCGAGATGAGCATGATGACGTAGCCATAATACCAAGTTTGAAAGCTTTTGTTTTCGAAAGTGGAGGCCCATTCGACTTCCTTACGAACGAGCGGAAGATAAGCAGGGTCTCCGCTTGCGAGTAGTGCAAGGGCATTCAAGGAACGGGTAATAGGGTTTTCGCGATAGCTGGGTGTTTTGATTTTTGCAGCGAGGATCTCACACCCTTGCTCGAGGATGGTTTTGGACTTGGCGCAATTATAGGGAGCGGTTTTGCTGTAGTCGCCCAAAATTGGAAGCTTGAGCGTGATGTTTTCTGTTTTCCCATCACGCCATCGAATAAGGGAAAGAGCTCCCTTTCCATCTACAGACTCTGCCTCGGTCAGGGCTTTTCCAAATTCAGTACGGGGGTCATACGCGAAGTTTTTTTTGCCGACTCCAAGAATGACGTCTCCCTCTTCGAGATTGCCATCGGACGGAGAACCCGTGGCGACTCTTGTGATTCTGATTTGGCGAGCGTCAGAGGTCACCATCTTATCGCTGAACATCCAACCACGCGCGCCAGTGGCCCCTAGATTCCAATCGTGGACTGCTCCTTCCGGAATGCGGTCGCCTTTGGTAAAGTCGGGTTGTAGCATCTTACCGGCAGGACCGGCAGGACCGGCGGCCAAGAGGGCTTGTAGGGCGCAGATGGAAGAAATGAGGCCGGCTAGCTGAGGTTTAATCATAAATTGAGAGGATCAATGAGGTTTTCCAGTGGATAGGATGAAGGTGGGGGACTGTCCAGAAAGCGAAGCCTAACAGGGAGAATCTTTAAAATTTCGGATGTCCCATAATGGGTAGGTTCGAATTTTGGTTCAAAGTCGTGGCGGAGCTAAAATCAATGATCACGAATAGGAAAGAATGGCTATCCTTATAGATTTATAGCTTGTGTTTTTTCCGTTTAATTTGGGTCTTTTGACGGCGGCACGACGTAATAGAGATCCTCTCCGTAGTGGGGCTTAAGCGGCCAAGTGTCGGTTCGGAATGGGTAGGCGGGAAGTTCTTTGCCGTTCATGAGGGTTCCTAAGGGCAGGTTGGACCATGCATAGCGGACGGCGATAGGTTTAGGAACATCTTCGGACCAGACTTCGACGCTTGAAGGTTTTACAACTCTTGCGTCGGCGTGGTGAAAGACCTGATCTTTTCCTGCGATGTAAAAACCGCGCGCATCGGTTTGGTCGAGACGGAGTCCGCTCGATCCTTTTTCGCCAAAGCTTATCAGGATTTTGTTCTCCTGGATCGCCATTGATTTGTAGATCGGGCCATGCCATTCAAGTGGATTCTCAGAGCGAGAGCCGTCCTTAATGCTATAGACGGTCGAGAGTGCCCATCGGGCAGAGCGATCGCCGACGGGATACTTTCGATGCGGGTGAATATTAGAGTCACTGTTTGCATCGAAGCTGACGATAAGACCGGTATTTGGCGTGTTTTGCCAGGTTAGGAATTGTTGTTCGCGAATCACGTTGGTGTGGTGATTCATGTCGTAGGTCATTGAGCGTCGGGTACTCCATCCTGCAATTTGGATGATGCCAAAAGGCAACTTTGGGTCGCGGAAGATTTTTCGCCAGTCAGAGATAACGGCGGGGAAGGTTTCGCGGAAGGGAATCCAGCTATTGCCGAAGGAATTATTTTCACCCTGGTAGAAAAGGGCGCCTTGAATAGTGAGGCCTTTCAAAGGCATGATCATGGCGTTGAGTGCTCCGGAGGGGATACGGCCTTGATTGGGATTTTGGTAGCTGCGTGGATTTGGTTTTCCACCGGGCTTTTTTTCTCCCTTAGCCTCAGCTTCTTTTTCGCGAATCTCCCATTCTTTGAGGTCCTTAGCGAGGCGCTTAGCGGCTCCTTTTTCAGCTCCGCTATTGATCCACGCCTGACATTTTTCCTCATAGTCTTTGAGGTAAGGTTTCATGGTAGGCAGGGTCTTGAGAGTGCGGCGGGTGACCCAATGTTGAGCCATTGTTCCGCCCCAGGCGGCGTTAACTAGACCGATGGGAACATCGAGCCGCCGGTGAAGGCGTTGTCCAAAAAAGTAAGCGACGCCGGAGCAGTCGCCGATCGTTTCGGGTGAGCATTGGTTCCAAATTCCAGCGCCATTCTCGGATGGAAAGTCGTCTTGGGGTTCGGGCAGCCCTTCGGGTTCGATCCGGATAAAGCGGATCGCAGGATAGCGGGCGCTAGGGATTTCAATATCGGCGTCGCGGGAGCTGCGAAGCCTCCATTCCATATTGCTTTGCCCTCCACAGATCCAGACATCACCGAGAAGGACGTCGTCAAAAATGATCGAGTGATCTCCTGAGACGATTTTGAGTGCTTGGCCCGTGGCATTCGCAGGCATTGGGTCTAGCGAGATTTCCCATTTGCCATCTTTCCCGGAGACGATGGATTTTTTCTGACCGGCGAAGGTGATGACGATTTCTTTTTCGGTATCTGCCCAACCCCAAATGCGGGCGGGCTTGTCACGTTGCAGAACCATCTGGCTGCCGAAAATATGAGGCAGTTTGAGTTTGGCGAATCCTTGTGCGCTAAGCAGAATGAAAATGACAGGAAAGAGGGATTTCATATCGAAGACTTATTGAAACTGAAGCTGGCTGAGCTTGACGGTGAGATCGTGAATCTCTTTTCCGTCGATATTAATGATGGTGTATTTGACGGTTGGATCTTCGGCGGTGAGATCAAAATCGATTTTTCCAAAGGACTGCTTGGCGTTGTATCCAAAGAGCGAGTGGTCGATGATTCTATGAACGTGTTGGTTGGTGAGCCGTGACGAGCTGAATTCGAAGAGGGGATACATGCTTTCGATTTCGGTATCGACCTTGTAGGCATCGGAGCGGTGGCGATCGGCGGAGAGGATGACAATGCCGGGGATTTTTTGATCGGCGATGAACTGGTAGATTGCCGAGCGTTCTTCCGAGTATCCGTCCCAGGTGTCTTTGGAACCAGGTTTGACTTTCGGGGCCATGGGCACGTTAGTACAGATGACTTTGAAGGTGGCGGGCTTTTCGGTGAGCGTTTTTTTGAGCCACTTCATCTGGACGGGTCCGAGCATAGACGGAGTTTCGTCCTTGGGTGACTCTCGGTAATAGCGCCCGTCGATCATGATGAAATGAACATCGCCGATGCTAAAATCAAACCAGCAACCGGGGTTTTCTTTTCCGCCCCCGTAGTAGGGATTATCCCAGTTTTCTTTGTAGATTTCCCAGACATCGCGCTTCCACGATGGTTTTTCGATATCGGGTCCCCCCCAGCCATCGTTGGTGGTAAAGTCGTGGTCGTCCCAAATCGAGTAGATTGGAACGGTCTTTGCGAGTTTGCCCCACTCTGGTTGGCTTTGACGACGGTAGTAGTGGAAGCGTTGCATCTCCGGGGTTTCGGGGTCGTCGATGTAAACATTGTCGCCAAGAAGGAGAAGGGCGCGTGGCTCGATAGCTCCTATGGTGTCCCACATTCTTTCGTTTTCGGGGACGTATCCAGATCCACCGCCAAAGCCGATGGTAAACTTGTCGCTTGGAGCGTCTTTCTTGAGGGAAGTGTTTGGAAGCACGCGGTCCCAGGGCCAAGTCTTCGCATCGTATTGCCAGGCGTTTTTTTTGCCTTTGATGATGTCCTGCAGGAGTTTCGTGTGGTCCGGGTTGATTTTGGCGGCCGAGGTCTTTTCGAGGTATTCTGCGGCTTCCTTTTTCTTCCCGGTGAGGATAAGTTTGAGGGCGTGTGGATGGATGCGCTTGACCTGCCCTCTGGACTTTTCGGGCTTCTCATTGTTGACGCGGGGTTTGGATGCTTGGGCGAAAGTCACTGATGGCACCGTGATTGCCGATGCAGTTGCGACTAGAATTGATTTTGCGAATACGGTCATTTCCTGTCTTTACCTGAAATCGGTCTCCTCAGCGAGCGCGTGTTTTAGTCGATTCATTATTGCATCGTTTAAGCTGGATTTGATGGGGTCTTTTGGGCATTGCGTGTTCCATGAAGATTTCATTCAAGACGCTCTCTGCGAAGGTGACGAAGACGGATTTATTGGTGCTTTTATCACCGGAGGGGAAGACTCCGAAGTTGCCGTCAGGAGTTTCGATTCCGAAAAGTGTCGCAACTTCATTTTTAGGGAAGAGCCGGGAGACTCGGTTTACCGATGCGATTGACGGGCCGGCGGAGCGGGTGCTTTTGATTGGGTTGGGAAAGGGGAAGCCGTTTGACCTGGAGACGGTGAGACGGGCCGCAGCAATTGCGGCGCAGAAGGCGGAAAAGACCGATGCGGCTTCGGTGACCTTTTGGGTGGATCTTAAGCTGGGTAAATCTGCCGAGGATTTTGGGCAGGCCTTGGGGGAAGGTCTGGTGATGGGTGCTCATCGTCTCGTTGATTTTAAGCGGTCACCGAAGAAGAGTTCTCTGAAAAGGGTGGTTATCCAGTCCTCGAAGGAAATCTCGAGCGGGGCTAAGACCGGCGCGATCGTGGGTGAGGGAAATACTTTCGCACGCCGCTTACAGGACACCCCTGCAAATAAGATGCGTCCAAAGGATATGGTCGCCGAGGCCCGTAAGATTGCGAAGGGTTCGCCAAGAATCACGGCGAAGGCTCTGGACGAAAAGGCGATGAAGAAGCTCGGAATGGGCTCGTTGTTGTCAGTGTCTCGAGGGTCTTCGGAGCCGGCTTATTTAATCCATCTTGTTTATAAGCCCGCCAAGAAGGCGAAGCGTAAGATTTGCTTGGTGGGAAAAGGACTCACATTTGATTCGGGTGGAATCAGCATCAAGCCATCGGCACGCATGGATGAGATGAAATATGATATGTCAGGTGGAGCCGCTGTGCTGGGAACCTTTCATGCGCTTGCGGGGTTGAATCCTGATGTTGAGGTTCACGGTCTTGTTCCAACCTCGGAAAATATGCCTGATGCAAGTTCGGTGAAGCCGGGTGATGTGGTGACCGCGAGTAATGGGCTTACGATTGAGGTCCTCAATACCGATGCCGAGGGGCGCCTGATCTTGGCAGATGCACTGGCTTATGCTGAGAAGACGATCAAGCCAGATGCTATGATTGATTTAGCCACTTTAACCGGCGCGGTGGTGGTCGCTCTCGGTCATGAACTGACCGGAGTAATGGGAAATAGCAAAACGCTTTCGGATGAATTGGTCGCTTCGGGGCAGACGACTGGCGAACTGGTCTGGCCACTCCCAATTATTGATTTTCACAAAGAAGATATGAAGGGCTCGGTCGGGGATTTGAAGAATATTGGAAGTCCGTCAACGGGAGCAGGTTCGTGCACTGCGGGTGCTTTCCTTTCAAACTTTGTGGGTGAAATTCCTTGGGCCCATCTCGACATTGCCGGGACTGCCTGGGGCGCGACGAGCCGGGATTATCAAGGTGGTCCTGTCGGGACCGGAGTTGGAGTCAGGCTTTTAGTAGACTATTTAAAAAAACAGAAATGAGCTTTTGGATTTAGGCAAAAGAACCCCGCTCGATCGTTTTGAAATGATCGAGCGAGAGATCGAAAGTAAGTTTTAGCGACGAGGTGGTCTTTTTCTGCCTTGCGGAGGTCCACCTTGTCCACCCTGCGGGGGTCCGCCGGGCCCGCCTTGCGGGGGGGCGTTGCGCTGGCGGTCTTTCTTAGACTCGAGGCCAGATTCCTCTTGGGAAAGTTTCCCGTCGCGATCTTTGTCGAGAGCAGCCAATGACTTGATGGCGTTTGCGATTTCTTCTTTTGAAAGCTCTCCGTCTTCATTGGTATCAAGCGCTTCCATGAGTGGGGATTTTTGTGGTTGAGGAGGGCGTGGCTGTTGCCCTTCTCCGTCCCGTTCTTTGCGGCGCTGGCGTCTGCTCTTTTTGGGTTCTTCGGGTTTTAATTCATCGGAACTGATCGAGTTATCATCATTTTCGTCGAGCTTAAGAAGGGCTTTTGGAGCGCGCTTTATTTCGCCGGCTGAGAGTTTGCCATCTTCGTTCTTATCGAGAAGTGCGGTGAGGGGATCGGTCGGAGGAGGCCCTCCGGGACCACCTGGGCCTTGGGCCGAGAGCATGAACGGGAAAGCAGAGATGATAGTTACGATGAGCTTGATTTGTTTCATGACATCGCGAATCTATCCGAATGAAAATGAACCTTGGATGAATCCTCAATTATAACTGTTTTATGAGGACGGGAAGAAGACGCTGACGGGTGTGTCGCAGGTTGACGAGGCAGGGGACGTTTGAGGCGAAAGCGTAAGCGATGATTATGAGGTTGGCTGGAAACGGATTCCACGCAATGAAGCCGGTAATTAGGATCCACTGAACCCAATGGGAAAAACCGAGCGGATATTGGCGGCCATCTTTTCGCGGTCACAGCTAGTTTCGAGAGAAACATCACCCCAGGTGAGTCGGGTCATGGGATCGAGCTTCACGAAGTCGAGGTAGTCTTCGCTTTTGCGGCCGACTTCAGCGAAGATTTCGTCGAGGGTGAATTTTTGGTGAAGAAAAGTGGGCCCTGTATCAAAAGAGTAGGGGCCAAGGTCGATTCGTGCATTTCGGCCACCGACACGTTCTTCCTTTTCTAGAAGGGTGACTTTGTAGCCGCGATGAGCAAGAAGCATGGCTGCGGTAAGTCCGCCGGGTCCTGCTCCGATGATAATGATGTCCTTCTTCAAATGGCTTGAGCTGATTGACTCGAATCGTAAATCCGAAAAGGGGGATCACAAGTGAGAATTCAGTCCAGAGATCGAACAATGGCAGGGACTGGTTGCCCTCTCAGACTACTCGGGTAAGAGGGTCCGGTTCATGCTTGGTCTTCGCTACTCTGGTTGGGGCGATGGGGTGTTCACTCTGGGGAAAGCCATTGGAGACGCCCCCAGATTCTTTAAAATGATCTGAGGTAGTTCCCATATCCCAGTGAAAACAAGGGGGAGATTTCCAGACGTGCAAAGGTCAGGCTTGCTAAGAAAGGTGGAATTGAGCAAGTGAGGGATCTCTAATTCCTCTAACGCGATGCCTCATCTTGAATTTGAAAAACGTTTTTCCAATCTTGGGATTGTGATCGGCGTGGATGAAGCTGGGCGTGGTCCTTTAGCGGGCCCGGTTTCGGTGGGGGCGGCGATTATTCCGGCTGATTTCAGTCATCCTGTGATTAACGATTCCAAGAAGCTCACCGAGAAGAAGCGAGAGGCGTTATATGATGAGTTGAGCGAAAATCCGGATATTCAATGGTCGGTTTGTCTCGTGGATGCGAAGGAGGTCGACGAAGTGAATGTCCTTAGAGCGACCCATTTGGGAATGGAACGGGCGGTGAAGGGGCTTGGGGTGAAAGTCGGGATGTGCCTGATTGATGGGCTTCCTGTTCCGAATTTTCCCTACCCTCACGAGGGGATTGTAAAGGGCGATTCCAAGAGTCTCTCGATTGCTACCGCCAGTATTTTTGCTAAAGTTACCCGTGACCGTATTATGCGGGAGGCGTCGGTTCGCTATCCCGGTTACGGATTCGAAAAGCACAAAGGATATGGCACCAAAGTTCATCTTGAAGCCCTCCGGACTCTGGGTCCGTGCGAAATCCATCGTCGCTCGTTCCAGCCGGTTGCTCAACTGTCCTTGCCGCTTGAGTAAGCTTTCGCCCCACCAAATTGGGGCTTTAGGCGAGAAAATCGCTGCGAAATACCTGCAATCTCGTGGCTGGAAAGTTCTTTTCCGTAATTTCCGTGCCCCAAAGGGGGGCGAGGTTGATCTGGTTCTGCGGGGCGGCGATCATCTCAATCTTCTCGTTTTTGCGGAGGTGAAGACGAGAACTCGGCGTGATTATGGCCGTCCGATGCGTGCTGTGAACGCTGAAAAACGGGCGCTGATCACTCGTGGAGCCACGGAATGGCTGCGTTTACTTGGGAAAGAGGTTCACCCTGACAAAAATCAAGACGTTCGCCGCCAGATCTCTTGGCGCTTTGATGTGGTGGAAATTGTGCTTGAGGAGGGAGCAAAACCAGATGTGAATTTAGTCGAGAGTGCGTTTTAATCCCTAATATGAGATTTTTGAGAGGTAAATTATTGTGATTTAGCAGTTTTCGTCGATTTTGTGGTCCGTTAGCGCCAGTGATCGAAAATGATCGGTTGTTTTTCTGAAAACAACCGACAACTTTTCGCCCGTTCGGCGCTTTTATAAGTATAACGTCCATCTCAACGAAATCATGAAAATTCAATCAAAAGGTAACAAAGGAATCTCCCCGCGAATGGCTCGTGGATTTAGCCTCTTCGAAATGGTCATTGTGATGGGAATCATTGGTCTTATTTTGGGCGGAGCGATTTACAGCATGGGGAGAATCAAGGACTCGGCGGCAGTTAGTACTTCGCGTCAAGACATGACCTCGTTCGCGTCGGCGTTAGAAGCCTACAAAAACATCGGTGGAAAGTATCCATCGACCAGCCAAGGACTCGAAGCTCTTCTAAAGCGGCCAACTAGCTCACCCCGTCCCCGTGACTGGGTGCAGGCTCTGGATGACGAAGAGGCTCTTTTTGACCCTTGGGATACCAAATACAAATATGAGTATCCAGGCAGCAAGAACCCAAGTCGGCCTGAAATTATTTCAGCTGGTCCTGACAAACAGTTCGGTTCCGAGGACGATATGAGTAGCCAGAAGGAAGCCCAAAACTAGGCTTTTTCAGAGCCCCTTTTCTTATGAAGTCGTCATCTAGAACGATCAATCCGGGCAGGGGCCATCGCGGCTTTTCGCTTCTGGAATTGATCGTCGTGATGGCAATCACCAGCATCGTTTTTGGTGCTGCAGCCTTTATGATTTCCATCCCGAATATCGAAAAAGATATCCGGGAGGCTCATTCTGGAATTGAGAATTTAGCGCTCCGGGCCCGAGCAATGTCCCACAGTTATCAGCAGCCTTTTGTCATCGAACTGAGTGAGGGTGAGGCACGTTTGATGCCGATGGCTCGCCCTGAGGACGAACTTGTTCCCGAGCCCCTAGAGCAGGTCGGGGAGCGGTCTGCCTTACGATCTCTTGATAGCATGTCATGGCCGGTGGTTTACAAGATTGATCCAAAATACCGAATGGCGGTCCGTCGTTGGAATAGCAACGATTTCCAGATCGTCAGCGATAATGTCGTCGAGACATGGATTCATCAGCCGAACAGCCCTAGCGAGCCGCTTGCCATTGAGTTGGTCAGCGAGGAAGGGGATGCCTACTTATCCCGAGAATTTCACCCCCTTACAGCGAAGGCCACCGACTTTGAGATGGCTATCGGAAATCAGTGATGACGGTATTATCCTCCAGAAGGCTGAAAAACGGATTCATGATGGCCGAGGTGATTCTTGCGCTTGGGATTTTCACGATTGTTGCGACTTCCTACTCCAAAGCTCTTGCGACTCTCTGGCGAACGACAGCCTATGTGAAAGAGAAGCAGGTGATCACCCAGATCATGGACAGCGCTCTCAACGAAGCTCTCTATCTGCAGCGGCTCGAGGAGGGGAGCACCGAGGTTTATATTGAAGAACGCGATCTTGATCTTGAGACGATCGTTGTTCCGCTTGAGGAGATGGAGACCATCGACGGCAATTTCCTACAAAACATGTGGCAGGTCACGGTGATCGCACGCTTTGAGCAAGATGGACAAGATCGGGAACGGGTTGTTCGTGGTTGGCGCTACCTTCCCCTTTATCGCTGATGAAAGTGGAATTCCGTCAGCTACCCGCACGCAGCGCGAAGGGCTTTTCCCTTTTCGAGCTCGTCATTGCGATTGCTATCGCGGGATTTGTGCTCACTTCGATTTTCAAGATTGCCGACGGCTCGGTTCGCGCAAATTCCAAAATGGTCGATATCCAGAACGAGGAGATTGAACGGGACGCATTTTTTTCTTTCCTAAGGAACCACTTCGATAGCCTGCCAGGGGATGCTATATTTAACCTCAGAAACACAAGTAACTCTGAGCCGTATACTTCCGAGCTGACTTTCCAAAATACGCCTGTTTCATTTAACTGGGGTGGGATTCCTATTGCAGCCCAAGCTACGCGGTTGATCACTATTCCTACCGTAACTGACGGCCTTGATATCGTTCTGGAGTATTACGATGTCCAAATTCTCGATAGTGATGAAGGACCTGCGGAACGTGGAATTGACCCCATTGCGACCGTCACTCTTTTGAGTGATGTGCGGCTCTTTGAGTGGACGGTTTTGGATGTCCGTAATTATGACAATACGGAGCGCGATGAGTGGCCTTATGAATGGGATGCTCCAAACCAAAGGCCATCCTACGTTGAGTTGACCGTTATCTTCGAAAATGGTGATCGTCGGGTGAAGCGGCTTTTTTGGATCCCCAAGAAATCAAATCCGCGGACGAACATGAGCGCCTTGCAAAACAGCGCCCGTAGTGCCCGCTCAAATAGCGGCGGGACAGGTGGACAACCTGGAAGTATTCCGGGTGGAGGCGGAGCAAGACCGGGAGGAAATCGCCCACCTGGAACCGGATCCCGTCCCGGTGGTGGAGGTAGCGGAACTCAAAGACCATCAACGGGAGGGGGGCCGACATCGGGCTCGGCTCCGAGAACTACTCGCTAATGAAGGTTTTTAGACATCATAATCTAGAGCGCGGAGCCACTTTGATTGCGGTCTTCTGGATCATCGCGGTGATGGGCCTTGCGCTGGTGGCGACCGTCAAAATTAGTCGCTATCAGTCAGAGGTCGCCTCATCCCAGATCAATGGAATTGAGGCCCGGCAGTATGCGGAGATGGGAATCAATGTTGCCGCTAATCCTTCGGTAAAGGAGTGGGACACGAACTTACTCAGCCAATCCTTCGAAAATGGAGCAGGTTTCAACGCCCAAATTCTTTCGGAGGGTGGTCGCTTTAACATCAATTTCATCCTCTTTTCTGAGGATAAGGCACTCATCCGCCTCATTTTTACAGAGTGGGGGATCGACTTCGACACCGCCAGCGAGATTGCGGATGCTCTCATCGATTGGATCGATACCGATGACGATCTTGAGCTCAATGGTGCGGAACGAGATTTTTACGAGGGCCAAGGGCTGTTCGAGCAACCGTTCAACCGTCCTTTTTACGCGCTGGAGGAAATGCGCTTGGTTCGCGGGATGCCTCTTGTTGAGGCTGCCAATCCGAACTGGCGGGACTGGTTTACGGTGTGGAGCAGCGGCGGACTCGACGTCAATGAGGCGCCGGCCGAATACATCGCTGTCGCGACCGAGAGTAATATTGAGGAGGCAGTGAGCCTAGTTGAGATCGTCGACGGAGCTGATGGAATCCGTAACACCGAGGATGATCAGCCGATTGACGTCCCTTCTGCTCTCGCAAATCTGGGCATTGATGACCCAACGGGAGTGATTCAAGCGCGGCTCAATGCGAATGACCAAGTGACGAGAATCGAAAGCGTTGGCTATGCGGGTTCTGTTCGGCGTAAGCTCGTCCTCATCATCAACAACCGATCACAAAACCCTACTATTCTTGACCGAAAGGAAATCGCTATTCAATGAGTACCAAAAAAGGAGACCTTAATTTAATGATTCCCGGCGCCGATGGCTGGGAAATCTGGACCGGTTCCGCGATGAGTGGATTCCAGCAGCATGCTTCGACTGATCACATGCTTGCGCTCGACGTTACCGGGATCCCTTCCGGAGCAGTCGCAATGGCCGTTCCAGTTCGTGAGGTCTTTGCAGTGCCTTTTCGGGCGCAGACCGATGATCTCTCAATGCTTGGTGATCTTGCTTCAATGCAGCTCGAAAAAAGCGGAAACCGACCTGCTCTTGATGGTGGCCAGCTAACGGATCACTTTGTCTATGCCACAACCCCGGAGGAGACTCACCTGACTGCGGTTGTCATGAATCCTCCTTCCGAAGGTAAACTTCCGCGGAGAAGTCCGGATCAATTTGATATCTCGCCACGTTGCCTGCCTCTGCCCGAGGGGCGAGTCGTTGTATGGTGTGAATTGGGCCGCTGGGTCTTTGGGATCGGGAAACCAGGACGCGCTCTTTATTTTCAATGTCTCTCAGGAGAGCGGCTCGACCTCCGAGCTGGTAACGAGATTGGTCTTGCTCTGACTCAGCTGAGGCTCCAAGGCTTGCTCACAGATATTCCAGAGGGGGTCGTAGTATGGTCTCATGGATCTGCCTCGGATGCCCGGCCCGAAGAGCTGGAAGCGTTATCGCGAGGTCTCGGGATTCCCACGAGTTCCTCGCCAAGACCCAATCCAACCTGGCCAGAGCCCCCGAGTCGGCTTCTTCCAGCTGATGTCCGGGCTGAGCGTCTTGCTGTTCGGGGCAAACGAAATCGCAATATTATGATTGCGGCCCTAGCGATAGTTTATCTTGGAGTGGTCGCTTACCTGTTCTACGATCTCCAGGGGACAAAGGCGGTCGCGTCAAAAGCCAAAATGAATGCCGATGCCGTCAGCGCGGAGGCTAGTCTTCTTGACAGGCATCGTTCCAAATGGGCCGAGCTTCAACCAGTGGTCGAGACCGATTACCATCCGCTTGAACTTTTCCTTTCCAGTTATCGTGCGCTACCGAACACGAAGGATGATCGTTATATTCGCTTCAAAAAGCTAACATTCCTTAATCAGTTTAGGGAAATAGAGGAGGAACTCAGAGTCGCTCGTGAAATCGTTCTAGAGGGTTTCGCTGACCAAGAAAACCAGCAACAAATTCCAAAGTATGCTGGGAAGCTACGTTCAAGCTCAGACCTTAATGATTTTAATTGGGCAATTCAGCCGGAAACCATAGACAAAAGAAGTGGTAAGCTGACTTTTACCTTTGTAGGCAACGCCACCGAGTAGATCGCCAATATGTCCGAACGCGAAAAAAAGCTCCTCCTCGTCTTGGGAGCCACATTCTTCCTCATCTTGAACTTCATTGGGTTCAACATGCTCTATCTTCCAGAGGTGCAGAAGGCTGATCGATCCAAGATGACTTCTGAGAATAAATCAAAGGCCGCCGAGATGACTCTAGCGCTACGCGAAAAATACGAGCCCGAGATGGCTTGGTTAGAGCGGAGTGGCACTATCCGTACGACTCCACTCGAGGCTCAGTCCAAGCTTCAGGCCCTGCTTCGCAAGCAAGCTAGCGCGCGACGGCTTGAAATTCGTGATTCCCGTATCATTACTTACCAACCGGGCGAACATTTCGATCGGGTGAAAGTTCTCTTCAAGGTGACCGGCATGGAGCGTGACGTTCTTTCTTGGCTTACCACTATCCACCAAACGAACCAACGTCAGGTCATTACAAAAATGGAGGTGAAGCCTCAAAACAATGATCTCACTCGGATCGAGGTCGAAATTGAAATCGAAAAGTGGATCCTTCCGACCCTCGAAGAAGAATAAATCTTGGCCCCCTATTGAATTATGAAATTTACTCCATTTTTTCTACTGATGATCTTCACAGGTGGTCTCGCCTTTGCTGCTCCTCCCACCTCTCATCGCCCGGATCGTTACAAGGATCTCTATCTTAATTCAGCCCTCACCGATCCTCCAGAAGTGATCACAAATGATCCGGAGCCAGAAAATCTTCCAGATTGGATTCTCGTTGCCGTCAGTAAGTATGTTGGGAAAACAGAGGTTGAGGTGATGAACATTAAAGATCGGACGCGGATTCGAATTCCAAGTCCGGAAGCGACCGAGATGGGGTTTGAGATCAAGGAGGTGAGTCAGTCGCGTAACTTTATTGAAGAGACTGTTGTCACTCTCAAGAAGGGGAAAGAGACCGGGGAGGTTCGGTTTGACCCGAAGTTCCTCGTTCTTAAAAAGGTAGCTGGACCGACTACGAACAAGGCAAAACCAGCAAGTAGTAAGACAGCTCCAAGTAAGACGAACCGCCCTCCGATTCCGGGTAAGCCTTCAGTCCCCGGACGTCCAACAAGTAGCAACTCGAAGTCCGATAAAAGAGGTCGTCCCTCAACTGGCAGCCGAGTGCCCCTACCCTCGACTTCCTCAAGTTCTACCAAGTCTTCCGGTTCTACATCGAAACCAAGAGTTCGTTACGTTCCCCGAAAGTAAACAATCACTCGAATCTATTTTATCCAGTCCACTTTAGTTATGAAATTTGCTCTATCTCTTCTTCTCGGTCTTACCGCCGGAATTCTAGCTCAAGAACCCACTCCTGCGCCACCTACTCCCGCACCACCTGCTCCCGGGGAGGAAGCCACCCCGCTTCCTCCGGTTCCGGAACCTGTTCCACCTGTTGCGGAGGTCCAGCCTGGCGAAACACCTGCAATAACTCCGATTAAAGGTCGGAGGGTCGATCCTAATAAGATCATTGTTACTGCCAATGATTCGATCAACGAGGCTAACATTCTAGCGCTTAAGGCTGCTCAACTTTACGAGGATTTCAGCGGGAAGCGTGTCATTATGACTAATAATGTCGCCCAAAGTGAGGTTTCTTTCACGATGCGAGGCCCTTTGACTAATAAGGAAGCGGCAAGGTTCCTCCAACTGACCTTGCTTGCTGAAGGGCTCGCAATGATTCCGATTCCGGAAGAGCCTGATATCGTTCGTTTAGTGCCTTCAGGACCGATTACGAGTCCGAATCAGGTGCCAAAAGATTTCTACGATGACGAATACAAGCTCCCGGTTGATGACCAGCTTGTGATGTTTCAGATGGTTTTCAAATACCTTAAGCCAGAGGAAGCGGTGAAGGTTCTTCAGTCTTCCTTGGGGCAGTTGAGTGCTTCCGGAACAATTGCGGCAGTCCCGAATGCCTCTTCGTTGATTATCACCGAGAATGCTTCCCTCATTCGCCAGATGATTAAGATTCAGAAAGCGATCGACGTGCCGACTTCGGTTGGCGAAAAGTGGGTCGAAGTTGTTTACGGTGATGTCGATGAGATCGCCGAGCGCATGAACGAGATCTACAACGAACAGGGCAACAGCCGCCAGACAACTAGGACAACCCGCTCTACTTCAGCGCCACCAACCCCTGTCGCCGCTGGAGCATCAACGGCGGGCGAAGAAATTCCGATCCGCATTATCGGGGTTCGCCGGACAAGCCGGATCTTACTTTTTGGTCGCCCGGCCGATTTGGTGGCTGCTGAGGCTATGATCCATAGCTTTGATCAGCCCAGTAGTGGTAACACTCGCCAGACTTTCAGGCTCCGCTATCTCCGAGTTTCCGAGTTCCTCAACATCGCGGAGAATGGGATTACGGCCACCCTTGGGGACGGCGCGTCGGGGCAGGGAGGAAGTCGTACCTCAACCAACCAAAATAGCACTAGCCGCAATAACCTCAGTAGTCGTAATAGCACCACTAATCGGACAACCGGACAACAGGGTGGCCAAGGTGGGGCTAACGGATCACGAACTAGTATTCAGGAGCAGACGATCCCGACCGAGCCGGAGTCCCGGCTTGTGGGGGGGCGCACCTTGCTTGTGGCAGATAATGTCGCGAATACTATTATTGTAAATGGTCCTCCGCATCATATCGAGCTTGTCCGCGATCTAATCACGGATCTTGATTCGGAGGCTCAGCAAGTTGCTCTCTCGGCCGTGGTTGGTAGTTATGGGATTGGAGATGGCCTGAATTTTGGCGTCGACTTAGCACAAGCTCTTAAGAATACCGGCTCTGATTTTTCCGCTGCGGGTTCTGCGAGTTTTGGAGGGGTGCCTTCAATCATCGATCCGACTACTCTTGGTGATCTTGGTGCTGTTTTGAGCGCGAATGGAGCAGCTGGAAATGGGGTTTCTCTTTATGGGCTTCTCGGAGATGATTTTGGAGTCTTCGTCAATGCTCTGGAAACTGAGACCAAGTTCCAAACTCTGGAGCGCACGGTGCTCACAACCCGGAACAACCGGGTGGCACTTCTGACTTCCGGTCAGCGAATCGCTATTCCTTCTAGCACCTTCACTGGGGGTAACAATCAAGGTGGTATCAACACTAATGTTGAGTATCGGGACGTGCAGTTAGAGTTGGAGATTCAGCCCCTCATTAACTCGGACAATCAAGTGACTCTTGAAATCTCGCTAGTGCGAGATTCAGTGGGAACACTTCGACAGGTCGGTGATCTAAGGGTGCCCGATATTAATACCGAATCGCTTTCCACCTCAGTTACAGTACAGGACGGTTCGGCCGTTATCCTTGGTGGTATTATGACTACAACGAGTTCAGACGCTAGCGGCGGGATTCCGATTCTGAGCCGGATCCCCGGCATCGGCCGCATCTTTGGCAGTAATGATATCACTAGTAACGAATCAGAACTCATCATTATGATTCAGCCTCGAATTATGGTCAGTCAGTCTGAAGTTGATTTGTTCCGCTCGGATTACAGTGGGATCAGCAAGAATACCCGTGAAGCTGAAGGTTTCTTGCCACCGCGTCGTAGCATGCTTCCATCTTCAGATGAGACAAAACCGAAGGAGGTTGATGAGCAATCTTCAAGTCAGAATATCCCAGTTTCCGAAAAAACGCCTCCGCGCCCTAATAAAACTGAGGGTAAGAAGTGATCTCTGAGCTAAAGAGCTTTCTTGTCTAACATTTTAAATGTCCCATTCGCTTCGGCAGTGGGGCGTTTTTTATCCCCTGGGGTGGAAGTTTTTGTGGACGGCTTTGAGACGCTTTTGATCTACGTGGGTGTAAATTTGGGTCGTTGAGATGTCAGCGTGCCCAAGGAGTTCCTGGATCACACGGAGATCTGCTCCGTTTTCAAGGAGGTGAGTTGCGAAGGAGTGACGGAGCAGGTGGGGATAGATATTTTGATCGATTCCGGCTTGCTTCGCTCTTTCTTTGACGATCTGGCGGACACGATCGGGAGAGAGTGGACCTCCGCGAACCGAAAGAAAAACGTGTGAGGACGTTTTACGCGTGACGAGATTGGGGCGCTCGCTGGCGAGGTAGCGCTTCAAAGCAGCAAGAGCCTTTCCGCCAACTGGGACGATCCGAGTTTTATTACCTTTGCCAGTAATACGCAGGAAATGGTCCTCGAGATCCAGAAATTCGAGTCGTGCGTTGCACATCTCCGACAGCCGCAGCCCCGAAGCATAGAAAAGCTCAAGCAGTGCGAGGTCGCGTCTACCGAGCTTTTTTCCGGGATCGATCGACGCAAGCAGTTGTCCAACCGTCTCGGCATTCAGTGTTTCCGGGAGTTTGGCTGTCGTTTTGGGTGCAAGGAGGGGTTCCGCCGGATCAATCTCGATATGGTTGCGCTTTTGGAGGAAGCGGAAGAAGATTTTTAAATGAACAAGCGCGATGCGCAAAGAGGAGGCATCGAGTTCAGCTTTGCGAAGGTGGCTAAGAAAGGATGAAAGTTCATCAGTGCCGAGGTCCCGCCAGTTCTCTTGTCCCTGCTTGGCAGTCCATTCGAGAAGCTTATCTAGAGTTTGTCGAACAGAGAGTTGGTAGGCGGTCGAGAGGCCCCGCTCGGTGGCGAGGTAGAGGATAAACCGATCGACCTGAAGTTCCATAATGATCAGGAAGCGAGACAACCGGGGCAATTCTGCACGTGATGTCCGGGAACAATTTCTGCGAGTTGTGGCGCTTCATTTGAGAGGCAACGAGAGCTGTCTCCCAAAGTATTGCGGGGTTGAAACGAACACGCCGAGGGAGGAGCGTCTAGATTGGGAGGAAGTCCAGGTATCGTGTAAAGGGTGTCACCTTTCTCGTGCATTGCTGGAATGCTTTTGAGCAGAGCACGGGTGTAAGCATGACGCGGATCAGCGAAGAGGTCGGTGGCAGTTGCCGATTCTACGATGCGGCCGGCATACATGACGTTTACTTTGTCACACACTTGGGAAACAACTCCCAAGTCGTGGGTCACGAGAACTACGGCGGTGCCGAGGGTTTCCTGACGGTCCTTGATTAGATCGAGAACCTGCTTTTGGACGGTCACATCAAGAGCGGTCGTGGGCTCGTCGGCGATGAGAACCTCAGGGCGGGTGATCAAAGCCATCGCGATCATGACGCGTTGGCGCATGCCGCCGGAAAATTCGTGCGGGTAGGATTTAATTCGTTTCGCAGCATCTGGAATGCCGACTTCCTCAAGAGCTTCGATGGCTCGATGAAGCGCGGGTTTCCCCTTCATTCCCTCATGTAGTTCAAGTGGCTCGGTAAGTTGGGTGGCAATCCTGAGAGCCGGGTTCAGGCAGGTCATGGGATCCTGAAAAATCATTGAGATCTTCTTTCCTCGAATCTTGCGAAGAGTTTTTTCATTCGCCTTGAGAAGATCAGTCCCTTCGAACATGGCGGTTCCGGAGTGGATTTTTCCCGGAGGTTGGGGGATCAGGCCGAGCAAAGAGTAGCAGGTGACTGACTTGCCGGAGCCCGATTCTCCAACGATGCCTAGAGTCTCGCCTTTTTCTAGAGCGAAGGAAACATCTTCGACCGCGTGAACGATTCCGTTTCGGGTGTGAAAGCGGGTGGTGAGATTTCTGACGTCGAGCAAAGCCATACCAGTAACTGAAGAATGCCTTGCCCAGTGCTGAAGCGGAAGGAAAAAGGAAAGAGCGAGGTTACTGCTTTTTATGGTAAAAGTGCTCGTCTTTCGCTCCAACTAGGAGCGTTCGAACCGGTCTTTTTTACTCCGCGACCGGAAGGATAGGGGGATAGGCAGTCCATCGGTGGGGTGTTTATCCTTAATCTGATTGATCAGATAATTTTGAAAGGATTCCACGATAAGGTGCTTGTCGTTCACGAAGAGGACGTATTCGGGAACCGGGATCGCTTGGTAGCGGTCGTTGACGGCAGTAGTAGCGTAAAAGAGTTTCATGCGCTTGCGGTGGCGCTTGTGCTCGGGTGGCGGGTTTTTGATAAAGGAGTCTTGTAGAAGTCGGTTAAGAGGGCCGGTTCCGATGATCTTTTGAGCATTGTCGCGAATGCGGGTGATGGTCTTGAAGATGTGTTGAATGGCGTGCCCCTTCATGGCTGAGACGCAGACGAAGGGAGCGTAATCTAGGAAGAAAAGTTCGCGACGAAGATGGTCTTCTGCGGCTTCTAAGCGTGCGGCCTTTTGACCTTCGGGATGGAAGAGGTCAAATTTGTTGGCAATGATGAGACATGGTTTTTTCTCCTGCTGGATTAAGCGGGCGATCTTTCGATCTTGTGCGGCAACCCCGGCTGCGAGATCAACCACAAGAAGGCAAATGTCGGCCCGACGGATGGAACGTTCGCTTCTCATGGCCGAGAAAACCTCGATGGAATCTTCCATGCTGGAACGTTTTCGAAGCCCAGCGGTATCGATGAGGTTGTGTTTTTCGTTTGCCCAAACGTAAGGGATATCGACAGCATCACGAGTGGTTCCGGCGACGTCGGAGACAATGGTCCGATCGTCTTTCAGAATAGCGTTGATGAGAGAAGACTTGCCGGCATTCGGTTTCCCAACGACTGCAATCTTAAGGCCATCCTTCAAGTCATCGAGGTTGGTTTCTTCCTGTTCACGCATTTCCAGTTTTGAGAGTTCCTCGTCGATGGTTTCGGTGAGAATGTTCATGCCTCGTCCATGTTCGGCGGAGGTGGGGATACCAGATCCAAATCCAAGTCGGGCGAAATCGCTGGCGGTATTGTCATGGTCCGCGCTGTCGGCTTTGTTCATCACGAGGATGACGTTGGGATTCGATTTACGAAGGAGTTGTGCCACCTCTTCGTCGATCGGGTTGATGCCGGCGCGCGCGTCTACGACGAAGACAATGAGGTCAGACGACTCCATTGCGATCCGGGCCTCGAAAGTGACGGCGTTTGAAAAGCCATCTTTGTTGACCGCGCAGATGCCACCGGTATCGACGAGTTCGCAGGAAGTCTCGGTTGCTTGGCACGGCGCAGCGATACGATCGCGGGTAACGCCCGGCTGATTGTGAACGATTGCGATGCGTCGCCCGGCCAGACGATTAAAAAGCGCGGACTTCCCGACGTTCGGGCGTCCGACGATTGCGACCTGAAATGGGCTGGTAGGCATACGGCGACCCTATGGCAGATCTTGAGGGATTGACAAGCGACGAGCGAGTTCAGCTGCTCGGCCGGGAATGTGAGCTAGGTGACTTAAGTTATTTCGGGATCCCTTTGGGTTGCTTTGTTCCCTTTTTCGTTGGCCATGCTAAATGGCAGAGTTCCTTTACCGAATAACACCGGTGAGTTTTGAGCATGAGAAACCGCCCAAGCCTATTTGGACTGTTCAAGCATGCGGATGAGTGAAACTTCGGCTTTTTTGCGAATTTCTTCAGGGAGCTCGACTTTAGGTTCGAGCTTGTCGAGACAGGCATGAAGTTTTTCTAAAGTGTTCATTTTCATGTAGCGGCAATCCGCGCACGCGCAGTGATCGGTTGGGCCAGCAATGAGGTTTTTATGGGGAACCTCTTTTTGGAGGCGGTGAAGCATTCCTGATTCGGTGACAACAACAATATTTTGAGCGGGTGTGTTGTTGCAGAAGTGAATCATCTTCTCCGTCGAACAAACCTCGTTGGCAAGGAGTCGCACTGCTTTGGGGCACTCGGGGTGGGCGACGACCACGGCATCCGGATACTCGTCCTTGATCTTTTGGATGGATTGCTGGGTGAACTCAACGTGGACGTAGCAATTACCTTTCCACAAATCCATTTGACGACCAGTTTGTTCAACGACCCATTGGCCGAGGTTTTCATCAGGGACGAAAAGGATTGGCCGATCTTTTGGAGCCTGATTGACGATGTTTGGAGCATTGCCCGAGGTGCAGATGACGTCGCAAAGCGCCTTCACTCCAGCAGAGCAATTGATGTAGGCGATGACGTAGTAATTCTTGTCCTCATTTTCCTTCAGAAAGGCTTCGAGTTTGTCGGCGGGGCAGGCTTGCTCAAGGGAGCATCCGGCGTCTTTGTCGGGGAGAACAACTGTTTTCTTGGGGTTCAGGATTTTGGCGGTTTCAGCCATGAAATGAACACCGCAGAAGGCGATGACGTCTGCTTCAGTTTCCTGGGCTCTGTATGCGAGACCGAGCGAATCACCGACATAGTCAGCGATATCTTGGAGAGGACCTACCTGGTAGTTGTGAGCGAGAATGACAGCGTTTTTTTCCTTTTTGAGACGGAGAATGTCTTCTTTGAGATCAAGGAGAGGCGCGGTGGTTGACATAGCTTAAATTTTCGAGATTGGTCCGGGCGAAGCTACAACTAAAAACCGCCCATCTGAATCTGGCCAGTGTGTTTGGCTCCATCTGCGACGGTGAGGCGACCGACTTTAATGTTGCCGGTCAGGGTGGCTTTTTTCTCAAGGGCGAGGAGGCCACGGCAGGCGAGGTGGCCGGTGACGAGCCCGTCGATCGTGCACTCGTCCATGACGACTGAGTTGATGAATTCTATTTTTGCTCGCTTCTCCACGAAAAGGCGTCTGCAGGTGACTTTGCCGGTAATTTTACCGTTGCGCCGCAAAATCAAGTCGCCTGAACATTCCGCGTCACCAGTGAAATCACCTTCGACAATGAGATTTTTGCACTGAATTGGGGCGCTATGAACGATTCCCTTTTTGTAGATATGAACGTCTCCACGGGTTTGAATGCAGCTGCTTATTGCGTCTTTGATTTCGCGATTTTCCATCGAAATTAAACGGCCGCAGCTCCGGCATTGGGAAGAATTGGCACGAACATTGGCCGGGTGGGTGTCACCACATTCGAAACAAGCGATTTCCCGGGTTTCGAGTTTGATGGGAACTGGGACATTTTTTTCTTCCTCGTTTCCTTGATATCTTGAGGGAGACTCATTGTCTTGGGCAGGAGGCGCGGGTTCAGGCGCGGGAGGTGACGGATCGGGTAGGAGAGGGAGTGTGTTCCTAGCTTCCTCTGGTTCCGATAATTCCGGAAGTTTAGGAGTGGCTGATGGAGTCGCGTCTTGGTCAATTTCGGCCGTTTGAGGGGAAGAGGGCTCCTTTGGAGTCGTGCCTGGTACTTCTTTTCTGGGCTTGTATTCGATTTTCACCTTCGGCTGCGGAGGTCGATGGGCGAAAGGATCGGGTGGAGCTTGTGGGCGGGCTTTGATCTCACCGTCTTTCTCGAAGGTCAAATAAGCGTCGCATCCTTTACAATACGAGGAAACCGCCAGCTGGGATTCCTGCTGGCAGTGCTGACAAAGAGGGCAAGTGACCTTGCGGGGCCTATTGCTCTTGTCTTTGAAAAAATCGAAGGCCAAGGAATTAGTGGAGTGATAACGCTAAGAGGCTTTATCCTGAGCTTTATTATCCTGAGCTTTGTTATCCTGAGCTTTGTTATCCTGAGCTTTGTTATCCTGAGCTTTGTTATCCTGAGCTTTGTTATCCTGAGCTTTGTTATCCTGAGCTTTGTTATCCTGGGCTTTGTTATCCTGGGCTTTGTTATCCTGGGCTTTGTTATCCTGAGCTTTGTTAACCTGGTGATCCCTATTTTTTTTGTCTCCACTCTGAGGAACCGGAGCGATTTTTTTGGGAACGGAGGAAGGATTGCCGACTTCGGATTTACCAACAAAGATTGCGCCGGGTTCGATGGAGATCGTGCCTGCCTTGACATCACCAACCATCTCGGCACTGCCTTTGATTTCAACTCTCTCAGTGCACGTGATATTGCCATGAACTTTTCCATAGATGACGATGGATTTGGTCGAGACCTCGGCTTTAATATGGGCGTTTTCGGCAACGGTGAGGGAGCCATCGGAGCTGATTTCGCCTTCGATCCGCCCATCAACAAGGAGGTCATCAGTAAATCGGATTGATCCTTTGATGTGCACGTCGTTGCTGAGGATATTGCGCTGTCCGCCAGTAGGGCTGACAGGAGCAGTAGCCTGCTGGCGAGCTTGGGCAGGAGCTGCTTGAGGAGTCCGGGACGGTGCCGCAGGACGTGGGGCCTGAGGAGTCTCAGGGGTTTTGCTGATTATTTTTTCGAACACTGGTTATGGAGGTTAGTATTAGGTAAATGAGCTACGGCAGCCTTTTTGTGAAGTCGGAAGTGAGGAAGTGAGAATTATTCAGGAGAAGAACCGGTCGGAGGTTCAGGCTCCGCACTCTTTTCGGTTGTTGGCTCGGTCTCAGCTTTGGAGGATTTTTCTAGCTCTGGGGCTGCTTCCGGTTGAGTTGGCTTTTCGACAGGCTGGGTGATGCTGGGGATTGGCG
>Ga0315322_10000270_pt1 | contig 36964 bp, 34 predicted proteins | sample M110021515metaG_FD_203461 | JGI IMG/M metagenome (GOLD analysis project Ga0315322, IMG submission 203461) | Ammonia-oxidizing marine archaeal communities from Monterey Bay, California, United States - M1 100m 21515 | ecosystem: Environmental > Aquatic > Marine > Intertidal zone | place: USA... | reverse complement strand
CCTTGGCGGACAATTACTTGCCGGTTTACGAGGGATGGAATGCCACATTGCGCATTTATACCCCCCAGACCGCCTACTTTAATGACGCGTGGGTGAGGCCAGAGCTTCAGCTCGCAGATTAATCTTCGGACCTTTCTGGTAGATAGGTACTTTAAACCACATATTCCCCAGGTCGCCAAAGTATCTTGATCACGCTTTCTTTCATCTCAGAAAGCCAGGGTGGTAGCTTTTCGGCGGAAATTGGTCCACGTCTGAGTGGCCACTGACCTACTAGCCTACAGACGATAGGGGCGATCACTTAGTAGATTTACAGGTCGGGCAGAGGTGATTTTGGCTGTCTGCTCAGCCATTTTTTAGGGTTGGATAGCTGTCGCAGCTAGAGGGATGGTGGAGTACATGGAGGAATTGCTGAACTGCTGGAATTGTGGCGAGTCGTTGGCGGATGTGCCGTTGCCGATCAGCCGTCATGCACATTGCGCATCATGTTTTGAAGTTCTGCACTGTTGCCGGATGTGTCTGCACTATGAGCCTAACAAGAGCCCCTATTGTGACGACGATCGTACCGATCCACCAAATATGAAGGAAAATGCTAATTTCTGTGAATACTTCAACCCTGCCGGTAAGCTTAACGGCAACGACCTGAAACCCTCGGCAGCGACGAAATCAGCACTCGACGATTTGTTTGATAGAGGCAGTAAGTCAGCAACCACTGATGAGGCAGAAGGTGGTCGTTCTAAGGAGGATCCGGTCGATCGATTTAAAGGTCTATTCGATGATTAACAGAGTTTTATTGTCTGAGCCATCAACAATTTCTTTGCAGCAGAAAAATATATGGCGTCACCTCAAGATACTCTCGACATAGTAATACCAGGCTTTGCTTTGTAGTTTATTGGTGCTGAGTAGGCAGAACAGAAGCCAAGGTGAGGTCCGGAAGTTTAAAGCGCTTTTAGGGCACGGTTCCTGACTCGAACCTCTTTGGAAGCTGGAAACGTGGGTCAAGCATGCAGTTTGGTCCGAAAACAGGTGCACTTTTCACCTTGCTTCAAAGTCCGTCCCCAGAACGTTGTACCTAACCCGGTTACTGATATTTACCTTTATTGCTGAAGGCTATAAAATCCGACTTATGACGATAATGATGACAATAACGATTGTAGAAAACCCTTCGTTTAGAGACTCCGTCTTTTAGTCCGTAGGGATCGACGACCCCAAATCTAATGCTGGTAACCGACTCGCAACTTCACCTCAATGCCGCGAAAGACTGGCTAACGAACTATTACATCAATTTTGTCGCCATTATTGGGCCACTCATTGGCATGCTGACCCTTTATCGAGTCATTTATACAGAAGATATTACGATCTCGTTGCTGCCACTGTCACTAGCCATGCTGCCCTGGCCCATTATTGCGTGGTTTAAACATCGCATAGGCCTGCAGTGGCGAATGATTCTGGTCGTCGGTTTTTTCATGTCGGCCACCTTACTGGTAACCGTGCACAGAGGTTTACACAGTCACATAATGCTGTTGGGCCCCATAGCCTCATTGACACTGATGCTGTTCTACGGCAAACGGGGATTTTGGATAGCCACCATTTTTTTGTTGGCACTCCTGGTTTACGCAACATCTAAGGGGCTGATTTATGGCCATGTTGCAGCCATCAGTTTAGAAGACCCAATGCTTATCCTTTACCGCGGGGTAACTATGGGGATGCTCGCTATCGCCTTTATCTATTCAATTTTTGGCGTGACCACGATACTCGGTAAACAGGCCTCGGAACTTGCTGACCAGGCGACTACCATCGATAAAACATCGCGGCAGGCTCAATGGGCCTCAAAGAGTCTGGAGTTATTGGAAAATACGGTCGATTGCATTCTTCTGACCATTCAGGTGGACGGTCGAATCAGTTACTTGAATCGTTATGCAGAATCTCAGTTGGGAGCGAAACAAGACACTCTCTTTATCCAGGACATTACCGCAAGCGAATCAGACAGCCGAAAATTTTTCGCTGCACTGGAAGGTGATCACTCTGACGAGTCAAACAGATTCAGCTGCCAACTACTATCATCTGATAAGACGCCTATTACTGTTCAAGTTAACTGCAAGCTTCGAGATGTGAATGAAAACAACGCAGACCTGATATGTGTTGCCCATGATGTCACTGAGTTGCTTTCACAACGCGATAGATTGCGGAGAGCCGAAAAATTTGAAGCCTTAGGTGAGGCCTGTGCAAGGATTGCACACGATTTCGCCAATCTGCTGACCATCATTGTTGGAAACGTCACCTACCTTAAAGGTAGAGAAGTTGATGAAGAGAAAAGCGAAGTTCTAGAAGACATAGCCAGCGCCGCAAACGATAGCAAAGTATTGACGGAACAGATTGGCCAATACTCGTCGCGACAACGCATCGAGTTAGTCATTGTTCAGCTGGACGATTTCATGCAGCGGATATTGAGCATGAGCAGGGCTCTATGCCCGGAGCGGGTCGAAATAAAATTGGATTACCCATTTTACAAAAAAGCCTGCCGCATTGACGAAACATTGGTTACGTCGATCGTCCTTAATCTTATAGCGAATGCCAGCGATGCCATTGAAGGCAATGGTTCGATTTTGATTCGAGTAAGGCTTCAAGATCAGGGTGCGAATGCAGCGAACGACCTCACGATAAGCATTGAAGACAATGGTCATGGGATCAGTGAGGAACACCTTGAGAGAATCACGGAGCCGTTTTTTACCACCAAGGGAAATAACAAAGGACTGGGGTTGGGTCTGAGTACGGTTGTCAGGCAAATCGAAGCGATGGAGGGCACCTTGAAGATAGAAAGCGAACTCGGGGTTGGGACCAACATGACGATTAATTTGCCTGTTAGATAAGTACTTTAAACCACATTTTCCCCAGATTGCCAGCAGACTATCGGCGACGTAAAAGTGAAGGTTCGGGCCAAACCGTGTCCGTGATTGGGTTTGCTGCCTGGGTCTGTATTGTCCTCGAAAGGCGCTGAAAGGGCTTCGAGCCAACGAAACGGATTCAATCTGATCTGTGCCTAGATGATAACAAGACCGCAGCGATGGCCCTGCTTACTTGGCCCAGCATAATAGACCGTGGGAATTTATATCTTCCTCACTCATTGGCGAAAGGGTTATAACCTGCCTGGGTTTGGGGGGATTCTATGTTCAGACAAAAATGATTAATTTCGTTGAAGGTCTCAACAAAGTCTTGAGATTGAATGGATAAGTCAACATCACCCGTAATATCCTGGCCCAGCATCAGCTTACTCAACAAATTATTAAGGATGTGCTGTATCTCAGCATTTGAACTCAAGGGTAGCTGTTCGAAATCTGAAATATTGCCGGGTAAAATGTTCTGGAAGCTGATAAAGAAGTTTTGGTTATATTTTGTAATAGGTAGCATCACCAGCCTATTCATAAACGTTGAGCCATCTCGCCGGTAATTAGCAATATCAATACAAATGGCTTCATTAGCACCTAGGGATAAACGGATATAGTCGATGGCTTTTGGATCCGTCTCTTTGCCTTGCAGGAAGGAAAGATTTCGGCCTAGGGCTTCATCGACACTATACCCGGTGTGCTCATAAAACCTTCGATTCGCATAAATGCAGGGCCTTTTCTCATCACTGACATCGACCACAGTGAAGCAATCAAGAAAAGCGTCACCTACCTCTATCATTTTATCAAGTGCTGTACCGTCTGAATGCATTGTCTACAATCACCCCAATATCCGCTGAGTTTGCCCTAACCTGTCTTGACCTGATGACTTTTTCTTCGCTATTGATTTGCCTTAGAAATCCCCGTCCCGTTGCACGAAAACAAGGGCCATTTTTCTCCGAATCGAGACGTCTCGACGTTCGGGGTCGACGATGATGGGAAGTTTAAACCGATTTTATCCCGGATTTCAAAAGTAGCATGATTTGGTTTTTTTGCGAAAAGAAGCCCGTGGTGTGGTTTTTCGGTAAAGAATGGTTAATGTTTGGTTAGCCAATGATTTATTGTCTTAAAGGCGCCTGGGTAACTTGATCAAGCGTTTCCCGAGGAGACAGTGAACCGAACAGAGAAAGGGCAACGACCTGGTAACCAAAAATGACTGTGTGTTCTTTTAACAGACTGTTCCTTTCTTTATCGATAAAGTGCCAGAAGGTAGGGTGGTCCGATTTAGTATTTTTAATATCTTTCCACCATTCATCGGGTGCAAGGCGTGGTTAGTCGATTGCGTATAAGAAAAAAAGCCATTTGGAAGCGACCACTTGCTTCTAAAAAGTTATGTTTGCACGTAATCCTCCAAGCCAGGCCTTGTCGTTATCAGCGCTGGCGGGATTGATCCATTGCAAATCGCCTGTGATACGAAACCAAGGGGTAACGGCGTAATTATAGAAAATCTCAAGTCCCTGCTCGTGCTCTTCCATGGGGTGTTTTCTCCAAACAGCAAACTGCGTACAGACGTTGTTCCTCAGAAACCGGTAGAAGAACAAGAGAACCCGAAACCAAAGGCTTACTCGAGACCGGGCCGCGTTCGGATGGGCGCAGCGGCTCAAGCGTGTGTTCGCAATCGAAGTCGAGAAATGCGAGAAGTGCGGTGGTCCAGTTCGGATCATCGCATCGATTGAAGACCCAGATGTTATTCAGAAGATCCTGAAGCATCTGGGCCTGGATCGGCCAAGTGATCCGGAAAACCGCTCACCGCCGGTGGACCTGACCGATCAACAAACGAAGCTATTCTGAATTCCAGCGCATCGACTACGCATCGGTGACGGTCTCGATCGGCCACGACTCGGATTCTAGAAACATATCGCCGAATTCTGAGCCCAACTCATTCAGCTCGTGAAGGAATCCGCAGAACGAGGGGATTACGAGCAACTCCCAGGGGTGACGGTTCTTTTCTGAGTGTTGAAAAAGGGTGTTTATTCTTACTAACCGCTGTTATTTGTGGTTATTGGCTGACCTGGTGATGGACGATTAGCCAAGGGTGTCTATGGTTTGTGGCGTCATAGGCACCCAACAAACCAAAATTCATAGTTATACTTTATTTTTACTATAAGTTGAGAGAGCTATGTTTGTCCCTGGTGATTTTAAAGTGCCAGCGCATTTGTCGAATGAAAAATTTAATTTTGAGGTTTTGGAACCCAGCCTAAGCGATTTAGATTACGAGGCAGTTATGTCGAGTAAGGATCGCTTACGTCAAGTTTTTGCAAAAAATGACGAATGGCCTAAAGCAGATATGAGTTATGAACTTAATAAAAATGATCTGATAATGCATGAAAACGAATTTAAAGCTAAAGAGGCTTTTGCCTATGCAGTATTTAATGCCCAAAAAGATAACTACATTGGTTGTGTGTATATCAACCCAACTGAATATCCTGGCCATGACTGTGAGGTCTATTTATGGGTGAAAGATAGTGAAATTGAAAAGGACAAAGTATTGTTTCAGTGCGTTGATGAATGGTTAAAAAAAGAATGGTCATTTCAACAGATAGCTTATCCGGGGCGAACGATTGCTTGGGATGATTGGTCTTGAAATCAGGGGTTAATAGAATGTTTCTTTCCTTATCGCTTATGTAATGACCCAACAAAAACTGCACACTCCTGAGGACCGCATGATAACAGGGCTTTTCGATCGAAAGTCTGTGTATCGAAAAGCCCTGTTATCATTCTTATCCTCTGAGCCGATTAGTTCTTAAATGAATGTCGCGAGTAATCGAGGATAGGTTTTAAACCAACTTTTTCAAAGAATGGTCGGGTACAGCAATTGCCGATGCTAACTTTAATTTAGCGGACTGTGTCGGGGTTATTCCCTGGGTGGTCAATGGTTGTAATAGGCTGGAACTGCTGGCTTACAAAGGCTGGGGGTTTCGCTGAGAAGACTTACAGAACGAGCAGGACGAATGCTGGCACTCTTTACCAACGCGTTTTGGGTTGAATAGCAATCGCAGGATTAAGCGGCGGTGGTTGTGCTTCTATGTGATCAAGGATCTTGTGAATTAGGTATGGGTCAGTAGTATCGGCAATAACGCGTATAGTGCACCGACGATTGATGAGTAAAAATTGAGCGACTAGTCCGACGATAACCCAGCAGAGAATGTTATGCCAAGACTTCTAAGCGATGAGCAAGTCAATTGTTTTAAAACCCAAGGTCACGTATCCCCGGTGCTCATCATTGGGCATCAAGAAGCTCAGGATTATCGTAACAGTCTTGAGCAGTATGAACGAGAACTAGGCCACCCGGTAAAGGGACCACTTCGAACCAAACCTCATTTGATGTTCACGTGGGTAGACCAGCTAATGCGGAATTCTACTGTGTTAGATTGCATTGAGGACCTGATTGGACCGGATATTCTTTGCTGGAATAGCTGGTTTTGGATTAAAGAAGGTAACACCACAAGTTACGTTTCCTGGCATCAGGATAGTCAATATTGGGGGTTGGACACTAGTCATCTCGTTACTGCCTGGATCGCGTTGTCGCCGGCAAGCGAGGAAAGTGGCTGCATGCGCGTTCTGCCAGGATCGCACCTTGGTGAACCAATGGAACACGTTGATCTGTATCACGATGACAACCTACTCACTCGTGGCCAAGAAATTCTCACAATTGATGAATCCCAAGCGGTTTCAATGCCGCTAAAAACCGGTGAAATGTCCTTTCACAATATTAGTATTGCCCACGCATCCGCTCCGAATCAAACATCTGATCGTCGCATAGGACTATCCTTCCACTATATACCCACAGCTACTAAACAGCTTAAGTCAGAATGGGATTGTGCCGCGCTCGTGCGAGGTTCTGATGAATTCAAAAACTTCGAACATACTCCTGCTCCAACTATAGATTTTGACCCAATCACCATGGCGTATCACGAAAGGGCCACGCAAGTGATGCGAGATATTCTGTTTCAGGGTGCGGAAAAGGTACGACCAACCATTTAGTCATGAATCGAAAAAAGCCCCACTGGTGTGAGGCTAGTGAGGGGCTTCATCGATGAAGAAGGTATCTCCAAAGTCTCGGCGTTTTCGTTTCAATCTTCTGCCGTAAATGGCTCCGGGTTTTATACACCACAACCGGATCGACTCTCGGGATACTGCGATGCCTCGCTCGGCTAAAAGATCCTCAATATACCGATGACTCAGATTGAAACGATAGTCGAGCCGGACGGCATAGCTGATAGTTTCTGGCGAGAAGCGGTGTCGCTTGTATGTGTTCATTTGCCGAATTTACACATTCTTGGTTAGTTAACCTGGCAATATTCGATTGAGTTGCAAGCAAACAGGCGGCTATTGTATTTAAAAGGCTATGCAAGTTATAAAGAGTTCGATACCGGTCACTAATTAAGCTAAGAGGAAGTCGATATGATGATCAAAGTTATTATTGCTGGGGTTTTTCTGGTGCTGGGGGCGACTGTTTCAGCCAACCCATCTGAGGAAATTAAGCGAACGATTGAAGAACACTATGGCCATATAAATGCCGCCGATTATGCGGGTGCATCTGTTCACCACAGAAGCGACTTTACTATGTACTTCCCCGATGGCGGTCCCTTGTGGGAATCCGATTACGAGGCTGTCGCAAATCGAATGCAGGCGACTCCGAACTTTCCGGAAAGCATGAATCTCTTGATGAGTAATTACGATGCGGTGATCTACGATGATTGGGCGATTGTCACATTTTATTTGTCGGGCACTCATACAAGAAACGGCAAGGCACACAATGTCGTGAATCGCGTGAGTGCAGTTTGGATTAAAAAAGAAGGAAAATGGCGAGAAGCCCACCATCACGAAAGCCCTCTTTTGCCGAACTAGAAAATGGGTGATTCCAGAATTGATTTGCCGAGGCTGAACGCTGAAAACATAGGCATTTTTTGGAGATGACCAAAATATCTACTACAAAACAAGGGATGCCTTGACGCACCCTCTCACATAGGTCGGTATACGAAGGGGACAGTCATGAACGTAAAAAAAACCGCAACGCTTATTGGCGTGCTCGGGATTTTGATCTCGTCCTGCACGCCTGGTGAAGACGCAGGGGATCAGCACGGTGCCGACCTGATTCTAAGCGGTGCAAAAATATTTACGTCAAATACGCAACAGCCCGGGGCGGAAGCTGTTGCTGTGAAGGATGGTCGATTCACCTATGTTGGTGATTCTGCAGGAGTCCTCGCGTATCAATCAGAACGTACTCGTTCCATTAATCTTGAAGGGCGATTGGTGATTCCGGGCCTGGTCGATTCCCATGCCCATCCAGGCTACATAGAGGTCGAACAATACGGCCAAATTTCAGAGACGAACGAAGAAGATTTGTTAGCCGCTGTCAGGAAGTACGCCGACGAAAACCCCGATGACGAATGGTTGCGACTCTGCTGCTGGCCGGTGGGCCTGTATGTAATGGGTAACCAGGGGCCCAAGAAAGAGACACTGGATGCCGTTGTTCCTGACCGACCGGTGTGGTTTGTTAGTGAGTGGTGGCACAGCGGCTGGTTGAACTCAAAGGCACTCGAGACTCTTGGACTGGATGAAAATGGAGCAGCGACTGGTTGGGTGAAAGAAGGCACCGCCTGGCAGCATTTTGTGGCGCATTTTCCGATCAGAGACGGCGACCATAAAAAGTCACATGAGGAAAACATGGTCACGGGGTTGCGACTGCTTAGCGAATCCGGCGTAACTACGCTCTATGACGCAGGCAACTTTGGTTATGAGAACGTGGTCTACGGTTTTATGGCCCGGCTGGAGGAAGAAGGCAATTTGCCCGTTCGCTACGAAGGCACATATCAAATATTTACAGCCGAAAGATTGCATTCGGCCGTTCCTGAAATGAAACGCTATAGAAAAGAATACGGCGGCGATCGCCTGCAATTCAACACGATCAAACTATTCATGGATGGTATCAACTATAACCGCTCAAGCGCATTGCTGGACCCCTACACAGATAATCCCGGTTATGTCGGCGATACAACACTATCGGTGGAGGAACTGCGCAATTTTCTATTGGAACTCAACACAGAAAAATTCGATATACATATCCACACGATGGGCGATCTGGCGGTGAGAAGAGTGCTGGATGCGCTTGAACAAGCAAAACACATTGTCAAAGATGACTTTTACCCCAGGGTCACGATTGCTCACCTGGGTCTCATCGATTCCGCAGACGTGCCGCGGATCAAAGAACTGGGCGTCATCGCAAATTACACGCCGTGGTGGTTTACGGCAGACAAGGATGACCCCCTAAAAACCTGGCTCGGGGATGAGCGTTACGAAAACATGTACAGTCCGAAAGCGCTTTTTGATTTAGGGATTGACGTTACGTTCTCCAGCGACGAATGGTGGGGCGGTGATCGACTTCCGACTTATCTTAATCCCTACTTCGGAATGCAGGTTGGGCATACTCGCCAAGCCCCAAAAGAGTGGCGGGAAGAAGATGACAATGCGGTCAGGGCGCCCGCGGACGCTGCTTTAAGTATCGAACAGTTGATCGCTGGGTATACGCGAAACGGCGCTTACCAGTTACGCATGGAAGACCAGATCGGTTCAATCGAAACAGGAAAACTTGCGGACCTGATCATACTCAACGACAACCTGTTCGATATGGATAGCAATGAGATCTGGAAGGTCAAACCTGCAGCGGTACTGATGGAGGGTGAAGTAATTCAGGGCAGCTTACCGTGACAAATCTCGGTGGCAACTCTCGCTCAAATTGGTGAGCCATCAGGATACTTTTGAAATCCGGGATGAATGTGGTTTGTGGGTGAGTAACCGGTTACCCCTTTGGGAATTATTGAAAACCGCGAATGACAGGACAAATGCTTGAGTCTTAGCTAATCTTCAAACCTTTCATCAGGAACAAAAGTCGTGTGGGTACACCCTTGCCTGTCGCTACTTGTGCATACTTGTTAGTCCTGAGTATCAATCTGCGATGACAAGGTCACCTGAGCGGTTTTTTTGGGCTTGACCAGAGCGTTTAATACTTCAAATTGCAGGCTGATATGTTTGACCCGACGGACCGTTTTCACTCCTATAGTTTGAGTCGCGTGAGGCTTAATCGAGAGAAAATCGGTGCTATTGGTAAAGGTATACTGACTTTTATTTTTAAGCCGAAAGTCTGCATCGGAATGATTCTTGATTTCAAGTTGAAGTATCTGAGACTCTTCCGCATAAAAGGCTGCACTGATTTCCAGTGAGGCGGTTAGCAGTTCGTCCATATACCGTTCGTGGCCGATTAACAGATTATTAAACCAGACCAGGGTTCTTCCCGAAAATAGTGCTTCACGGATTGCTGATGGGGATCGCTGCTCAGCCAGAACCAGCGTCACCGGCCGGTGCCTACCCTGGCTAGGCGGGAAGTCCCAGTCGATCAGGTTGTGTATGTCAGAGACACCCAGCAGGGTAAGGTCCAGATCTATTGCGATTTGAAAAGCCTCTTCTGAATAGCTGTCGCCATTGGCAATTTCGATACCATGGATCAGATTCTTTTCGGCATTTGATCGGTGAAACTCGGGCGCGACGGGAATGCCATTGGGGAAGTCCTCGCGCCACCAGGCGTGATTCCAGAACAGAAATGCGCCCTGCGCATTGGCAGCGTCAACAGCATTCTGAGCAGGCCATTGGTTGGTGGCCTGGTAGTAAGCAAGGGTGTCATCTGGCTCAACGGGCGGGACATGTTTTAACAAAAGGTTAGCGTCCTGCAGGAATAACGCGTTGATATGGCCGGCGGGAGCATCCCTGGTAATCTCCGCCCCCGAAATGACCATTAGCGCATTTTTCCCATTTGCATCGACAGCAATGTTGTACGAACGATTCCTGTCTTGATGCGGAATATCCGCCAGGTGAGGTTGCCATTCCAGATGTTCGGTGATTGCTATGGCGTCAAGACCATCTTTCAGGGCTTCGGCTATTCGAATGGTAGGCCATACATGGCCATCAGAGAAAGTAGAATGGGTGTGCGGATCCATCGTTAGGGTTTTGTAAGCTTTTGTATCGGGAAACCGGATCAACCTTTCCTGATCCATGGACTCTGAAGCCGACAGTACACCATGACCCAGGCAATTCATGGCGAGCAGACTCAATAAGGTCGAGATAACAATAACAATCTTTTTTGGCATAGGTACTCCTGATTTCTCTGATTAGTTGTTAGCCCACTTTTGGGAAACCAGCGTCTCTAAAAGGTGCACCAACGCCCCGCTGCTTCGCTCTGTTCATGGGATGTGGATTAGGCCCAGAAGCGACTTTTGCGATGCGTTCCATGGTGTCATTGGGTCGCCAGGCAACGCTGGCGTCCATGCCAAAGTAACGTAGTGACAGAGTGTTGCGGGTCTTGCCTGACTCGGTCGGGGCGCCACCATGGAGCATCATAGGGTGAAATATGACAACGTCACCAGGTTCAATCGCGAAGGAAAGAATATCGTAATCTGGCCTGTTTTTTTCGATGTCGGGTAATCTTGGTAACTCACCGGTACCGTACAGAGGCAGAGTATCGTCCTTGGGGTCGAATTTAGATCCATCAAAGAGCGTTCCCTGGTGTGAACCCCTGATAAATTCGAGTGATTCACTTTTCTTTAGAGGTTCAAAGGATATCCAGGCCACGGCAAGGTCATTACCCTCAATCGGCAGATACGGTAGATCCTGATGCCAGGGCGTTCGCCTGGCAGGAAGACCATCTTCGCCGCCTGTTTTTTTGAATATCTGTTCGTACATAAACCAGATATCGGGTTTATTCCAGAGTGCAGTAATCAGGCTCGGTATGACAGTCTGGCTATGCACGAGGGAATAGGCATCAAAGCAATCGGGGTTAGCAAGATCACCATAAAATGAACCGGGTGTGCCTGGAATCAGTCTGGTCGCGCCCTTGCCCGGATTGGCCAGCGACCACTCAAAAGCTTTGCGGGCGATAGCCATGGCTTTTCTATCCAATACCTGCGGTTGAAATACCACGCCGTCACGATAAAACGTATCTGCTAGATTCATGGGTTCGTACTCCACTTAGTGTATTAAAACATAATCTCCTGCCGCAGGTGTGGGCCTTGATGCTTTGGGAAAGTAAACTATGCATGGCCGGGTCTGAGCCGGGAAGCACGGCAAAGGATAATCACCCGGCAATTGCCTCCTTTAATAGCATCAGCGGCTGCATTTCCCTCGACCAGAAGAGTATCCTTTCAGCTAGTAAATCATCGGTTATTCTGGCAGCAACCATCCTCTACCGAAAAAACGACACCACTGACTTCTTTACGCAAAAATCCCCCATCAAGATACGTTTGAAAACAAGGATAAATGCGATTTAAACTTCCCATTTGCCTGTCAAGTTAATGTAGACCGGAGTGTGGTTTTATGACAAACGTACTTGAAATAATTCCCGAAAGTCTGCAGTCCGAAGTGGGTGCCGCTCTGGCTTGGTTTAACACCCACGAAAACGCGGCCTATGATGTGACCGGCATTGTCGACCCACCGGTGACTTCCGGTAGTAGCCAGGATCTGCGATTGGTGCTTTGTGGAGAGGGCGTTTGTCGTCAGGAAACTTTCAAGGTTACTGGTTCTGTTGAATTTCCTAAAGTGGAATGGTTGGGGTTAGACCATGCGCAAGATAGCGTTGGTGTGGCCGAACTTGATCCGCCTCCGGGTGCCCGGAAGACTTGGTTAGCTGATGTAGCTGGCAGGAACTCTTTTGCTGTGTTGTTGTTTTATCGCGGCTTCTGGTGACCCCCTTGTCGCCTCGAGTTACGAGGCTACGTTCTTAGCCGGGTGGTTGATGCTATCAGAGCTGCGGGTGGCGAAGTTTATGGTATTACCAGTGAACCTCAGGCGCTGGCCTCTCGTGCCCAGGAAGAATGGGGACTCTCTTTTGAATGTGTGGGTGACCCACATCAAGAGATCGCTGACGCGGCACGTCAAGGCCAGATGTTAGATCTGCGTACCAGTGAAGTGGGTGAGTTTATTACACGTGATACGTCTTGGAGTGTCTCCCACCCGAAAGGATTCTATCAGCCCGGTGTTCTGGCACTGAGCGCTGAACGTCTTCTTTACCGCTGGCAGTCTGTTCCCAGCCGAGAAAACATGGGAGGTGCTGGTGGCAGACCTACGGAAGATTACGTTTGGCAGCAGATTCAGGCCTCCCTTGCAGACCCGTCAGCCGCTGACGCTGTGTTAGATGAAACTCCTGCCACAAAAGATAAGACGCCACCCTTTTTGATATTCTCCATGATGTTGATGGCTCACGGTTGGTTTTTGCGTCCCAAAGCCTTCACCTATCAGGGCGATGGTGTGAATCCAATGCAACGTTTCCCGTTAGTACTCATGCGCCTTGTTGTATTTATAGCGTGCTGGATTGCTGCGTTTGCGTTGCTACCTGCACTTTGGGTAGGCGCTGCATTAGCCTCTTATGCGCCATTGGCTATTCTGGGTATTCGCAAGGTTTACGTTACTTTTGCCGTGGAGGCCAAGGAATAACGCGGTATCTTTTTCACACAATGGGACTCCTGCAGTAGTTCGATATGACTAGTTTGTAGAAGGGGTACTGGTTTTGAACTACCTATCTTCTAGGTGAGTTATGCGCTCGAGCAGACTGTTATCCCACTATTACTGACTTTTTTAGACCACATCAATAGAGCCATGCCGAACGGCAATGAAAAACCTCTGTCCACCGATGAGGTTTACGCCATCACTGCCAATGTCTTTAACCTGAATGATATTGTTCCAGAAGATTTCATTCTCGCCGCAGGGTCATGTACGGCGATTACTGAACTACTATGAAGCCCCGATCACCGCGCCCAGGCATGAGTTTGCGGTTCATCCCGAGTCGGTCGAGTCACATCCGATAAACGGTTCCGGGCCTGTGACACCTCATCCAGGCCAAGATGCTTCAGTATCTTGTCGATAACCTCATGGCCTTCAAGAAGGAACAGCGCTGTCCTCAATCACACGGAATCAATCCCACCGGTACTTTAGACTTAGGCCATAAGTCTTGGGAACTCCTGGCGTTTCATATATCCACTGAGATCCAAAGTTTTCGAATCGTTCACGAAAATAAATTTCGTCGGTCAGGTTTTTGCCCCAGAGAGATACCTGCCACCTTTCATTTTCCGACGCGAGCGTCATGCGCGCATTGAGCAACCAGTAAGAAGCTGCTTTCAGGTGCTCATCATTGTCGATGTTCTTATAAAGCTCATCAACGTAGTTGAAATCCAAGCTCGTAACCAGTCTTAACGAATCGGTGAGCGCATGCTGGTAACGAACAAGTCCACTTACGGTTAAGTCAGGCGAATCGGGTAAATCATTACCTACATGAGCAAGGATTGCCGCTTGCGCTGCCATCACAACGGCAGGGTCATCTGAATCAAGGCCGTCGACAAACCAATCCGTAATTTCGCTATCCAGGTGAGCAACACCAATTTTGATATCAACATTTGTCCTGGGTTTATACCAAAATTCAGTTTCAAAACCCCAAATATCAGCATTACCTGCGTTTGAACGAATACTCTCGAAAGTATTCTCTCCGACCTGAACTTTTCTCTGCGCTTCAGCCTGCACATCGTCATAGTCGTAGAGGAATACAGAGAGGTTCCATTGAAACCTCTCTTCAAACCAACGCGACGTTATCTGCCATCCGCTTAGCATCGATTGACGACTGCGTGCTGGCCTTGATCGACTTGCCTACGACCACCACTTCTTCGATCGCTTCCTCAGCCACTACGCTGAGAGCTTGCGCACCCATCATCATTGCCATCAACATTGGCACTAACTTCTTCAATCTAGCGTTAACAATCTTCAAAGGCTTCTCCCCGATTAAGTGTATCCACACTTTATTAGACTTCTGTCATGGCTAACTTCTGTTTCATCTTCGGACTATCGCCGACGGATCAGAAGCAACCCATGCTCTATTAGTGAGATAAAACTCCCCTCACATAGATAAAGAGCCTTGAGTCGCGATTAACCCTAAATTTATTTTCATCATGGGTGAATTAGATATTCTAGCCACACATCAAACATGAAGTCGGTGAGGACCAACATGTAGTCAATGGTTGACCAGCACCGCTTTACGGCATCTTGAGGCGGCCTGGCAATCGGATGGAAACGTATCGTTACGGATCACAATCGCCCAACCTTCCTATAGGCACTTAATCAAGCGAGAGATACCTTATCTCACTCAAAAAGTGTGGGTTCTTTTAGACCCATAGGCGATAGCCCGAAGATGAAACAGAAGTTGGCCACGACAATAAGTCTGATAAATAGATTGTAAAATCCCTTAGGATACAGTTTTCACGATGTCCAAAGTCGAGGTTATGATCTCTGTCGCGCTTGTTATTGGCAGTACCGCGATAGCGGATCCTATGGGGGAAGCCGTTGTCATGACCAAGTTCATCACGGCGAGCCACATTTGGCCATCGACGCATTGCGCAAGGCTGACAATGTGGCCGACGCTAAGTCGGTAGTACACTCGCCTGCACCAATATAATAGAAAGAGGAGCTGGCCAATGGTCAAACCCGAAATCATCGCGCGGCAAAAAAAGATTTCGCAAGCCCCAATGCTTGATCGAATTGCGGGGATAAAAGAGTCGCTGCGCGCCGCGGGTGATGAGGCTCAGGGCCTGCGTCACCTTCCTGCCTGGGCTTCGAAGGAAATGGCGGATATTGGCCTCTATCGCTACGCTCTGCCGAACGAACTGGGTGGCGAAAATTTGAACGCACGGCAGCAAATTGAAATTATAGAAGCAGTGGCAGCGATTGACGGTTCTGTAGGCTGGTGCGTGCAGATATCATCCGAAATAAATGCTCTCGTCATACGCCAGATGAGCGAAGCGCTCGCTGTTGAAATTTTTGATGACTGGTATTCCCTCGTGTGTTCCGGACATGGCCCGGCTAACGGCGAGAATCCTGGACGTGAGGCTACCCGCGATGGTGATGGCTGGCGAATCAACTACCAGGGCTCCTTCGCGAGCGGGTGTCAAAACGCAAACTGGAACTACCTAATGGGAGCGATGACCGTAGATCCAACCACAGGGCAGCCAGCGCAGGCGTCGTTTATGGTTCCGGTAGGAGAGTTTGAGATCGTGGACACCTGGGATACCGCTGGTATGAGGGGATCTGGAAGTCATGATGTACGGATGACAGATTGTTACGTGCCACCGGAACATTTGCTGCCATTTCAATCACTGGCGCCTAGCAGATTGTGGGATAACCCAACCTACAGAAATCCAACCCATGCGATTTATAACAAATCAGCTGTCGCCCTTGGAGTATGTCGTGGTGCGATTGATACATTTATCGAATTGGCAATGAAAAAGACACCGTGGGGAATGAATTCGAGTCTAAAAGACCAACCCCAGATTCATTATCGTATTGGCGAGGCTCAAGCAAAACTTATGTCTGCGAGGGCTCTGGTAATGGAAACTCAGGAAGCACTGGAAAAAAATCTTGGGCCTAGCGCGAGCGATGGCGGCCGTATGTCCCCGGAATGGGAATACTACTGGCCTGCAATTCTAGCGTGCGCACACTCCGCCCAGACCTGCCGAGAAATCGTGAGCACCATTAACAACGCTGCGGGTACGACAGGCAGCAGGATGGACAGCCCGCTTGAGCGACAGCTACGAGATGCGCATCAGGCTGCGAATCACGCGCTCATTTCATATCGACACTACGAAGAAATAGGGCGAACTTTTTTTGGGCACGAACCCGACAAAAGATTTATCGCTCTTGCACGTGAATATGAATCATGAATACAGAACGAATGGGATTTAAGGCCGCCAGATTACACTGGCTACCTTTACGGTGACAGGTAAGAATGATAGCCGGGTTGTTCCCATCAATGTTACAAAGAAACAATAACCTGCCAAAAATACTAACCAGCTGTACTCAGTTCACGGCCGAAACTGCAGTTCCTCCAAGATCAGGTCGAGTCAAATCCAAAAAACTTCTGCTGATGTCAGAATAGTTCGGTCAAATGCGGGAAAAGACCCACCGGCGATGAACGGTTACAGGCCTGTGACGCCTGATCCAGGCCTGGTCGATTTATTCTCGATGAAATCGACATAACGCAATCTTTAAACAGCGACTCTACACCGGTTGCAGGTATGCCCGAATATCGACAAGGTCTTCTTCATAGGCGATCGCCAGCATGGAGATAAAGGAGTTCAAAATGATGATGACATTCTGATTCGCATCGCCCATCGAAAAGCTTCCTATTCTTTCTAAGATACCGCTGTTGACGATTTCAAGCGCGCTATATTTCTCAATCAGCGGTTCCAGCGAAACCGACTCAAAATCACCTTTCAAAAAACAACCTGGTGGTTCCTCGGTCTCACTCCACGGGCGCCGATTGACTCGGGATAGCGCGACGCCCTGATGTCTCAGCACAGCCTCACCTTTGCGCACAAATGGAGATACGGGCGTGCCGCAGGACTACTCGAAGGAAAAACGAACTGCCATTCGTCGTTAAGCCTCTTCACCGAACCAAAGACCACCTGCCTGTGTTGTCTCAATGTTCAGTTGGCCCGCCAAACCCGCATCTCGGTGGTGATGAATCGCCTGGTATTCTTCTGATTGCATCATCTCAATCATCGCATGCCGATTGGGATACATGGCGATAGCGACAGTGTCCCACAACTCCTCAACCTCGCCGAGCATCAGTCTTTCAACCTTTGCATTGAACATTCCGCCGCCTCCCAGATTGATCAGAATCTTAGAGACCGCTGCGCCGTAAAGTGCATATGCCTGCGCACCGGATAGATTCGTTTCTCGCCCATCCTCGTATTCGGCCTTCTCCTTGAACTTCAACAGATTCAGCATATAGATAGGGCCTTCAGCACCAGGTTCAAAGAACCCCTTTATTTGTGCTTTGCTAGGCATGACCTGATTCTTGACTTCCATTGGATGACTCCCTGATGTGTTCTATTGGTAAACAATATACTCATGACTATTTGCGGCGTATAGAAGATTGCCCTTTCTATTGCAGCCAGATAAAGCATCGCTTCTGTTTAGACTATCACTTTTTAATGCAAACCATTACTATACCAACACCAACTCCTCTTGGAAAATGATGACTGATTCACTTCTACCTGTTCGAGGCTCACCGGGCTCGCCCTACACCCGAAAAATGCTCGCGGTGCTTCGATACCGCAGAATTCCTTATCGTTACCTGCAGTCGGAAAGTAAAGACCTACCCGCTCCCAAGGTGGGATTGATACCGATCTTCTATTTCAAAGACGATACCGGCGCGATGACCGCTGAAGTCGACAGCACTCCGATTATCAGAAGACTGGAAGAGGAATACCCCGGGCGATCCATCATTCCCGAAGACCCGGCTATCGCCTTCATTAATTACTTGCTGGAAGACTATGGCGACGAGTGGCTGACCAAGGCGATGTTTCACTATCGGTGGTACTACGAGGACGATATCGAGATGGCCGGGGCTGTTTTGCCCCACTACGCCGATGTAAGTCAGCCCGATGAATTGATGACCCAGATGAAGCTGGTGTTTTCTGAGCGGCAGATATCACGGTTATATGTGGTTGGGTCAAATAACACCACCGCGCCGGTTATTGAAGACAGCTATAAACGATTTCTTGGCTGTTTGAACGATCACCTGAAAGATCTGCCGTTTCTGATGGGGCAAAGGCCAGGGTCTGCTGACTTCGCCTGCTTCGGCCAGTTAACGCAACTCACTCAGTTCGACCCGACGCCGGCCAAAGTCGCGGCGGCGAACTTCCCGCGCGTTCATGCCTGGGTCAGCAAAATGGAAGACCTTTGCGGGATTGAGCCCGGTGATGATGGTTTTGTGACAGCGGCCAGTTTCCCAGGGACCTTAACTGCATTGCTCAAAGAACTTGGGCGAACCTACGTACCTGTAATGCTGGCCAATGCAGCTGCGATTGACCAGGGCCGCGATCAAGTTGAGGCGGTCGTCGAAGGTAGACCCTGGACCCAGGAACCGTTTCCGTATCAGGCCAAATGTCTTCAGTGGTTACGTATTGAGTATGCCAGATTGGATGTTGGGGACCGTGATCGTGTCGATACCATACTCGCTGGTACAGGCTGCGAACGATTGTTGGCCAAACCGAATTAGGCATTGTGGAAATTGGCCGAGCGTCTTCCTCATTCCTCCGAGCCGTATCAACAACGTGGACAAACAAGCAACGTGGGCGAAAAACTTCGACGGAAAACGGATTCAGAAAACAACATCTACATTTACCCGAGCAATTAACTCATGAATCGATTCTACTTTTGGTTTACCGCGGCACTGCTTTATGTCTTCTTCGTGGTTTGGTACACGAATTTCGATGGCCCCATGCAAGAAGATGAAATCGCGGAAGTCCTGAAGGAAGCCAGAGCAAGCGGAAGGTCGGTACAATCGTTAAAAACGCTTGAAGACTTTATGCGCACAGACACAGGCAACGATTTTATTATGGTGAATCTGTTAGACATGAACGAATCTCCACCAGACTTACCAGCAACTGGTCCAGGCGCAGACCCCATGCAACTCATTAATCACTACATGGAGCATATGTATCCTGCTCAATTTAAGCGTGCCAGCCACCCCATATTTTTTGGTAGAGCAGTGGCAGATGCGATGGACATTTCAGGGGTTGAGGGTGCAAACCATTGGGATCAGGGCGCCCTGTTTCGCTATAGAAGCCGTCGCGACATAATCGCGATCGCAACCAATCCGGCGTTTAACGAAAGACATGACTATAAAATGGCAGCGTTAACCAAGACGATTGCGTTTCCCGTCGAGCCAGTGCTCAACCCCGGGGATGCCAGGATAGTCTTTGGCTTGCTCTTGTTTTCTATCTTTTCACTACTGGACATGCTCCTTTTTAGACGGCGCTTGTCGGCGGAAGCAACATAAACGTGTCCAGCGTCTTAGCACACCGATATAAGCCATTCGTCGACGCCGATGGTTTTGATTTCGTTTTTGTCTACGAGTGCGCGAAAGGCACAGACACATGTTAAAAATTATTACCCGCGCCGCACTCGCACTGATTGTCCTGTTGATTGCAGTATTTTCGTTCGCCTTCTTTTCCTCACGCCCACCGTTAACCATTGACCCTGCAACACTTGCTAACGATACTGAAGGCGCAGTCCTGTTTACGATAGGTGAACGCGAATTTTGTCCCAGAACATCTGCCAGCATGGCCTGGAACAATGGCATACTCGATTTTAATGTGTTTGGCTGGGGCCCAGTTGTAGTCCGACGTTATCCTGCCGGTGATCAGATGGTCTGGGAATACGCGGATGGCAGCGTGACCCGAATGGATAGAATCTGCAAGCTGCCCGAAGTGCACAAAAACTCAAAGCCTCGCGGTCGAGCCATCTCATTTTTTGCTGCAGAGACGTAAACCATGTTGGTCCACTCGGAGCGCACCTATGAAGTCACCTGACGGGCAGAAAGCGCGAAGTCTCACCACACAGACTTCGCTCATGGACGCCGCGGAAAAACTGATCGCAAAACACGGTATCGAAAACGTATCGATCAAAGAGATTGTGAGAGAAGCCGGGCAAAAAAATGAATCAGCCTTGCAGTATCACTTCAAGAATCTGCGGGGGCTCATAATTGCTATCAACATCCGCAGAAACGAGCAGACGCAGGAGAAGCGCGCAGAATTGCTTGCGGAACTTGAATCAACCACCGTGAAACCGGTGCTGCGCGATCTGTGCAGCATCATGGTGATGCCGACCTATCTACTGGCGAAGGCTGATACCAAATTCCGCCGCCATATTATCGGCTTCAGCCACACCATCGCGCTGGCAGAAGACTCAGCGCTAAGTAAAGTCGGAGGTCATGGCGGAGGTGGAGAAAGTGGCATGCTGACCGGCGAACTGCTTCGCGCCGCGCTGCCTCACCTGGATGAACCTGCCTACCGGCAACGTATGGATATCGCAATACGACTGTGTTCCGTTGCCATGGGCAATCATGCCCGCCAAAAAAATGCGTTTAAAGGCGCCGCATCCGAACTGTTCGTCAGCCAACTCATTGATGCTCTCGAAGGGCTTCTCAGCGCCCCGGTTTCCGGAGAAACAAAAGCGCTGAAATAGCGTATTGAGGATCAAGTCAAGTCAGATTCCACTAACATGTGCTGGTGTCAGAATAGTTCGGTGGAATGCCGGAAGAGACTCGCCCCAAGATATCGCCTCTCTCCTCTTTTACAAGGTTGTCGTTTAAACAGCTATGTTGTGCCAGAATATTACGCATGGATCTCTCCGGAAAAATTGCCATCGTTACGGGTGCGGCCGATGGCATTGGTCGCGCCTCTGCCCTGGCTTTTGCCAGACACGGCGCAAACGTTGTGCTTGCAGATGTTGAAGAAGCGTTAAACCAGGAAGCCGCCGATCAGGTGAGGCAGGAGACCGGTCAGGATTGTATCGCCGTAACCTGCGACGTCAGCATTGATGATGAACTCAAAGCACTGCTTCAAACGACCATTGATCGCTATGACCAGTGCGACATTCTGTTGAACAATGCCGGCATTATCGTGACCGGTGACGTGCTTGATCTTGATCCCGATGACTTCGACAGGGTCTTGAATGTTAATCTGCGGTCTTATTTTGTATTGAGCCAGCTTGTGGCCAGACACATGATCGAAAAGAAAGTTGAGGGCGCCATCATCAATATGGCATCTCTGAATTCGATTTTGGCGATACCCAATCAACTAGCCTACGTCACATCAAAAGGTGGCTTGCAACAATTGACCAAAGCGACCGCGCTCAGGCTCGCGGAACACAATATTAGGGTTAATGCGATCGGGCCCGGCTCAATCAAAACCAAAGTCCTCGGTGCTGTGATGACCGACGACGAGGCAAGGCGAAGGATACTTTCCCGTACCCCGCTGGGCCGGTTGGGTGAGCCAGAGGAAGTAGCAAGTATCGCGGTGTTTCTTGCCAGTGACTATGCGTCCTATATAACGGGACAGACTATTTATCCCGATGGTGGGCGCGCTGCGTTGAACTATACCGTGCCGGTTGAGGGCTAGTTAACCGCCCCAATTCCAACACAGCCACTCCTCGACAATACGACAAGCTATGCACCTCCCTGACGCGACGGCAACGCCGCACGCCCGATTAATGTCATATAACTGAACTTAGATGATACTAATCGAATGGCGGCTTCAGCCCGAAGAAATGGACACCATCATCGTGCCCACTCCCGATTCATAGCAACTAGCTGGCTATCGCTTAGTTATTGTCGTCCACCATGGACATGACATCCATTGAGCTACCCTCCGGTGCTGCGATTTCGACAATACGTTCATCGACATCATCATATTCAAGGCGAAGCGCCCGGCTGATTGTTGCATGCATCTCGTACATGCAGGTGACGTAAGTGAACTCCAGAATGGCAGCGTCACTGAAATGCTTCTTCAACTCATTGAATACACCATCATTGACACGGCCACCTGAAAGCACCAGTTCATCCGTGTAAGCCAATACAGCCCGTTCTTCGGCTGAGAACTTATCGCTGACAGCCCAGCAGGGAATGTCAGCAATCTGCTCTTCACTTAAACCTGCTGCGCGTGCAGCCTTGCAGTGCTGCGAAAACACAAACTGGCTGCCGCGAGCGAAGCCGGCTCGAGCCTGCCCAAGTTCGCGAACCTTGTCATCAATCAGTGACTCTTCTGAACGGTAAAGCTGGAAGCCCTCAACCGCGTGTTTGAACACCTCGGGTTTCAACGCGAACACCGTCCACCAGTTACCGGGGGTGCCGGTAGCCGTGCCTGGTTCGTCGACTGGATCACGATCACCGAACAACATATTGAATACCGGTTTCATGAAATCACTGAGGTCCTTCCGGCGAACCTGTTCAAGTCTGGGCAATTCTCTTACTCCCTTTCAGTATTGATTTGTAACCTGCTTGTAATAGCTCTGCGTGAATAAAAGCCAAGAAACAGTGCGGTGGCCAAAGCCGTGATAACGCCCTTGAGGTCAAATGGGCTAAGGTCTCCTGACCAAAACCACCTGAGCAGGCCGTATGATGGATACAGGATCAGCAGTATATACAATACGATTGCCAAGGCGATTTTGTCGATGGTTTTCTGTGCTGATTCGCCGAGGGGAAATGGTCTGGGTTTGATATCTCCGAGCGGAGGAGTCATTTCATTGTTTGTCATATTTTCTCTCCTGTAACGACTTAAAAGGGTTTTACGACGACCAGATAGATCGTGTACGGGATCGTCGTCATGACGATGGGGGATGAAACCACCAGGAACCACCAATGAAAGTGCACGGCGTTTTCATAGCCCTCTGCATCACCTGCTAGTCGAAGTCTTTCCTTATTGAGAGTGAAATGCGCCAGGTAGTAATCGAGAATTTCTATTGGCAGGAATACCAGAACGACCATCACCATCTTCATGGCGAACCAACCCTGTTCCGCTGACCAGCCTCCGGCCAGCATCATCAAAGGCCCGGTGATGAGCAGGAGAGGGAAGGCTACATGTTCCAGGATAGCGCCATCATCAAACCGTTCCATTGCCCAGTTTCTTAACCGAGCCTTATCAATACTCTCCGGGTCTTTCTGCCATTCGAGGAAAATCGGAAACAGGAAAAAACGAAAAGCTACTGAGGTGCTGAACAACCACATGGCAGCGAATACCAGGTGGAGGAACTTTATCTGCATATAGTAGGGCGCGAGTGCACTCGCAAGAAATTCAGTCATGGCTTATATCACCCTTATTATTGTCAATCTATTTTACAATAATTTGATGAGGCGAGCCAATTCTCCGATTAGTCGCACAACAGAAGAGCAGTTCTGCAACGGCAGCCGCTAACCGCTACCAGTGACCAGTGACCAGTGACCAGTGACCAGTGACCAGTGACCAGTGACCAGTCGGAATATGCAAAAAATCATTGACGCGGTGTGAATTAGAGCGCGGGCCTGCATTTGCGGTTTCCCCAAGATCAAGTCCAGTCAGATCCCGTAACCATTTGCTCATCCCTGAATAGTTTGGTCGATGCCCGGAAGGGACCGGCGGGCGATGATCTTAACCCTGCCACCGCATTTCTCATACTTAACCGCTATCGGCCATTGATCACTTCAACGACCAACCTGTTCAAGAAGCCTCTGGATCAGCATCTGCCCTCATATAGTCGACTAGCTGCGGATCTTCAAAGAGCGTGCAATCGAACTGGCAACTCCGTGATACCTCGCACGAAATTTGAGCGTCCCCTGGTAGGCGTGCCGACAACTTCGACTAGACTGAAGCGTTTCATAATTTCTTCCCATACGATACGTAATTGCATTTCAGCAAGACGATTGCCCATGCACCGGTGGATGCCGAACCCGAATGAAAGATGGTGTCGCGCGGAAGGTCGGTCGATTATGAATTCATCGGCACGATCGATCATGCTTTCATCTCTATTTCCGGAGACATACCACATAACAACCTTGTCACCCTTGCGGATCTGTTTACCCCCGAGTTCGGTGTCTCTTTTTGCGAGTCGACGCATGTGAAGCAGCGGGGTTTGCCAGCGAACGATTTCCGATACCATATTAGGTATTACTGCGGGATTATCTCGCAATTTTTGGTACTCATCGGGGTTCTCATTGAGAGCGAGTACACCACCTGAAATCGAGTTCCGCGTCGTATCATTACCACCAACAATGAGTAGTATAAGATTGCCGAGAAAGACTTCTGGCGTGTCGACCATATCCTTTGTGTCATCGTTGTTAATCAACATTGAAATCAGATCGAATTTTGGAGGCTGATTTTTTCTCTCATTCCACAGAGTTGTGAACTTCTGCAGGCACTCTCCAAGACCGCGGATTCGCTCCTCCTCGGTGACGCCATCGTTGCCCGTCAATTCCGGAGTCGCGATTGCCAGATCCGACCAATAGGTCAGTAAATGACGCTCCTCAAATGGGAAGTCGAAAATCGTCGCGAGCATTTGGGTCGTCAACTCCACAGAAACCTTTTCAACCCAATTAAAGGTTTCGCCTGCTGGCAGGTCATCAAGAATAAAGGCCGCACGACTTCTAATGATGGGCTCTAGCTCGGCGAGATTGCTCGGTGCTACAACATTTTGTACGGCTTTGCGCTGAACATCGTGAACGGGCGGGTCGGATTGGATGAAATTGGTAAGAGGGATATCTTCCGAGTGATCACCAATCAGAATCGAAGGCTCAGAAGAGAAGATGTCATGATGTCTATCAACGTATTGAATGTCTGCGAACCTGGTAATTGACCAAAATGGCCCGAATGGACTGTCTGCCAGGTAATGTACTGGATCTTCCTCACGCAATCGACGAAAGAAGGCATCGTGGAGATCGTATTCATATAGTGTGCTGTCAGACACATCTATTTTGTCCAAAGGGATGTCCTGTGGATTAGAGAGTGCTTGCTCTGACATTTCGCTTGCTGAATTTTGGGTGCTCATTTTCCTCTCCTGAGGAGATCAAAAACTTAATCAGAATCATTTGCCGTCACAAGCGGAATGAGTTGGTCACTTCCGATTGCTGATGCGATGTTCTGGTGGTAGTAGATTAACGCCGGTTCATTTCGGCCAAAAACAAGATTCGGTAACGCACCACTCATCAAGTTGCGATGGATTGCGACGCTTTGTGGGAAATCTTCGTCGGTGGTTACCTGCCAAACCAGGTCGACATTCAGTTTTGCTTTGCGCTCTGCCTCGTCATCCATTGGGTTTGGCCAGAATACGTTAAGTTCAATGCGACAACGATTGGCGCCAGCAACGGGGTACACTGTCCAAAATTGAATATGATCCACCTGATGTGTGAGGAGCACGTTTGGCGCGAGCAAATATTCTGTTGTGCAGTAGGGTAGTACCGCACCTTGCTCGGACCGAGTTTTTTCGAACTCCTTATCGATAGTTTTTCTTGGTGAAACCAGGTGCACAACTTCACCCAATTGATCTACCAGAGTTGAGTTAGAGTAATAAAAAGGGCTAATTGTCTCTTTGTGCAGCGGCGCTATGTGGTAAGTCTCCGCAAAACCATCTAGGAAAAACTTGTAGTTGCAGGGTAGTTCGGTGATTCGACTGTCTATATAGCGGGTTTCGGCGATGTTGTAATTTTCTATTTCGGGTAGTGATGCCCCCATTAAGGCTTGAACTTTCGATTCAATATCGTCGCCCTCGAGCAGGACAAAAATCAAGCCGGCGACTTCGTGGCAAGGCAGCTCGATCAATCGGTCATAGCAATCATCCGCCGCTGCGAATCCCTGATGACTGTTGGGACGGGCAATAATTTTGCCATCTAAACCCCAATTCCATGCATGGAAGGGACATGAGATAGACGCCTTGTGACCCTTTCCTTCCAGAAGCCTTGCACCGCGATGGCGACACGCGTTGATATAAGCCCGCGCCTTACCTGCTCGATCTCTGATGAGTAACAAGCTGGTGTCAATAACCTCGTGTGTGAGGTAGTCACCCTGATTAGGAATATGGGGCGTAAGCGCGACGAGTAGCGGTCGCTGCTTAAACATCACCGCTATTTCTAGGGCATTTTGCTCCTCGCTAATATAGTGAGATGCTGGCACTTTTAAGCTATAAGGTGACAAATCAGTCGTGCCATCGGTCAAATGTTGGCGTAGGCGTTCGAGCTTCCGACTCTGCTCGTTCTTATGCATTTCATAAGCTCCTATTCCAATGATGGACCTAACGCTTAACAATATCGTTCGGAGAAGATAGTAAGGAAAGATAGTACGGAGGATATTACGAATTAACCCCGGTTTCCCATCAGCTACCCAGAATCTTTCAAGCTTCTCTTACCCTTCTCTTAATTAGGGCACCCCTCGTGGGATTATATCTTAGCTGGATGCCAGGATAACCTGTATCTCTAGCAAGCCGCGATCACGCCCCAGCTCTGAATTAGCAGTTTTCCCTGAGACCAGTTCGCGACAAGCCCTTTACACCTGTGCTAATGACAGAAATAGGCTCCGCCACCTCTTTACCTTCCCCCCACACAGTGCCATAGTAGAGTGTGTCTATTCGTTAATATTTGTAAGTAAATGACCTCATAACAGTGATCCCTCAACACACCGGTGTCTTTACTCAAGCAGCGCGCGCTTGGTTCGCCGCGTATTTGATCAATATCCTCGCAATAGCAGGACCCATTGCGGCTGCCTTTATGTTTTTTCATCTTTGGCAAGGCCTTTTGAGCCCTGTGTTTTTGCCACTGACATTACTGTGTTTGCCCTGGCCTTTTCTGGCCTTGTTTAAAAAATCCGTGCCCTTAGATATCAAGACCGCTTTATTGGCTTTGTTTTTTTTGGTTGCCGCCTTTTTAATCACAACTGAAAAGGGCCTGCTTGTTCAAGCAGTCCTGATGGCCATATTCGCAGCAATAACCCTTATGGTTTCCTATGGCAATCGTGGTTTTTACCTGGCGGTCTTGGCCTGCTTCGGTTTATTGAGCTGGTCGGCAGGCGACATTATTTTTCATAGCTTTTCGGCCGATACCATCGCTCCATTTTGGGCCACACTCGGCCAAACCTTGACGCTTGGGGTAATTCTATTCGTTCTTCTTTTCGGCCTGAGAGGCGTCAGCACGATGTTAGCGCAGCAGTCTAACCTGCTGGATGACCAATCATTTACCATCAGCAAGACTCAGGAGGTCGCGCAGCTTGCGAATCAAAGCCTTGAACTGCTGGAGACCACCGTCCCATGTTTACTGATAACACTTCAGTTCGATGGCACCGTGACTTTTCAAAATAGCCATTCAGCATCACTGCTCCGCGTTAATGAGCAAAGATGGACATTTTTTGATTTGGTAACAAGTGAACCCAGCCAACAAAAGCTAACCCAAGCGCTTGAAATGGCAAAACGTGGTGAAAACATTGGCAGTTTTAATTGCGATCTTTTCCTTGATAACGGTGAGACCATCACGCTGCTGATAGCAGCTGCGGCGAGGCGCGGACTTGACGATGAACCTTCGGAGATGATCTGCGCCGCTACAGATATCACCGAGATCACGCGTCATAGAGAGCGTCTACGTAACGCTGAAAAGCTAGAATCGGTCGGAATGGCTTGCGCGCGCATCGCCCATGACTTTAATAACCTGCTTACCGTGATAGTTGGCAATCTGGACTATGTGAAAGGGGCCAATCTGGGCAAAGATTATATCGAGGCGTTAGAGGACGCTGTCGGCGCCTGTAAAGACAGCAAAAAATTGACGCAGCAAATCGGTAATTTTTCGTCTGAATATGTCCCGCAGCCTGAGCTTGTCAATGTCGCTAAATTCACGGCGAAGAATGCGAACATGCTTCGCAAGGTATGCTCGAACGACATCAAGGTTAGCACCCACATTGAGCAAACCGATGAAACCTGCTGGTTAGACGATTCACTAGTGTCTTCGATTTTACTGAACTTAGGCGCTAACTCGAGAGATGCAATCTCAGGCGAGGGCAATATTACTCTGAACGTTCGGATGGAAGCGCACGGCAAGACTGAGTCGATTAGCCATGACTTAGTCCCAGGGAAATATCTTTTAATGTCCATCACGGATGATGGCTGCGGGATTCCTGTCGACATTATCGACAAGATCACTGAGCCCTTCTTTAGCACGAAACCGTTTAGCACAGGCCTTGGCCTAGGCATGAGCACCGTCGCCAGATTGATTGAAGCCATGCATGGCCGCCTCGAGATAGTCAGTGAGCCTGACTCCGGCACGACGATCACTATTCAACTCCCTGTGCAGAGTGCTACGAATTAACTACGTTTTTCAATCAGCTACCACACTTTTTTCAAGCTCCTTTCAAGCTCCTTTCAAGCTCCTGTCAAACTCCTTTTCTCCAGCGCACCCCTCGTGGTCCTAAATCGCGGCTAGATGTCAGAATAAACTGTATTTCTTATTTGAGCCCTGCTGCCTATTTTAATCGAGCGCACTATCCAAGGCATCCGCGAGCTGTAGCATTGTGAAAGGCTTGTTCAGGAGCCGATATTCATCCGGGATTTTGGTGGCCTCTATGCCTGTAGCTGCATAACCGGACATAAACACACATTTCAATTCTGGGTGGTCAACTATGGCTTGTCTAACAAACTCAGGGCCACTGGTGCCACCTGGGAGGACCACGTCTGACAAGATGAGATCAAAGCTTGTTCCCTGTGCCAGAGCCTGCTCAGCTTCTGATGCTTGGGCGGTAGAGACGACCTGATAACCTAGCCTGCCTAGCATCTGCACTATCACAGCGCACACACCCTCATCATCTTCAAGTAACAGGATCTGCCCGACCTTACTACGAGCCTTTACTGGCTTTTCTCTACTCTGTGGCCGGGCCTCTGGTAGCTGGTCCGCACGTTTCAGGTAGAGCACCACGCTGGTACCTTTGCCAGGTTCACTGGATATCTCGATATGCCCGCCGGACTGTTTGACAAAACTATAAACCATAGAAAGGCCCAGACCGGTACCTGCGCCAATCTGCTTAGTCGTAAAGAAGGGTTCGAAAACCTGCGACAACACTTCCTCTGTCATACCGTGGCCAGTATCTGTTACTGATAATTGGACATAGTCACCTGGGCTAAGGTTGATACCAAAAGACATCTCATCGCTAATTAGCAGACCTTCATCTTTTGGTTCTTGGGTAGAGGCAACATAATGCTCATCCAAATAAGAATTCGTGCATTCAATTGTTAACACGCCCCCCTGGGGCATAGCATCTTTCGCATTTATGGCCAGGTTCAGCAGAGCATTTTCAACCTGTCCAATATCAGCAAACGCAAACCAGAGGTTGGGTTCAATTTTGTATTTGATATCGACGGTCTCGCCCAGGGATCCCGCCAGCATGTTTGCCATATCGTCGAAAACATCGCCCAGGTCTACAGACACTGGTTCTAACCGCTGCTTTCTTGAAAAGACCAGCAGGCGCCGGGTTAAACTAGTAGCGCGATGGGTGGCACTGAGAATGGCTTCAACATTTTCGCTGGGATCTCCCAGACCTTCGATCAGAAGCTGGGCGTTACCCTGAATGATGGCCAGCATGTTATTGAAATCGTGGGCGATGCCCCCCGTTAATTGCCCCACTACCTCCATCTTCTGGGATTGCCGCAACTGCGCTTCCAGGCGTACTCGTTCGGTAATGTCTTCCAGGGAAATTATCACCCGCGACCAGTTTTCCTGGTGAGCTGCCGGCATAACGGAGTGGCGACGAATGATGATTTCCTCTTCATTATCGTCTAGGTCGCCGGCATCAAAAATTGTACGGAAGTTTTGGGCCCTGAATGCTATTAGGTTGTCCAGAAAAAATTTCAGCTCCTCGTCGAATAATTCAGCGGTTGCATGGTTGTACAAAAGCGTTTCGAGCGATTGTTCTTTATATAGTGTAACGGCTGCCTGGCTGACTTCGATGACGTTTACGGACCTGTAGGCAGAGACGAGTTGCTCTGGGTTTTGCTCGAAGTAGGAGCGCAAATCAACTACTTCACTATGGGTATCCAGCCACTGCTTAACTGGACTCCAATCATCTACCCAGATTGCAACCGGGGAATCGTCAAACAATTCGCGGTAATGTCGTTCCTTGAATTTAGAATCATCGCCTGATTCATCATAGACGTTGTCAGGTGACGCCTGTTGCCCCTTGTGTTGGGCTTGCTCAGCAATTGGAGCTTGATTTTGGCTAGACCCAACATTGGCTTCAGGCCCACTGATCTGCTCGAGGCTTCTTTTCAACGAGAGCCCCTCTGATACTATCCGCTGGTACTGATTAGAGCCCGCAGAATCCTCTGCATCAATGTCCCTGCACAGCGCTTCAATGCTTTTGATCACGTCCCTTACACTAATGGAGGTCATTCGGGCTCAGCTTAAACCAGGTTTAATTTGTTGCTTCGGCTTAGAACAGCTTCGATTATTAGGACAGTTTGAAGGCCTACACAGGCGACGCGAGAATGGTGCGAATTAAATACGCTTTCTTATCAGCCACCACCTTCCTTTCACCAACGCATCCTTAGCAGCACTAAATCTCAGCTACATGTCAGGATATACTGTATTACTCGCACTTTACCAGAATACTTTCGCAGCCCGAGGTAAATGCGGTTCAGGTTTATTATCTTCGCGGGGCAGGTCCAGCCTTTAGAGCGCATCGTTTCCGGGCCGTTTTCAGACACCCAAGGTCGAATATAAGCGCTTTGATCATGAAGGAAAGGAATGTAAAAAATGGCCCCAGACTATCTTTCGATAATCTGAGACCGGGGGAAGGGTTTACAGGGCGTAACTCGCGCTAATGCCGTAGGTTCTCGGCATTGCAGGTAACTTTATGATCGCGTCGTTAACCTTGCTATGTCGAGTCCAGTAATACTCGTCGGTAACATTGCGACCCCAAAACCAAACTTTCCAGTTGTCGTTTTCAAGACCGGCCCGCACGTCAACCAATGTTCTTTCTGGGACTGGCAATGTGGTGTCCCCGGACAGCTCACCGGCGTCTTCACGAGTACACGTAACCCCCGCCTCCTTACATTCGTCAACAAAAAACGAGTTGGTCTCTTCTTGGTAATTGACGTTCGCACCAACGAAAGCGGTCCAGCCATCCATCACTTCCCAGGTATAGTTAACGGCAAGATTTGCTTGCAGTTCAGGCGCTTGCGGGAAATCCTGCCCTGAAAAATCTTTGGTTCCACTGTTGGTACCCCCGAAGAAGGCATCAAAGTTTCTGAATTCACCGTCAACTTCCGTATCAGCGAAACTGACTGAGGGCGCGATTGAAAGTCCGGCAACGGGCAGCCATGTAGCGACTAACTCAAAACCCTGCACATGAGACTCGGGCACATTCACCAGTGCGGGCAAGGACCCAAATATGGCATCCTCAAGCGCACCTAGAATTTGTTTATCTTCGTAATCGTAATAGAACGCAGCAGCGTTTAACTGCACGCTTCCGTCTGCAAGCGTTGCCTTGGCGCCAATCTCATAGGCTAGCAGTTCTTCTTGAACGACCGGCTGTAACTGAGATATCGCGGAGCCAGGTAACGTTGGGAACTGGCCATTCTTATAAGCTTTGCTTACATTGCCATAGACCAGCGTCGTGTCATTCGCAGCCCAGTTCACGCCGACACGCCAAGAAGTATTGTCTTCATTTAGACTAAGATTGTGTCCAGTTGGAACCGGGTTGAAATCAGGTCCCGGTCCTGTTGTCGAGCATTCGCCTGGTTGGACTTGAAGCGGATTGGTTGACCCCAAAAACGGTTGGATCAAAGCCGAGGTTAAGGCCCAGGTGCCGTCACCACCATCATCAGTGCAGCCGTTAAAGTCACGTTCCTGATCGGTATATCGAATACCCGCCTGCAGAGTGACCGTTTCATTAAGACTATACTCAACGTTCGCAAACATCGCCCAGGTTTGAACCTCTTGAGCAGCATTTGGGTTATTGGGCCCATAATCAATAAATCCAAAGACAGGCACTACCGAAGAGTTACCGTAAGACTGTATATAATCGTCTTCGGTTTCCATATCTTCGTAGTTAACTCCCGCTACCCAAGTTCCCTTACCAAAGCTGCCCGTGAGTCTGAATTCTTGAAACAACGTCTCAAGGTCTCCTGTATGCGTTTGCTCATAAATCTGAAGCCTTGTGCCATCACCATCCATACCAGAACCATTCTGTTCGTAATGGTTGTAGCTTGTTAACGATGTAAGAACTAGATCATCTGTCAGGTCATAATCTATGCGAACTTGGGCGGACACGAATTTATCGTCAAGCTCCAATGGGTCACATCCGTTATTGTAATTTCTCTGATTCGGTACTGTAGGTGTACCACCATTATTATTGGCACAAGGACCCCAGTCTGCCGCCTCGGCCTTCTTAGGCGCAAGCGGGGTTGCTAAGAATTCAGGCACCAGACCATTGATAGGGTTTTGCGAAATTTTACCAACCAGTTGAGGCCGCAGCGAATCACTTTCATTCGTGAAGCCACTTAGCGTGAAAAGCAACCTTGTTCGTTCGTTGTTCTCGTAAGCCAGAGATGCACGGTAGGCAAATTCATCTTTAGAGCCGGCCTCCTCGTCACTAATGTAACTTTCTTGCCAGTCATCAGAAGTCTGAGAACGCAGCGCTACCCTGTAGCTCCATGCGTCGTTCAAAGGTCCACTCACGAAACCGTCAATATCAACGGCGTCAAACTCGCCGTAGCTAACAGTCACTCCTGCCTCGAACTCACTTGTCGGCTTATTCGCGATAAAGTTAACTGCGCCTCCAGTGGCATTTTGCCCAAACAACGTACCTTGCGGGCCTTTTAGCGCCTCAACGCGCTGCACATCAAGAGAGGCTCCCCTGGTCATCGGTGAGAACTGCAAAGGTGCCTCATCAAGATAGACGCTCACCGTCGGACTGGTCGCTAGCGAATTTTCCTGAAAACCAACCCCGCGAATGGTATAAATTGCGGTGCCTGCATAGTTTACATTGGAGCTAAAGCCTGCAACGACTTTATACAGATCAAATGCGTCGGTGACGCCAAGATCCTTTAGTTGCTCTCCGGTCGATGCCTGAATAGACATGCCAACTTCATTAATACTTTCCTCGCGCTTTTGCGCCGTAACCACAATTTCTTCAATGGTCGTACCGCTCGTTCGACTTTCTACTGCCGCGTTTAAGAACGAGCTCGTAAAAAATAAACCAATTAGCGTTACACGCATAAAACTAAGCAGTGGTCTCTTCATGATGTCTCCCTGATATGAACGAACGGGCTCAAAATATTTAATTATGACGAACACTCCCCCGGCCCGGCGAAAAAAAGCAATATACATTTAATGTTTTTATCAAGTCAACCCTATAGGACCGGGATAAAGAAGACGCGCATGCGTTTGCCCTGATCAAAGTCCAGCTTTCAGACTATTCTCGGCAACGACCATCACTTTTAACAACTGGTAACTTTAGACTTCACTATCTATCATTCGTCTTGTCTCCTCGCCTTCTCTTAAACAAACTTTATGGCTGAAAACACCCCACATACATCAGGGAAATGGCAATCTCAAAAAAGCTCATTAACGCGGGATAAAATCGTCATCGCGACATTAGAGTGTATTGTCGAATTTGGTTATGAAAGCACAACCCTGGACAAAATCACGAAAGCGGCGAGAATTTCACAGGGCTCTATGCAATACCATTTCCCCGCAAAGCTGGACGCGATAAAGGCGGCTGTCAAATACCTGTTTGCTACGCGGCTGACTGATCACCAACGAGATCTTGATCAAGTACCCACAGGTACCGATGCCATGACACACGCGATTGAAGTGTATTGGCGCCACCTTAACGAAGGTCATTACGTCGCCTACCAAGAATTGGTTATCGCAGCCCGGACTCACCCTGAACTCGCAACGGTTCTGAAACCGGCCTACCAAAGATTTGTAAACGCGTGGCGACGCGACGCACAGGATTTGGTTCCCGGATGGGCTGGTAGCAAAGATATGTTTGAGCTTATCTGTGACCTTGGCCAATACCAAATGGAAGGATTAGCCTATGGCAAGCTGAACGGTCAGTTGAGCGACAAAAAAATTCGGCGAGTACTCGATTTCACCAAGGATCTGTTGTCTCGGATGACCAGGGAAATGCAAGCCGAGGCCAAAGCGGCAGAGAAAAGATCAAAGAAGGTAGCCAAGAGCTTGCGATCTAAACCCAAATAGACGTAAAAGAGCAAGGATTACCCACCGAAACCCTACCGTCGACGCATCAACTTGGTCACCCGTCACCTAACGCTATGATTATTCTAATTTGGCATAGGACGTATAGGATTAAGCCCGTCCCAGTTGACGGCCGCTGCTTCTACCAACTGCGCAACATCGTTGAAGACATTCGAGTTTTCCCACAATTCGGTGAAATGTCCCACCCGTTTTCTCGTGTCAAAATACGCCAGTTCTGCACGGCTGACGGTACACGAAAATACTTCTTCACAACCCTCCTCCAGGAGCTTTGCTTGGGCCTGCTCGAAGTCAACCGGCATAATGCCGAAATGATGTAAGCCAACGTGCCCACTCGGGTCAGTTTCGTTATAGATTGAGGGCACATCATTATGCTGAAAGATAAGTTCGATTTGTACTCCACCGCTATTGCCCAGCGCAATATCGACATCAACAGCGGCTGCTTGACCACGATAGATTTGCTCTCTGAGCGCACAATGCTCAATCATGAAGAAGGGCCCGGCACCAAGCACATTAACCCAATAATTTATGGCACTTTCTAGATCGCTAACGACATAGCCGAGCTGGCGAATCGTATTAAGGGGTTGCATCGCACATCCTTTTCTTGATTTATTGACCCGTTGTTAAACTGTGTCAGAAATTGCCGCACGAATGCGGCGGTGTTCGGCACACGAAAGATCATAAAAACTTGCCGCTAATACTGTGACGCCGATCATTAGAAGAACGCCGGGTCCCATGGCCATAGCCAGGGTTCGTAACGACTCCGGGTTAATCGTTTCAACGGTGGCATTACGCTGAATTCCAGCCAAATCGACTACCACGCCAGATATTACAATACCAAAACCACCAATGGCTTTCGCTGCGAAGGATGATGCCGCGAAATAAATACCTTCGCTTCTGCTGCCATGTTTTTCTTCATGCTGGTCGGTGATGTCAGCGATCATCGAACCTATCATTACGGTCAGAACGCCAATACCCATGCTGCAGATGGCATTGGAGGTCATCACAAGATAAAACAATAGCGGATCGCCCGGTTTTGGGAAAAGCCCCAAAAGACTGAGAATGATCGGCAAGGTATTCCAAACCGCGTACCAAACGAGCCCTCCCATTAGCAATGTTTTCTTTTCCTGAAAAATTCGCCCCAGAGGCGCAGCGAGGCCGGCACCAAGGAAGCTACCCAAAACAGAAGCGGGGAAACTCAGACCTATGAGTTCTAGGCTAAATTGAAAATAAAGAGTGCCAAGATAAATTGACAATGCCGACACCATCCCCATCGTCATGCCAAAAAGCACTGCCGTCAGCACCACTGACCTGAACGAACGTAGACCGAATGCCATCCCTGCTTCGCGCACTACCTTCACAAAACTAAAGCGATGACCATCGGCATTGGCTTGCGGCAAATAAGGTATGTGGCTATGGGTTCCATAGGCAGTCAAAAAAACACCAACGAAGATAACCATCGCAAACATCGCCGCAAACCTGGGGTAGGCGGCGGGATTTAATTGGCCGTTTGGGTATTCAGGTGTCGCGCCAAAAAATATCTGCAAACCGATGAGAAATACCATCAATGTTCCGACAGACTGCAAAACTGATCGAAGCGAAGACAACAACGTCCGCTCCTGATAATCAGTAGAAAGTTCAGCCGTAAGCGACGTATGCGGAATCGAATAAACAGACTGGGTCGTACGCGTTAGCACCGAAAAGACAATAAGCCAAATAAAAACCTGCGTTTCCGAGAGCCCTGCCGGTGGCGAGAACAAAAAATAGAAACAGATCGCAAAAGGTATGGCTGCAGCATACATAAACGGATGCCGACGGCCCCACCGGTGCCGCACACCGTCAGACCAAGAGCCAATGACAGGGTCACTTACCGCATCAACCAATAACGCGACAACAATCGCCAAACTGGCCAAAAAACCCGATAACCCTAGTACCTGGTTATAGAAAAACAACAGAAAAAAACCAAAAGACGTCGACTGTACGCCCTCTGGTATTTGACCGACCGCGAACATAAATCGTACGCGCCATGTCAATGTCCCGGCTGCTGGGCTGGTCACCATTCCCTCCTACTCAGTTCTAACTATTTCAGACGAAAATCGATAATGACCCTAAGTAGATCGATTAACATATTTTGCAGCGACCCTACCATTGCCCCTAGAAGCCTGTTGGCGCCGCGTACACAAACTTGCTGCTTGACAATAGCGCAGAGTGATCTGGGAAAGCAAAGTTATCCGGGCATTTTGAAGAAGTTCGATATACGTGAACCCATGGTTTTTCTTCGCATGAAGAAACCAGGGTAAACAACGGACTTCAAGATAAGTCCCTCGACCAGAGGGACCTATGACACTTTTCATCGAGCCCAATTGATGGCGCACCCGTCGACAACCAGTGAAATCACTGAAGCCTACCTGCGATCCTTACCCTTAAAAAA
>Ga0315322_10000269_pt1 | contig 37058 bp, 26 predicted proteins | sample M110021515metaG_FD_203461 | JGI IMG/M metagenome (GOLD analysis project Ga0315322, IMG submission 203461) | Ammonia-oxidizing marine archaeal communities from Monterey Bay, California, United States - M1 100m 21515 | ecosystem: Environmental > Aquatic > Marine > Intertidal zone | place: USA... | reverse complement strand
GCCGGCCGTTTGCCGGGGACGAGCAGTCTCGTTTACAGGCTGCCGCCGAGTTGGCAAAGGACCTGAGCGCGATCGTGTGTTTGAAAGGCGCGGGAACCGTCACGGCCGAGGGCGCACAAGCGGCGGTAAATAAGACGGGTAATCCCGGCATGGCGACGGCGGGTTCGGGCGACGTATTGGCAGGGCTAATCGCAGCGCTGCTGACCCAGGTGACAAGTGCATTCACGCCTTTTGCGGCTGTGCGTGCGGGCGCCTTCATTCACGGGTTTGCGGGCGACCTAGCCGCAAGCGAGCTGGGCGAGCGCGCCATGATCGCGTCGGACCTGGTCGAACGCTTGGGCCGAGCCGAAGAGGGTGCGCCCTGGGGCTCGTAATCCCACCTCTTGGGAATCCCGGGTGCTGCTGTCGCAAAGCGTAGCCTTGGCTGGAGTGGTGTGTAGTAAGGTGAACAAGCGCGACTCGCGCCTCTTGCTTTGTTGAGACCATTTCCCCACTTGCTGTTGCCACCCGCGCTCGCCTTCCTGGGTGCCTTTGTCGTCGCTCCACATGCCGCTGCTCAGCAGCCTTCAGACCCTGTCCGCTTGGCGGTCGAGCTGGAGATGGATGTGCGGGGTTGGGCGCTTTCGCTTGCGGGCTTGGGCTCGGAGGGTGGTGCGCTTGATAGCGAGCTTGTCACGGCCCTGCAGTCGCCGGATTGGCGCGCACGGCGCGCAGGGCTAGATGCGATTGGGCGTGCTGCTGCGATGGTGCGCGGCGCGCAACTCGAGGACTGGGCACGCGCGCAAATCCACAGCGGGCTTGTTGACACGCACCCTAATGTTCAGGTTGCTGCGCTCTTCGCGCTGGATGTTTTTGGCGGGGTTTTGGACGCCCGAGCTGAGCCCTTGGCCGAGCTTGCGGGCGCGGATATGCCAAGCGTGCGCTTGGGCGTGACGCGAGTCTTGACCCACGGGCTGGCGACCTTGAATCCCACACTCTCTACTTTGTGGTCGGCTGAGGAGCGCGCACAGAGCGAGCAACTCCTAGCTTTGCGGTTGCAGTTGTTTGTAGGCGCGGACAAGTCCGGCCTCTTGTACGACTTAGATCCAGAGGTGCGCGGCGCAGCGCGGCAAGCGTTTTTTGTAGCTGAGTTGCCTGCGGGCGGAGAGCTGGGAGGGGTGTTTAGGCGCGAGCGGATCGAACTTCTGTTCAACTTGGTGGTCGAACGCAAAATGGAAGAGCTCAGCATGCTGCTGGGGGTTATCGCTCGCACGACGCCGGAGCCGCTGTTCTTGGAAGCCTTGTCGCAGTGGGGTACTTGGATTGCTAACGAGCGCTCACAGGACTTACTTGCGATGGGAGTGCTGCCTGTCCACTTCCGGGGCTTGGTCGAGGCGACGCGGTCGACTGCGGGAGCTGATTGCGACGCCGCGCTTCTGGTGCCCGCGTTTGCAGACTGGATCCTTGCACGCCCCGACTCTGCGCTGGAGTTCAATATCTGGCGCACCGTCGATGATCTGTTCAGCAGTGGTGTGCGCGCGGGCGGAGAGGAGTTGGCGCGCGAGCTCATGGCGACGGCAACCCTGCCCAATGTCGGGATCCCCACTCTAGAGACATCATCTGGTGGATTGATTGAAAACAACCACCCCCAGGAGGATGTGGAAGAGGCCCGTCGCGAGCTGCTACAGGCTCTCGTTGACAGCAATAAGCCAGAGGCTGTTTTAGCCCTTGGCGCCGAGCTTTGCATGACAGAGGCGCTTGCGGTCAATCTGATCGATCAGTTCCCCCTTGGTTTCGACGCGGCGCACTTGGGTGCGGCAAGCAAGTGGGCTACCAAGACTTCGAATGGTCGCGATTTGGCTCTTGCGGTCACCGAAGCAGTGTCGACGCACCACACTTTTCACCCTTCGGACGCATCGGAGTCATTCCTGCTCGGAGTGATGGATTGGGACGACTACGCAGCGCTCGAGACAGCCTTTAAAGCACTTTGCGATGCGCGCTGGAGCGGTGCTGAGCAGTTCGGCCTGCACTCGAATGAGGATCTTTTTGAGGGGTTATTTGCCGGTTTTGACCGTATCTGGAAGATGAGCCGGGGGGTTCGATTGGATGTTTTGATCAAGCTCCCGCACGTACCCGAGGTGGTGCTTTTTGCGCCTCTGCTTATCGAAGTTGGCGATGCGGCGGGGCGCACGGCTGACTACCGCGGGCAGTGTGTCGAGCTGCTCGGAAGTTGCGAGGGCAGCGAGCTTGCGGCGGACGCGTTGACGCGCTGGATGCACGAGGAGCTCGACTTGATTACATCGGATGGCGGCGACGGTCCCTTGACGCGTGCGCAAGAGTTGGAGTTGTCGGGCTACTCGCGCGCCTTTGCAGGTATCGGCTCCTCTTCTTCGGGTTCGCAGGAATCGGGTGCGCAAGAAAACGGGCAGACCCTTCCCGCGCGGCGTCAGTTGGGTCGCGGGTCTCTAGAGATTCTGCTCGAGCTTTCGCGCGGACGATCGGACGAGCTTGGAAAACACACAGTCGCAGCGCTCGCAAAGTTCGATGGCGGTCTGGAGATTTTGGCTGAAGAGTACTTGGGCGAGACCCAGTCGGTCGATCGGCGCGCGCGCATTGAAGCCGGTATTGCTTGTGTGCAGGGTGGCGTCGAGACCAAAGCTGCCATCGCCGAGCTTATTCGCGATTACGGCGCGATCGGTTGGGACTTGCGGGACCGGGTGATCCGCGCGATCGGCTATTTCGAGGGCCAGGTGAGCTTGCAGTTCTTGCTCGGCTTGATCGATAAAGGCTTGGAAGAGCACGACGGTTTGGTCACCCGTGAAGAGCTGAACTCGGCGATTGATGTGCTCGCGTGGCGCGTTTCGGTGGGCGCCTCTCCTGAGGGAGCAAGCGAAGACATCGACCTGCTGGCCGCGACTGCATTTGATGCATTGACGAGGGTTGCGCGATTTGCCTCTAACATTGAATCGCGGGGGATTGCGATCAGTCGTATCGGCAGCATGTTGAGAGAGCTGCGGGCGGCGGGCGTGCCACGAGGTGATGCTGGTGATGCCGCATTCTCCTGCCTAGAGTCTCTTTCCAAGTCGTCCGATTTATTGCAAACGCTCGCTGAGGACGAGGTCGAGTACCTAATGGAGCGGTCTACACTTGCGTTGGCCGAGTCGTTGGATGGGACGCCGCAGCCAGAGTGGTTGCAGGCGCGCGTCTTGGAGGGGCCTTTGCAAGTTGCGCGCGAGGACCTAGTCGCGCGTTGGCGAGGGAACGACCCCGGTGAGCGCGAGTTCACTAACCGCGGAAGCGTGGACTTGTGGCGCGCGTTGGGAGATGTCGCGTCGGTCATCGATGGACCGACGACCGGCGGCTGGTACGGCGCGGATGGGCGCTTGTTGGGAACGATGGCACACATGATCGAGGGGCAGGAGCCCGAGCTGGCAGCGCGCTTGTACGCGGCTGCGGTGATAGCGCTCGAAGGGGAGCCGTCCCTGGATCGTGAAGTCTGGACGGAGACCCTGGGCCGGCAGTTAGGATTGGCGTGGCGAGGGGGCGCGTGGGGATTGGCGAGCAACTTGGTCGACAGGTTAGTCGTCGCTAGGCGAAGGGGAGCACTGTCCGATCCCGGCTTCCGACTGGTCTTTGGCACAAGGACGGCTGCCCAGGACATCTGGCCGGTTGCGCGCCTTGAAAGTCTGCGTTTACAGGCTCGCGCAAGGCTGGCAATAGCGAGAAAGGACGACCCTGCCGCTAAGTTGCTGATCGAAAGGGCTGCCGAGTTGGTGGGCCAATCGAGCGCTGCCCTAGCCGATCAGGGCGCCCTGAGCCGCGAATAAGCTCCCACGAGTCGTCGAGGGGCTCCTTCGAAGCCGCCTTACGCTTAGCGCGCGGGCTAGACTCACGAGCGAAGAGCGGAGAAAGCCACGATGCCTAAAGCGAAAGGTGGCGGCGCTAGCCCGCAGCTCCTAAAATGACCCCATGACCGCCACAGCAAAAACGTCCATGGATGCGCCCGATACAGCCCTGATGACCCTCGACGACGACATCGGCTTCCTAGCCCTAGTCGATCGTATGCAGGAGAACCACGCCCTGAAAGTCGTGAACTCGGCGCGTATCTCGTACAGCAAGCAGAAGGACAAAACGGACGAGGCGGACAAGAAGCTGGCGCGCTACCTTTGGATGCACGGGCACACCAGCCCGTACCGCCACAGCTTCTACACGTTCCATTGGAAGGCGCCGCTGTTCGTTTTCCGCCAAGCGTTTAAGTACCAGGTCGGTTCGACGTGGCGCGAGTACGAGGCCGATGGCAACTCGATTTCGCTCGAGGCCTTCGACGTTATGTTCGACACGGATAAGGGCTGCAGTTGGAACGAGGTCTCTGGTCGCTACGTCCAGTGGACCCCCGAGTTCTATGTGCCCGCTGTGATGCGCGCGAACCCGAGCCACGGCTCGAAGCAAGCATCGGTAAACCTGGGGGATGATTTTGACCACAACGCTGAGCGCGCGTCGATAGTTGGCGAATGCGAGCGCATGTTTGAACTCTATCAAGAGCGTATCGATCGCGGGGTGGCGAAGGAGATCGCGCGCATGTGCTTGCCCCAGAACATCTACACCCAGGCCTATTGGACCGTGTCACTGCAAGGCGTCATCCACTTCCTGAACCAGCGCATGAAGGAGGACGCCCAGTTTGAAATCCGTCGTTATGCGAATGCGATTTTCGAGACCGTCGAGGACGACTTAAATGCACTGGGCCTAACGCGCGACATGTTTGAAGAGGGTCACTAGACCTGGCTCTTACAGGCAGCTACCCAGCGCGCCAAGGGTCGTCATGATTGCAGTTGAGAGTCCGGCGATTGGGATCGCATCATGCAGTACAGGAACCAGGTGGCTAGCGCGGCCGCTAAATGCTTCAGCGTGTGCCCACTTGCGATGCGCAGATGGTCAAAAATGACGACGTCGGTGGCCTCTAATGCTTTAGCCGCCGCATAGGCGCCAAGCGCGCACCAGAGGAGCCGAGTGCTCCGCGCATTGGTGGGCGAGGTCCATACGAGGAACGGGATGGCGAGTATGGGGAAAAACTGAACGAACCCGTACAGGCGAAGATCGCCCGAGCCAAAACGCCAAATGAGAACGGACGCAAAGCCAACGGTGATTAGAACGGGAAACAATCGCCTCGCGGCGAGCGCACTGACTCGCTCCTCGATGACAAGCGTGAACAGGGCCATGAACGCGATTGTCATTGGCAGGCGGTCCCAAAGCAGCGTGCTGTCGTTTGGGTCGGTGTGATAGTAGCCCGATCCCAGGGCGACTAGCGCGACACCCGCGAAGAACGTGTACCAGTAAACTTGCCTGCTGCGAGACGGGACATCGTGACGCGTGCGTATCAGTCCTAGGATTCCAACCACAAGAAAGGGGACGTTGGACAGCACATCTCCAAAGTTGGGGATGCCAGCGAACCCGCGCCCATCCGCGAAGTTGTGATAGGCGGGGTCTTGTCCGATGAAGCCGTATGCAAAGAGCGCGGATGCGACGAGTGTCGCGAGTAGCGCTAGTACCTTGAGCTTCCCTTGGTCGGCAGGTTTGCGGTTCATACTAGGTTGCGGAGAGTGTTGCGGCGAACTCAGCCGCTGCAGGGGAGAGGGGGAGATTGCGCTTTCGGATGATGGCTAGGTCGCGGGTGATGTTGAGCCCCGTTACCGAGACCGGGTGGATGTCGTTTTCGGTGTCGGCCTCTTGTCCGATACCCAAGCGGCTGACAAAAGCGAGGCGGCCCGTCGTTGCGACCATGCGAAGAATGGCGGGGATCGAGCGCAGCTCCATGACGACGTTCATTTTGACGCCAGCCGAGCGAAGAGCGCCATCGATCAAGCTGCGAATCGCGCTCGGCGATTCGAAACCGACAAGGTCTTCGCCGTCTAGGCGCGCTACGCCGATGCGCTTGTGGCTGGCGAGGGGATGGGTCTTGGCGGCGACGAGAACGATGCGGTCCGTAACGAGCGGGGTGACTTCAAACTCGCCGATGAGTGTAGGGTCGATAGGGAGAGTTACAACACCGAGCTCTAGACGCTCGTTGGCGACGTCTCGTTCGACTTCGCGGCTTCCAGCCTCCTTCACTTGGAACAGGACGCCGGGCCGCTTGCGCTGGAAGGCGGCAATGGCTCCTGGCAGGAGGGCCGAGACGGCGGTCGCACCTCCGCCAATGCGAATCTTACCGGTCTCGAGGTTGGAGATCGCGGTTACACCGGCGCGCATGTGCTCGTAGCGCTCGACAAGGGCACGCGCCTCGCGCTGTACGTAGCGCCCCTCTTCAGTGAGCGCGACCCCTCGAACGGAGCGCTCGAACAGGGTGACGCCTAGCTCCTTTTCAAGCTGGCGCAGTCGCCGCGAGAGCGCTGGCTGTGTGACAAAAAGATGGCGAGCGGCGGGAGTGATCGCGCCGGCGTCGGCGGTCTCGAGGAAGGACTGCAGTAGTAATAGGTCGCTCATATTGTCGTGATGGATCTCTGGCACGGTATCACCGCCCCATAGCTCCATGTAGAATCCATACGTATTTCTTATGGGAATGATGCACATTATCGATTATGTGCATGGGAGTGATTGCGCTATTCTTGTGTCGCAAATCACCCGGAAGCTGCCACTAGAAGCGCTTTCTTGGACCCTAGGCGCACCCGTAGACACTGGCGGGCGAGCCCCTTTCACCAAAATGACACCCATGTTGAACGCATACCGTGAACACGTTGCTGAGCGCAAAGAGCTTGGCATCCCGCCCCTTCCCCTAGACGCCGACCAGGTCACTGGTCTCGTCGAGCTTCTGATGGACCCTCCGGCCGACGAAGAAGAGTTCTTGATGGAGCTCCTTTGGAACCGCATTCCCCCGGGCGTCGATCAAGCCGCTTACGTCAAGGCCGCGTTTCTCAGTGACGTCGCTAAAGGTAAGACAGTCTGCCCCCTGATTGATGCCACGATGGCCATCGACATCCTTGGAACCATGCTCGGCGGCTATAACGTCGGCACGTTAGTCGACCTGCTCGACGACAGTGAACTCGCCACCGCTGCCGCCACCGAGCTCAAGGGCACGCTGCTGATCTTCGACGCGTTCAACGATGTCGAGACTAAAGCCAAGTCCGGCAACAAACACGCAATCGACGTCATTCAATCGTGGGCCGACGCCGAGTGGTTCACGAATCGTGAGGACGTTGCCGATGAGATTGAGCTGGCTGTCTTTATGGTCGAAGGCGAGACCAACACCGACGACCTTTCACCCGCGCCCGATGCCTGGTCGCGCCCCGACATTCCTTTGCACGCACTCGCGATGCTGAAGAACCCGCGTCCGGGCATCACCGACGCGATTGCGCAGATCAATGAAATGGAGGCCAAGGGCTATGCGGTCGCCTACGTTGGCGATGTCGTCGGCACGGGGTCGTCGCGCAAGTCGGCAACAAACTCGGTGCTTTGGCATATGGGCGACGATATTCCCCACGTGCCGAACAAGCGCGCCGGCGGCGTCTGCTTGGGCAACGCGATTGCACCGATCTTCTTCAATACGATGGAGGACTCAGGTGCACTCCCTATCGAATGTGACGTTTCAAAAATGGCGATGGGAGATGTCATCACGGTCTTCCCGATGCAGGGCAAGATCGAGAAGGACGGCCAGGTCATCTCGACTTTCAAGCATAGGAGCGAGGTGGTCTTGGACGAGGTTCGAGCCGGCGGCCGCATTCCGCTGATCATCGGCCGCGGATTGACGGCAAAGGCCAGAGAGTCCCTTGGATTGGGCGCATCTGACGTTTTCCGCCTTCCGGCTCCCGCCAAAGATACAGGCAAGGGATTTTCGCTGGCGCAGAAAATGGTCGGTCGCGCTTGTGGCCTTCCCGAGGGCCAAGGCATTCGTCCGGGCACCTACTGCGAGCCGATCATGAGCACCGTCGGTAGTCAGGACACAACCGGTCCGATGACTCGCGACGAGCTTAAAGAGCTCGCCTGTCTTGGTTTTCAGTCCGATCTTGTGATGCAGAGCTTTTGCCACACGGCCGCCTATCCGAAGCCGGTTGATATCGACACCCATAGCACGCTGCCCGACTTCATCTCAACCCGTGGCGGAATCACTCTGCGCCCCGGCGACGGCATCATCCACTCCTGGATGAACCGTATGCTGCTGCCCGACCAAGTCGGCACCGGCGGCGACTCCCACACGCGCTTCCCACTTGGCATTTCGTTCCCAGCTGGCTCAGGCCTGGTCGCTTTCGCAGCGGCGCTTGGCACGATGCCGCTCGACATGCCCGAGTCCGTACTCGTGCGCTTCAAGGGCGAGATGCAACCTGGCGTTACGTTGCGCGATCTAGTCAACGCGGTTCCGTACTTTGCGATTCAAGAGGGGCTCCTCACTGTTGAAAAGGAAGGCAAGAAAAACATCTTCTCCGGTCGCATCCTGGAGATCGAAGGCTTGCCCGACTTGAAAGTTGAGCAAGCGTTTGAGTTGTCGGACTCCACCGCTGAACGCTCTGCCGCCGGCTGTTCGATCCATTTGAATCAAGAGCCCGTGATCGAATACTTGAAGTCGAACGTGGTTATGCTGCGTTGGATGATTGCGAACGGTTACAAGGACGCGCGCTCACTCGAGCGTCGCGCCGTGAAGATGGAGGAGTGGCTTGCGAGCCCCAATCTGCTCTGCGCCGACGACAACGCGGAGTACGCTGCCGTCATCGAAATCGACATGTCGACGATCCACGAGCCGATCGTCGCCTGCCCGAACGACCCCGACGACGTCAAAACGCTGTCCGATCCCTCGATTGCCGAGACGAAGATCGACGAGGTCTTCCTGGGCTCTTGCATGACTAATATCGGCCACTTTCGCGCCGCTGGCCGCCTTCTAGAGGCCCATGGCGAGGGAGTTCCGACGCGCCTTTGGGTCGTGCCGCCGACTAAAATGGACATGAAGCAGCTTGTCGCGGAAGGCTACTACAGCCTGTTTGCGGGCGCTGGTGCCCGCACGGAGATGCCGGGCTGCAGCTTGTGCATGGGAAACCAAGCGCGTGTTGCTCCTGGCTGCACGGTGGTGTCGACCTCGACGCGTAACTTCCCAAACCGACTAGGCCAAGGCGCGAACGTATTCCTAGCTTCGGCGGAGCTTGCGGCTGTCGCATCGATGCTTGGCAAGTTGCCGACAAAGGAAGAGTACATGGGCTATGTCAGTAAGCTGGACCCGATGGCTGGTGATGTCTATCGCTACTTGAACTTCAACGAGCTCGACGAGTTCAACGAAGCCGCAGCGATGGCGGAAGCCTAGTCGCGGGCAACTTCAATGCAAGACGCCCCGCGCACTTCGGTTCGAAGTGCGCGGGGCGTCTTTTTAGATCGAAGTGGGGGCTTAGTGTTCGTGGCCGCCGGCGCCGTGCACATGGCCGTGCTCGATCTCTTCGGCGTTGGCGTCACGGATGCCAACGATGGTCACTTCAAAGTGAAGCGTCTTACCGGCGAGCGGGTGGTTGAAGTCGATGATGACCTCTTCCTCTTGGATTTCGTGGATGCGCACGACCTGCGCTTGACCATTCTCGTCCGCAGTGGCTGTAAGCTGCGCGCCAACCTCCAGGATGACCTCGGGTGGCAACGAGTTCTTCGGGACCGGCTGGAAGCGCTCGGGGTCGGGCTCGCCGTAGGCCTTGTCCGCCTCGACGCTGACCTTAATGAAGTCGTTCTTCGCCTTGCCCATCAAGCCTTCTTCTAGGCCGGGAATGATGTTGCCGGAGCCGACTAGGAAGGGCAGCGGGGTTCCGCCTTTGCGGTTGCTGTCCAGCGTGTTGCCGTCGTCGTCGGTGAGGGTGTACCAGATAGCGGCGACTTTGCCTTCTTGAATCGTGGTCATGGCGCGGAGCTGAGTCTTGAGGGTGTTTTTGAGGCGGGTTTCACCGCGGAAGTGCGGTTTAGGGCGACTAAGGTACCTTCCCAGAGCAAAAGTGGAAGTGGCAGCCGGTTATTTGAAGTGAACCTAACGATTCCAGGCGCGTTATTCAGCAGGTGGAGGCTGCGGATATACGGCGCCACCACGTATCCTGACCCACCTAATGAAAAGGACAATGAAAACGACATCGATGTGGCTCGCTACCGCAGGCCTCATTCTGACTTGCACAGCTAGCTTGGCCTGGAACGCTCCGGTGCAATCGGATGGGCCCGTTCTGGACAAGCTGGACGAGCTGGACGAGCGCGAGGCCCTTGCGGCCAGCTTTAGGGCGAACGGCATCGAGGTGGACTATGATTCGGAAGCGATCGCGCTGCCCTGCAAGTTGATCGTTACGAACGACCTGCTCGAGCACGTGCTCGTCGGGCCCAATGGCTCGGCGCACGAGTCGCTTTTGCTGACTGACGTGACTCCTAGCGTCATCCACGCGGCGCTACTCATGATCGGCGTTAATCAAGGCCAGAACGCGAAGTACATTCCCGTCCAGCCCGAGCCGACCGAGGAAGAGCTGAAGGCTGGGGCGAAGCGCTTCACGATGCAGCTGCCTTCGGGCGACGGCATCTTCATTTACCTAGCGTGGACGGAAGGTGAAGAGACCTACTTCGTTCGCGTCGAGGACGTCATCAACAACTTCCAAACTGGTCGCTCGATGCGCCGCCACCGCTGGACCTATCTCGGCTCGCGGTTCGCGAAACTGCGTTCGGATGGACCCGAGGTCTACATGGCAGATGCCGAGCAAAACTTGATCAACCTCGCCTTCTTTACAGAGGGCAACACGCTCTGTACCGCGTCCCTTCCCGAGTGCGAAATCCAAACGGTGTGGAGCGCGAACTCGTGGATGCTTCCGCCCCCCGGCGAGTCCGTTCGCCTTGTCCTGTCCCACGAGCGCCTCTCTAGTATCCCCGATTCGCTTGCGAAGGACTTGCCTGAGCCGAACCGAAACTTGGACGAGCGCAGTCGTTAGACTCCCCTGATGTCCAAGCCCATCCCCTTTCGAGCGACCGCGCGAATCGCATCTCTCGCATCGCACGCAGCGGTGTTGGTAGAGGTCCTTGGGTTAGCGCTAGGTGTGGGCTCTCTAATCGTCGGTTTAGCGCTTGGGGCCCTTTCCCCCGAGCAGGTGATTGCGGGCCAAGAGCTGCTCTTGCTCGGGGCACTGATCGGCGCAAGTGCGGGGTTCTGCTGGTGGATCGAGCGACGCCCAACGACGCGCGGCGCATTGTGGCGTGTCGACCGATGGTTCGAACTAGACGGCGCTCTTGTGACCGCTTGGGAGCTCGAGGGCGGCGTGCTGGACGCGCCTAATTTCCGGGAAGCGCTCACCCAAAAAGTAGCGCGCGTTGTTGTCGATCGAAAGGAGATCGGACGCGCGGCATTCGCGCTAACACTGCCCATCCTGCTGGTTCCCTTAGCGGGCGCAGCTGTCTTGGTGGGGGTTCAGGAGGAGCGCGCCGGGAATGTTGCGGCACTCTCGAAGCAAATCACGGGCGCGGCAGATCGCGAAAATGGAGCAGTCGCCTTAGATGCGAACGGCGCCGCCAATGACCAGGTGGGAGACCAGGTTGGGACAACGCCTGCGCTAGATGTAGAGCTGGCCCTAGTGCCCGGTGACCCGCTGCTCGCAGAGATCAAACAGCTCGAGTCCCTTATGGCCGAGCTCGAGAGCGGCCCTCGGGCTAGTGAGAAGGGGGGGGCTGACGAGAGCGAGAGCTTGACGCCCGAAGCTAGAGCCGCGTTTGAGCAGCGCATTGAAGAGCGCATTGCAGCTCTTAAGGCTTCACTATCGGATCCCTCAGAAGAGGCTAAGCCGGTCAGAAACGCCCCCGGGGCTGAATCTGGACCTCAGAATCCCTCGAACCCGGTCACAGATGACTCTTCCGGCGTGACGAATGGCGCTCCGAAGGGCAGAATACGCCGCTTCCAAGGTATCTCGCCCACAGGTGTGTGGTGGCCCGAACGCCAGGACGGGATCGTCCGCAGTTGGTTGCTTCGCCTCGAGGGCGAGGCGAGCGCGGCGGAGTGATCTGGCCGCAAACGCGGTGGGATAAAGAGCAACAGAACCGATAGACGAAGCGTGACTAAAACAGATTCAGAAAGGGAAGGCGCTAAGCCTGAAGTACGAGGCGGCCTTGGGCTGTGGTTGATTGGCGCGCGCGGTGCGATTGCAACTTGCGTGACGTACGGCGTTGCCGGCTTGGCGCGCGGTTGGGTCGAGCCTACAGGCTTGGTCACTTCGATTGAGCCGCTGCGGCGGCTGGACATGGCCGGCTTCGACGAGTTCGTCCTCGGCGGATGGGACGTGTGCAAGCGCGACTTATCCAAGTCGGTTTCGAATCTCGTCCGTGAGGGAATCCTGTCCCAGGACCTAGTGGCATCCGCTTCCGTCGAGGCTACCAGCTACGAATCTCGTATACGACCGGGCATCTTGGATGGCCCAGCCGTTGGCACTCCGGACTTGGATCCCGAGAGCTCGCGCCGGGGCGCGCTGTCCGCGCGCGATCAAATCGATGAGCTACGCGCTGATTTGACTGCCTTCCGCGAGGAGCACGATTTGCGTCAGGTGATCGTAGTAGACCTGACGAGCACAGAGGCATTTCGGGCCGGGCTAATGGGCGCTGCCGAAGTTGCTAACCTCGCAGCTATGGAGAAGGCTTTAGACGATGGTTTTAGCTTCCCCGCGTCCGTGATTTACGCCTATGCAGCCATTGGCGCAGGCAGTCCCTTTGTCGAGTTCACGCCGAATACTGGCTCCAGTCCTCCTGCCTTGCGGGAGCTCGCACTCGAGCTTGGCGTTCCGCACTGCGGTAATGACGGCAAGACAGGCGAGACTCTCTTCAAGACCGCGCTAGCTCCGATGTTTGCCGCACGCGCTCTGAACGTACTCTCGTGGCAGGGCTACAACATGCTTGGCAACGGCGATGGAGCTGTACTCGCCGATCCCGCTCACCGCGAGGGTAAGTTGCGCAACAAGGACGAGGTCCTTAAAGGCATTCTTGGCGAGCACCACAGCCATGTCGCGATTGACTACGTACCGTCCCTAGGCGACTGGAAAACGGCCTGGGACTTCGTTCACTTCGAGGGATTCCTTGGGGCGAAAATGTCCATGCAGATCACATGGGCAGGATGTGATTCGGCACTTGCGGCACCTCTGATCATCGATTTAGCGCGTTTGGCTGACTTCTCCGCAAAGGTGGGCGAAGGTGGCGAGATGGCACATACGGCATGCTTCTTCAAGTCGCCACTTACCGGCGGCACCCACGACTTCCATGCCCAGCACCGAACGCTTGTCGCCTACTGTGCGAAGCACCTCGGGTAACTCGTTATGCAAAAGACCTCACCTCCTATTCTGACCCAAACCGGTGAAGAATTTTTGGCCGAAGGCCAGCTGGTGATCCAGGCCGGCAAGGCCGACGCACAGGCTTTCAAGGACTTGCCTCTAGATGCTTCTCCGGCGGTAGCTGCTGCGGCGCTCGACGTGATGGACCGTACCCTCAATCAGGTCTCGGGCAGGATCCACTTGTACAGCCAAGTGCATCCGGATCCGGCTATGCGCGAGGTGGCCGAGGCACTTGAGCGCGAGCTCTCTGGCTTCTTGACAGAGCTCTCGCTCGATCGAGAGATGTACGACCGCGTTGCCGCCGTCGACCTCACCAACGTCGCAGACGAGCAGATCAAGCGGCTCTTTGAACACAGCTTGCGCGGCTTTCGCAGCAGTGGAGTCGATCGCGATCCGGCCGAGCGCAAAGCAATCGCCGACTTGAATAACGAGCTTGTGGGGATCGGCCAAGAGTTCGATCGAAACATCAACACTGGCGGCAAGGAGTTTCTCATCGCAGACGGCGAGGCCGGCTTAGAAGGTCTTCCAGCTGACTTCATCGCCTCGCATCCGGTCGGCGAGGATGGCGTGATTCGCATCTCGACCGACAGCCAAGACCGCGTTCCGTTCATGACGTTTTCCGAGCGCTCCGACTTGCGGAAGGCCTACAACCATCTTTGCAACAACCGCGCAGTCCCCGAGAACCTGGGCGTGTTACAGAGCCTGCTTGAGAAGCGCCACGAGCTCGCGACCACCCTTGGTTTTGCAAATTGGGCCGACCACATCACGGCCGATAAAATGGCTAAGAGTGGTGCGAATGCACGCTCGTTTATCGAGCGCATCCTCGAGCTTGGCAAGGACCGCGCAAAGGCGGAAAACGACGAGCTCTTAGCTGAGAAGCAGAAGCAGCATCCCGATGCAACGGAGCTTTTTGAGTACGAACGCGGCTACTACGTCGAGCGCGTCAAGCGCATTCACTACGATTTCGACTCGCAGTTGGTTCGCCCCTATCTTGCTTACGCCAAGGTGCGCGACGGCGTAATGAGCGTCGCCGCGAAGCAGTATGGCGTTGAATTTACTAGGAATGAGTCGGTCGAGCGCTGGCACGAATCGGTTGAAGTCTTCGACATGCTCGACGATGGGGAAGTGATCGCCCGCTTCTTCTTGGACATGCATCCCCGCGAGAACAAGTTCAAGCACGCGGCAATGTTCGATCTAGTCACGGGGCTCGATGGCGGTCCAGTCGCCGAGGGCGTGCTTGTGTGTAACTTCCCCGAGCCCAAGCGTGGTGATCCTGGCCTCATGATGTTTGACGAGGTCACGACCTACTTCCACGAGTTTGGCCATCTGCTTCACCACTTGTTCTCAGGTAAGCAGCGCTTCATGAAGTTCGCCGGCATCTCGACCGAGTGGGACTTTGTCGAGGTGCCCAGCCAGCTGTTTGAAGAGTGGGCGTGGGATCCGACACTCCTTGCGAGCTTTGCGACGCATTACGAGACCGGCGAGTGCATCCCAGCCGAGCTTGTCGCCAGGCTGCGCACGGCCGAAGAGTACGGCAAAGGCCTGCAGACCAACGGGCAGATGTTCTACGCGATGCTTGCGCTCAGCTATTACGAGACAGACCCAAAGGGCCAGGACACAACGGAGCGCTTGATTGATCTGAAGAAGAAGATCATGTTCTCGCCTCACCAAGAGGACACCTTTATGCAGGCCTCATTCGGACATCTGAATGGGTATTCTGCGATGTACTACACCTACATGTGGTCGCTTGTGATCTCGAAGGACTTCTTCAGCAAGTTCGATGGCGACCTGATGAATCGCGAGACAGCAAATGACTATCGCAACAAGGTGACTGGCTGTGGAGGCTCGTCAGATGCTGACGAACTCTGTAGTGACTTCCTTGGTCGCGAGTACGGATTTGAAGCGTTCGAGTCTTGGCTGAACGCATAAAGTCCCTCTAAGCGAAGGCGCTCAGTGGGATTTAGACAGCGGCCCTCAAAGGACTCATTCAGACCGTTTGGAGTCGGTTTCCCTATTACTCCTCTGGGCGACTTGCAAGCCATTGGACAACCCTGTCGGCTAGATTGTCACGCACCTCTTCGGGCGTTTTTCTCTGTACGGCAAGCGTCTGAAAGTCGTGATTTGCCCCTTGCACAATATCTAGCGTCGCATCACCTGCGTATTTTTGAAGCGCGCGCTTGAGTAGCTTTAGGTCGGCTAGACTGTCACGCGTACCGGTCAGAAAGAGGGCGGGGACTCGCAGCGCGGGGAACTGATCCTTGCGCAGCTTGTGAGGTTTGCCGGCGGGGTGCAGAGGGTAGCCGAACATGATTAGGCCGGCGCAGGGGACGCCGACTTCGACGAGATAGCTTCCCATGCGACTTCCCATGGATTTTCCTGCAAAGAGAATAGGGCGACTTGGGAAGCGCTCGGCGAGTGCATTGCGCGCTGCGAGATGAGTCTCGACTAGCACCTCTTTTCGTTCCGGTGGGCGCTTGCGTCCGGTTTTGGTTATGACCTCTTGATAGGCATAGTTGAAGCGCATTACAACGAAACCACGGGCGACCAGGGCTCTGGAAATCCCTTCCATGAATGGAGATGTCATCCCCAATCCGGCGCCGTGTGCGAGCAGGATAATGTGCTCGCGAACCGCGCCACCAGTGGGCTCGTCAAGGAGCGCTGTGGTCACCGGGACGCAGGCGTTATCGAGCTGAATACGGATCGGTTTGGCGGTCATAACTAGGAGAATAGGCCAGATGCTGCGTGGGAACCACATCGAGCCGTGGCAGTCGTAGCGATTCGTACGGTCCTGTGCTAAAAAGCATCGATGACTTCCCATCGACAGGACCTTTCGCCTCAGACCACGACTCTTTGGTACCACCCAACACAGCAGCACAGTGACCAGGTGATGGGGGATGCTCGCTACGAGGGGCGCACCCCAACGTACGTGATCTGGAACTTGATCGAACGCTACACGCGGCCGGGCGATCTGGTAATCGATCCGTTTTGTGGTGGCGGGACGACCTTGGATGTGGCGGACAGTATGGATCGTCGCTCGCGCGGGTTTGACCTAGCAGCGCATGCTGGACGGCCTGCGGGCGCTGGTGGCTTGGCCGCTCGTCGCAGTGGTCCCGGATCGGAGCGAAGTGAGGGTGCGCGAACCAATCGCGTCGAGAACGGCGACGCGCGAAAGCTCCCCATCGAGGACGGGGTCTGTGATCTTGTCTTTATGGATCCACCATATTCGACACACTTGGAGTACTCGGATGACGAGCGCTGCATCGGCAAGTTATCGGCGTTCGAAGAGGCCTATTTCGACTCGATGGCGGAGGTCTTTGGCGAGGCGGAGCGCATTCTTAGGCCGGGTGGCCATCTTGCAATCTACGTGAGCGACAGCTACGAGAATCGACGCGGTGAACAAGTCTTCTGCAGCATCGGTTCCGAGTTCTACTGCATGCTGCGCCGTCGTATGGCGCCGGTGGACCATGTCGCCGTTACGCGGGGAAACGCGAAGTTAGAGGACCGTGAGTTTCACGATGCCGCCCTCGAAGGCAACTTCTACCTGCGCGGTTTCAATCATCTACTGATCTTCCGCAAGCCCTAACAGCCCATTCATAGCGGACAGAGGCTGAGTCACTGTTGAAGGAAGGTGAGCACGGTGCGTTCGTACAGCTCGCGATCCGCCTGGTACAAATCAGTATGAGCCGCGCCCTCGAAGAGCACGAGTTGCTTGGGCTCCAAAGCCGCTTCGAAGAGTGCTCGGGTTTCCGCTGGGGGGGTGTGCTCGTCTGCGCCACCGCCCAAGAGGAGTACGGGACAGCCGAGCTGAGCAATGTGGTCTATCGGCCGCAGGTCTTGCGCTGCTATCCCAAGGCGCAGCGGTAGTTGCAGTGCCAGGACCGGCGCAACGAGGTCGGCTAGCGGTCCGAGCCGCATGGCGACACGGTTGTGCAACGCCTCGTCGATAGTGGGGTAGACGGCCTCGAGCACGACGGCATCCAGAGCGAGCTCCGGAGCTAGTAACAGCGACGCGCCACCGAGTGACCAACCGATCGCCACCAGCTTATTGGCCGGCGCCAGGTCTCGCGCGAATGCTACTGCTGCGGTCGCATCGCGAGACTCCAAAGATCCCAGGGTGATCGCCTTGCCGACGCTCTCTCCGTGTGCTTGCAGGTCGATCAGTAGAGCCGCGAATCCAGCGTTCGCAAGGAATCGAGCGCGCTCCAGCATCGCGCGCCGATCCCCCCGAATCGGGTGCAGTAAGAGCACAGTTTTCGTAGCTTCGGGCGTATCCAAGTACCAGCCTGCGATGGTGGCGCCCGATTGGCTGGAGAAGCTGACATCGCGCGCGAACAGCCCCTTTGGAGCCCTGCCAACCATGCGCTGGGTGGGCTCAACTAGCTTTCCGCCAACAACCCACGAAACAGAGCACGCCCCCAGAAAAGCGGCGAGTGCAGCGACAAGGAGCCAGTTCTTGCGACGCTTTTGCATGGGCCCGAGCCAGGTTGAGGAGTTGCCTTACTCGAAGGTTATTTCGACTTCGAGCTCGCCTTCGAAGACCATCGTTTGCATCTGGCTAAACGTTTCGCCGCTGTGCAGTTCGATCTCAACACCCTCGGAAATATTGAATTCCGTTTCGCCGACGATTTCGACCGAGGCGATATGGCCAGCTCTCAAGTTGAAATAAATCGTGCCCTCAAACTCGGACGAAGTAGAGATCTCGCTAACTTCGACTCCCGAGGAGACCTCGGGGTCATCGATTCCCAAATCTCCCGACGTCTCGGCATCGCTTTCGATCTCCACTGTGAATTCGATGAGCGCCATGAGCACATCGTCCACGTCTTCAACGCCGCCAAACGTGCACTCGATTTCTCCCTCGAGGTTGTCGTCGAGAAGCTCGTCAATTTCATCCTTAGAGGACTCGCCTTCCTCGTCGAGGAAAACAAGGTCACCGCTGGCAGAGAACAGGCGGCGGTAGTCGATCAGCTCAACGGACCAGGTATCTCCTTCTTCGACCTCTTCTTTGGGCATGAAGCCAAGTAGATCAGCGTCGCCGAACAAATCGGCGAGAAGGTCCTCGTCAGCATCCTCATCATCTTCGGAGAATCTAACCTCGTAGGATTCTTCGTCGCCGTCCCATTCGAAGAGCACGCTCTTGCCTTCGAGTTCCGATGTCTCCTCCGATTCGATGCTCTCCCCGTCAAACTCTTGGGAGCGCGAGCGCGCCAGCTCGTCAAAAAAGCGTGTCAACTTTGTCGGGCGGCCGCCTTCGACAGCGGTGTAAGTGTCCGTGATGGCAATCATCTCGGTGGACTGGATACTCATCTCCGGCCGCCCTTCGAGCTCCATCTCCTCGTCATTCATGGAGACCGTAAGGTCGGCGATCTCGGCAGTCAGGACTTGGCTAAAGGTCTTCGTTAGCGAGAGGCCTTCTTGGGGAGCGAAGCTGATCGTGGTCCCGCGAGGTGCGAGTGCAGCCGTCAGGGGAAGCAGGACGGCAAAGCCAAGGAAGAGGTTTCTTGGACGCGGCAGTTGGAGTTGCATGTTCAATATGGCGGCGGGCCGCTTGTTGCATGGGATTGGAATAAGGGGGCGGAAGAGTCCGCAGGAGTATGCTACTCCGTCGGGATCGAGCGCGGCAGGTCACCTCAAAGTTCCTAGGTAAAAAGCACGCTATCGGGGACGCAAATCGGGTGGTTTGTTTGGTTGAATGTCTAGCAGCACGTCGCGTAGAGTGCTCTGCAGGGCGCGAGTCGCCTTGGGCTTGGTCCATGTTCTGGCGCTTCAAGCTCACCTTCCACCCATCTCGATGGGTTCACCAAGACCGGCAACTGATAGAGAGGCAAGTATGGGTTTAGTCAACTGGTTCAAGCGAGGCACGTCCGAGATGATGGTTGCGCGTCCCGATGACGCGAAATCGCAAGTGGTGTGGAAGCACCCCGATCCGACGATCCCGATGAAGTCGCAGCTGACCGTCATGGCGGATGAAAAGGCGATCTTCATGCGAGACGGCAAGGTCGTTCAGGTACTCGAGCCAGGCCGCCACACTTTGGACTCGTCTAACCTGCCCTTCCTCTCCGACTTGGTTGACAGCTTCACCGGAGGCAATGTCTTCCGCGCCGAGGTCTTCTTTGTAAGCGTCAATGAGCGCGTCGGGATTAAGTTCGGCGGTCGCATCGGGCATGTAGAGGATCCCAAGAGCGGCATCCCTGTCGAACTCATGGTCCACGGCGAGTTCAGCTTCCGGATCGAAGATCCCGAAGAGATCGTGATCGGCCTCTTGGGAACAGGTGGCGCCGAGTCCTATCAAGTACGCTCGTGGATGAAGGAGCAGGTCCTTAAAGTCATCCGCGACAGAATCGCCGAGCTCTTAGTGAAGAACAAGTGGCCGATGCTAGACGTAACTAGCGGCGCTTACACGGAAGAGATCGAGGCCGACGTGCTGGAGGGTCTAGGCAAGCACGTCGAAGGGTATGGCGTCAAGGTTCGCCGCTTGGGTAACTTCGTCATCGCCATGGACGAAGAGGACGGGGACAACTTGAAGCGCCTGTACACCGATGCGGCCTATCTGAAGACGGTCGGCGGCGTCGGCGCATACCAACAGTTCGCCACAGGAAAAGCCATGATGGGCGCGGGCGAGGGCATGGCCAAAGGCGGCGGTGAAGGAGAAGGCGGTGGAGGCGGCGGCGGAATGCTAGGCGGCGCCGGACTTGGCATTGGCTTCGGAATGGCCCAAATGCTAGTCGGCAACGGCGCCGGAGGCCCAGATCGACTAGCACCAGTAGTGGGGGGAATGGTCTGCTCAAGCTGCCAACGCTCGACCGCCCCAGGTAAATTCTGCGGCCACTGCGGACACGGCCTGAGCGCTCCGGACGAGCCAACAACAGGCAGCAGTTTCTGCTCGTCGTGTGGCACGGCTATGGGGCCCGAGGCCACATTCTGCGGCCAGTGCGGCACAAAACGCACTTAGCATCACTGCCTAGAGCCGCCGCACAAGGAGTGACCAAGTCATCTGCTCATTGTGCGGCGGGGTGCCCCCCGACCGTAGGGGGGGAGCCGGGCGGAGGCGGATCGCCAGGTGAATACTTGCGCGTAGCGCAACGCGAACGGCTAAGCGCGCAGCGAGCGCGACCTAAGGAAGAGGAAGAGTAGAGAGGAGAGTGCGATGGCAGAGAGGGGGCCACCGAGGAGGTTGAGGAGGGTGAAGAGGCGTTTGAGCTGGTCGCCTGCAGCGTCCCGTTTCTCCTGAACTCGGCGAAGCGTAGTGCGCGCTGATTCGAGCTCATTGCGAAGGGCTGAAGTGCGCGAGTTGCCACTTCGGGTACCTGTGGCATTGAGTTTGACTTCGGCGGCGATGAGGGCGTCGCGGAGCTCTTGCTCACGCTCTCTCGCAACGTCAAGCTCGCGCGCAATCTCCTCATCGGCCAAGCGCTCGAGTTCGTCGATCTTGGAGAATGGGCGTGTGTAACGAGCCTTCGGCCGGATGTCGCCTAGCGCGCTTCCGCCGGCCAAGTCCCCTAGGGCTTCTAGGAAGAGGCGCCCGTTGTCAGCTGTGGGCTTATAGCCATGTACGACGCCGTCGCGGATGTCTTCGGCGACCCATGTGTTGTCGCTAAGGATGTCGACATCGGAGAGCAGGATTGCGTGGAGAGGCTTTTGATCTTTGGGGAGTTCATTGCCGTATGCGCTGGGGACCGTTCCTCGTACACGCAAAGCGAGGTTGCGTCGACGCCCGTCCTCGACGAAGTCTATGAGCAGAGCGCCGGGATCCTTGAGGACTTGGAGAATACTGACATCCAAGTTCATCGAAGACTTTGAGCTTTGAATGAGTGGTGTGGCCAGGCCCATGTCACCTGTAACAAGTAGGTCGCCAGCAGCTGCAAAAGTAAGGCGCCCCAAGGAGGCCGTGACGGGGTCGGGTGAGCCGACGGTAATGTCACCCGATTCGAGGACGATGTAGTGAACGTAGTTGTCTTCACCCGTTCCATTGGCCAGCGGAATCCGTAGGCCTAGCCCGCGATCACCAACGACTTTGCGCTGTACGAGTTCAACGCCCCAAGCCTCGAGCAGCTTGGGGAGCTGGGAATGCCGCCTGGCGATGTAACCGGAGGTATAGTCCGACGCGTCCATCTCCTCGCGGTCGATCTCGGCCAGGGGATCAAGTGCAATTAGCATGGGCCCACCGCCGATCGCGTGGGCATCGAGCGCTTTGCGACCGGCCTCGTCGAGATCTCTGGGATGGAGCACAACCAAGACATCGAGATCGGCGGGAATGTCCGTCCCAGGGTCGCCGACCTTTACGAAGTCAAAGCTGCCACGAGCGGCGTCGAAGATTTGCCAGCCGGTGCCCGCGATTCCACCTTCAAGTACTGGAAGTGCTGAATAGACACCGATTCTGGGGCGTTCGGGGTGACCGAGCTCCTGCACGATGCGAGCGATCTCGTACTCGATGGACTGCTCACGACCGGGCGAGAGAAAGGGGATGCGGCGCTGGTCGCCAGCGGAGTTTGAGCCAGCGATGCCAAAGATTAGCCTGCCGCCCGTCCCGCCGAGCCCGGTGTCTTGTCCGGTGAGTCCTGCGATTTGGGCTGCATCCTCGTCCTCTGAAAAAGGGGCGGGATCGCGGTGCCTAATGGTGATGCCAAACTCGCCAGTGGCGGCGCGCTCGAAGCGCTCCGCAAGTTCGATGACGTGTGCGGCGAAGCCTGCGAAGCGTGGGCTTTTTCTCGCGGTTTCTTTCGAAAGAAAGACCTCTAGCGTGATGTCGTAGTCGATATTCTCGGCTACTTGTCGACTTCCCGGGGCCAATGTGTGCAGGCCATCTTGGGTTAGGTCGAAGCGCAGGGCGTCGACCTTATCGAGAGCGGGACCGACGGCAAGCGCGAGGATCAAGAAGCTGCACGCGAGGCCGGCGATGGAAGGGATAGAGGACCGAGGCGAGCCTTGGCGGCGCGCTTCGAGTACGCGAACCGATGCGCCCAAGAACAGTGCGATCGTCGCACCGAAGAAGAGCGTGTCTTCGATTGTGAGTACACCGCGCGCGATGGCCTCGAAGTGGGCTGACAGCGAGAGCGCAGCGGCAGAGTTTGCGGCCGACGAGCCTAGAGTCGCCTCGATTGCATCGCCTAGGGCCGAAAGGTCGCTGAATAGGAAGAGGAAGCCGAGCGAGATCGACAATACAAAGGCCGTGGACTGGCTTCGCGTCGTTGTGGAGACAAACGAGCCCAGGGCGACAAACGCCCCTATGAGTAGGAATGCGCCCAGGTAGCCCGCAAACAGCGCCCCGTGGTCTGGTGCCCCCAGGTAGTGAACAGTGATCCAGAGCGGCAGCGTACTGGCGAGGGCGAGGCCGGAAAACGTCCACGCCGCAAGGAACTTGCCTAAGACGGCTGCACTCGTTCGGACGGGCATAGTAAAGAGCAGTTCGATGGACCCAGACCGAAGCTCCTCGCTCCAAAGCCCCATGCAAATCGAGGGGGTTAGCAAGAGCGCGAGCCACGGGAGTGCGTCGAAGAGAGGTGCGAGATCTGCCTGGTTGCGCGTGAAGAAATCGCTCATGCCAAGCACCAACAAGTTGGCGAGCAAGGAGAAGCAAATCAGGTAGAGGTACGCTGTTGGTGTGCGCAGAAGCGAGCTGAACTCGCGCATCGCAATGACTTGGCTGTTCTTCATGCCTGCACCTTCCCACGGGATTTAGTGATGGACCGAAACGCGTCGTCCAATGCGCCGGAGGGCGTGAGCTGCGCGAACTCCAGTGGAGTGCCGGTGAAGACGACGGCTCCCACGTCGATGACGACAATGCGATCACAGAGCGCATCGACCTCTTCTAAGATGTGTGTCGAGACCATTATGGCCTTTCCATGCTGTTCCGCGAGGTCGCGGATGTGCTTGCGCAGGTTGCGTTTTTGGTTGGGGTCCAGGCCGTCGGTAGGCTCGTCGAGAACAAGGGCGGGGGGATCGTGTAGAAGTGCTGCGGCCAAACCGACGCGTCGGCGGAGGCCCTTCGAGAGCGTCTCTATTTTTTGATCGAGGATGTCGTCGAGCTCGGCCAGTCGCGTAACTGCGGCTCGGCGCGTATCGAATGCGTCGCCATGCAGCTTGTGCACGCCCGCAAGAAAAGCAAACAGCTCGGTGGGTGTCATGCCCTGCCAACTCGGCGCGCCTTCGGGCAAGTAGCCCAAGTTGGCTTGGGCCAAGAGTCGCGCCTGCTGAATGTCATGCCCAGCAATTCGCGCGGTTCCCGTATCCGGTGCAAGGAATCCCGACAGCATGCGCAAGGTCGTGGACTTGCCAGCGCCATTCGGCCCCAACAGACCAAGCACCTCTCCCGATTTGACATGCAGCGACACCGCGAGGACGGCCTTCAAGCCGCCGAAGCTTTTTGCGACATCATCGATCTCAATCATCGGAGAGTTGTCGGACGAAGAGGATGAAGTGGGGGGCATGGGGAGCTGAGGGTGGGGCATAAATCGCAAATGGAAATGCTAGTAGCCAAAAGCTTTGTACGGGTCTCCATCATATCTCCAACAGGCCCTATACTTCGCGCCCTATGTTTATCACATCCCTTATTGCAGCTCTTCCCGCCGCCGCGCTTGCCCCCGAAAGCGCTCCGGTAATCCTTCAACCTCTTGACAGCTCGATCGCAGCGCTTGTCGCTCAAGACGAGCCAGGGCAAGCACCCGAGTGGGCTGGGTCGGTTTCACTCAGTGCTCTCTCGACGACTGGTAATTCAGATGCCGAGTCGTTCAACTTCGACTCCAGCGCCGAGCTACGCCGCACACAGGATCGCATCACTTGGAAATCATTCCTGAACTACGGTACGGACTCTGCAAGTGGTGAGAGCGTTCTCGCACAGCGCAAGATGGGCACGAGCCTTCAGTATGACTACTTCGTGAACGATGCCGGGACGACTTATGTATACGGCAACTCGAACGCCGAGTACGACGCGCTCGCAGACTTGGACATGCGCCTGACACTTGGCGCAGGTGGCGGTTACCAATTCCACGAAGAGGAGATGTTCAAGCTCTCTGGCGAGGCTGGCTTGGCCAGAGTGACCGAGGACTTCGAAGGCACGCCATCGGAAGAATACATTTCGCTTCGCCTTGCGGGCAATCTGTTCAAGCAGTTCAACAGTGACCTGACACTTACTCAAAGTGCAGAGATTCTTCCCAGCCTTGAAGAGTCCGACGACATCAACGCCAAGTTGGATTCGAAGCTGAAGTTGAACCTCACTAAAAGCATGTTTACTTCGTTCCAGTGGGTGCTCGACTACGACAACACTCCTTCGGGCTCGAACGATCGCGTCGACAGCCGCTTCGTCCTGAGCTTGGGCTGGTCCTTCTAGAGGGTCTTTACCTCAAGGTCCAAGGCTTATGGCGCCGTGGGGTGCATCGCATCCCGCGGTGCCTTTTGCTATTCCAAGCGAAAACGCGATAGACTAAGGTGGCCTGCAGTCCTTCCCCATGCCTGAAAATCTACTTATCGCCGCGGCTCTTCTCTTCGGAGTCAATCTGCTTGCCGGAGCACCTTTGCTGCTCGGCAACTGGTCGGATAGGGTTCTGCACCGCTTTGTCGGACTGTCCGCTGGCATCTTCTTGGGGACGGTGTTTTTGCACCTAGTGCCAGAGCTAGCCGATGTGGCCGTTGAGAATGCCGACGCGCCAGGAATGGCGGGTGGGCGCAGTCCATGGATTGCGATGCTTGCGGGCTTCTTGACCTTGTTTTTTGTCGAGCGCGTCTGGCTCGCGGAAAAGGTCGAAGACGATGGTTCGCACGACAGCCGACACAAGGTCCTTTGGTACGCAGCACTGGCGGGGCTAGCCCTGCACGCAGCTGTCGCCGGAGTCGGGCTCGCTGCCGTTGCGGTTGTAAGCGAGGCGAAAGCTGGGCTGGGATTGTCCGTCTTATTCCTGGCGATCCTGATGCACAAGGCCTCGGAGAGTTTGTCGCTAGCCACAGTCATGCGATTGGCAGGACTCTCTAAAACGAGGTCTACTGCCTATTTGGCGGCGTTTTCTCTGATTACACCCGTCTTCCTTTTCCTGGGGACAAGTATTTTCGACCCCGGGTCGGCAACGGCTGGAATCTTTATGGGGCTCGCAGCAGGTACGTTTTTGTACGTTGCGGTCTGCGATCTCTTACCTGAGGTTTTTCACGGCGAGAGGCGCTTGCCCGAAGCCGCTGCACTTGTGCTGGGCGTGATCTTGGCCGGCGCAGGAGAGAACGACACGTTCCTTGTGGACGCCGGAGTCGCACTTGTTGATGTCTTCCTGGAGATGTCCGCGTGGCTCCTGTTGGGATTCGCCATCGCGGGGATCATTTCCCAGTGGCTGAACCCCGAAAGATTAAAGCCGTGGCTGGCGGAGCGATCGGTGAAGAGCGTTGTGATCGCGTCGCTGGTTGGCGCGCCCCTGCCCCTCTGTTCGTGCTCTGTGCTACCCGTAGCCATCTCATTGAGGAGGGCTGGCGCAAGTCGTGGCGCGACCTCGTCATTTTTGATCTCGACTCCCGAGACGGGCGTCGACTCGGTCGCGTTGAGCTACGGCCTGCTGGATCCATTTCTGACCATAGCGCGGCCTATCGGCGCGATCTTCTCCGCCATCTTCACGGGGCTCTTGGTGAATGCGACCGAGGGTCCCGACGAGGCGGTTCCGGACCCTAAAGATGAGCCCGCAGATCGCGGTGGGTCGACGAAGACTCCTGCGGAAGGAGGGCACGATCACAGCCACGTTGCGAGCGATCCCGGCAAGCCCAGCTTGCGCGGTGCCATGCATTTCGCCTTTGTCGAGATGATGGATGATCTCGCCGCCGCGATTCTGTTCGGACTTGCCATCTCCGCGGGCATTTACGCGCTGCTTCCGCCGGAGATTTTTGAGCAACCTATCTTCGAGGGTGTGTGGGGTTACATTGTGATGTTACTGATTGGGATCCCGATCTATGTGTGCGCCTCTGCGTCCACGCCTATTGCTGCGGCGATGATTCTGAAGGGTCTGAGTCCTGGCGCAGCCGTCGTGTTCCTGCTGGCGAGTCCCGCCACGAACACAAGCGCGCTGTTTGTGATCTTGAAGGAGCTGGGTCGGCGCACGTTGATCGCGTACTTGGTGGGTCTCGCGATCTGCACGTTGATCGTCGGGTGGGCCGTGGATGCAGGCTATCGCATACTGGAGATCACTCCTTCCGTCCGAGTCGGCGCGGAAGGGCACGAGCACGTGGGTGTGCTCTCGATTGTTGCGGCCGTCGTTCTGGCGGTTCTACTGGCGGTTTCACTGTGGCGCACCTCTCGACCCGATCCCGCCGATAGCTGCTGCGATTAACGCCGACGCTTGAAAGACCTCGTCAGTACTTTGGATGGAGTCGAAAGGGTGAGTAGCCGCGGGCTGTTCAACATGCCTTGAACCTATCTCCCGTGGGGAAGCCTCTGCAATGCCAATCGGGCGCCCTGCTTGCTAGGCTGTTGCCATGCTCAAGATTCTTGCCCTTTGTGCCTTGTCTATTCTGGTGCCAAACGCAGCGGCCATTCAGACGGCCCCTAGCCCGAATGCTCCGGATTGGGAGAATCAGTCTGTCTTCCGCATCGGCAAAGAGCCCGCGCACGCGACTCTGATGGCTTTCGAGAGTGCAGAGCAGGCGCTGTCGAAGCAGCGGCTCGAATCCGGCTATTGCCAGCTCTTGAATGGGTCCTGGAAGTTCCACTGGGTTCCAAATCCCACGATGCGCCCCCTGGACTTTTGGCGCGCCGATTTTGACGACTCGGAATGGGACGAGATTGACGTTCCGTCCAACGTCGAGTTGATGGGGTATGGAACGCCGATCTACGTCGACCAAGCCTACACATTCAAGAAGGATCCACCGCGCGTGATGGGGGAGCCACCGTCGAGCTGGACCACCTTCAAGGAGCGCAATCCCGTCTCCAGCTACCGGCGCTTGTTTACGACCCCAAAGGAGTGGAAGGGCCGTCGAACTTTGATTGCGTTCGAGGGTGTCTCCAGTGCGTTCTACCTTTGGTGCAATGGCCAAAAGGTCGGGTACAGCCAGGATTCGCGTACTACTGCCGAATTTGATCTAACGGAGTTCTTGGTGGATGGAGAGAACAGCCTGGCGGTCGAGGTCTATCGCTACTCCGACGGGTCGTATCTGGAGTGCCAGGATTTCTGGCGACTGTCCGGTATTTTTCGCGACGTTTATCTGCGCTCGAAAGCGGTCGTAGATCTGTTCGACCAAGAGCTGCGAACGACGCTGTCCCCGAGTGAATCAGTAGGTGAGCTGGAGGTGCTTCCCAAGCTCCAAAATCTTGACGATCATCCCGCGCAAGTCATGCATAAGGCGTGGCTAATCGATCCGAACGGAGTCGCCCTGCCTGCAAGTATGGTCCTAGTGGAGTTGCCGGCGGAAATGGCCGACCCCGTGCTAGTTGCGCCCATGCATTTCTCGGTAAGCGGTGTGATGGCTTGGACTCCGACGACCCCTCATCTTTATACGTTGGTCCAAGAGTTCATCGAGCTCAACTCGCTCGGCACTTCGAGCACTTTGCTTTCAACCTATGCGACAAAAGTTGGCTTCAAGTCGGTCTTTGTCGATAACGGCGAGTTGCTGATTAACGGGGAAGCGCTTCTTATCAAGGGTGTCAATCGCCACGATCACGATCCCCATACCGGCCACTACGTCACCGAAGAGAGCATGCGCGAGGACGTCGTTCTGATGAAGCAGAACAACGTCAACGCGGTCCGCACCTCGCACTACCCGAACGACCCGCGTTTTCTCGAGCTGTGTGACGAGTACGGACTTCTAGTTTGGGATGAAGCGAACCTCGAAAGTCACGGCATGGGCTATGGTGAGGAGAGCTTGGCGAAAGATCCGTCCTGGGCGGCAGCACATCTTGACCGCATTGTGAACATGGTTGAGCGCGACAAGAACCATGTTTCCGTCGCTGTTTGGTCGTTGGGAAACGAGGCCGGTGACGGGCCCAACTTTGTGGAAGCATCCGATTGGATTCATCGGAGGGATCCATCACGTCCCGTGCACTACGAGCAAGCGGATAGCGCGTCGCACGTGGACTTCCACGCTCCGATGTACGGATCTCCTGCGTATTGCGAGAGGTGGTCGGCGAGTCAACTCGAACTTCCGGCGAGTGAGCGCCGCGCCCTGATTCAAAGTAAATACAGCCATTCGATGGGGAACAGTTCGGGCAACTTGGCGGACTATTGGGACGTATTTAGGAGCTCCCCCTACGTGCAGGGCGGGTTCATCTGGGAATGGGTTGATCAAGGCCTGTGGACATCGAGCTTGCCGTCCCCAACCCTTGCTGGCGTCAAGGTTGGCGAACGCCAAGTTCAAGTGGACGGCGAGCTTGACACTCAAAGGGGGCTAACCTTCGGCAGGGCGTCCATTCCGTCTTCCGATAATCTCCTTGGCACGAACGGCTTTACGATTGCAGTGATTTTAGAGCCGGGAGATCGCGCGGCGAATACAGGTGACAACTCCATCCTCACGAAGGGCACCACAAGCTGGGGGCTAAAGATAGCTGCGGGCGGTGAGCAGCTGGAGTTCTTCATTTACGACGTCGGCTACCGTAGCTTGTATGTAGCCCTCCCATCAGATTGGTCGACCAAGTCTCAGCATGTCCTTGCGACCTACGATGGGGAGCGTTTGGCTTTGTTTAGCAACGGCGTTGAGCTGGGCGAGCTCTCGTGGAAGGGGGCGCCCGCGGGCAGTGGCGCACCAGTTCAAATCGGTGTGAATCCTGATTTCCCAAGCCGCCGCTTCTTCGGCGACATCCGAGCCGTGGCATTTTGGGAGCGCGCACTCTCCAGGGAAGAGGTCCTTGGTCCCGGCATGCCCGCGAATGGGTTGGTCCTCGATCTTGACTTCACTAATTTTGTGGAAGCAACAGAAGAAGAGCGCACTTGGTTCTTTGGTTTTGGGGGCGATTTCAAAGACTTCCCAAACGACGACAACTCTTGCGTGAACGGCGTTGTATTGCCCGATCGTCGCCCGTCCCCGCAACTCCCGGAGATGAAGAAGGCGTATCAGGATTACCATTTCGAGCTGGTTGAATCCGCACTAGAGTCCTCGTCTGCGGTTGATCCCACAACTTTTCCGGGCGCTCGTGTGCATGTGACAAGCGAGTCCTTGGTGCGTAGAACTTCGGACTTTCTTTTTTGGCAGATCACCGAGGATGGCGTCGAACTCGAATCTGGCAAGCTCGCGCTGAAAGGCGAGAGTATTCAGATTCCCCCGGTGGCTTTGCCTGCCCAGGAACCCCATAGCGAGAGGCACCTGAACGTGTCGGCTCGCTTGGGCGAAGGGGCCCTTTGGGCGCCCGAGGGATTCGAAGTCGCTTGGGAGCAGTTCCCCATTGGAGGTAGTTTTAGTTACCAGCCGCTTTATAGCGGCGATCCGGTTCACGCGACTCAGATCGGAAGCAGGACCACGCTGTCGAGCGGTGGAGTCAAAGCGACTTTCGAGAGCACAACGGGGGCCCTCCTCTCTTTAGCCAAGGATGGTGAGGAGCTCTTAGCCGCCCCTCTTCGACCGAACTTTTGGCGGCCACCCGTCGACAACGACCGGGGCAATGGACTAACCCGCAGGTTTGCGCGCTGGAAGACGGCAGGGGAGCAGGCGCGCGCCTCGAGCTGCGACTTGCACGACCTCGGCGGCAGCGTACTGCTCGCCTTCGATCTCGATTTGGGACTCTTCGAAGGTGATCCCCGTGGCTCGCTCCAGCTGGTCTGGACGATGCACCCCGGAGGCGCGCTCCAGCTTCAATTCAATCTGCACCCATCAACACTTGCAGACGGCAGCCCTGGCGAACTGCCGCGCGTCGGTATGTCCTGCCTGCTCGATAGCCAATTTGAAAACTGGACTTGGTACGGTCGCGGTCCCCAAGAGACCTATCGGGATCGCTATCGAGGTGCGCGTGTTGGACGATACGGGGGAGCTGTGTCCGAGCTCTTCCATCCTTACTTGAAAGTGCAGGAGAGTGGCAACCGCACCGGGGTCCGCACCGCATCGTTTCTAAATAGTGATGGGCGCGGCCTGCGAGTCACAACCGAACTTGCCGAGGGAGATTACGGCCTACTCGAAGTGGACGCCTATCCCGGTTTGATGGCTGACCTCGAGACAACGCGCCACCCCCAGGAGCTACCCGATCGCGACGTCTTCACCGTCTGCATTGATGTCGTTCAAGCGGGCGTTGGCGGGAACAACTCGTGGGGGGCAGAGCCCCTTCAAAAGTACAAGCTCTTCGGCAACCGTGAGTACACCTTCAGCATCTTCCTAGAGGTTCAATAACGACGTTGACCAGCTCGCTTCCTCATCCTTCACGAGCTTTGTTGCAGGCCTAACGAAGGGGCTTCTCCTCTTGTGCAATCCACTTGCCAAAAACGTCGTGTCCCTTGCTCCTCGCAAGGTCGTCCCAAATAGCGAGTAGCCCCGGGCCGCCGGGGGTAATCAGCGGTGCGAGCAATGCCGCATGGCGGTCCTCGACGTACGCGGTGGCCGTCTCGTTGATCAACATCGTGGGGCCCAGTATTGCCCCGTCAGCACTCACACGTCGAACGAAGCAGTGATCGCGCCCCGAGATGTCGTCTTCCCACGAGATGTACAGCTCGCCATTGGGCATGCGGACAACCTCGGCGTAGTCCTGCTCGTTTGCCTTGACCGAGATCGCCATGGGCGGTCCGGCGGGCTGCGCCTTGGCGTCCATCGCCCGCGCAAAAACGTCGCGCACAGGCCCATCGTTGCCTGTCCACACGAGCAGGAAGGCTCTATCCTGGGCGTTGCTGTTCTTGCGCAGTGGCGCAACGGATGGATCTAAGTCCCCGCCATTTGGCGAGGGAGCGAAGAACAATTGCCCGCCATGGGGTTGCCCGGTTGCATCGACGAAGCGTCCTGATAGGACTCGCACCTCTTCACTAGTTGTGGGCGCCTCTTTGGCGGTGCCGGGCAGTGGAATCGGCTTCCCAAGTTGATCCCAAACCGCGACTAAGCGGCCGTCGTCAAGTGCGCAAAGATCTGGATGTGCAGCGCTTGGGATTGGCCTATCCGTGAGTGAGCGCGCTTGCCCCGTAGGACGCCCCGATGGGTCAAGGCGCAAAGCGACGGGGCCAGCACCCGAGCGAGTCCATGTGATCATGTAGCCTGCGTTGCGCGGCAAGGCAACGAGTGCCGCTGGCCACTTCGCGCTAGCAGTGTTGCCAGTGTCCAGATCCGTTGCGGGTCCACGTGAGTGCCCGTCTGGGCCAAAGACCTGTCCACGCAGAACGGAATAGTCCTGTAGCTTCTCTTTCCATGTGACCAAAAACGACTGGTCCTCCGCGACTGCGACGCTGGGAAATGCGCAAGGAGCGCCGCTGAATGCGGCCTCGACCTCATCTCCCAAGAGAAGTGTCCGGGCGGCGTTGGATTCTGAGCGGCGGGAAGTTTCGGCGCCGGGCGCGACTTGAATTGTACGCGCGATAATCCGCGCGACACCATTGCGCCCGTCCTCCCAAACAGCGACGGCTCCTGCACCTGACGCGGCTAAAGCTGCGTGCGCTTGGTCACTGCTCGCAACGTCGTTATTCCAGCGGTGGGCTTCCTGGAATGGATTTTCGAGTGAAAAGTGCCTGTAGAATACGTCAGCGTTATCTCGCCGCGAGTCCGTCCATGCGACGAGGAAGTTGTCACCTGTCGCAGCGAGTTTTGGCCATCTAGCGTCTCTTGCGTCGGCGTCCAGAGCATCGATCCCCTGTGGTGGTGTGATGTGTTCCCCCAACGCGTCCAAAAGGTGCAAGCGTACCGATCCCGCACGACTTTGAATGGTCTGTTCCGATCCCTCATCAAGCTCCTTCTCGACAACTAGCGCGATGCCCTTTCCATCTGCCCATTTGCAGAGGTCCGCAGAGGCAACCGGGTTATCGGAGAGAACAATCGGCGGGCGATCACTCTTACCCGTAGAGTCGATGTGAAGGAGGGCTAGGTCTGCCTCTCCCCGGATAAGTGCCCACCAGCCCGCATCCGGGCTGGTAGCGTCATCGCAAATCTCGAGCACACGACCCTCCCCGAGTTCGATCGGGTCGCCCGGTGTATCTTGACTTCGCAAGTTGGCGACTTGCACCTGAATCGTGTCGCCAACGTTCCACGCAAGTAGTGCAGCTCGGCTTTCGTTGATTGCTAGGTGGAAGCTTCCACCCGTGACTTGGATCTCTTTCGTAAGTGTGAACTTCCCGCCTGGGCGCATCGTTCCCAGCTCTTCGTCACGCGCTAAGCTGCGGCCCATAACAACCCCGGCGCGGAGCCAGGCGACGACGCCTATGCCACTCGGCAGCACGCTGAGTTGGCACGACGCGACCTGGTCGAGTGCGTCCAAGCTGATCGGTTCGCTCGTAAAGGTCTTCTCCCCGGCGATTCGCGAGTCAAACAGGCGCAGCGTCGCGAAGGTCCCGTTCATCTCTTGTGCGGTCCAGACCACCCCGCCGGAGATGCTGTCGTGCCCAATGGTGAACTGCGCAAGGTCGGGAAGGACTTGGCGACTGGAGCGAGGAGCGTGAAGGGGGAGCCCGCCATTGGTCTGCGTGCTGCCTACACCAAGCTGCCCGAAATACAGTCCGAGGTTACCGTCGCGGGTATCGGACCAAATCGCGGAGAAACCGGCCTGGCCCCCCGCAAGGGCCTTCAAGGATTGGTTTGCGCCTCCGGTTTCGTCACTGTGAAGTATTTGTCCCGCTGCTGCAGTGACGGGGGGGGGCAGCTCGCCGGGTTTTCCCACTTCCATCGTGAAGGCGCCGGGGTAGTAGATGACACCGTCGCGAATCGTCTGGGCGTTCGCGCCGGTAGCGAACAATACGAGGGCGGCGAAAACAAGGGATTGGGCGGAGCGATGGGGCAAGTTCATGCCATCAGGATAGCTCGCCATGGGCGCTATGGCGAAACCGGTTTGTAACCCGCTGGAATCTAGTCTCTTTCGCCGAATACGGGAACTTCGTACGTGGCCTCAGGATCGACCTCGTAGGTATGCGGACTTTGCCAGTTGGACTGGTAGAAATCCGCTAGCGCTCTATTCGCAGTGGCTCCGTCCAGGAGGAAACCGACGTTGCGCGACTCGTAAAAGTAGCCCCTCTCCCAGTTGCTGCTGCCAACCCATGACTTGTCGTTGTCGACGACCATGAATTTAGCGTGAATGACTCGCGCGAACGGGATGTGTCCGCTGGAGTGTTCGGGCACCGTGATCATTCGAACAAGAATATTCCCGCGAGCGCTGAGCTCTTGCAGGCCTTCGATTGTGCCCTTGCGCTTGCCCCAATCCGCCACGAGTAAGCGCACGTCGACGCCGCGTTTCGCCGCGGCCAGAATCGCGTCTTGGAGCTCGGTAAAAACCTGGCCATCCCCGCCCTTCATCCGGTAGGTCATGACCTGGATCCAAAGCCGATTTTTGGCGTGCTTGATGCGATCGAGGATCAGGGGCAGATCCCACTTCGCGCTATCCGGCAAGAGCTCCTTAGGGCTGAAGACCGGAGTCACGACAACAGGCATAGCAATGGAGTTTCCGGGTGCTAGGTGCCAGCACCCAGACGCAGTCGTTTTCGGCTTGCTTTGCGGACGTGGAGGGATTGTGCCGGAGGCCAGCCACCAGTCCATGGCGAATACGTCGGATAGCGTTTGGACAACGACCTTGTCCTTGACAAAAAGGCCCAGCTCTTGAATGTGCTCAAGTGAGCGCCAATCGAAGTTTGCACTTCCCGCATAGGCGCGCTCGTTGTCGGCGATCATGTACTTCGCATGCATAACGCCACCGGTGTGCGAGCGCATATCAAACTTGGCCACGCTTGCACCTTGCAGCTCGTCGAGACGGGCTAGCAGCGCAGGGTAGATTTTTGCGAAACCGCTATCGCAGATGATCCGAATTGCAACGCCCCGAACTGCAGCTTTCTCAAGTGCTAGAACGACTTCGCCGAGTCGCGTCGCACCGCCGTCGGGATTTCCAAATAAGTCGCCACCTGGACCGCGATCACTGGCGTAGAAAAAAGCTAAGTCCAGGCTCCTTTGTGCTCGCCAAATAAGATCGAGCCAGCACTCTTCCGTCGATGTGAAGGGCGCGGGCAGGTCGCTTGCAACTGGCGTCGTTGCGACGAAGTTGATGGAGCTCGGCTTGCCCTGAGTAATGCTGTTGTAGTCTTGGGGGCCCGATGAAGTGGCCGCAACAAGGCCGATCACAAGGGATAATATAACGAGGCGCATGGATTTCGGGAGTTTGCTTAGCACGGTCTTTTCGAGCCGCAAAACGATGGAAAATGGGAGCAGCTGGCGGCGCCGAAGATGCGGCGCTCGCCTTCGCTCAAGTGGAGTCGCCTGGGTCCGAGTTTAAGCGCCGGCTAGCCGCCGTATCGGCGAGCTCGGGCGAATAGACAACCTCGAAACGCTCGGCCGCGATGGGCATCTTTCGGTCGGCCCGGAGCCCAGCTTCGCCAAGTACGCGCGTGTAGTAATCCCAGTGCACGCGGCGCCAGTATTCCAGGCTCTTGTCGCCCTCGCCTTCGGTGAACGCAAACTCCTCGGTGATCTCGTCGAACGGGACGATGTCGACGCGCGTGGTCTGAATAATACAGCGTGCAATGCCGGCCCCGTCCAAGATCATGCTGAGCTCGCCGATGTGGGGGGTCGGGTCGCCGGAAGCCTCGTATTCCGCTAATGAACCCGCTGTGGCCCGTTTTACGCCTGCGAGCACAAGCTCGACGAGCTCATCGGCATCCTTTGCATTGTCACAGAAATGCCAGGCCGTGAAGACCCTGGATGTCGACTCCGGAGTCTCGCCGAGGGACGCGAGGTAGGCCTTCCAGAGCGCTACAACGGTCTCCTCGTTGGGAGGGACTTGCGGCAAGGAACTAGGCCGCGCCAGCGGCTTGGCTCACGAGCCCGAATGCCGCCAGGATTGCGAGCAATGCACTACCCGCGAGGGCCCACATGACCGCGCAAATAAAACCCACAATGAGCATTGCTGGGATCGAAGCCAAGCTCCACTTGACCATCAAGCCGACTGCGGACAAAAACGAGATGTCCACGCCGGTGATGACGATTTCTTTCGGTGCGGGGGCCACGAGATTAGACCCCCATGATGTGGTAGCCCGAGTCGACGTAGATTGTCGAACCGGTGATACCGCGGCTCATATCCGAGCACAGGAACAGGCACGTGTTGCCGACCTCTTCCCCGGTGATGTTGCGACGCAGCGGCGAGTTCGTCTCGATGTGGTCGAGGATCTTGCTGAAGCCTTCGACGCCAGACGCCGAGAGCGTGCGGATCGGACCTGCACTGATCGCGTTGACGCGGTGCCCAAGGCGACCGATGTCGTTGGCGAGGTAGCGAACGCTCGCCTCTAGGGCCGCTTTCGCAATGCCCATGACGTTGTAGTTGCGGACGACTCGCTCGGAGCCGATGTAGGTCAAGGTGACGATCGTCCCCTCTCGTCCTTCCATCAAGGGAAGTGCGCGGCGTGCCACGGCCGTCAGAGAGTAGGCGCTGACTTCATGGGCGAGCATGTAGCCTTCTTTTGACGTGTGATAGAAGTCGCCGGCGAGCTCTTCGCGTTTAGCGAATGCGACGCCGTGTAGCACCGAGTCGAGGTGTCCAAACTCTTTCTCGATCTCACCGAAGACCGAATCGATCTCGTCGGGATTCGTAACATCGCAGCGAAGGATGAGCGGGTTGTTGAGATCTTCGGCGAGCTTGCGCACGCCGGCCTCGAGCCTATCCGTTGCATAGGTAAGGCAGAGGCGCATCCCCTGGCTGTCGAGCGCTTTGGCGCAAGACCAGGCGAGAGAGCGCTTGTTGGCGACGCCAAAGATGACGCCGGTACGGTCGGTGAGCTTAGAGGGCATGGTTTCAGGGGCGCCACAAGGCAGGGCGCAAGGCGTGGTTTTGTACAGGGGCTAGTTCAGGGCAACTACCTTGAAAGATCACTGACCCTATTTCACCGAAAATGCAGGGCAAATGCCATTTGGGCAGGCTTCCTTTTTCTTCGCCGACCTCCACTGGGGTCGATAAAGGACGCTTACGCCATTTGCTGTACTCTTCGTTTTCTCGATTTCCGCCGTTCCCCTACTCTGGAGTTGGTCGGGGCCCAGAAGTGGCCGCGCCCTCGCGCCTCGCCATTTGAGAATCGAAGAGCCCCATGAACAATCCCCTCGGACAGAGTCAGGCCCCGTATTCATCCGTTTCCCTTGGGCCCGTCTCGGTAGTTGACGAGGGGCCTGGGGCACTGCTCGGCCGCATCATCGATGGGGATCCGCTCGAAGTGCGGACCCTTGTGCACCGGCGGATGGCGGAGCGCTTCCTCGTATGGGATGAAGAGCCCGTGTGCCTGCGCGCATTTGCCCTGTGCGCTCACAAGGCGGTGCAAATGCGCCGCCGCCGTTTAGATCGCGACTGGATTCTCGGTTGGGTTGATCGGGCGATTGACCAGCTCGCTCTTCGGGGCGAGTCGATGGCGGGCGGGGGGCAGCCCTCGGCGTTCGAGATCTTCGGCCTACCGCTCGATTTTGCCCCCGAGGCTGTTGCCAGGGCTTGCTTGGCGCTCAATCGAATGGACGAGCTGGAGCGTCGCTGCTTTCGCCTGATCTTGATCGAAAACCGCAACTTAGATGAAGTCGCTCGCGAACTGGGCAAGGATGGGGGGACCGTGGGCAGAGCGTCGCGCAGGGCCTTGGACAGATTTTATGGATGTTTAGTGACACCAAAAGCTAAGTCGCACGACCTCTAGGTGCGGACACTACCTATGAAGATGAATCAGCAACACCATGAAAGCGATCCTCTCTTGCCCCTGTTTTTTCGGGGGGGGCTTGAGG
>Ga0315322_10000267_pt1 | contig 37173 bp, 24 predicted proteins | sample M110021515metaG_FD_203461 | JGI IMG/M metagenome (GOLD analysis project Ga0315322, IMG submission 203461) | Ammonia-oxidizing marine archaeal communities from Monterey Bay, California, United States - M1 100m 21515 | ecosystem: Environmental > Aquatic > Marine > Intertidal zone | place: USA... | reverse complement strand
CCATTTGCCAATCGTCCGGCCGTTGAAATACGTCTCGAGAATGGTGCCGTAGAACCAGCTGATCAAGAAGTAAAGGATGAATCCGGTGGCCACCACGAACGAACTGAGGCCCGAAAAACTAGCCAGTAGTCCGAATAGTCCAAGGCAAAGCACCACCAGGATGATCACACCCCAACGAACCCCGAGGTCGATCAGATAAGCGGGCAAACGTCGGAAAGGACCCGCTAACTGGTAATCGAAGGCGATGTTTTCAGGTGTTACCACCGCGATCGTGGTATCAAGTGCGGCAGGTGAGGCCATACGGCAGAGGTGATTTCAGAGGCTGCGTGATGAGATCCTTGTGTCAGTATTATCATCTGCAACTGCCCCCATGTGCAACGGATGCAAATGAGTACCGGGTGGATACTCGAAAAAAGAAAATTCTGGAAAGTTGCCAAGAAATATGCTTAGGGTCTTGAAACACCCGCAAGCATTAACCTCGGATTGCCCTACCGGTTACCGCTGTTCGGATTTTCCGCAGCGGGGACCCAGCGGGGACGATAGATGGCGAGAGATTTTACTGCTGTTCTTTGGCTTGGTTTGTGTATTTGATGCGGTGTTCCTACCGAGCCTTCACTAACCATCGCTTCGATGACGTAAACTAACCGCTCCGATTTGTCGCCCTTCAAGCAACTTTATGGTCCTTCAAGCAATATAGTGCAGGCCCGTGCCCAATTTCTCCCCATACCAATCCCCAGAAGTCACGCCAGAAGCACCGTCCAGTGAGCAGGGGCAAGTGGGGGCAATCGGCAGTAGTGCACCTCGCGACCCGTATCGTCGCAATGAAGCTGGAATACACGAACCTCCCACCAATATTTGGGGAAGTCTGCGGTATCTCGGCCCTGGTTTTATCCTGTCTGCTTCAATCGTCGGATCAGGCGAATTGATTGCCACGACCATCGTGGGGGCTGAGGCGGGGTTCATGCTAATGTGGTTCATCATCTTTAGCTGTCTGGTCAAAGTCACCGTGCAAATTGAATTCGGTAAGCACGCGATTTGTTCGGGTGAATCAACGATGGCCTCACTCAATAGTCTGCCGGGGCCGAGGGTCGGAAAAGCCAATTGGTCGATATGGCTTTGGCTGCTGTTGATGGTCGGGAAAATGTTCCAGTTGGGTGGAATCGTAGGCGGTGTCGTGTTAGCGCTCGCCGAGTTTTTCCCTGAACTGAACCCGGACGATAATTTTCTGATGTTCGCTTTGGTTACCTACCTCGTCGCAGCGTCAGTGTCTCTTCTGGTCTTTCAAGGTTACTACCAACTGATTGAGAAAGCGTCCTTGATCATGATTGGTTTGTTCACGTTATTCACGATCGCTTCTTTGTGCGCGTTGCAGACAACTGATTTTGCAATCTCCATCAATGAGTTTGCTTCGGGGCTGATTCCCCGTTTTCCTCCCGAAGCTGTTGTCCTGATTGCCATCGGTGTCTTCGGGATCACGGGGGTCGGAGGTGATGAGATCATGGCATACAACTACTGGTTGCTCGAAAAGGGGTATGCCTCCTACACCGGCCCAGGAAATGATTCGGAAGAATGGGAAAGGAGAGCAAAAGGTTGGATACGCATCATGTATCTTGATGCGTTGCTGGCAATGGTTGCTTACACACTCATGACTGTGATGTTTTATCTTCTTGGTGCAGCCATTTTGCATCGTCAGGGGATGGTGCCTGAAAGCACGGAATTGATCAGCACGTTGGGGACAATGTACACCGAGTCTCTCGGGCCTTGGGCACGGTCGCTGTTCGTTGTTGGAGCCTTTGTTGTTCTTTATTCGACAATGTTTGCAGCACTTGCCGCGTGGACACGAATGTTCGCAGACGCGTTTGCACGAATCGGTGTATTCGATTTTGGGGATAAAAAGACGCGACGCTTCTGCATCGCGCTCTGCGCATGGGTCATTCCTGCGGTCTGGGCAAGCCTCTTTCTGTTCTTTGAGAGACCAGCTTTGATGGTTTTGTTAGGGGGGCTGCCAACCGTCGTCATTCTTGTCATTGTGGTGTTCGCGGCGTTGTACTTCCGCTATCGTCGTGTTACATCTCGGATGGTACCCACCCGTACTTATGACATCGCGTTGTGGACCAGTTCGATCGCAATCGCGTTGGTGGCCGGTTACCTCGGATACGAGTTGGTTCACGACTTGGTGGAATGGTTGGCCCCACCGATCGAAGTCGCGGCTCTGTAGGTCAGCGCAAACATGGGCATCGTTCCAGCTTGTAACGATTCACCGTTTCGATCACTCCTGCTTCACATCCAATCAGCCATTCTCATGTCGAGTCAACCGCTGCATGTCTAATCCACCCTTGAAAACTCGCTTTGGCGTGATCGGTACAGGGCGAATCACGCGTCGGTTGGTCGCTGACCTGCAGTCAACCGATCACGTGAACGTGACGGCGATTGCAAGTCGGACGATGGATCGGGCAAGTTGGTATGCCAATCAGTATGGAATCGCAGCTGCGGTTGAGGGCTACGAGGCTTTGTTGCAGAGGGAAGATGTAGACGCCGTTTACATTTCGTTGCCTCCCTCGATGCACGCAGAGTGGGCAATCGCCGCCGCAGAGCATGGTTTGCATGTTCTTTGCGAAAAGCCATTGGCACTGACAGTTGATCAAGCTGTCTCTATCGATGTGGCCTGTCGAAGCGGAGGTGTGCGGTGGTTGGATGCAACGGGGTGGTTGCATCATCCCAGAACTGAATCGTTCCGTGACTGGATTCGTAGCGGTAGGCTGGGCGATATCGGACATGTTAGCGCGGCTGTTTCGTTTTATCAGCCTTTTCAATCAGATGATCATCGACTGGATGCCTCACTGGGTGGAGGCTGTGTTTTGGACCTCGGTTGGTACGCGTGTGGTTTAGTTCGCTTTGCAAGTCTTGGCATGCCTCTGGAGGTTGCGGCAGATGTCGTGATCCGTGAGGGTGTCCCCCAGCGTTTGACTGCGATGCTTTGGTTGGCGGGCGGAGTGACGGCTACAATTTCGTGCGGCTACGATACAGCGACACGCAAGTGGTTTGAAGTTGCTGGAAGTGCCGCATCACTCATCTGTGATGATTTTACGCGTCCCTGGGCCGAACGACCCACGCGATGCTGGATCCATGATGCGTCAGGCCAAGTGGAAGGGCATACCTTTGAAGGTAGTCAAGAACGTCTGATGATTGCTCGGTTTGTCGGTGACCAGTCGTTAACAGAGTGGCAGCAGCATGCGCTTGATACCCATTTGATACTCGATGCTATCACGCAGTCGGTGGATTCCGGTGGCGGTCGGGTCCCTGTCAGGCAGACCGTCGGCTAACCGGTTTATACCCAGATCTTGCCCGGTGACTGTATGTCTGTTCAAGGGTTGCGCATTTCCGGTTAATCTTCGTGTCGCGGCACGTAGCGGTGATTTTTGAGGAAAAAACGCTTTCATTGCTGCTGTTATGTCGGAATGGGGGTGCAATTGGGTTTTTCGAGATAGATAATCAAGGAAGTGTCCTTCTTGGCGAATCCCTTGCTGCCTGCTGTGATACACGTACTCGGAAATCGCACTGATGAACAAGCTTCGCCATGTCGTAACCGCTAGCCTCCGCTGGAGTTGGTTTGTGCTATTGGTGTTGCTTGCCTTTGGGTATCTGGTAGCAGGCTTGTCGGGAAATCGTCCGCCAAAGAACGCTTCTTCCACTGATGCGGAAGCGATCGGTTCGCCCGTCGTCGATACTGATCCGATGTCCGCAGTCAGTCGAATTCAGGAATCGCTTCGACCCTCAGTTCAGAAAATTGACGCTGAGCGTCAACAAAGGTTGGCGAGTCTTGGTTTGGATCACGCCGGGCCCGCCGACTGGCTGACGATTTGTCGCCGACTGTCGCTGGCACTGGTTGGTAATGGATTGTCGCTGGAGGAGATCAGAGCACTTGAGCAGATCGAAGAGTCAAAACGCGAACGCATGCACTTGGAGAACCTGTTAAAAGATCAACGCTTCCATCATTACTGGGCTGAACGTTGGAGCCGATTTCTTGTCGGGACGGATGGTGGGCAATTCATCGTATACCGTCGACGCAGATTTCGTATTTGGCTGGCAGAAGTTTTTGCTTCAAATCAGCGTTATGATCGTATGGTTCGCGACCTCCTGACCGCCGAGGGGCTTTGGACCGACAAGCCACAAGTCAATTTTTTGACAGCTACGTTCGACAGCAATGACGGAAACGCAGATCCAGTCCGACTGGCGGCTCGCACCTCACGAGTTTTCCTCGGACTGCGTATTGATTGTCTTCAGTGTCACAATGATTTTTTAGGCAACGTGAATCTTGGTGAAGAATCGGATTTGCGAGAAGGTCAGCAGCAGGATTTTCATCAGCTGGCTGCTTTTTTCACCAGTGCAAAAACAAATGGGTTGCAGGGTGTGCGTGATGGTGAAGTCGAATATGGCTACAAGTACCTGAACGAGGATGAGGAAACTGACGTGCAGGCGGGGGTTCCTTTCTTGCCCGAACTATTGCCCGAAGAGGGCAAGCCGCGTGCTCGCTTGGCGGCTTGGGTTACGCATCCAGAAAATATTCAGGCGGCACGCGCGACGGTCAGTCACGTCTGGGCTTTGATGTTCGGTCGCTCCATGGGCGAAGCAGTCGATAATTTGCCTCTCGATGAGCCGTGTCACCCAATGATGGATTTGTTGGCTCGTGACTTTGTTGCACATGGATTCAATTTGCGAAGGCTGATTCGTGTGATTGCTGCATCCGAAGCGTTTCGCGCTGACAGTAGAGCAGACTTTGAAATCAATCCGGAACATGAGCATAACTTTGCTGTTTTCCCACTCGTCCGTCTTCGGCCTGAGCAAGTTGCAGGTGCGATCATACAGGCGGCAAGAATCAAAACCACCGATCGTGAATCGTCGTTCTTTCTACAATTGCAGACCATGACGGGTACGAATGATTTCGTCACACAGTATGGCGACATCGGTGAAGATGAATTCAACAGTGACAGTATTACCATCACGCAGCGACTGTTGATGATGAACGGGGAATTGTTACGTGATTTGGTTGAATCCAATCCGCTGTTGAATGCATCGGCGCATGTCCGAATGTTTGCGAATGACACTTCGCAGATTGTGGACCTGCTGTATTTGTCAGCGCTTAACCGTTATCCCACATCGGTAGAGAAGAAACATTTCGTTTCGAGAATCGAATGCTCGGATGACAAAGAGAAGGCGACAGAGGATCTTGTTTGGGTCTTGTTGAATAGCAGCGAACTTGCGTGGAATCACTAATTTACAGGAACGCCTAGGCTCTCCCCATGTCTGTACATGATCAGTTCAATCACGATCCATTCTGCGATCCACGGGTTCATCTGTCGCGTCGAACGCTGCTTGGAGCAGGGGGTGGAGGGCTGATGATGTCCGCTATCGCCCAGCGACTGGCGTGGGCAGATGAGCAGGGGGTCACGGATTCCGCGAAGCCAAAGAGCGTCATCCTGTTGTGGCTGCAGGGCGGTCCCAGTCAACTTGAAACTTTTGATCCGCATCCCGGCGGCATGTATGGCGGCGATGCGTCGGCGATAGATACATCCGTCAAAGGACTGCAAATTTCTGATTTGCTACCGCAGACGGCTGAGCAGATGCATCTCGCTTCGCTGATTCGGAGTGTTACAAGTAAAGAAGGCGATCACGAACGCGCGGTTTACAATATCAAGACAGGTTATCGACCCGATCCTACATTGAAGCATCCCTCTGTGGGGGCTGTGTTGTGTCATGCCGATCAGGGCGGAGCCGATATTCCACGTCACATCTCAATCGTGCCAAATGGCTTCCCAGGGCGTGGGGGATATTTGGGTGCGGGGTACGATGCGTTCAAAATTTATGATCCTGCTCAGTCGGTTCCTGATATCCGTCGTTCTGTTCCCGAACCCCGTTTCGAGCAGCGAATTGCTGATCTCTACGATGTTGTAGAGAGTGAATTCCAAAGAGGACGGCTGCGGCAGTTGGAATCAACTAGAACGCTTCATCGCAGCGTGACTGATGGCGCATTGCGAATGATGTCCAGCCAGCAGTTGGGGGCGTTCGATGTTTCATCTGAGCCGAGACAGGTACGGGAAGCGTTTGGTGATAGTGCTTTTGGCCGTGGAGCGCTGGCAGCCTCACGCCTGATAGAAGTAGGGGCACGCTGCGTTGAGGTTTCACTTGGCGGATGGGACTCCCACATCACGAACCACGCATTGCAGTCATCTGCCTGTGAGAAACTTGACCCTGCTTTGTCTGCGCTTTTGAAGCGTCTTGAGGAGCGGGAGCTTCTTGATTCAACACTCGTCGTGTGCGGTGGAGAATTTGGACGTACCCCCGCGATCAATCCCGCAGAGGGGCGTGATCATTGGCCGCACGGTTTCTCTGTTCTGTTGGCAGGTTGCGGAATTCGCAGGGCCGGACTGTATGGTGAGACTGCTGGAAAACCAACACTTGATTCTGACAAGCCAATGGCTGACATCGTCGATCCGGTAACGGTGGGTGATCTGCATGCAACCATTTTGACTGCGTTAGGTGTCGATTTCGAAGAAGAATTGGAAACCCCGATTGGGCGTCCCATGAAACGTAGTGAAGGAAAACCGATCAAGGCAATTCTTAGTAGCTAGTCGTTGGGGTTTTCGTATGTTTCAATTTTTCCAGCGTGGCGTCGGATTGGAATGAGCCAGTTTGTGGAACCTCGGTGGTGTTGGCGTCCTCAGTTTTTACACCGGTGTAATTCATTTATTTGTTCACCAGAACACATCCACTGAGAGTTGGGCGATTAAGACGCTCGGTTTCTCTTGTCCGGATTCCGCTCTGTTGCTGATGCTGGATTCTTCCTCGGGCGGTCCAACCTGATAAAGTGGCATGCATGCGGAATGCAGCATGTGGGAGTTGCATGGTTCAGGGAATAAGCTAGACGACAGTAATTGAGGATTGATGTTTTGATGAAATTGATTTTGTGCGTTCTTCTTGTTTTGCCTGTGATTGCTAGGTCACAGGATTTGAGTTGGCCTGATCCAGTGGCGAATCATGTCGTCCCGCGTCAGAGTACGGCAGTGACGCACGGTCCAGTACTTGGTGATGTCAATACGAATTCAGTTCGTATCTGGTTACGTGCTGCATCGGAGATTGAGTTTGAGGTTTTGATTCGTCCCAATCGTCCACCGTTTGAAAACGCCGCGGTGCACCGTGGACGAACATTGCGAGCGGAGGACTTCACTGGATTTGTCGAGGTCGGTGGTTTGCTTCCCAATACGGAATATGCCTATGCCGTTCGCGTTGGCGGCGAGATCATCGACTTGCGAGCAGAATTCAAGGATCCATGGCCCACATTTCGCACTTTACCGGGCAAGGATAGTTACGCTCATCAGTTCAATCCTCAGGGTAAGTTCAATTTCAGCTTCTCAATTGGTGCTTGCCAGCGGCAGCGATCCCCTGGCAAAACGTACGGAATTTATCCGAACCCGCCAGCTTTCAATACGATTTGGGAAAAGCATCGAAACCGTATCTCTTTTCATATCGTTAATGGTGACTACAGTTACGAAGAGACGCTTGATGGTACGGCGGCCGGGATAGAGAACAATTACAAACTCTATCTGGAACGCGGGCGTTCTCTGAATCGTTTACTGCGTTACGTGCCGATGTTGACGATGTACAACGATCACGAAGTAACTGATAACATCGATGGCAGTGGCGAAGTTGGGCTGGGGGATGGTAATCACCTTGTGCGTGATCCTGCGATACGCGTCTGGCAATACTATGCTGATTGGGCGAATGGTGATCACCAGCAGCGCATGCCGGTGCGGTTCGGCACGGGGGATTTGGAGAAGAAGTCTGATGTGCTGCACGATTCGCAGGCTGATTTCACCAAGTTGGATCTGAGTCAGGTCAGTACATTGCACGTTGGTCCTTACATGAAAGGTGCCACCAAGCCAGCTGTGGGGATCCGCGGGGGAAAGAACTCAGGAGTCTATCGCGTGAAGCGGGTCATTGATGCGACTCACTTGCAAATCGAGCCGGCTGCAAAAGTTTCCGGGCGGGCTCCCTACAGCATCGGTACCCATCACTATTTCGACAAGGTTGTGGGGAATTGCCACTTTGTGTTTCTCGATACAAGGGGCGAAAGAAGCAAGTTCAAAGGTGTTGCTCATGCCCAAGATGAAGACCGACATGTTCTGGGTGATGTGCAGAAAAAGTGGTTCATTGAAACGGTGACTAATAGCGCTGCCGAGTTTTTATTCGTCATCTCACCCGATCCGTGGTTCATCTATCACAGCGCTTATCACATGCGAGGTGAAAGCACCGAATCGAAAGGGGATGGTTATTGCGGCTATGTTCATGAGCGTGAAGAGCTGACACAGGTGTTAGATAAAATCGAGAAACCTGTGTTGTTACTTACCGGGGATGTGCATCATCCCGTGGCAGCTCAGATCACCGACAATGTTTGGGAGTTTCTGGTGTCACCTGTGAATTCTGCCAATCACCCCATGGGGACGGCAGGCTTGCCTCCGTTGGGAGGCTGGTTTGACAGCGAAGGTCGCACCATCAAGATTAAATGGTTGGGTGGTTATCCGGACAATGTGCATTATCTGCGGCAACGGCATACCGTGTATTCCGTGATCTCGGTCAATAACATCGTTAAGGCCGGTCGACCCGCAGGGTCAGGATACCAATTCGTGGCCTACGATGAGCCTCAGGTTGTTGTTACGTTCTATGACGGTTACACCGGGGAAATGTTGTACAGCGAGGGGATTTCCACACTCGATGCCAAGGAGCAGGGGGCACCTGCCGAAAAGAAGAATCGTTTCGGCCATTGGAATAAATGACGGGCCAATCAGACTCGCTTGACTGAGGGCAATAATGTCGCGCCTTGACGAGAATCGTGAGAATCCACCCATACGAGTAAGCCATGAAATATGTAGCATCCTCCTCGCTTCCGGTATCGGTGGAAGATGCATTTGCGTACCACGAACGTCACGGGGCTTTGCAAAGACTGGTGCCTCCCTGGGAATCTGTCGAAGTGGAGCGAACGGACAACAGTCTTGCTGTGGGTAGTGAAGTTGTGCTGAAAACATCTGTTTTTGGTGTGCCGATACGATGGGTCGCTCAGCACACGGTTTATGAACCCCCACGCCTTTTTGCCGACACTCAGCTCTCTGGGCCATTTGCTAAGTGGTGTCACCGTCACCAATTTGAGACCGTTGGTGAGCGATCATCGCTGACGGATCAAATTGAGTTTGAGGTGCCGCTCGGTACGATCGGTAGCCTGCTGGGAAGCAAGACAGCGCTTGGCAAAATCGAGTCGATGTTTGCCTATCGGCATCGCGTCACTTGTGATGATTTGACTCTGCAGGCTGAGCACCCATTGGGTGTGAAGCGTGTTGCTGTCTCCGGCAGCACGGGGTTGGTCGGAAAGCAACTTGGTTCACTGCTGACGCTACTGGGGCACGACGTGATCCCGATTGTCCGCAAAGGCAGCAGTGATCCCGGGTCCAAGCAGAACACAATTGCGGCTTGGTCAGGTGAGGCAGCGAAATTGGCAGATACAGATGTGGTTGTTCACCTGGCTGGCAAGCCGATCGCCGCTGGGCGATGGAGCGAAGAAACGAAACGGCAGATCCGGGATAGTCGCGTGCAGAAGACTCGTTCGCTTTGCGAATCATTAGCGAAGTTGGATACGAAACCTGAGGTGCTGATTTGCGCCTCAGCAACAGGTATCTACGGTAGCCGTGGCGATGAAGTGCTCGACGAGTCATCGGCCTTGGGGGATGACTTTCTTGCTGATGTCGCCCGCGAATGGGAAAACGCCTGTCAGCCCGCAATCGATGCAGGGATTCGCGTCGTCAACGCACGTTTTGGTTTGGTGCTTTCACCGAAAGGTGGTGCCTTGCAGAAAATGCTGACCCCAGCCAAGTTTGCGGGAGGCTCACTAGGCAACGGAAAGCAGTGGTGGAGTTGGATCGCCTTGGACGATGTGCTCGGAGCGATTTATCACGCGATTGCTGAGTCATCATTGTCAGGGCCTGTGAACTTTGTCTCCAGCGATCCAATTACCAATGCAGGCTTTGCAAAAACATTGGGCCGCGTGATGGGGCGACCGGCACTCTTCCCGGCCCCCGCATTCTTGTTGAGGGCTGCCATGGGTGAGATGGCAGATGCTTTGCTGTTATCCAGTACGCGAGTGAAACCGAGCAAACTAACGGGGTCAGGCTACAGATTCCGTTTCAACGACCTGACGCAATTTCTGAAATACAGCCTTGGCCGGGAAAGACTTGAGTCGACAGAATGAATGGATCAGCGCTTTTTGTAGTGAACCTGATTGCGACTTGGTACATGGTTGGTCTGATCTGGATGGTGCAGATTGTGCATTACAACTTGTTCGACCGCGTGGGGCTTGAGCAATTTCAGCAGTATGAGGCTGACCACAATCGGCTCATCACTCCGATCGTTGGCGTGCCCATGCTGTTTGAGTTAGCGACTGCCGTCTTGTTGCTCGTCGCAGCACCCGACAGTTTTCCACGGTGGGCTGCCATCGTTGGGCTCGTTCTGATCGGGCTCATCTGGCTCTCCACCGTCATGCTGCAGATTCCTTGTCATACCCAATTACTCAATGGTTTTGACGAGGCCACGTATCGGCGGTTGGTCAACGGTAACTGGATACGTACAGGGTTGTGGACGGTCCGGGGTGGGCTGATGGCTTATTACGCCGTCATTGCGATCAGGTGACGGGGGTTCGAGGGGCAACAGGACGAAGTGACGCTGCCTAGACTCGCTGGCGTGGGGCAACTGCCCGCGTGCAGTCGTCTGGCTCCGAGGGTGACCGGGCAAGAGATCGCGAGCCTCAGGCAACTCGGCAGCCGTTTGTCCACTGCGAAGAACTGGAATCCCCTGTGAACTGGAATCTCCTGTGAACTGCGTTCAGCCATGTGGTTGGGGGCAGCCATGCAGGGCGGTGCTAGCTTTTTGCGATGGCTTTGACCACGGCGTCGCCCATGTCTGCCGGGGTGGGGGCAACAACAATGCCCGCGTCTTCCAGGGCAGCCACTTTTTCTTCGGCTGTTCCTTTTCCGCCGCTGATAATCGCACCTGCGTGACCCATGCGTTTGCCCGGAGGGGCTGTACGACCTGCGATAAATGCGGCCACGGGCTTGGTCACGTTTGCCTTGGCAAATGCGGCTGCTTCCTCTTCAGCTGAACCACCAATCTCGCCGATCATCAGGATTGCTTCGGTCTGTGGATCTTCCTGATAGCGGGCGAGTAGATCGATGAAGCTTGTGCCAACGATCGGGTCTCCACCCAGTCCAACACAGGTGCTTTGCCCGAGGCCAAGATTGCTTGTTTGCCAGACGGCTTCGTAGGTCAATGTGCCGCTGCGGCTCATGACTCCTACTTTGCCAGGATTGTGGATGTAGCCTGGCATGATGCCAATTTTGCATGCACCGGGCGTTATTAGCCCAGGGCAGTTCGGCCCAATCAGAACTGAGTCACTTGCCCGTACTTTCTCGTAGACTCGGACCATGTCAAGAACGGGAACTCCCTCTGTGATCGCAGCAATGACTTTGATTCCAGCGTCAACTGCTTCGAGGATAGCATCGGCAGTGAATGGGGGAGGAACGAAGATCATGGTCGCATCAGCACCAGTCTGCGTTACAGCCTCTTCGACCGTATCGAAAACTGGGATGCCCTCAACGTTTTGGCCGCCTTTGCCAGGTGTGACACCACCAACCATTTGCGTCCCATAATCTCGACATCCGAGTGAATGGAAGGTACCTGCGTTGCCTGTAATGCCCTGACAAATGACTTTCGTATTGCCGTCAACCAGAATGCTCATGTTCGAATCGTATTGTGAAAAATGGGAGTTGATTCGGAGTGTCTTGTTATTATGCGTGGTCACAACGAACTGTTGTGCTCACTCAGCCAACTGCTGCAACGATCTTTTTCGCCGCGTCGGTGATGTCAGTGGCACTAATGATGTCGACATCGCTGTCAGCAAGCATTTTTCGCCCTTCTTCGACTTCGGTACCTTCGAGCCGTACCACGAGTGGAACAGTGAAACCGACAGTCTGGCTGGCCTCGATCAGTGCGGCCGCGATGGTGGTGCACCGGGCGATGCCACCAAAGATGTTGACTAAAACACCCTTGCAGTTGGGATCAGATAACAGAATTCGAAATGCTTCTGTGACCTGTGCCGCGTTTGCCCCGCCTCCGACATCAAGAAAGTTGGCCGGCTGCCCACCGTGATATTTGATGATGTCCATCGTCGACATAGCGAGTCCGGCACCATTGACGAGGCAGCCGATATTACCTTCCAGTTTGACGTAACTGAGGCCAGATTCGCTGGCTCTCACCTCACTGGGTTCCTCTTCCGACAGGTCACGAAGTTCCAGCAGATTTTTGTGGCGGAACAGTGCATTGCCATCGAACGTGATTTTCGCATCCAACGCAATCATCTGATCGTCACCAGTGATTACCAGTGGATTGATTTCTGTCAGGGAGCAATCGTAGTCAACAAAGAATCGGCAAATCGCAGGCATGAAGCGTGCGGCTGCCTTTGCCGCGGGGCCTGTGATCCCCAGCTTTTTGCAGAGCTTCCGGACTTGGAAGCCTTCCAAGCCGATTGCTGGATCAAAGTGTTCCTTGAAAATCAAATCGGGCGTTTCCTCAGCGACTTTCTCGATCTCGACGCCACCTTCGGTGCTTGCCATCAGTACTGGCCGAGACGAAACGCGGTCGAGGACAATGCCGAGATACAGCTCTCTAGCGATGTCGCAGCCTGCTTCGACAAACACTTTATTGACGGTTTTACCCTCGGGACCAGTCTGGATCGTGACCAGTGTTTTTCCGAGTAAGCCTTCGGCGACGGCTTTTACCTCGTCGCTGCTTTTGCAAACCACCACGCCTCTCTGGTCTGGATTGTCCAGTACCGTGCCTTTTCCACGCCCCCCGGCGTGAATCTGAGATTTCACTACCGCTATGGCGCCTCCAAGTTTCTCGTAGGCAGCGACGGCTTCCTCCGGTGTAGTGGCTACAATTCCCTCCAAGACTGGCACACCAGCTTGGCGGAATAACTCTTTGCCCTGATATTCGTGGATCTTCATCGAATGATTCTTAGCTGTTGGGTCGCGTCGTACAGATTTGCGATGATCGAAATATAAGCACCAGCATTGAGGTCAGGAACCACGGGCAAGACGTCCTCGCTCGAAGTTTTTACGATCATCCCCAAAAGATACCTGCTCGAAGTCGGTTTCGACCACCTTTCGGCTCCAAAAAGATGACGCACCGCGGAACAAAAATGAACCAGGCAACAGAAAAATCCGGGCTGATCAGACTTGACCCCGCTGATAACGTCGCCGTTGCTACGAAATCGCTCAAACGCGGGGAAGCGATTGAAATGGGGGGGCACACTTTGGTTGTGGCCCATGATATTCCGGCCGGACATAAGATCGCTGTCTGTGGAGCCCAGGTAGGTGAATCAATCGTGAAATACGGGCAGCCCATCGGGCTGGTCACAAATGAGATCCGTACCGGAGAACACGTTCATACGCAAAATTTGACCGATCATCACGTCGTTTCAGATGATCTGAGCGAAATCAATCCGCCCCCGTCGCCAGAGCGGATTTCGCGGACATTCGACGGGTTTTGCCGGCCTGACGGACGCGTAGGTACGCGGAATTACGTTGCCGTGGTGTCCACCGTGAATTGTAGCGCAACGGTTTGCCATCAAGTGGTTTCCCGTTTCACTGAAGAGCGAATGCAACGCTGGCCTAATGTGGACGGTGTCTTTGCTGTGACCCACACCACTGGTTGCGCTCTCGAGTACAACGGGCTTAAACACAAAATGCTTGGTCGGGTGTTAGCGGGTTACGCGCAGCATCCCAATGTCGGGGGATGTTTGGTTGTCGGTCTCGGTTGTGAGCAAACAACGGGGGGATATCTTCAGCAGCATCATGGTGTCGTTTCATTACACGCTCCAGATGGCAAGCAACTGACCCGAGACGGTGGCATCCCCATGTTGACGATGCAAACGGAAGGGGGAACTCGGCAAACCATCGAAAAAGCTGATGCATTGCTTGAGCAGGTGCTCGACCGGGCGAATCAATGTGAACGGGAAACTGTTGACGCATCGCATTTGAGTTTGGCTGTCGAATGTGGTGGCAGTGATGGTTACTCAGGTTTGACTGCCAATCCTGCCGTCGGCGTCGTCTCCGATCGAGTTGTTGCTTGTGGTGGGCTTTCAGTAATCTCAGAAACCACGGAGTTGTACGGTGCAGAGCAACTGTTGGTGCGACGCAGTCGATCAAAGGAGGTAGCAAGAAAACTGCTCGACCGAATTCAGTGGTGGAAGGAATATGTGGGCCACTATGGTGGGCAAATCGACAATAATCCATCCGTCGGCAACAAAGCTGGCGGGCTGACCACGATTACAGAAAAATCGCTCGGTGCCGTGTCAAAGAGCGGTGGTACTGCGTTGGAGGCGGTATTTGAGTATGGTCAGAAAATGGATGCACATGGTCTGGTTGTGATGGACTCGCCAGGGTTTGATCCGGCGAGCGTGACGGGGAAAGTCGCTGGCGGAGCAAATCTGGTCATGTTCACTACGGGGCGTGGAAGTTGTTATGGATGCAAGCCGACGCCCGTGATCAAGATTGCCACCAACACTGAACTTTTCCATCGCATGCGCGAAGATATGGACTTGAATGCGGGGGCTGTCCTCGAGGGGCGGGATTTGCAGTCCGTTGGCGATGATTTTTTTGAATTTGCTTTGCGTGTTGCGAGTGGACAGCAGACATGCAGTGAAGTGCAAGGATTTGGCGACCATGAATTCGTGCCTTGGACCGTCGGGCCTACGGTTTGATTGGGTCGAGTTGAAAAAACAGTTATTGATCGAAGGATATTATTCAAATGGCAACTGAAAAACCACGCGTTGTAATCACTGATTTTATCAATGATTCCTTGGAAATAGAGCGAGAGGTGCTTGATGGCGTCGCAACCGTTGAGGCGTATGATGCGTATGATGAACGTGAGCTTCACGGGAAAATCGATTCCGCCGATGCCGTGATGCTCTATCACAACTTGGCTCTGTCTGCTGAGACCATTCAGCGGCTCGAGCGGTGTAAGTTGATTGTTCGGTGTGGGGTTGGCTTTGATAATGTGGACCACGTTCTTGCAGGTCAACGCGGAATCCCAGTGGCAAATGTGCCCGACTATGGAACAGAAGAAGTCGCTGATTCTGCCATTGGAATGGCCCTGACGCTTACTCGGGGCATCAACGTTTACAATCTTCGAATGCGTTCACAGCCCGATCCCTGGATGTACCATGTGGCCGCTCCGCTTTATCGGCAGCGGGGACGGGTTTTTGGCGTCGTCGGTTTAGGAAGAATTGGCACGGCGACTGCCAGACGGGCATTGGCGATGGGCATGGATGTTCGATTCTATGATCCCTTCAAGCCAGATGGATACGACAAGGCGATTGGCGTTAAGCGTGTGGAGTCGTTGCAGGAACTGATGAGTGAATCGTTTGTGCTGAGTTTGCACTGTCCGCTGAACGAGCATTCACACCACATGATCAATGCAGAGACCCTTAATTGGCTACCCATGGGTAGCTATCTGGTGAACACCTCGCGAGGTGATGTCGTTGATACGGCAGCAATCCCCGCAGCGATTAAGGAAGGAAGGCTTGCAGGTGCTGCGATTGATGTGATTGCCGAGGAGCCGCCGAGTCCGCAGAATCCACTGTTGGTGGCCTGGCGTGATCCGAATCATCCCGCATATGAACGCCTCATTATCAATCCCCATTCGGCCTTTTACTGCGAAGAAGGACTTGCTGATATGCGTCGTAAAGGCGCTGAGGCTTGTTATCGTGTTCTGACGGGGCAGATGTTACGAAATGTGATCAACGAGCCGAGCTGTTGAGGCGTCGTTCCAATTGAGAGCGGATCGCCCTGCACCGTTGATTTTTCCATCTGATGAATCGGGTTTGACTTTTGCCGTCCAACTTTTGCTTTTGGCTGCTAACGCTGTGTGATTGTCTTGGCCAGGTTCTCAGCAATCGTCTTGTTGCTCTTATTGCTCTTGGAGTCTTCCAGTCTTTCATGCGTTTCACGGTATGGCCGACCGACCCGCTGCACCAAGAACCAGAGTGTCAAGGTGACGGCCAGAATCGAGATGATAGCGAGTACTCCTTCGCGGAGGAGTGCGGATTGCATTTCGTAAACTGGGGCGTTTACTGTCTTGAGGCGGTATTGAACCAGTACCACCAAGTCTGTGGTCTGTTCGTCCGTCTCGCTGACTGATCCCTCAGGCAGTTCAGTGGGCGGCGACGGCGGGTCTAGGGCTCCCGATTCGGTTGGTTGATGGAATGCGGTTTCTTCGTCGTCGTCATCGAGAGGAAGTTTCACCGGGTGCACGGCCGCGATCCACTCACCGCTGTAGGCATCTGCGAGCTCCGTGGCATCTGCGAGTGGATCCTTGTAAACTTCAATTCGGCCGGTGAGCAAGTCATGCATCACGTGTCTATCGATTTGGTACTTCTTGTTACCTGCTTTTATTCCTGCGTTGCGTCGGGCATCCATCAGGGGATGCTGAAGAATCGTGCCCTCTGCACGGTCTTCACGCGACTCCACTAACACGGCGATCTGATCGGAAGCTCCTTCGGTTTGCAATAATTCAATGTCCCCAAGATTTACAGTGGTAACGAAAATGGCATCAGGTTGAAAGCGTTCGTCCGAAAGATAAATTGGCGTGCTGATTGCAACTTTCCAAAGTTCGGTTGCCGTACTTTGAAATGCTGCAGACAGGTGTGTGGAAGTGATTGGTCTTGATTCGGAAATACTCGTGGTTTGCTTGGGTTTGTCGACGCGCCCGCCATGAAAGTAGGTGCGGTAGCTGAAGTTCTTACCAACGCTATTTTCTTCCGGTTTGATCTCGTTCGTGTTCTGGTAAGCGATTCCAATGATCGTTCCACGGGGATCGGTTACAAACATGCTTGCCAGTCTGGGTTGACGGGAGTTGGCATCCGGTTTGTTGTAATGTGCTAGTTGGCTTTGCAGAACTCGATTCAGATTCTTTTGCTGTTCCACTTCCAAAAGATCAGCGCGTGCCGCCGTTGATCCATGTGTCTTGGCCGGGGTTCCTAGAGCAGCAATTTCTTGGAGTGCAGTCACGACTTTGTCTGTTTCCAGCGTCGTTTCCAGTTGTTCAATGAATTCAGGGCGGTGGGCCTCATTCTTGGTTATTTGGAAATATCGGTCGATTTCATTTTCCAGTGTTCTGGCTGCAAAGGTTGCGGCTAGTTCATTGCTGCCTTTAGCTTCCGTGCGGAGAGCAATGAGTGTGCTGTCTTTGGCCTTTTCGATGCTGCGGTATCCGAAGAAACAAGTGGCCAGAAGCACTAGCAGTGGTCCCACGATTCCAAGCAACATCAATGGACGTTTCGCACGTGCCGCATCACGGCGCGTAAGATCCTGCAAAATTTGCTGTACGTTGGAGTAACGGTGTTCAGGTTTGGCGTTCAAACATCGTGAAACGATTCTTGCCAGAGCTCGATCGACGCCGGGGCATTCGAAATGAGCTTCTGGCGGGGGGCTGGAAACAATCGATTCTCGATAACGCTGAAGGCGTTTCTTGAGCGAACCAGCCGTGTCAAGTTGTTGGACAAAGGAATCGTCTCGGTAAGGGGCCTTTCCCGTGAGCATGCGGTACAGGATCGCGCCCATGGCATAAACGTCCCAACGCACATCAGGTGATGACGTCAGGTCGGCTTGTTCTGGAGCCATGTAGAACAGGGTGCCCAGAGCAGGAGTCTGATCGCTGGATAGGCGACTTTGTCCAAAGTCTGCCAGTCGTGGCTCATCTTCGTCGCCCAGCAGAATATTTGCAGGTTTTAAATCGCAGTGCAGAACACCTTTGGAGTGGCAGTGGTCCAAGCCAATACACATTTTGCGGAACATTTCAACGGCTTGATCTGTCGGCAAATGCTGGCGAACTTTTAGCAGGTCTTCCAACGATCCTCCGCGTACCAGTTCCATGACATAAAACGGCGGGTCGACGTCCCAACCGACTTCCAGTACCTGTACCACATATCGGTCAGCCGACATTTGCACTAAGTTCTTGACTTCACGGCTAAGCAACGACCAGTTGACGCCGCCTCGGTGCAGGTAAAATTTGACGGCAACATCGCGGCCGGTGTTGAGATCGCGGCCGACCCAAACTTGCCCGAAGGCCCCTGCTCCGAGAAACTGTGTGAGACGATAGCCAGGAACATCAGCGGGCGGCGTTGTCGCCTCCACTGACAATTTCTTGCTGGTCGCTTGACCGCCCAGTGATTGGTGTTCGGTAGGATCCTGTGAGTCGTTATTCACGCCTTCTGTTGATTCCTGCGATGTGTTGAAGCGAAGAACGAAACTGCTGTCACCCTGTCTGCAATGAAAAAAACAGTGCAATCAATCTGAGGTGGTCCAAGTGTCTATTGTAGCGAAAATATGGCGATTAAGATGTCAAGCGGCTTTGGCACTGTTTCTAATCTTTCAGGATGCAGTCGTAGCTCAGGATCCCCCCGTTTACGAGCCTCTTGACGGCCGCGAAGGACGCGAACTGCTACTCAAGAACTTTCGGCCTCAGTCGCAGTTGAAAGTTGCAGAACATCGCCGAACCAAGGCAGCGTTTCCCGTGGTCGACGTCCATACCCACTTTTTCTACAAGTTGCGGAGTAGTCAACAGGCGCTTGATGATTACGTTGCAGTCATGGATCGTAACAGGATTGCTGTCTGCGTGTCATTGGATGGTAGCCTTAACGGACGCTTGGAAGAGCATGTGAAATTCCTGTGGAGCAAATACAAAGATCGTTTTGTTGTCTTCGCGAACGTGGACTGGCGTGGTGATGGCACAGAGGAAAATCCAGCAAGCTGGGCATGCCATCGTTCGGGCTTTGCAGAACGAACCGCAAAGCAACTAGCCGCGGCGGTTGAAAGCGGCGTCAGTGGACTGAAGTTATTCAAGCGTTTTGGTCTGGAATACAAAAATCCGGATGGCTCGCTGATCAAAGTGGATGACGCGAGATTTGATCCCATTTGGCAGGCCTGTGGAGAGCTCGGCATTCCCATCATTATCCATACTGCAGATCCTGCTGCTTTTTTTGAACCGATTGATGAAACCAATGAGCGTTGGGAAGAACTGAGCCGGCATCCCGACTGGAGCTTTCATGGCGAGAACTTTCCGTCTCGTGATGAATTGCTGGAAGCTAGAAACCGTGTGATTGGCAGACATCCGAAAACAAAGTTTATCGGAGCACACGTTGCGAATCATCCCGAAGATCTTAAAGTGGTTAGTGAATGGCTCGGGAAATATCCCAACTTGTATATCGAAACCGCGTCAAGAATTTCTGAACTCGGGCGGCAGCCGTTCACAACGCGAAAGTTCTTAATGCAATATTCAGATCGGGTTCTGTTTGGAACAGACGGGCCATGGCCTGAAGCTCGATTACACATCAACTGGCGTTTTTTTGAAACAGAAGATGAATCTTTTGCCTACAGTGAAAAGGTTCCCCCACCTCAGGGGATGTGGCAGATTTACGGTTTGAATTTACCCGATTCAGTTTTGAAGCAACTCTATTTCGAGAATGCCTGCCAGTTGATACCAGGTGTGAAAACTCGCCTGATGAAATATCGTCAGGTGGAATCCGAGGAGAGCAAGCCATGATCAAGCCAACGTTCGCAATGTTGTCCTGTGCCTGTGGCGCTGAGCAGGTGGTGAAGGCGGAAATGGCCGACCAGGGTTGGCGATTGGCGTTTTCGCGGCCCGGTTTTGTTACTGCCAAGAATGATCGGGATGTGCCTCTGCCCGAAGGCGTTTTTGTACGCACTGCATCGCGTTCTTTGGGGCAGGTTCGTGGATCGGAGGCCAATGTAATGGTGGCCGAGCTGGCAGCGAAACTTGTGGAGAATGATCCGAATGGTCGGAAATTTGACCAACTTCATGTCTGGCCCAAAGATCGATTGCCGATCGGGCGCTTCGGTTTTGAACCGGGAGCGGATCAAGTCTCAGAGGTGGTGGCTGATGCGGTCTTTTCTGGGTTGAGCGAAGCATGGCTGAAGTGTGATGCCCCCAATCGTATCGCCCAACCTGGCGATCGCGTTTTGGACCTCGTGTTGGTCGAACCATCCCATTGGTTCATGGGGCTTCATGAAGCCACTGTTTGGCCCACACGCTGGCCCGGTGCTGTGCAACCGATCCAACCTATGAATGAACCCATATCACGAGCCTACTACAAAGCTGCCGAGTCGATCACTTGGAGCGGCTTTGATATGCAACCCGGCGATTTGGCTGTTGAAATCGGGAGTGCGCCAGGAGGTGCCTGCGGAAGATTGCTTGAACTTGGAATGAGAGTCATTGGTATCGATCCTGCAGAAATGGACCCGCGGATCGACCAACACCGGAACTTTCAGCACATTCGCGCACGGGGCGGTGATTTGCCGCGAAGGCAGTTCCGAGGGGCAAAGTGGTTGTTCGTGGATTCAAACGTCCGACCTGATCAGACGCTGACAACGATCGAAAATATCGTGACACATCGTGAAAGCGATTTTGTGGGCCTATTAATCACGCTGAAAATTGGTGAGTACTCTTCGGCATCTCTGATTGAAAAGTGGTTCAAGCGAATCGTAGGTTGGAAACCCTCCCACGTTCAAGTCAGGCAGTTGGCAAGAAATAAGTGTGAGGTTTGTTTCGCAGTCACCATGGGGTAAACACGCACCGTGGGCTGCACTGACCGAGCGGCGCCTTGCCGCACCTGCAGGGGCATCGCAGGCTGCCCTCGTTGTTAGGAATCTTCTAGTCTTGGCTGTGGTGCGCGGTTGGTGCGAACTCTTTCAAAATCATTTTGCATTGCTGAAATACACCACTCTAGTGATGTGTTTTTGGCTTGAGCTCGGTGCCGCATTCAATCCGCTGCATGTAATCCCCTAGAGTGCATCGAGGTGATTTGAGTGATGGTGATTTGAGTGGTGGTGATTGTGGGCCCCACTTGAATCGATGGGCGAAGTCTTCCGTGCTCGGGTTTTGGGACGGAGGACGCGGCATTCCTCCCTTGAGTTGATCCGCTGACTTTTTTCGAGACTTGCTCGTGTTTTTGTGACTTTGCAAGCATTTTCCACTTGCCCAGATTCCAAGCAATGATCGCAGTTTGCGGTGCCGTAGTAGGGGCTGGTAGACAGAGTCGTTGTGGGGGATTATCTCCATTTTTCTCGTTTTTTACGATCTTTTGTATTCTGACTCTTTGGTTGGTTGCTGGTGGGCCGTTGTCATTGCATGGGCAGGGGTCTCCCGTGGACGGTGTGGCTCCGCCTTGTTCTGGGGGTGGCTCAATCTCAGGATCAATCTTGCGTCCAACTGGGTGTCGGCCCTAATCTTCCGCAGTTCAGTGGACCCCTACGTTCCTCCGATTGAATGAATATTGCCATGGACGGCCCTATCCGCTCACTATTTATGTTGTTTGTTGTCGCGACCTGCACGGTCGCAAATGTTCCTGACGTATCCGCTGAGGAGGCTCAGTGGATTTGGAAGAACGGCAGTCGCGTGGGCGTTGATGTCCCACAAGGCGAAGTCTGTTTGTTCCGTAAGCCAATTAATCTTCGTGTGAAGGCGGCTGGGCGAATTGAAATCGCAGCTGACGATGAGTACGAAGTCTTTGTGAATGGCAAGTCGATTGGTCGAGGCAGTTCTGCTCGCCAGATGCAGGATTACGATATCACCGATTACTTGGAAGTCGGTCGTAATGTCGTTGCCGTCAGGGTTGTTAACACGCATGGAAAAACGGCGGCGATGGCTGCACGCGTTTCCGTTCGCCCTGAAAATTCTGATAAGTGGTATACGTTCAGCAGCAGCCCATCCTGGCGTACAAGCACAAAGGAGAGCCCACTGTGGGAGACTGTTCTTTTCAACGACCGTCTCTGGGGTTCGGCAGCTGCCTTTGGCAAACTCGGTGATACTGTGCCGTGGGATCGTGACGTGGATGTCGTGGCTGAAAAGCAGACTGAGCAACGTGAGCGATTTCAGATTCAGAAAGGATTTGGAGTTCAACGCGTTTTGAGTGACGAACAGGTGGGTTCGATCATTGCTATGACCTTCAACGAATTTGGTCATATCATTCTGTCTCAGGAAGATGGGCCTTTGTTGCTCGTGTTCGACAAAGATGAAGACGGCATTCCGGAGCAAGTCCGTACTTATTGCGATAAGGTCAAATCATGCCAGGGAATCCTGGCTCTTAATGGAGAAGTGTTCGTCACAGGCGATGGTCCTGAGGGTGCCGCACTTTATCGATTGACGGATGTTGATCGGAACGGGACGTTGGAACAGGTCAAGGCGATCGTGAAATTCAAAGGCAATGGCGGTGAGCACGGGCCTCATGGAATTCGTTTGGGGCCCGATGGAATGATCTACGTTGTCCTTGGAAGTCACACCCGTTACACCGGCAAAGGTGGACCCGGTGAGACATTACCCAAAACTTATGAGGGAGATCTGCTCCCCCGCTACGAAGATCCAGCTGGGCATGGTCTTGGCATCAAGGCACCGGGCGGAACTGTGATTCGTACCAACGCTGATGGATCAGTGGTTGAACGCGTCGCTGGCGGAATTCGAAATGCGTACGATCTCGTGTTTCATCCCAATGGTGGGTTGTTCGTTCACGATGCCGACATGGAATCAGACTTTGACACCGTTTGGTACCGACCAACGGCTCTCTACGATGTGACAGAGGCAGGCGAGTTCGGTTGGCGTACTGGCTGGGCAAAGTGGCCAGAATATTATTACGACCGCTTGCCGAATCTGCTTGAAACAGGAAAAGGCAGTCCGACTGGGGCTGTTTGTTATGAGCACTACATGTTCCCCGCTCGCTATCACAAGTCGATGTTTCTTGCTGACTGGTCCGAAGGACGGATACTCAATGTTCGTTTGAAGCCAAGAGGAGCCGGTTTCATTGCGGACAGTGAAGTATTCCTGAAGGGACAACCGCTCAACGTCACTGATCTTGATGTTGGTCCCGACGGAGGAATGTATTTCTGCACGGGTGGTCGAGGAACTGCCGGTGGCGTTTATCGTGTCGTCTATAAAGGTGACATTCCTGATCGCATGAAGAATCTTGGAACTGGTATTGCTGCTGCAGTCAGGCAACCTCAGTTAGAGTCCGCGTGGGCTCGCCAAGAGATTGCTTCGATCAAACGGGAGTTGGGCAGCAATTGGGGCCAGTTGGTCGCCGGAGTTGCCTACAGCAAAGACAATCCAGCCCAATATCGAATCCGTGCAATGGATTTGATGCAACTATTTGGACCGGTTCCCAGCGAGGATTTGGTTCTGGAGCTAAGCGAGGCAGGCAACGAATTGGTGCGTGCAAAAGCTGCTTACATGATGGGGCTTCATCCTGACGAACAAAGCAAGAAACGCCTTGTGGAAATGCTCTCCGACAGCGATTCACGCGTCCAGCGTTCGGTATGTGAAGCGATTCTGAGGAGCGGTGCTTTGCCAGAGACGGCTGAGGACGTGCTGCCGTTGCTCGCAGAAGAGGATCGGTCACTCGTGTTCGTTGCTCGACGCTTGCTTGAAAGAATGCCTGTTGAGGATTGGCGACAAGAAGTTCTCGATAGTGCTGATCCTCGTATTTCGCTGGTCGGTATGCTTGCCCTGGTCAATGCGGATCCAAAAGCTGAGACCTGTATGGAAGTTCTCAACCGCAGCAGTGCGATGATGGCTGATTTCCTGAGCGATGCAGATTTTGTTGATACGCTTCGATTGTGTCAGGTTGCCCTGCATCGTGGAAAAATCTCGCCTGACAAAGTAGTTGCTCTACGAAGTCAGGTCGCCGAGGAGTTTCCAGCCGGTGATGCACGGATTAATCACGAATTGATTCGCTTGGCAGCGTATTTGCAAGCTGATGAGGTCGCGGAAAGAGCGCTGGAATACATCGCTGGCGACGATCCTGAACAGGATCGTACTTTGGTTGCCATGTGCCTGCAGTTTCTTTCAAACGACTGGACTGCCGAGCAACGCTTCCAGATCCTGAAGTATTATGAGAACGCTGCCAACGACGCAAAGTCGAACGCTTTGTCGATGTATTTGATGAACGCTACCCGGGATTTTGCAAAAACACTCTCTGATCAGGATGTCATTGCGATCCTCGAGCAGGGCGCCATCTGGCGTAACGCTGCTCTTGCCGCCATTTATCGTTTGCCACGACCGATTGATGCTTCGACCGCAGAAGTACTTCGTAAGTTGGACCGTGAACTGATTGCCAATCCGAAACCGGGTGACATCGAAAGACGATTGCGGACTGGCATCGTTGCGATGTTTGCAACGGCAGGCGATGAAGAATCAAGTGCTTATCTGCGAGGGCTCTGGCGAACAGAACCAGAACGTCGCGCTGTGGTCGCTATGGCTTTGGCTCAAAAACCTGATGGCGACAACTGGGACTACTTGGTGCGAAGTTTGAACGTCTTAGAAGATCAAACCGCCTCTGAGGTGATCAAAGCTTTGGCTTCTGTTGATGTTGCTACGGATGATCCGATGGCTATTCGGCAACTGATTCTGCTCGGCGTTCGAGCTGAAAAGAAAGGTGCCAGTTTCGAAAATGTCGAATCCTTGCTTGAGCATTGGACTGGAATGCAGAGACCAGAAGAAGCATCGACTTCGATGAAGCCGTGGCAAAAATGGTACGCCAAAGCAAATCCAGATCGAGTGCCTGCAGAGCTTCCTGACCCTGCTGATTCACGTTGGGATTTTGAGCAACTCGTGGAGTACATGGACAGTGATAAAGGGCGTTTTGGCGACCCTGCTCAAGGTCGGATCGCATTTACCAAAGCGAAGTGTGCACAGTGTCACCAGTTTGGGAACTACGGTGAGGCCATCGGTCCATCACTTTCAGGCATCGGAAGACGTTTTACGAAGCGTGAAATTCTGGAGTCCATTTTGTTCCCGGCTCATGTTGTCAGTGATCAATACTCGAGCAAGCGGATTTTAACCCTGGATGGCCGAGTGCTTACCGGTTTGGTCAGTCAACGCAGTGATGAGAACATGGAACTGCGGGACGCGAACAATCAGGTCGTCGTGATCAAAGAGAAGGAGATCGATCAGATCTTGCCGAGCAACAGCAGCATCATGCCAAGTGGTCTGTTGGACGATCTGACGCTTCAGGAAATCAGCGATATGATGGCTTATATGGGTGTTGTTCCACCTTTGGAAGTCGCCACCCGACCCTGACGGTTAGGCGGTCGCGACCAGCAATAAGTAAAATCACCCCGTCATTGATGGGGTGATTTTTTGTGTAGGTACCTGTCGGCAGCAGTTTCGCGGCAAAAGTGGGCTCTTCAGGTATGGCTTCCACCTTCCCAAGATTTACTTTGGTGGGCAGAATACGGGATTGTGAGCCGATCTCTGCTGAAGGCGGAATCGGCCAAAGGCTGTGCCGCAGCCTTGCTTTGCCTTACCCCTGTTAGAACTGGGACTGATCGTGGAACGTCGTCTTGTCACGTTTATTCTCGCTTCATCGGTGTTCTTCTTCGCCTATATCACACTACGGTCTTGGCTTGGTGTTGCGCCGGTGAAGCCCGATCCTGTAGTGGCTGAGGTGCCCGCTGAGGATCTGCAGACACCTGTGGTCGATGGTGCGAACCCCGTTTCACCTGATAGTCAGGCGGGTGACCAGCAGACGGGAGATGACGCCACTGCGGCGACTCCTGAAATCAAGCGACCAGAAAATACAGAATGGTTGACCGTCGGATCCATGAATCCGACGGAGGATTATTTCATGTTGGTGACTTTTTGCAGCAAAGGTGCTGGCATTGAACGGGTGGAACTCACGGAGCGTGGCAGTGATGGTGAGTTGAAGTATCGTCGCGTTGATGTGACCAGTGGCTATCTTGGATATTTTGCTGGCAGCGAGTTACAAGCGACCGATGGCGTGCTTGTTAATGTTGTGGGGCCTGGAACGCCTGCTGCCACCGCAGGTGTCGAGGTGGGTGACGTCATCGTTGGTGTCAATGGGATTGCCGTTGTATCTCGAGATGATCTTGTGTCGATTTTGTCGGACACGAGGCCAGGAGATAAGGTCGAGGTTGAGGTGACTCGGGCCGCGAAAACTGAAACCCTGAGTGCCGAATTGAGTGAACACCCGCTGGATCTCATGCGTCTGGCGAGAGACGGAGGGCCGGATCAAGTCAAGGGTAACCTGACAAGGTTGTCTTGCCTGTTGACTTTGGCCAAAGTCAATGACAAACGAATTGGCGATAGTGATGTTGCGATGCCTGGCCTCGCCAATCCCATGAACTTGAATTGGGATGTGGACAAAGAATCGGGAGGAGCATCTTTCTCGGTCGAGCTCAGTAAGGCAGAGATGGCGGTGGTGGGCGGAGATGCCTTGCGGATCAGTCGCAGTTACCAGCTGCCCAAGAATTCCTATGCTTTGGATCTGGGAGTTCAGATTGATAATTTGGGAACGACCAAGCAGGATATCGGCGTCCGGCTTGAAGGCGCGAACGGGATCAGTCTCGAGGGTTGGTGGTACAGCACAAAGATCAGCCCGAACTGGGGCGGCGCCGCTGCTCGTGACATTGTTTACAAAACCAAGTCTTCTGGGCATGTGCTCGTCAGTGGCTTTGAATTGCTCAAGGCTGCAAAGGGCGAAGAACGAGTCGATGCAAATCCGGCACTGCCACGTTTTGGCATGACTCCGCTGCTTTTTGCGAATGATGGTGCCGTTGCAAGTCGAGACCTAAGCTATGTCGGGGTTGATTCGCAGTATTTCACCGTCGCCTTTGTTCCCGCCGCCGGTCAAGCCTCTCTGACCTCACTGGAGCGGGGTGGAGCAGGCATCGCCTCAGATCCTGCGGCGATTATTAAACACCAGGAACGTGCGGTCAATTCAACTTTTTATGTGGATACGCTGAGTGAGTCGTTGGAGCCCGGCGCTTCCCTGCGGCAGGATCTGAGATTGTTTGCAGGTCCCAAGTACACTTCACTGCTAACTCAGTATGGATTGCAGGATTGCATTTATTACGGTTGGTTTGCAACGATTGCAAAGTTCCTGGGTGGGCTGCTGCATAGCTTGTCAGCGGTTGGCAATTATGCGTTCGCGATCATCCTGCTTACCCTCATTGTTCGCGGGTGTATGTTCCCGTTAAGCAGAAAAGCCGCTGTCAACGCGCAACGAATGCAGGAGTTGGCTCCGGAGATGAAAAAGATCAACGAGAAGTACAAAGATGATATGGAAGGGAAACTGAAGGCTCAAAGAGAGTTGCAGCAACGCGTGGGGTTCAATCCGTTAGCCGGGTGCCTGCCGATGTTCATTCAACTCCCGATCTTTCTTGGGCTGTATCGAACGCTCTCTGTGAATATTGAAATGAGACAACAGCCCGCGTTGAGTTTCAGCGACTGGGCATCAAACCTCGCCGGTCCTGACAAGCTTGCTTACTGGGGAGACTGGTTGTGGGAATACCTGTCTGGTCGTGGAACTGGTTGGCTTGGCCCCTACTTCAATGTGCTGCCGGTCATCGTTGTGGTGCTGTACTTGACACAGCAAAAGCTTTTCATGCCTCCTGCAACGGATGAGCAGACAGCGCTCACGCAAAAAATGATGAGCGTGATGACGCTGATGATGGGATTGTTTTTCTTCCGTGTTCCAGCAGGACTGTGTATCTATTTCATTACCAGTAGTGCTTGGGGAATTTGCGAACGAATCATTGTGAAACGGACGCTTCCAAGCAAAAATCACTTTGATCTGGCTGGATTGGAAGGCGGAAAGGGGCCTGCTCCGGTGAAGTCTCAGTCGTTGGCTGAACGGATTCGAAGCCAAGTCGTAAAGCCAGAGCCCACCTTCGAAAAACCGAGCAAGCGAAAACGCCCAGGTGGCAAGAAAAAATAGTGCCCCCGCCTGACTCGTTGGACGATGACGATTCAGTGATGAGTCGGACACTCAGTTTAAATGTAGAACATGCTCGCGTCGCCGTGTTGGGCACGCTCGACAAGACCACTCAAGGTGGCTTGGCCAAGTACTCGGCGTGAGGCATCAGCAGCATCATCCCATTGCTCTTGCAGCATCGCGGCGATGGGAGTGCCCTTCGCTTCCGTGCGACAACCCGTTTCCTGAGAACCAATGGCTTCTGCAATGTCCAGAAGTGTGATGGTGCCAGGATCAACTGAAAGACGGTATCCACCTTGGCTGCCACGAATGCTTTGGACCCATCCCAAAGCGCGGAGGCTGCGCAGAATCTGAACTAAAAATGGTCCGGGGACGCCGTGTCGATCGGTGATTTCCCGAATCGCAACCGGTGACCCCTCATCGTTTTGAATCGCAAGTTCCAGCATTGCAACGCAGGCGTAATGAACGCGGGCGGAGATGACCATCATGTTTCTCCACAGCTCAGGAAGAATGGAGTCCGCATTCGGTTTTCTTGAATCCACTCCATCGACCAGCCCGTTCATCTTCGCCAGGCAAAACCGCTCGAGTGCACGGGAAGCAGCCCACACTCGGATAACCTTGATCGTGAAGGGGGTTATAAGGAATGTTCTCGCTGGCGATCAATGACCAGACATCTTTCTTGGTCCAATTCGCCAGTGGGCTGATTTTTACAAGCTGAAACTTGCGGTCCCAGCCCACGATTGGCGCTGCCGCGCGGTCGGGACTCTGGTCTCGACGAATCGCACTCGCCCAAGCGTGATGACCCTTGGCTGATTCGTGCAGCACTTTGAGTTTTCGATCGAAGCAGCACTGGTTTGGATTTGATTTGTAAACTGGCCCACCGTTCGCCAATTCGTACTCGGCAACTGTCAGGTCTGGCAGTTTGTATTCGACTTCAATTCCGTACTTCTCTTTGACTCTCTCACGCAGTTCAAGCGTTTCCTTGAATTGATAACCTGTGTCCAGATTGAAAATCGGAGTGTCGGGAGCAACGTCCGCGAGCATGTGAATGATGGTCATGCCCTCCGGACCGAATGCAGTGGCCATCGTGAATTTGGGAGCGAAACGCTCAACAGCCCATTTCAGAATCTGTTTTGGTGTGCAAGATTCCAGGGCTTGGCTTTCCCGATGCAACTCTTCAAGGAGTTCATCGGTAGGACACAGAGGTGGCGTGGCTGCCAAGGCACCTCTTGGTTCGTCCGAGTTGGGAGCGAGAACCTTCAAAGTGGCAGCAGATTTTGCCTTGGGATCTGGCTTAGCAGAGTCACCCGGTGGTACGGGAGCGTTCATCAGTGGTCTTGGCCGTGCGGACATCTCGGGAAATTTCGTGGAAAGCGTGATTTTCTCGATATGGTATAAATGTGATCTCTTTAGTCAAGTATCTATCGTCTGCTGGCAATCCCCAGATGAACGATTTTAACGATAACACAACTATTTGAGCCATTTGACCGCGATTTATTGGCCCGATCTGAAGCGGAAGCGGCTAAAGTACCGATGGGGACACACAGGTGGTGGAGTTTGAATTGCCCTGTCTTTGTTGGGAAACGAGGCGAGGGGAAACCGTTCAGAAAGAGAATTTGTGATGAGCAACCGGCTCTTTTTTATTGTGGTGGTCGCTGGAATTTTGGGCACTCACGTTCTGGGAATGTCTGGCCAATCTGTTAGTGCAGACACGGTGGAAATTTCAGGCGGTGGCCATTTGACCGGGGAGGCAAGTCGGAAACCCGATTCGGTGATTGTCCGGGTGGACGATGAAATTCATGTTGCTTTACCGGCCAGTCGTGTGCGGAGAGTCGTTGATTCGGACCAACTTGCGGCGTATCGGGCGTTAGCGACCAAAGCGGGGGAAGATGCTGAATTGCATTACCAATTAGCTGTTTGGTGCGTTACCGGCAGCAACGTGCCCGGGGATTCGAAGCATTATCGTGCTCACCATCTGCAGCGAGCGATCACAATCGATCCTGAGCATGCGAAGGCTCGTGCTGGTCTGGGATTTAAAAAGCAGAATGGGAATTGGATTCGCACATCAGACTTGATGCGTGGACGGGGGATGATTTCACGGGCTGGCAGGTGGGAGTTGCCAGAATCTGTTGCCATTGAAGATTATCAGCAAGACACTGACGTGAACGCAAAGAAGTGGATCAAAGAGGTCAAGCGTCTTGTTGCATTAGTGCTTCGTAATACAAAAAAGTCACCTGAGGCATTGGCATCGCTGCAGGCGATCCAGGATCCACTTGCATCAAACGCGATCGCTGACCAGCTAAGCGATTCACGAGAGCGGGGAACACAGAGTCGGAACATGCGAATGTTGTGGATCAGGTTGCTGGGGAAATTTCGTGATTCTGTATCGGTGAAGGCCCTGGTCGAAGCTGGTTTGATGGAAGATGACGACGTGATACGGGAAGCTGCGTTGGATCAGTTGGTTAACTATGGAGCGGGTTCGGCAGTCGCGACGTATTTGCCATGTCTTACAAAAAATGACAACGTGTTGGTGAATCGGGCTGCCCGTGGGTTGGCTTGGTTTCCCGATCCAGAGCTTGCGATGAACTACGTCGATGCACTTGTGACCACGCACAAAACTGAGCAGGCTCCCAGTTCAGCAATCAATGCAGGGTTTGGAGATGGTGGTGGTGGGTTGCAGACCGGAGGAAAAAAGAAGGTCTATGTACAAACACGTAAGAACCCCGCTGTTTTGGCGTTGCTTCAGGCGATTGAGCCAGACGTAGATTACGGATACGACGAGCAGCGATGGCGGGAATACTTCGCGAATAAAAGGTCGAAGTTCAGCGGTGATTTGCGACGCGACCTTTGATGACTATTGCAAGTTGAATGATCTGTGTTGCTGTACCGTCTTGCATCACACTTCTATTGCATGGCTTCGATTGCCTTGACAACTGCTTCCTTGCTGACATCGCTCACCAACCCAACAGCACCCAGTTGCGTTGGGAGGATGAAACGCAGCTTTCCATGAGCGACTTTTTTGTCACGCATCATGACGGGTAGCATCGCGACCGGGTCAGCCTCTGCGAGACAAGTAGGAAGTTGGCATGCACTGAGCAATTCAGTCTGGCGTCTCAAAAGTGCTTCGTCTGCCAGCCCAAGATCGATCGCAAGTTTGGCTGCCATTTGCATTCCAATGGAAACCGCCTCTCCGTGAAGAAGCTTTCCATACCCTGCGGTTGCTTCGATTGCGTGAGCAAACGTGTGGCCGTAATTGAGGATGGCGCGTCGGCCGCTGGTTTCGCGTTCGTCTTCGCCAACGACACGAGCTTTGCATTCACAGCTGATTTGAATCGCGTAGCGTAAAGCCTCATTGTCACGTGAGACGAGCGATTTCGCGTTGAGTTCCAGCCACGAAAAAAAATCGGCGTCATCAATGACACCGTATTTGACCACTTCGGCTAAGCCGCTTAGAAAACTTCGCTCTGGCAATGTTGAAAGAACTTCGGTATCGATCAGAACCAGACTTGGTTGCCAGAAGGCACCTATCATGTTTTTAGCGCCGGGCAGGTTAATTCCCGTTTTGCCACCGACACTGCTATCAACCATCGCAAGAAGCGTTGTGGGAACCTGAATGAAACGAATCCCACGGGTGAAAGACGCTGCGACGTAACCCGCCAAATCACCAATCACACCCCCGCCGACGGCAACGATCACACTGCGACGATCACCACCTTCTGCTAACACCCACGCTAGCAGACGTTCGAATTCTGCAATCGACTTACTGGGCTCTCCGGAGGCTACCGTTTGCCGGCTGATTCGGATCTGCTTCGGGCCCGTGCTCAAACCCGCGTGGATCTGATTCGCCCAAGCCTCATCGACTGCTGCGTCGGCAATCACAATAGCATGTGAAAGATCTGGAATTGCCTGATGAATTCGACTCGCAGCGTCTGCAATGAGCCCGCTCGTGATATCGATTTGGTAACTCCGATCATCCAACGGCACGTGAACGATGGATGAGGGGGCCCCTTGCGGTGACGGTATCATACTTATGCCTTAACTGCCTACTTGCTCTTATCACTGCCAGAACAGACAACTTACTTCATGAACAACAATCTGAGCGATACCGACATCCAATCGACTTCTCAAGCAACATCTCAGGATGTCCCTGATGCGACGTCTGAGTCGGGTTTGCATCTCGATAAGTACTCGGATCCACGTGCAAAGATTACCAGATCTGGCGTTTTGCTCGGAATTGGTGTGCTAATTCTTGGCATTTGCGGAGCGGCCCTCAGTATTTACGCTCGAAAAACAAAGCTGGAGCAGACAACCAAATTCTGGGGACCCGAGACAATCACTGCGTTACAACTGGCCGAGAAAATCGAACTCAGGCCGATTGGCTCAAGTGATTTTGAGCCGGTCGATCTGTCTGGAACCCCCAGTCTTGGGCATTTAAGGCATGCTTTGCTTGATGAACGAGGATTTGACTGGAACACTGAAAGCGCGGGTGCCGCCGCTGACATGTGTCAGAAACCTCCGAAGGAGGAAGTCGTGAGTTGCATTCGGTTACGGCTTACCGATCCTACGGCGAAACGGATTGGAACCATCGATCTGGACCTCGACCTTGTGGGAGGTTGGGTTGGGCCAAGTGATGGCTCGAAACGTGTTCAGGCGACACAGTGGGTCAGGCCTAAGCTCATGAACTATTTTCAAATGATCGTCAATGTTGAACGGTTGCGGTACGACCAACGAAAATAGCTGCAGGGATAGTCAGTCTAGGGGGGGGGCGGACGTCTGCTGAGGCGTTTGAGTGCCGTCTTTTGCAACAGCCGGAAACTTTGAGTACATCCCACGTAGCCACACGTTGGATTATAGGGGAAAGGCTGCATAAATCGCTCGATTAGCAGCAGCTCATTCCCGCTAACCCGGTTTAATTGAAATAAGGTCGGCATAAGTCGGCTATAATCTGCCTGGGTACTTTTCCTTTTTGCTCGTCTAATTAGCGGTGTTTAGCGGTGGGCGTCTGTCTGCACAGATGATCCCGAGCGACCAGCCTGACACCATTGGAGAGATTGATGATGCCAGCACTCAGCCAACAGCTTGCTTTCTTGCCACTTGCGCAGGGAAATGAGTCAGTGGACGAAATCGCAAGTGCAGCACTGTACGGTGGGCTCGTGTTCCTTGCGATCTTTGCAGTGTTGGGATTAGTACTAAGCCTAGTGACGATTGCAGGTGTATGGGCAACCTTCAACAAGGCTGGTATTGCGGGCTGGAAGTCGCTGATCCCGATTTACAATCTGGTCTTGCTGCTGCAAATTGCCAACAAGCCAACATGGTGGCTGCTGCTGTTTTTTATCCCTCTTGTGAACCTTGCTGTAGTCATCTTGGTTTCGATCGACGTTGCAAAGCGTTTTGGTCGTGGTGCCGGATTTGGAGTCGGTTTGGGGGTTCTGCCGTTCGTCTTCTACCCAATTCTTGGGTTAGGTGGTTCACAGTTTGAAGATGCTTTGATGATCGCTGCGGATGAACCGGATGCGAGTGTATCTGAGGCTGAAGCATTGGAGATGGCAGAAGGTTTTGAGGGTGAAGAGCATGAGGACGAGGAGGGGCTCGAAGACAATGTTGACGAGGCCGATTTGCAACGCAAGTTCCTTGTTTTCCAAGCAACACCCGCATGGTTGGTAAGCACGCTGGTTCATGTGATCATTCTTTTGATTCTTGGCTTGGTAACAATCGCTGATCCCACGCAAATTGTGAATGTACTGTCTGCCAGTAGTTCGACAGATGATGGGCCAGAGATGGAAGAATTTGCGATTGAGCAAATTGATGATAGTGATCTCTCCGAGATGGAGGAGGAGTCGGAACCGGTTGATGTCAGTGAAACCATGGAGATCACTGAGCCAGTTGAGGTGGAGCCCATGGAGGTCGCCGCCGTTGAATTGGACGTCGCAGACCTGCAATCAGAGATGGCTCCCACCGCTGCATCGCTTCAGACGTTGGCGTCCATGACTGCTCAGCCAATGGGTAGTCGTAGTTCCGATATGAAAAAGAAGATGCTTCGTGACTACGGTGGAACACCATCGAGTGAAGCAGCAGTAACGGAGGCATTGAAGTGGTTCTCACGTCATCAAATGCCGAACGGGGGTTGGACTTATCAGCATGACCTTGTGTGCAAAGGTCGCTGCAAAGATGGTTGCGATGCCAGCTACAACAAATCTTATAATGCTGCCACGGCGATGGCGTTACTTCCCTTTCTTGGAGCTGGACAAACGCAACTGAGCGGAGAGTTCAGGCAGAATGTCAAGCTTGGTCTGTTCTTCCTGATGAAGAACGGAAAGCAAGGGAAGAAAAATGGTTTGCCCGTTTTGGATCTGCGGGACGGTAAAGGCAATATGTACTCACATGGTCTGGCCGCCATCGCTCTTTGTGAAGCTTACGCGATGACAGAAGATCGAGCTTTGTTGCCGTACGCTCAGGCGTCGTTGAACTTCATTATCACCGCTCAATGTAGCGATGGGGGATGGCGATACTCACCTAACGGGACAGGTGGAGGTGATACCTCTGTTGTTGGATGGCAGCTGATGGCTCTTAAAAGTGGATACATGGGGCACCTCGCGGTACCGCCTCATACAATTCAAGGTTCCATGTTGTTTCTTGATAAGGTGCAGTCAAATGGCGGAGCCGTTTACGGATACACCGGACCGGTACCCAAATTCCGACCAGCCACCAGTGCTGTCGGATTGCTGTGTCGAATGTACACCGGGTGGGACAAGAAACATCCGGGAATCATTGCCGGGGTCAAAGAGCTGAGTAAGCATGGCGTCAGCAAGAATGACTTCTATTACAACTACTATGCCGCTCAGGTTTTGAGGCAGTATGGTGGCGTCGAATGGGATAAGTTCAATGTCGAGATGCGTGACTTTCTGGTTGAATCTCAGGCACAGGAAGGCGGCGCGAAGGGTAGTTGGTATGTGAAAGGTGGGCACACGTCGAATGCTGGCCGTCTTTGCATTACCTCCTTCGCAACGATGATGTTGGAGGTCTATTACCGCCACATGCCGTTGTATGCCGAAGCTGCCGGCGAAGAAGATTTCCCTCTCTAAGCGTCTCCGTGAGGATCATTCAGCAAGCGTGATCCTGATCTGCTCGTAACACTCTCATGAAGATGAAGGCGTTCGCATACGTTTGACGAGGCTGGCCTGTCGCTGCGGAATAGTAGGCTGGATGAGAGGTATGCAGTGGCTTCCCATCTCCGACGGTTGGGGAAAATGTTGGTCAACGTGCGGTCGTCTTGTGCCTTACCGGAGAATTGAATGGCATTCGATACCGGTCGCACATCAGTCGCTGGAAGTGTTTTGTGTTGTCGACTCATCGTGTGGCAGCGGATCATGTGCTTAGGAATATCGGTGCTGGATGCTCGCACTGCGGTCTGAAATTGATCCGCGCAGTGGAAAGAGTGGAGATCGCAGCGAGCCTGCTATCCCACTGGTTTTCGAAATAGCACCAAGCCTGGTTGATGGAAAACACGGCTGTCTTTCGGTCGTAGATTCCTCTGGAATGACAAGCAAAACATAAGCCCGCGGTGGGAAATGTCTGTCCATGCCGCGCATCGCTTGAAATGGCTGCTTCATTGGCCATTAGGTCTTCTCCTTGGACTGTTGACCCGCAAAAACTCTTGGATGAGGTGAGCGGCTTTTTAAACGTTGTCGAGGTGAGGGTAGGCATCGATCTTGTTCGCTGAAGCGACGCCTTCTTCAAGGTCAGCCTTGCTTCCTTGCCAGTCGAGCTGATCATTACTGAACTGCGGACGCCAGCAGGTGAGGGTCATGACTTTCGTCGCCGAGTATCACCAACGCAATCTAACCAAAGTGGTTTCACCTGTGACTCTTGTTCTGGTTAACGGTTAATGCCGGCCATGGATGCGCGAGTATTCTTTTTTGAATCTGCCGACCTGATATGAGTTGCTGATACTTCTCGGTGCCGAACTGGCATCCAAGTTCAACTCAGTTGGGTGGCGCAACGCGGCTGATTAGTTATCAGCACCCCTTTTGAGTGTTCTGTTTGGTCTTTCCAAGCATCTTTATCTCAAATTGCGCCAAGATTCGTACGGTACTCGGCCTAGATCACAGTGGGGGTTGAGACAATACGCCCATATTTGATGGGATTACCTTACTATCTCGGGGAAAATGATGAGCAAATATACGATTGAAGATTTCGTAAACCAAAGTTGTCAGCAAGATCGAGGCGAGGGAGTCTTTGAGCTGGAGACCCCACGAATGCTGGAATTGAATCTGGATGGTTCGATTTGGACAAAAATGGGGGCGATGGTTTCCTACCGGGGCGATGTTCGGTTCACTCGGGAAGGAATCATGGATCGCGGCGTTGGAAATCTGCTGAAGAAAGCGGTGTCGGGTGAAGGGGCGCGGCTGACCAAGGCAGAGGGGCGAGGGCAGGTGTATCTCGCTGATGCGGGAAAAAAAATTACCATCATACGATTGCAGGGAGAGTCAATCTCGATCAACGGCAGCGACCTGCTGGCGTTCGAACCCGCGATTCAGTTCGACATCAAAATGTTGAAAAAGGTATCAGGAATGCTGAGTGGGGGCTTATTCAATGTGCGTCTCACTGGTTCCGGAATGGTTGCTTTTACCACGCACTATGACCCAGTGACTTTGATGGTGACGCCAGGTAATCCCGTGATCACCGATCCCAACGCGACCGTGGCATGGTCGGGGAACTTGGAGCCAAATATCAAGATGGATGTCTCGTTCAAGACTTTTCTTGGCCGCGGCAGCGGAGAGTCGATCCAGACTGAATTCAGTGGAAATGGCTTTGTCGTCATCCAGCCCTATGAGGAAGTCACATTTCAAGCGAGTTGATTACCGAGCTCAGGCATTGCTTGCAGCGTGAGATTCGTTGCTTGTGAGGTAGCGTCGTTCTCGTCCTGGTCATGCACCGATGTTTGCAGACGTTGGTGGTACTTTGTATTGGCGATTGGTATTTGCTTGGGGGCATGCAGACGAGGTATTCTGGAGCGCGCACGAAAAAACCCGCTTCGGCTGGCGACAGTCCGAAGCGGGCATTCGTTGATTTTTTGGTGATGAATTAGGCCCGAAGGCTTGTTTTCTGTTGAGCGAGTGCGAGAGTCGCTTCCACGGATTCAGTCGGTTCAGTCACCCGAACCAACCATATTCTAAGAATCCTTAGAAAGGAGGTGATCCAGCCGCAGGTTCCCCTACGGCTACCTTGTTACGACTTAGTCCCAATTGTCGAGCTGACCTTCGGCGCCTGCC
>Ga0315322_10000265_pt1 | contig 37204 bp, 21 predicted proteins | sample M110021515metaG_FD_203461 | JGI IMG/M metagenome (GOLD analysis project Ga0315322, IMG submission 203461) | Ammonia-oxidizing marine archaeal communities from Monterey Bay, California, United States - M1 100m 21515 | ecosystem: Environmental > Aquatic > Marine > Intertidal zone | place: USA... | reverse complement strand
TCAATCAGTGTTTCCTTGCCCTGTTTGGGTGTGGCAGTTGGCGTCAAGTCACCATGTCCACCTTTCGTTGTGGTCTGCCCCAGATGCATGGTCACTGCGACTGCTTCCGGGTGCGGATATTCCGGGTACGATGTGGGCTTGTCGCGTTCTTTGTTCTCTCGCACTATCCATGACTTTGGGTCGTCTTCGACGTTGTTTTCCACACCGTGAAGATATCGAGTGAACCATCGATTCATCATTTTCATAGGGGGTGGGCCACCATGGCCACCCTGGTGAAAGAAAGCTTGTGTGGGAACTCCCTTTTTCTTCAGTGCTTCATAGATGCGGACGCTGTGTTCGGGAACAACATTCCAGTCGTTGAAGGCGTGAGCCATTAAAACGGCTGCTGTGAGTGGTTCCAGATCGTTCAGATAATCACGACCGGCCCAGAACTCATTGTAGTCTCCGTTGACTCGGTCAAACCCTTCGGCCATCTCCTTATCGCGAACGTTACAGTCACAGAAGTCCCGTTTTGATTCATCGCCACTATGGATGAAGTCATAAAGAGCATCGATATCTTCACCAATAAAACCACCCGGGTGTCGGATCAGGCCATTGGATCGATAGTAGTGATAGTACGAGGTATTGGGAGCGATTGGGATGATTGCCTCCAAGCCCTCGACGCCCGTGGTTGCGGCGGCCAATGGTATGGTGCCGTTGTAGGACGTTCCTGTCATGCCTACCTTGCCTGTTGACCAGAACGCTTTGACTGGTTCACCACCAGTGGGTTCAGTAAAGCCTTTCGCTCTTCCACAGAGCCAGTTCACGACCGCCTTAGGGGCCAGCGACTCATTGTCACCGCCGACCGTGGGGCAACCCTGGGATAGTCCGGTACCAGGTGAGGAGGAGTGGACGACGATGTAACCTCGCGGAATCCACTGCTCAAGGTGGGTTCTTGAGATGATCGGTCGCTTTCCTTTTCGAACCACGCCCGGACCGTGAGTTCGCTCAGGTGGCTCAGTGCCAAGTTCCTGCTTTGGATCCCAGAAATGTTCGGCCGCCGTTGAGCCGGTGCCAGCAAAATAGGGGCTGGACACATAAACCACGGGTAGCTTCAAGCCTTCAGTGTCAGTTTGCCGGGGACGCGTCACACTGACATGCATGCGATCCATTTGGCCGTCCCCGTCCGTGTCGAATTCAGTTTCGACCCACAGGTCATGTCTGATCCAGAAGTCTGAATCCTTGAAGCCTTCAACAATTTGTGCCTCGCCATCTTTGAAAATGGGAACAACCGGATCTGCTGCATGCAGAGTGGGCAGACATAGGAAGATCAGAAGCGAAGCAGCGAGAAATCGTTGCATGAGGACGAATCCGTGAAAGCATGATGGAAGGAGTGGAGTCAGACGCATGGAAATGTCTGAAAACAGTGGAAAATATCGGTTAGCGAAACCACGTTCATGGTGGCGATGCCACTTGAACATTGCTCCGCTGGTTGGGAAAGCATTTTAAGTATTCGGCCCGCAATACGTATTGGGCGATGAAAATGCTTCGCAAACGCGTGGCACGTAGGTTTGCTAGGTACCCGAGATGCGAGGTGTCATTTGGCTTCTACTTGTTCGCGGAGTGTTTTGAGTTCCGTTTTAAGTTTGTCACTTTCTTTTTTGACCTCGGCAATCTCTTTTCGTAACTCGAGGATCTCTTTGGGTGTCGTAGGTTTCACTTCACGCAATTTTGACACGGCCTGCTGTGCCGGGCGTGAGATTCGCTCGTTTTCGGATTGGCTGATCGATTCAAGGACCGTGATCGCCTTGGGGTCGCCGAGCGTTCCCAAAGCTTGGACGGCAGCTGTCTGAATGCTGACCTTGGGGTGATCAAGATGTTCGGTAAGGAATTGGCGGACTTCGCTGCGATCTTTCAATCGCCGACTTGTATGCGCAAGCGTTTCGAGGCCACGGCCGTAGTCACGTGAACGGAATCGTTTTGCATTGTCTCGGAGTGATTTGAAGACCGCGGGTTGCAGTTCATTATCATCGAGTTGACGGATAGCTGACATGGCAGCAACCGCCAGTTCATTTCGAAACGAGTCTGTATTCAGGAATTTGAGCAGAGCTTGATGTGTGTCCTGTCCGTGGAATCTGCCCAATCCGCGAATTGCGTTCGCGAGGATGGCGGGGTTCTTCTCGTTTTCGAGCACGCGTTTGATCAACGCTGGCGTTTCGTCACGGTAGCGGTTGGTCAGCTTCTCGACGACAGCAGAGCGAACGCGGGCGTCCCCTTGCGTTGTCCAGTTATCAGCCAAGACTTGAAGGGCCTCGTCTGACTCGTGCTTGGCCAACGCAGATGCCGCTGCGATTCGTACCCCATAAAATGAATCACTCTTCAAGGCCTGAGTCAGTAGTTCGACCGATTCGTGCGTCTTTCGAGTTTCCAAAAGTTTGCACGCCAGTAGGCGACCCACCATGTCATTCTTGTTCTCAAGTTGCTTCTTCAACATTCCGTTCGCTTTGTCGAACGAAACGTTTGCTAGCACTGTGTAGTCAGGATCAAATCTGACGATCGTTGGTTGCTTGTCGAGTGGAACGTAGAAGTCTTCTTCAACCTTGGTGACGTTGATCGGGTAGTCGACCAGCATTCCGTTGGCGATGAAACGGAGTTTTGTGGGAAAGTGGAATTGCAAAACATCGTCATCCAGTGTTTGTGTTTGCTTGATGTTGACTTTTGCAATGTTCTGCTTCGGCATCCACTTGTAGCTGATCTTCAGATCAGGGTGTCGAGCATGATAGAGCCACTGATCAAAGAAACGATCCATCGGACGACCTGAGTGCTGTTCGATCACCTGACGTAGGTCATCCGAGACAACACTGGTGAGAGCGTGTTTTTCCAGATAGGACTTGATGCATTTGCGATACAAGTCTTCACCCAACTGAGATCGAAGCATGTGCAGAACCCAGCTGCCTTTTGGGTAGGAGCGATAATCAAATTGCTCCATCGGATTCTTGTAGCCGTTGTACACGATAGGTTTTTTGTCCTTGCCCTGAGTCAAAATCCGACCAGATGCATCACGGTATAGCCCGTAAAGCATGGCATCACGGCCAAACTTGTGCCCCTCATACAGATGGGTGTAATACGTCGCAAAACCTTCGTTCAGCCAAAGGTGGCTCCAGTCTTTGCAAGTGACATAGTCACCGAACCATTGATGCGCCAGTTCGTGGGCGTCAAGACCACGGGTAGTGCGGATGTTTTCAGTTGCTTCGGAAAAGATTGTCCCGTCGGTGAGCGTGGTCAGGGTCGTGTTCTCCATGCCGCCCGCAGTGAAATCGAGGATCGTGACTTGGTCGTATTTGGGCCACGGATATTCCACTCCTATCTCTTCTTCAAAGAACGCCATGATGTCGGGAGTGTCACGAAAGGAGTTCGCGGCGTATTTGGCAAGAGAAGGTTGCGTGTAAAAGCCGAGGGGAACGTCGCGATGGCGTTTCTGCAGGCCTTCGAGGTGGCCAGCTACCAGACAGATCAAGTAGTTGGCATGCGGTTTCTCGTGATACCATCGCACCGCTTTCAGTCCGCTTGCATCGATGGACTCTCCTTTCCTCAAGCCATTGCTAAGTACCGTCATGTCCTTGGGGACATGGCAGATCACCTCGGTTGAGGAACGCTCATTGGGATAGTCAAAGCACGGGAACCAGTGGCGAGCTTCGTGCGTTTCACCCTGTGTCCAGATGTGTGTGTCGGTCTCCGGATATCCCATCGCTGGGGTCCGAAAGTAAAGTCCAGCGTTGGGCTGAGCCGTGTACTCAATGACGACTGTGAACTCGGTATCAATCTGAACCGGTTGCGTGAAGAGAATTTGTAACGACTCGCGTGTCGAGACGAAGTCTTTGACCGTAGCTTGCTCGCAAGTCACTTGCTTGACGGTGATGTCCTTTGCGTCCAATTCCAGCAAATCGACTGGCTTGGCAATCGGTTTTGCGGTGATGCTGACAGATCCACTGACGGTTCGTTTTTCAAAGTCGGGAGTGACGTCAAGTTTGATGTGCTTGACGTCAACCTGGCGGTCCGGGGCGTAATGGTATTTTCCCTGCAGATCGAGTCCGAGCGGCAAAAGATGACTGCGACCCTCTTCGCAATAGCGACAAATTCGCTCTTCAGCAGAAACGAGAGTGACAGTACTGAGCATACATAAGGCGAGTAGCAGGCTGCGCATCAGGGTGTTCATCCGGGCAGGTAGTGGTGGAAGGAGGTTTTCTGACCCAACTTTCGACGTGGTGTCAGCGAGAAGTATAATACGAAACGCCGTGAAACAGGTTCAAATCTTTCAAGCTTTGCGGAACCTGTCGAGGAAGCGTCGAGCCTCGTTCCGCCGTTGATTGGAAATCGGTTGGCCTTGGCTTGCCGGTCTTGAAACGTATCGTTGATGCGGAGCAGAGGTGCGGAGCAGAGGTGCGGAGCAGAGGTGCGGAGCAGAGGTGCGGAGCAGAGGTGCGGAGCAGAGGTGCGGAGCCGAGGTGCGGACGGCTTGGCTGCAAGCAGACCCTGTCCGGTCCGTTTGACCAAGGTTTCGGGCGTTTGGGCTGGCTACTTTTCCTGAATAGATTGGGTTGGGGGCGTTGCCGGGATAATGGCTCGTGAACGTCGGTCACCGACCTTGAAAAATCCCAGGTTCTGCCCCTCCTTGTCAGCTACCATCCAAACGGCACCAGGCCGCGTGTTTTGGCGTTTGGGTATGCCTGGAGAGAGCACTCCGTAGCTCCGTGGTTTGCCCGCAGGGCTGATCCAGAACAATTCAAGGTCGTCCGATCTGCGATTGATAAAATAGCAATCAAAAGGCTGTCCGTCAGGCTTGGATGGAGGAACTACTTGCCGGGTGATGGTGTTCCATTGAAGTTTCGGCATCGCGTTGACACTGATGGGAACGTATTCATGAAAACTGCTGGGCGCACGAGAGCGAAAGTACTGCAGACGCGATAGGTGCTGAGGATCAGTTGCCAAGTTGCTCCATTCATGTGGATCAGAACTGATCTGATACAGTTCTTCACTGTCGTCGTTGTAATGGATGTATCGCCAATCTTGATCGCTGATGCTGTAGTCTTCTGGGCGATTCAAGTAGGTGGTTGAGACATGTGGCCAGTCGGCTCGCGAGTCTTCAAGCAGTGGAAGAAGACTTGGCGCATCGGCTTGGTTGCTGTCGGGGATGCCACTGAGACCGGTCAGCGTAGGAAACAGACTCAGTAAGTTCACCGGTTGTTCGCACTTTGTGCCGGCAAGGGTTCCAGCGGCTAGCCCAGGGCAACCTTTGGGGGCTCGAATGATCAGCGGGACTCTCGTACAAACTCTCCATCCCGTGAATTTTTGCCAATGCTGCTTCTCACCCAAATGCCATCCGTGATCACTCCATAGAACAACAATCGTATTGTGAGCGTTGGGGCCGGATTCCAAAGCATTGATCACTCGTCCTACCATTGCGTCCGCGAACGCGATGGAAGCCAAGTAGCCCTGGATGCCTTGTTTCCACTGCCCTTCTGCTTGGATGTGTTCAAAGTATCGGTTGGGGCCACGCCTGCGACCGGCCGTTGGTAGATCATCAAGATCATCCGCGCGGTAACCAGGCGGAAGCTGTATTTGGGCAAGCGGAAACTTGTCAAAGTAGGATCGAGGAACGAACCACGGTTCATGGGGACGGTAGATGCCACAGGCAAGGAAGAATGGCTTTTGATGCTGTGCCGCTAATTGCTCTGACACCCACTTGGACACCAGCCAGTCACCGCCATACTCTTCATCGGTGGCGTCCAATGCTGCCCAGTCGGTTTCGACATATTGCCACGGACCACCGCGACTCAAGTTGACGGGGCGATGCTGCGGATAAAGCGTTCGCGGAAATGGATTTTCACTTTCCTTGGCAGGGTAGTAATCGTCCCATGACTGTGCATCAATGAAGTAGTGCAGGATTTTACCTGAACCGAGTGAATGGTACCCATTGCGTGAAAAGTGCTTGGGCATCAGATCAGCAGTAGGAAGTATTTCCCGCATCTTTTGCCGGTTGTCGTACAGACCGGATTGGTTGGGCGCGATCCCCGTCATGATTGCTGATCGGGACGGGTTGCAGGCAGGTGCGGGGCAGTGCGCATTGGTGAACAACGTGCCTGAAGCCGCTAGCCGGTCGATGTTGGGGGTAAGTGTTTGCGGGTGGCCTTTCAGACAACCTATCCAGTCATTCAGATCATCAACTGCGATGAACAGCACGTTGGGAGGCGGCACAGGCGAGGCCGCCAAGCTGGTGTTTTTTTCGTCAGCTTTGCTGAACGCGGCAGTGAGCGTGAAGACAAAAAGCGCTGCAAGCTGGGAACAGAAAAGAGGATAATTCAATGGATATGCCGAATCTGTAGGCGAGAGCAGGTAACTGCGTGGATGTTTACGATTCCCGAGTCACGCTGACTGAATGCATTAAGCAATGCAGCTGATGCCTTTGGTTGACCGCAGGGAAATAGGGCTAGTTTTTGTACGGCTTTTCGCGTTCGTTTCCCTGCTTTTTGATGTCGTCGCGGATCTTCTGTTTTGTCTTGTTAAGCCGCGCGGGCCACTTGAATGTGGGGGCTTTGTTGGGGGCGTAGCCCTGCATGTGGCCGTTCAGTCTCTGCTGTGGTTTTGTATAAGCCAATTCCGTCGCACCAAAGACCTCTCTGCAAATGGCAGCCAGCCCAGGATCATATTCGATCAACTCTTTTCTGGTGTCGACGTGGTTGTGATCGTGATCGGGCGGACGATTGTTGTTGAACCATGATTGCACTCCCTCAGCGAAATATTCTGCATGATTGGTGGATGCATACTTGGATTGCCAAAGGTCATTTTCCATTGCTTCGTCATAGCACTTGCGAAGGCGGTCATCAAACGTTGGGTCCAGGTTGACCAAGCCGCGCAGGTGGATGTTGTGCGCGAATTCGTGAATCAGGATGTTTTCGGTCGAGTAGGGGTCACCGGGGAATGCAAGTACGTTTTCTTCCGCACAGGAACAGACAGCGTCCTGACGGGATCCCCCCAGTCCCCTCGCTCGTGCGTCCCAGAAATCTTTCGGCCGCAAGTGCTTGTATTCAGGAATGTCTGAGGTGAACTCGTTGTGGCCGATCACGATCATGCGGGATCCACTGTCGATCATCGCCTGCCGGATGTCGGGGCGTCTTTGCAGCATCATGTCGACAAGGAATGCGGCTTCTTTCAACGCGTAGTCATTCACTGATCCTGAGGAAACAATGGGATACCCAGAGGCATGGATGTATTTCTTGTAAAATGGATCCAGCTTCAGTGTTTCTGGAATGCCGGTGACCTTGTAGTCCGTCACCTGAGGATTTTTGGGGGTGGCAGGTTCTTTGGTGGCAGCGGCACGCTGGGGCAAGGCCGCTGTTTGGCCCAGCGGTTGGGTCGGCTTCTCGGCATGAGCCAGCGGTTTGGTCGGCCTCCAGACCTGGGACAGCGTTTGCTCCATGCGGGGATCGTGCTGGTGTAATTCTGCACGAACGAATGGGTAGAAGTCATTTGTGCCAAAAAAAGCCTCCGTGGTTTCAGCAAAGTACTCACGTGCATTGTTCAGGCCATAGGCACGCTCTAGGCGTCCGTTGCCACGTAAAATCGACTCATAGCTTCCGCTGGCCTTTGCCTGCTCGTATGCCTGATTGATTTCGGAGTGTTCAAAACCCAGGAATTGGTGGTGGTAAGCATGCGCTAATTCATGCAGCATGAGCATGGGCATGCGTTTATATTCACGCGCGAAGATGTCGATGTTGGTCAGTTCTACGCACTCAACCAGTTCAGGTCTTCGACCCTGCTGTTGTAGCCAGTCACCGCCGGGATGGTATTCGGCTGTTGGACGAACGCCGTCGTAAGGTGGCGAAAGCCAGATCGGCACATCTTGGATGATCGCGAGAGATTCTGCTGGCAGAATATAGGTCAGGTGCTGAAGTTGTTGCTTGATCAGCTTGAGTGCCGTTGCCGTCTTTTCGGGTTGTGAATCACGCAGCTCGCGGCTGATACGAAGGGGCCATCCCACGAGGCTACGGTTGCGATAGCCTTTGATGCGTGTACGTGGGTCATTGCTGCGGATCAACTCGGCAGTCAATTTTCGTTGCAGAAGATCTCGTGTTTGTGCGTATTCGGCTGAATTCGCCAAGTTGGTCAGTTGTTGCGGGTCACGTTTGAGGTCGTACAGTTCTGCTGTTGGTTTTTGAGAAAACGCCAGGTTCGCGTACTGGTCAGCAGTTTCAGCGTTCAGTCGCAGAAACTGTTTGGTTGGCGACGGGTCGATGTTGTAAGAGAAAGCGCCTGGCTCTGTGGGCCACGGAGTTTTCGAAAAATCGTATTCAGGATTGTGCCCTTCAACGACACCGGTCTCCCAGTCAGCTGGGTTCCCATTTGAAATGTAAAGGAAATTTGCGGTCCGCAATGATCGGGCAGGGTAGGAATAGACATGTTTTTCCAAACCGCTGAGGGCGAACGTGCGGTCTGGATCGATCTGACCATTTCGTTCAGCTTTGAGCTGTGGCAGTAGCGTTTTTCCCGTCATTTGCTGCGGTACGCCCGTGTTTGCTGCGTTTAGAAACGTGGGCGCTAAATCACACAAGCTGACCATGTCGGTGACCGTATGTGGCTGGGCTTTACCCCAGCGGATTGCCAATGGCACACGAGTGCCCATGTCGTACAAAGTTGCCTTGCAACGGGGAAATGGCATCCCGTTATCGCTGGTAACGACCACGATGGTATTGTCCAGTTCATTCATTGCTTCTAGGCGTTGAATGATATCACCAACCTCTTTGTCGAATCGCTGTACTTCGGCCATGTAATCAGCGAGATCGTTTCGCACGATCGAATTATCAGGCAGGCAGGCGGGGACTTGGATGTCCGCCAAGTTGATGCCGGTCTTCTGACCGATGCCAGTTTCGTAGGGGCGATGCGGATCTTGACCACCGTACCAAAAACAGAATGGCTGTCCCGCTTTTCGTTGTTTCAGGAAATCGTCAAAGGAGCGATATCTTTCTCCAGAGGAATCGCGATTTCTGAACGTATGCTTGCTTGGCCAAACGCCCTTGCCATAGCGACCAATCTGATAACCGGACTGTTGCAGCAGTTCGGTATAAACAGGGAATGACTCGCGCAATGACCCACCCAGGCTATCACCTTCCTGCAGACGCCAGTGATGTTGGCCAGTGAGTATGCTGAGCCGACTTGGTGTGCACGAGGGTGTTGAGACAAAGGCGTTCTCAAACAGAGTTCCTTCATTCGCCACGCGATCGAAGTTCGGTGTCTTGACCGCTTTTGAGCCCAGCACACTGGCGTGAGGCCATGACCAATCGTCTGCGATCAGAACCACAATATTGGGGCGTGCATCGATGCCATGTGCAGTGGGCTCCGCTGCCACTGAAATCGGTGGCAAGTAGAACAAGGCAGCGAATCCGCTCAGGAAACAGCACGCCGCCGCCAGCATTGGTGTGCCCATCATCGGTAAGGTGTGACTGTCACTGTAATTGTTCACGGAGCGTGCTCGTTGAATCATTCTGTTGGTATTGCTATCGGAGAATTTTGCTGGGGCGACTTCGGCGTGAACGCGTCTTTTGCCCGCACTCACTGCTTTTTGTTTTTTGCTGCCCGCTTTTTTCGAGCATTGCCTTTTCCAGCCTTGGGTGGGTAGGGAACGCCGTTGATGTAGTTCAGGCGGTCATCGACATCCGCTCCGTCGCTTACGGGATGAAAGTCGGAGCGTTTGACAGGGTATTTGCCATTGAAGAAATCCTTGAACCAAACGACCGAGTTCAGGGCTTCGGTGGCTTCAACTGAATTCGGGGTTGTATTGACAATTTCTATCAGTGTGAGTTGGGGGTTGATCTCTCCAATCCTGCCCAGAAACTCCGCTGCTCTCATGCGCACGATCAGCACATCGTCTTTTAAGAGCGGTTTCACATTCGAAGAGATTTCCGACGCTTCCGCGGCAAAGGCTGTGCATACCATGGCAGCCCAATAGCGTTTCATGGGGTCTTCTGAGACGAGGGCTGCCAGCAGTGCAGGTTGGGCTTGTTTGAATGGAATCAGGGCAAGGTCCGCAATGTCAACGAGCTCGGCTATTTTCCGCTTGTGTTGCTGACCAAACGCGACCGGGTCCTGCATCGCATTCTCGGCCAGGTAGCTTTCCGGGTAAAAACTCAGGTCGGGTAAGCCTTTGACGGTCTGCTGAAGTGTTTCACGAAGTTCGGCCAACACGTTGGCGTGCTGAGGGGCATTCGCCAAATTGTTGACCTGATGCGGATCCGTTTCACAGTCAAACAGCATTTCTGAAGGCTTTGCGTCAAAGAACTGCTTGGCTGCTCCCGTAAGTTTTCCGGCGTTATAAAGATCACGCCATTCAACAAACGCCAGGTTTTTGTATCGATAGTTGTTGTTCAGTCCATCCGGCAGGTAGGGCTGGTAATTTCGAATGTATTGGTATTTGCCTTTTCGGATCGAACGAATGAAATCATATTTTTCATCAAATCGATCGGCGTAACCAAAGGATTCATCCCGTGCATTGATGGCTGACTCTGAAATGTTTTTTCCAAGGAACGCCTTGCCATCCACCTGGGATGGAACCTTGACACCGGCAAGGTTCAAGGTAGTTGGACCAAAGTCGATGAAGCTGACAAAGCCGTTCAATCGCGTGCCATTCGCTGACGGCGTCAAATGCTTGAAGTTTTCAGGAACTCGAATGACAAGCGGAACGTGCAGTCCGGACTCGTAGATGTAGCCTTTGCTGCGAGGAAGCACGCCACCATGGTCACCAAAATAAAAGATAAATGTGTCTTCCAAAACTCCGTCTTCACGCAGTTGCTGGATGGTTTTGCCCACAATTGCATCGATGTCCAGCATTCGATCGTGGTAGCGGGCATGCGTGTAGCGAAACAACGGTGTGTCAGGGTGATAATCTGCCAGTTGGACACTGTTGGGATCTGTTTTTGTCTTGTCGTTCTCAAAGACTGCCCGATTGAAATGCAGGCTACCCTCATGTGATTGCGCGTGTGATTGCATGTGGAAGAATGGCTGGTCCTGTTTCGGGCGATTTCGCCATGAAGCAGTGCGGGACGAGGCATTCCAAACTCCCTGCCCTTCCACTGCGTTGTAGTCTTTCTTGCTATTGTTGGTCGTGTAGTATCCTGCGTCTCGGAGGTAAGCAGGGAACATCCGGAGACCTTCGGGCATCGGCGCCGTGGCGTACTTGCGATGGAACTGGGTTCCGATTCTCGGTCCATAGCAAGCTGTTGCCAGCGTGGTGCGGGCAACCGAGCAGACCGGGGCATTCGAAAAAGCGTTGTTGAATGTCAGACCGTGACTCGCCATCGCCTCGATGTTGGGGGCTGGTGCGCCTCCCTCAAAGAAATGCTCCAAATAGTGTATTGAATTGTCTTCTGAAACAATCCAAACGATGTTGGGGCGGTCGGCAGCAACAGCGGTCGAACACTTGCCAGCAGTACAGAAGGCCAAGAAAATTAAAAGAACCAGAGCTCGTTGAGGCATATTCAGATCGTTCATCAGCAAGAAACAGGTTGGACGCGGAAATGGCAGATATGGACGGGTATGCCGACGTTCATCGGCTCTCACATCATACAGTGTTGCGAGCTCGTGGCCTCGGGCGTGCGGTAAATCGATCACGCCCGCGTGCTGCATCCCTCAGTGGTTGGGGGGCACTTTTTTTGTGAAATAAAAAACGCGGTCGATGCTGGATTGACTGCGAGTAATATTCCCGAAGTCAGCAGCATGGTTGAAGAATGCAGTGCCGGGGACGTTCACAGCACGTTTCGTTTTACCGGGAGGCCGGCTCGCTTGTACTGTGATGACCGAGGAATCATCTATCCCTAGGGAAGCTGAATGGATTTCAGCGTCATGGGGCCCTTGTCCGGCTGAATCACAACCAATGCATGGGTGTCGCTGAGCTTGTCGAGTTGGACGACACCGTTCAGTGCGTCAATCGTCTCGAAGCTTTGACCTGCAACGCCACCGTTGGATACGCGCTCGGTCAGACCTTTCGCATGTTCCAGATTCGCAGTGCTGATTTTCATTACACCTCGGGCACTATTAGCCATCAGGACAAATGCTTTGCCGTGTTGGCTATAGACAATCATGTCCAGTGGTCGATTGCGATTGCCGAGTTCGGCGATGGTGGTGCCTTGGATTTTATCCTGACTTGCCAGCTTTTTGATTGGAATCTTGACGAGGGGGGTACAGGTATATCCAGCGAGCAGACTCGGCTCACCACCGATGTTGAACGGAACAAATGTCTGAATGGGAGCATAATCTTCCGAACGACCATGGGCAGCATGAAAGATCTCAACACGAAAGCCCTCGCCAGATTTCGTGAAGGGGAAATCGAACTCACGGACTGAGCTAGGAGCCTCACCCGCAGCCAGGCCGGCTACCAGAATGCGACCTGCTGTGTAAGCCAAGTCGGTGATTGAGTTTGAACGAGGATTGCTTTTGCGGCGGCCACGCTGGACAACTTTGTCTTCAGGTGCATTGGGAAGATTGACCGAGGAGTTTGCGATCTTCTCAAGATTCAAAGGAGCAACCATTCCATCTGGACTCACACGGATGATTCCTGACTTTCCACCTGCCGTGACTGATAGGAAGGCGTTTCCGGTTTCCGGATTGACGGCCAGGTCAGCAATGCTCACCTGATCAACATTGAGGGCTGATGAAATTTTGCCTTCGAGATTTTCGACTTCAAACGATTCGCCGGTTGTCTTTTCGTCCTCCGTGTTGACCGCATGGATTTTTGCTGCCTTTGGATCACCAATAAACAGAATTCCCGACGGCCCGAATGCGAGCGGTCCACCCGACTTGAGTTCAACGGTACCCTTTTTCAAGCCATAGAGCTCAGCTGCGTTCACTCGCGCCAACGGCGGACTTATGGTGAGGGTGGTGAGAAAGGCGAGCGAGAGAAGTGTCAGCGTTTGACGCATCGATTCGTTCCTTGCATGGAGGGTGCAGTGGGGAGTACCAAACTAAGCAGAGAAAGGCTGCTCACTCGAGTCCTCAGGGTTGGGGCACCATAGTGTACGGTTTTTTGAAACGCCTGCAATTTATTCATGGCAAGCATCGCTGGCAAATTACTCTTGGGAGGCAAGAGCAGCAGGGCGGCAACCGTTGGGATTGACCGTATACCGCTGGCAGAGGCAGGGTGCATCAGCCTGCTGAGGCGGGAGAGTTCGGGGCCGCTGAAGCCTTTCAAAACAGTCAATTTGAGCCCTTGGGGGGCGAGACAGGTTTTGGGCAGGAAAAGCGGTAACGCCAGACGGTGTGCCGTAACTCTGGCGTGACAGTGGCTGGCGTGACAGTGGCTAGATAGCGCAGTTCGATTGCCTGCTAACACTACATGGGGGCAATGCGAGGCGATCCCATGTCCGTGGTAAGCACGACATGGGCATCGAATGCCTCCCGGATCAGTTGATGTTTGATGTTCTGGTGATCGCGAGAGTCCCACAGGTTTTCAAACTCCCATGGGTCGGTAGTCAGGTCGTAGAGCTCGCCGATTTGCTTGTCGTGATACATGCAAAGTTTGTGTTGACGCGTGCGGAACATGGTTCCAAAGGTGCCACTTCCACCGGTGAAATGAGGATCCAATGCATCAAAGTATTCTGAACGCACGAATGGGCGGAGTTCATTTGCGGGGGTTTCGCCACGCAAGATGGGGATCAAACTTTTACCTTGAATCTGTTCTGGGCTGTTCACGCCGGTGGCTTCCAGCAAAGTCGAGGACATATCAAGTAGTTCAACGAGAGCCTCGCTTCTCAAGTTCTGCTGGAAATGTCCCGGCCATGAAAAGATCAAGGGTACCCTGACTAACCCCTCGTAAAATCGACAGCCTTTGTACATCAGGCCATGGTCGCCCAATGCTTCGCCGTGATCACTCGTAAATAGGATGATTGTATTTTTGCGTTGCCCTGTCGCTTCAAGTGTATGGAGGATACGCGCTAGCTGGTCATCAATTTGCGCGATCATCGCGTAATACAGAGCTTGTACGCGATGGGCATCATGCTCTTGGGGCGTTCTGATCTCGTCTTGGAAATCCAGTTCTCCGAGTTTCGCCTGCTGCTCAAGGTCGCTGGGGCGGAAGTGCGGTCCTGGCATGTCAGCGGGATCAAACCGATCTGCGTATGCTTTGGGAGGAATGAATGGTGGGTGAGGATCATAAACATTGAGATTCAGCAGCCAAGGCGATGAATCGTTCATGCGATCTTGAATGAACTCAATGGCGCAATCGCTTGCCCAGGTTGTTTGGTGCATTTCGGGACAGACGCGTTCCGCGCTTTCTCTCATGGCGTCAAGATCCCCACCCTGTTGACGTACCCAATCTGCGTAGTGGTGCCCCTCAGACCAGTCATCACGTGGTGCATGACTGAATTGCCAGTAGTCAAAGCCATCATCGATCCGAGGTTCTGTTCGATACCCGGAGCTTTGAAGATGAAACTTGCCAATCATGCCACAGTGATAACCAGAGTCGGCGATCAGTTTGGTAATGACTGGCTGATTTGCAGGAAAGGACTCATTGCCATTTCGCGTGTTGTGCAAGCGTGACGGGTACATCCCAGACATGAAGCTCGATCGACTGGGGGTACAGATCGGGCTTTGGCAGTAGGCATGCGTGAAAGCGACGCCCTCAGTAACGAGGCTGTCGATGGTTGGCGTGCTGACATGAGGGTTTCCCAATGCACCGATGGTGTCAAATCGCTGTTGGTCCGTGCAGTACCAGAGGATATTCGGGCGTTCCATCTGAGACATCTCGTATAGGGTGGCAGTTGGTCAGTGTCGAATTGAATGATCAGTCATCAGCACATGAGTTTTTGTTCGGCTGGGTTCCACTCTGCGGATTTCATCGGCATCCGTGATGAGACCGAATCCGGTGGATATGACGATCTTCGCTTGAGAATCAGTTCGGAAGCCTGCGTTGCAGCATCACATTTGATTGTGAAGCGTTATCTGCTGGTTGGCAACGACTTGGAATTCGAAGGACGTTTGAGTGGGGCGGCAGAGTTGGTTGGAGAGCGACTTTCGGGGCGGCGACTTTCGGGGCGGCGTTCGCACGGAGAGCACGAGTGCAGCGAAGTGGAGTCCATCTGGAAATGAAAGCGGCAGAGCAGGGGAATGCCAAACGCTGCAGAGTTGAATCACCGTATTCAGAGGCGGGCCACTGATTTCAGTTTTCAATCGCCGTTTCGTTTGCGGCGCGATTGTTTTGTTCACGCAGTTGATTCATCGTTTCAATGATCGCTTGGGCTTGGCAACGAATGGCACCCTTGGCGTTGTTCGCCTTGAGTGCCTCAGTGCCGCGAGCTTGATATTTGTCGACCTTCTTCCACTCCATCATCCAGTTGTTCTGTTTGGATGCGTCCTTGAGTGCCTGAACAGTCGCACCAAGTCGTTGGTACAGATCAGCGGTCGGGGTTGCATCGTACCGTCGGTAGGGGCCTTTTCCACCCATCGCCACGGGCTCGCTTGGCTCAGGTGCACGGTTGCGAAGTAGCTGGAATGAGGTCGCGACACCACAGATCAATGTCAGCATGGTGGTCATGATCATCAGGCCCCAGCTTTGCATCAACGCAGCGACTACCGTCGTTGCAAAGCACAGCAAGGTGACGCCAACCAAGATCGGCAAAATTTGATTCTTTGGGTCCGTGCCAGATTTACCTTTTGCGGGCTTGCTTGTGCCGCTCGCTGAAGATGACTTGACGCGAACGACAACCACGGTGGTGTTATCTGATCCACCTCGTAAATTCGCCAAATCAACCAGCACGCGGGTCGCGAGATCTTCCGGAAGGCAGTCGATCAGGGCACCGATTTCACAGTCATCAACCAATCCCGTGAGTCCATCGCTGCACAATAGAAAAGCATCTCCAGTTTCGATCGGGAACGGACCCTCAATATCGATTTCGACTTCGGCGTTCGGGCCCAGTGAGCGGGTGATCACGTTCTTGGGAATCGACTTTCCCCAAATGCTCGTGTCAATGTGCCCGCTTGCCTCCATTTCCCAGACCAAAGAGTGGTCGAAGGTGAGTTGTTCGAATGTCCCCTTGCGAAGGCGATAGACTCGGGAGTCGCCCACGTGTGCGATCAATGCCCCCTCAGGCACCAAGGCGAGTGAGCAGGCCGTCGTTCCCATATTGTGAAATTCAGGATTGCTTTGCCCGCGATGGTGAATTTCCGCGTTGGCTCCGGTGACTGCATTCCGCAATGCTTCGGCTGGTTTGGCTTCCGAATTTCGGAAGTAATGCATCGCAATCTGCTCGGTTGCGATTTGGCTTGCTAATTCACCGGCGGCGTGTGCGCCCATCCCATCGGCGACGACAAACAGATGCCCCCGTGTCCAAAACCGCTCTTCGGTCTTGGCTGGTAAGCTCACCATCGAATCTTGGTTGTTCGCCCGACGCATACCGACATCGGTGAGCTCAGCGAACACGATTCCTGAATTCCAACGATCCGACACCAAAAACAACTCTTGCGACAGATGGGTAAAAAAAGGGACGCAGCGGACGGGATCATATCATTATGATGACGCACGACTTGAACGATCAACGGCACGCCACGAAGTATAACCAGCTTGTTCGGCACTGCGGGGGGGGGGGTAAGGGCGAACCGTGTGATATGCCCGAGTAAATTGCTGGTCAGGACGCAAAGTCGGTTCGATCGTGCCATTTCTACGCAAAATGCCGGTGAAAGTCCTGGTTGGCTTGAAGGCGGAATGAGCGATCGCAAGTGTAGGAACAAGATTTCTCGGTGCTGAATATCGACATGCTCTTTGTCCGAATCACCACTCTCTGACTCGAATTCCGGAATTGCTCTGTCCAACTCAACTGCTTACAAACGGTCTTGAGTTGACGTTTTCTACCTAACGTGAAGGCTGGGAATGCGATTTGAACTCTCATGGGCGGATGTGGAGCAGTTTGACGCATCGAATTGCGGTGGGTCTGCCCCAGCAGATCCTAATATCAGCAGATCCCCATAGCTGTTGGGTGCCAAGTGCATGCATGAGTCATCCTCTGGCCGCCTCGTAGGCTGGAAAATTTGTCTGCAAGTGCATTCGGCTGTCCGGATTAGGTTGGTTTTCGTTCGGATCGCTGGCCAGCCCGTCGCTGGAGGCACAACCGCCGGGCGGGTCAAAGCGGGACCGCTGGCAATAATGGCCTTTGAACTTCACTGGCCTGTCGGATAGCGTTCAAGCTTGAGTCGCCTGTAACATGTGTAGAAAGATGCGGCATGTTGGGGGACTCATCTGTCTGTTGCAGTATGAATCGACCTCGGGGGGCATTGGTTGTAGCGAGGCCTTGGCGAAAGAAATTGAACGGAATTACAAGCTCTGCGAGTGATTGGGAGTCGCAGCCGCTGCGGCAACGTTGCCGTTTGATCGGCAAGGTCGCTGCTGCGATTGCCGCGAGAGCAGCAGACTTGACCGCGTTATCGAGCACCGATCAACGAGTGGATCCGGTGGAGACGATCACTGCGGAGCTTTTGCCAACTTGCAGCGCCCTCCGTTTCATCGGACGTCGGGGTAGCAAAGTGCTGCGAAGCCGGGCGTACAACGCTTTGGGGCGACCTGCTTGGCTGTGGGGGGTTCGCAGCCGTGTTCATCGAAAACCGCGAGGCAAAGTCCTCGTGTTGGGAACATGGAACTACCCGATTTTTCTGCCAGGTGTTCAGGCGGCGCAGGCACTGGCCGCAGGCAACACGGTACTTTTGAAACCCGCGGTGGGGTGCGAGCAGGTAACTTCCTGTCTCATCAACGCCTTTTACGAGGCCGGAGTTCCTGAATCGGCATTACAAATGTTGCCGTCCACGACGGAGTCGGCCATCCAGGCAATCGATAATGGCGTCGATTTGATCGTACTCACGGGATCGTCTGAAACAGGGCGGAAAGTACTTCGCCAAGCTGCTGAGACGGTTACGCCCACCATCATGGAATTGAGTGGGTGTGATGCTGTGGTGGTTTTGCCCGGGGCAGACATCGCTCGAGCAGCGGATTGCATTGTCTTCGGTTTGAAGTTCAATGCGGGGGCCACTTGCATTGCGCCACGGCGCATCATCGCTGAACAACGCGAGGCTGACCTGTTGAAAACGGCCCTTCGTGAACGCCTCGATCAAACTGGGTGTGCCACCGTTCATGCCGCCGCCCGAGCAGAGGCTGCTAAACGGATTTCAGGTGCTATTTCTCGGGGCGCCGTCGACGTTCTTGAGCAATTTGACGAAACGCTATTGCTCGACTGCGGCAAAATGACTCCGGTATTACTAGACGGCGTAGAACCCCACGACGAAATCGCGGCGGCAGATCTTTTTGCACCCGTCACCAGCCTCGTGCGTGTTTCGTGCTTTCGCGAGGCTATCGAGATCGTAAATCAATGCCCCTATCGGTTGGCCGTATCGATTTTTGGGCCCGGAAAAATTGCAGAGTCGGTAGCGGTGCAGCTCGATGTTGGTACCGTGTGTGTCAACGATCTCATTGTGCCCACTGCTGATCCACGTTTACCATTCGGTGGGCGGGGCGAAAGCGGTTTTGGTGTGACACGTGGGGAAGATGGGCTGTTGGCGATGAGTGTGCCAGTAACGATTAGCCGCAGGCACGGGAAATTTGCACCACATTTGCAACCCCGGCGATCAACGGATGCCCAAACCTTGCTAGGGGCGCTACAACTACTACATGCCGGAACATTGACGGAACGCTGCAGCGGTCTCAAAAATATGATTGCCGCAGCAAAGACTGCACGAGGCGTTGGTGTGAGCCACCAAAACAAGGAAACTCAAGCTACATCGCTGGAGAAGGAAAATAACTCATGATTGCATCTGATCCGAAGCAGTCCCATGTCGTTGTAATTGGCAGTGGACTGGCTGGTTTGTCATCTGCCTGTGTCTTGGCCGCCCGCGGGCATCGAGTGACTGTGCTCGAGAAAAATGACTGGTTTGGTGGCAAGGCTGCTGTGCATCGTGACCAGGGCTATCGTTTTGACATGGGCCCGACCATCCTTACTTTGCCCGGAGTGCTTCGACGAGTATTCGAGGAAGCGGGCAAGAAACTTGAGGATTACATCGATATGGTGCGACTGGATCCCCAGTGGCGCTGCTTCTTTGAAGGGGACAGAAGTAAAGGCGAAGAGAACACCGTATTGGACCTGGTTGACAATACAGATGAGATGGTCGGCAACATCGACCGGCTCACGCGGTCCACGTCCAATGGTGAGGGTTACCGGCGTTTCCTTGAAATGAGCGAGGGACTGCACGACGTTTCCAAACGCTTCTTTTTCTGGAAAAGCGTTGGCGGACTCTCTGACACGATGGATGTCGCGGGCTCTTTCTCCGCTGCTGTTCTGAAGGATGTGCTGTCTTTGCGGATGGGCCAAAGCGTCGCGTCAGTCGTGCGAAAGCATGTGCCGGACCATCGTGTTTCGCAGATGATGGATCACTTCACTCAGTACGTGGGCTCGTCTCCGTACGCCTCGCCTGCTGTCCTGTGCGGGATCGCGCACATGCAGACCGAAGAGGGAATCTGGTATCCGATCGGGGGCACGCGGGCAGTACCGGAAGCTCTCGGTCGCTTGGCTGGGGAACTAGGCGTCGATATCAGGTGTGGCACTGACGTGATGAAAATCAACACGTCCGGCAAGACAGTCACCGGCGTTGTCACGGCGGGAGGAGAAGAGATCAGCTGCGATGCGGTTGTCAGTAACTGTGATGCTGTGCGAACTTACCGAGAACTGTTGGGTGAAACACCACAGGCCGCAAAGTTTCAGAAAAAAGACTACGAGCCAGCCTGTAGCGGGGTAGTGCTGTACTTAGGGCTGGATCGACGATTCGATCAATTATTGCATCACAATTTTGTCTTCTCCCAAGATCCTGAACAGGAATTTGATTACATCTACAAACGCGGTGAGCCAGCTCCTGACCCCAGCGCGTACGTTTGTGCGCCGGCCATCAGTGAGTCGCAAGTGGCTCCTGAAGGTGGCGAGGCGTTGTACATCCTCGTACATACGCCGTATCTCCGCCCAAATCATAATTGGAAAGAAATGTTGCCCAAGTATCGCGATGTGATCTTGGACAAACTGGAGAGGACTGCCGGCATGAGCGGGATCCGTGACTCGATCAAGTGCGAGTCTTCCTTGACCCCTGAAGGGATTCACAACCGCTATCGGGTTTTGAACGGCGCAATCTATGGTTTAGCGAGCCATGGCAAGTTTCTCGGGGCTTTCAAGCCAGCCAATCGTCGCAAAGATCTAAGTGGGCTCTATCTTGCTGGGGGGGCCGCACATCCCGGCCCTGGTATGCCGATGGTACTGATGAGTGGTTGGATTGCGGCAGATTCGCTTGATGCAGACGCCAAGGCCGGCAAGCTGGCCGCTGTATGACAGTCGCCTGCTGCCTGGATTCACAGCGACCAGTGAGGACCGAGACGCAAGGCTCGCTTCTGTAAAGACGGGCGGCTGCCGCAGCGGGCAGGGGCTGGCCGCTGCGCAGTCAGTTGCTGCACAGTCAGTCTATAACCGCCAACTTCACCTGCCTAACTCACTGTTCTCTGACCGGTTGCACGCGGCCGCGGCTCAAAATTTGGCGGCTTATTCCGCCTTGCGTTGGCTGTCCGTGTTCATTGGCCTCTGTTTGGGGGTCAAGGATCTCCACGCCCATCGTTTTCTGTGGTCAAAAGGCAATTCCGGTTGTCGTGTTATCCCTCGGCCAACTTGTCCGTCGGGGGGAAGTTCCCGCGGATTCCTCGTGTTAGCAGGTGGGGCTTGCCCTGTTTGCATACTTGTTTGTCTCAAGCGAGGCTTTGCCGGTTTCAATATCGGTCAAACACTCAACAGTTTTCTAAGAGGATGGTGCGGTATGAGAATGTTACTTCGTTACACAGCTGCCTTCGCCGTGGTTGCCATGCTGGCCCCAGCGGCGAAAGCTGCAGACATTGTTGACACGGCGGTGGGTGCCGGTAGCTTCAAGACCTTGGCAGCAGCTCTCGGTGCGGCTGACCTTGTCGACACCCTCAAGGGTAAAGGGCCGTTCACGGTATTCGCTCCCACAGACGAGGCATTCCAGAAACTGCCCGAGGGAACTGTTGCCGAACTACTCAAGCCCGAGAATAAGGCAGCCCTTGCGGGAATTTTGACTTACCATGTCGTGCCCGGCTCTGTCATGGCCGAGCAGGTCGTCGAACTGTCAGGTGCCACAACGGTCAACGGGCAACGCGTTGACATCAAGGTTGACGATAATGGTGTGATGGTTGATGGTGCCAAGGTTGTGACCACCGACATCCAGTGTGACAACGGAGTGATTCACGTGATTGACTCTGTGATCTTGCCAGCCGACAAGACCATTCCCGAGACAGCATCTGCCGCTGGTTCGTTCGGAACATTGCTCGCCGCTGTCGGTGCGGGTGGCCTTGCCGAAACGCTGGGCTCAGAAGGTCCTTTCACAGTGTTCGCACCCACAGACGAGGCGTTTGGAGCCCTACCTGCCGGCACGATTGAGACATTGCTCAAGCCAGAGAACAAACAGCAGTTGGTTGACATTCTGACGTACCACGTTGTCGCCGGACGAGTCTATTCACCTGACGCATTGGCTGCCAAAAATGCGAAGACATTGCAAGGAACAACAATTGCGATTGCCCCAACAGAGGGCGGCGCCAGCGTCAATAGTGCCAGACTGTTGACCACAGATCTTGATGCCTCCAACGGAGTGATCCACGTCATTGATCGTGTACTCATCCCGAGCGGGAAGAAGGTTGACGCAAAGAAAATGATCTTTGACGCGATCTCGACGGGCGTGCCGATGTACAACGCTGGCCACCACTCGCAATGTGCCAGTCTTTATCAGCGGACCATGGAAACCGTCATGTCAGCCACGACTGATACGGAGATGCGTTCGCACATGAAAATGGTGCTCACTGCTGCGAACCGGGAGACCTGTCCGATGGAGCGTGCCTGGACATTGCGACGTGGTATGGACCAGATGTACGCACGTCTGCCGTAAGACTATCACAGTGTGGCGTTTGGCCACTCTCAATCGATGTTGCGAAAATCCTGCTGCGACTCTCCCTTGGTGAGTCGCAGCTTTTTTTGATACAGGCAGTCGCCACGTCCAGGTGTTGCTGGGGGGAATTAAGGATTTGGTGTACCACTGGGGACTGCAGCTAAAGTGGGATCAATGACGGTGAAGCCGGAAAAGCTGTTCCCATGCAGTTTGGTATTTGTGTTTGACTGATCGATCAACAGGTCGAAGGATCCGCTTTCGGTCCCGCTGACACGACAGTTGGAGATCGTTGTATTGTGGGTTTTGTTAAAACGAATCCCAGACTTGCATTCGGACATGATCAGACCGTTGAGCAGGCATCCGGAGCAGTCAGAAAGTCTCACCCCTCCCATGTCAGTCGCAAGGCGATACAGGGTCGAGTTCGTCAACATGCAATCGGTGCAGTGAGAAAACTGTATGATGCCCGGGCGTACAAACTGCCGGGGGTTGAACGTGTTTGAGCTGACTACAACCCGCTGGCTGTATTCGACCATTAAGTTGTTCGGCATGGGTGCGAAGAAAGTATTTCCAGTGACTGTCACGTCATGGCTGTGACGAATGTCGACCAGTGTGCTTGTATCGCTCAGGACGTTACCTGAAATGGTAACTGAATTGATTGGGTAAATTGCTTTGCCGGATAGTCGGATATTAGCGCCGCCCGGCGCGATCGTCTTGTCGTTCTTGGCACCATAGTTTGCAGAGTGTTGGATCGTGTTGCCAGTGATCGCGATCTCGGCGATGGATTTTGAAGCATCTTGCTCAGAGCCGCTGACATCAATCCAGATATTAGCGGTCTTCGTTTCGGTTGTGTCGTCAGGCATGTTGCCTTCGATGTCACAGCCCGTCACGTGCAAATTGCGTACATTGCCATCGCGAACGACAATGCCACCTTCGCGGTTGTAAGAGATATGCGAGTTGCTGACGTTGATCTGGTGCAGATTGACATCGTCCAGATACAGACCGACGCCCGAATTTTCATAGAGATGGCAATTCGCGACAATCACGTTTCGATTGCGTACGGTGAGATGAACGCCGTGGTGGCACCATCGAATCGACATTCGTTCAATGACCGCGCCCACAGTCTGTTGTAGATTGATTCCACCGGCTTCCGGGTGTCCTCCGAGGATTTCGAATCCGCTGAACGTTGGCATTCGTTCGTTCCAGGTCTTTGCTGAAAAAGACTTAGGCGATGCGGTCCCCGTGTGGTTACCCTGAACTAAGATGGCAGGGCCCGGACCAGTCATGATCAAGGTTGATCCATTGGTAGAGGTAATGGATGCAGCACCGTGTTTGCCGAGTTGTAGGGTCAGCGGGCGATTGATTCGGTAGAACTTTTCGGTGAGGACGACGACGCCTTTCTGGCTGTCAATTAATGATTGCAGTCTGTCGGTGGAATCCGGCAGTGAGTCAAAGTCTGCCACTTGTTCCGTGGTTTTTTGCCATTGTGCCTGAGTGGTTCGTGGAGCAAGCGTTACGAAGGTCAGGGTAATGAGGGTGCATGTCAGGACCGTATTGGATTTCATCATGATTTTTGACAGCGATAAGCAAGTTGATTGGGGCAACGTGGATGTGTTGCAGACTGTTCAGGGAGAGTATGATAAAGCAGACTTCGTGAACGTGTGAAAAATTTTGTTTTTTCGAATCGGGGTGCCCGCGTCGCCGCTTTATTGAGTCCAACCGTGCGTAATCAGGACGATGATCTGAAATGAAAGGTGTCCGTAACCCGATGAAACCAAGGGTGAGAATCGGGGTGCTATTGGGTTGCTTGCTGACAAGCACCTGCTTTCTGCACGGCTTTGGAGTGCTTGATGCGGCCGAGTCAGGCGTCGCCACCAACGGCTCCGAAACGATGGCTCCGCCGAATCATGAGGCGGTTGTGACGCAAATCAATCAACATGTGCAGCAAGGTTATCGTGACAAGGGGCTGGAACCGGCCAGCCCTTCTGGTAACCGCGCGTTTGTGCGACGCGTGTATCTTGATTTGGTGGGCAGGATTCCCAAAGTTGCCGAGCTGGAGAGATGTCTGGAAAACGGCATTGAGACCAGGCAGGAACGCGGACGTCTGATTCAGCAGTTATTGCAAAGTGAAGAGCACGTCATTCATTGGGCTGACTTGTTCGACACTTTATTGATGGGCCGAGCCGCCGAAGATAAGTACATGAAACGGCGGCAGCATCAATGGCGCGCGTTCCTCGAAAATTCTATCCGTACGAATCAGCCGTGGAATGAATTTGTTGAGGAAGTCCTTTTGGCAAGACCCTCCGATGCAACGAAAAAGGGCGGCACTTGGTTTTTGTTCGAACGTAATAATGATTACCAGAAAATTGCTGAAGCTATCGCTCCCGCTGTGTTTGGAATCCGCATCGAATGCGCTCAATGTCATGACCACATGCTGGTCGATGAAATCAAGCAATCTCACTACTGGGGATTGGTTGCTTTTTTTAATCGGGGGAAAAACGAGAATGGAAAGGCGGGGCCACAGGTCACTGAAAGTGCGATTGGGGGCTTTTCGGATTTCGCCGATTTGTTGGGAGATAGCACACCCAATCGATTAGCCTTTTTGGAGGTTGATACGGTTGAGGAAGAACGTCCGACTAAAGACGAAAAACAAGCCGATGCAGACGATCTTTATCGAGCTGGGCAAAGTGAAAATGTGCCTCGCGTACCGATGTTCTCGCGTCGCGAAAAGTTTGTCACCAAGGTCGTACGCGACCATCCACGCGTAGCGCGTGCCCTTGTTAACCGTGTATGGGCACTGCTAATGGGACGCGGCATTGTTCACCCGTATGACGAGATGGACAGTATTCATGCCCCCAGCCATCCGGAGCTGCTCGATTGGTTATCAAGGGATTTCAGAGACAACGACTACAATGTGCGTCGTTTGATTCGTGCGATCGTTTCCAGCGATGCCTATCGGCTTGCATCGCGGCGTCCCGAGGATGTCGATGACCCTGCAACCTTTGCGTATTATCTGGAACGCTCATTGACGGGCGAGCAGTTGGCAAGATCGACAATGATTGCACTATTCGGCGACGTGCGTGATGATCAGGGGGTGAACGCGGTATTTCGGCAGCAGTTTCCTGACCTGTTGCCGGATCAACAGGTTGCCAATATCAGAGAGTCACTGTTTCTGAGCAATGGCCAGAAAATGCAGGATTTGCTGGCGGCTAGCAATCAACCTACGCACTTGATTCCGCGGTTGGCACAAATGGATAGTGCTCAAGAGCAGGTGAATCTTCTCTTTGAGGTGATGTTTGCACGGGTGCCAGATGCAGAGGAGAACGCTGTGGTGAAGTCCTATCTCAGCAAGCGAGGTGGGACAGCAGAGTCGATTCGACAGGTGGCGTGGTCGATGTTGACAAGTGCGGAATTCAGGTACAACCATTGATCGAGTTTTGTAGCATATGAAAAAGCGTCAGTACTCACTGAGTCGTGGTTCCATGCAAAGTCATAGTGCGACGCAGCACACCTGTGGCAGCGCAGAGCATACGGTACATCGTCGTTTGTTTCTTCAGGGAACGATGGCTGCTGGTGCTGCTTCGACAGGTAGTTTTAGTGGCTTGTTTTCTGTCCCTGCTTTGGCCGATGTTGCGAAAAAATCTGGCAAAAAGTGCATCCTGCTTTGGTTATGTGGTGCCCCCAGCCAATTCGAGACATGGGATCCCAAGCCGGGTACCGAGACCGGCGGGCCGTTTCCCGCAATCCCTACCAATTTGCCGGGGGTGAAGGTGAGTTCATTGATGCCGCAATGTGCGACAATCATGGACAAGTTGGCTGTGGTACGCAGCATGAAGACGGAACCGGGAGAGCATTTTCAAGGGATCGATGTGCTCACACGCGGTGACAAACCAAGGCCACCTTTCACGCGGCCGATTCTAGGCTCGGTGATCGCTCAGCAACTAGGCCAGTTGGATAGCCCAGTGCCACAGTTCGTGCTGCTCGATCCATGTCCCGAAGGAAACGAATTTAAGCAATTCAAAGCGGGGAATTGGGCCGGATGGTTAGGGGCTGAGTATGGCCCGATCAGGGCGGGGGGAGACTATGCCATTCCCAATATCAATCGGTTACCTGAGATCAGTGAGGTTGATCACGCTGACCGTGAGGCACTGCGTCAGTTTCTGAGTCGCAAGTTCGAAAAGGATCAACGAAGCGAAGCAGCTGCCTCCCACAATGCGGCTTTCAATCGAGTCAATGGATTGATGAGTTGTGCTCCACTGTTCGATTTGAAGCGTCTGCCAGAAAAGGACCGCCAGCGTTACGGGGGTGGGGCCTTTGCACAGCATGCACTTCAGGCTCGGCATTTGATCGAAAATGGCTCTACATTTGTGATGGTCGCCAACGGAATGCCTTGGGACAATCACGTGTTCCAGCATGAAATGCACCAAATGTTGGTGCCCGAACTCGATAATGTCCTGTTTCAGTTAGTCACGGATCTTGAAGATCGGGGAATGTTGCAGGATACGCTGGTCATAGCGATGGGCGAGTTTGGCAGGACACCTTGGTTGAATGAAGCTCGTGGCCGCGATCATTATCCCAAGGCCTGGAGCATGGCCATGGCGGGTGGTGGGATTAAGGGAGGTGTTGTGCATGGAGCGACGGACCCTCTTGGATTCGAGGTGGTAGACGGGCAGGTCGACAACCGAAATCTCTTTGCCACGATCTTTGAAGCCTTGGGAATCGATCCACATCAGGAATATGAGCTGCCCGGTTTGCCAACATTTCATCGTGTTGAAGACGACACGCAACCTATCCGTGAGATTTTAGTCTGACGTATTTGATATGGAAAAAATTGAACTAAAACGCACGAAGGAATTTGATTTGCCCAGTGGGGTGCTGGCTGCAGCAGTTTCCCCCGATGCAAACCAGGCGGTTGTAGGGTGTTTGCACGGCGTCTATCGCTTGGACCTCGAAAGCGGGAAGCATGATCGGCTATATCAGCACGATAGTTATGTCAGTTCAGTCGCTTGGTTGGGAGAGAACGGCGTTGTCACGGCGGGGTATGACGGAGAGTTGCGTTGGTTTGATCTTGTCACCGATACCTTTTTGCGGCGTCAAAAGGTCCATGAGTTCTGGTCTTGGGACATGACCGTTTCTCCCGATCAAATGTATGTTGCCTCAGTCACCGGACAATACATCGCAGGCGGGTACAAGTACGAGCCCCAAGCAGAGAAGGAACCCTCGATCCGAGTTCTCGCTGCCGCGACAGGTGAGGTTCTCTGGAGCCTGCCCCACGTGCCTTCGGTTCAGGCTGTCGCAATCAGCCCTGATAGCAAATGGGTTGCCGCTGGGAATTTGATGGGTGAAGTGCGGGTCTACAGCCTCGATGATGGCAGTCTCGAGGCTCAGTGGACCACACCGGACTTTACAAGCTGGGGGATCATCAAAAGTCACTGCTATCTGGGTGGAATCTTCTCCATGAAGTTCTCGCCCGATGGCGAGCAGTTGTTGTTAGCAGGAATGGGGCCGATGCGTGACCCGATGGCTGGTAATGGGAAGCAGTTATGGCAGCGGTGGGCATGGCGTGCCAACGAGCCTGCCAAGGTAGCTCAGACACATGACGGTGAGGCTGGTGAGGGGCTGATGGAAACGCTTGCAGTGCACCCGGAAATTACCCATTTCCTCATGGGTGGGCGATTGCGTGGCGGGGATTGGAATGCAGCCTTGTTCGACCACGAATCGGGTGCCCGCATTGCCTCGTTGAAAACCGGGTATCGCGTTACCGAAGCTTGCTATCTTGCGGACGGCAAGCATGTATTGCTGGCGGGCTCGAAGGGGCAACCTAAGAAAAACAAGAAGGGCAAGTTTAGCGATTTTGGGCGAGTCGAGGTCTACTCATTCTGAGTTTTCCCGCCTTGCTGTTAAAACGTAATTCGCTTCAGGTTGTATCCTTAAGCCACCCAGGTCTATTTTTGCTGAAACGCCTTGGATTGAATCAAGGCGTGTAGGAAGGCACTGATTTGATTCCCCTGAGTTCCGGCCTTTGCAAGGATCTCATCTGTCAGGGTTCTGTCAGAAAAGCCATACGGTCTGCCCAGTCCGTATGCGATCAGAGCCTCGGAAAAACCACGAGCAAACTGCTGCTCCTGCTTGGCAATTTGGTCGCGCAGTTCAAAGAAGTTTGCAAAAGTGTCGCCATTGGGCAGAGTGCCACTGGGGTCGATCACGTGTGTCTTCCTCCGCCGGATTTTCTTGTTCGCGACGAGGCTCACTTTTTCCTCATCTCGCCACTGTCCTGTTGCATCAAAATTGTGTAATCCGAATCCAATTGGATCGATTTTTCGATGGCATTGAGCACACTGCGGTTCTTCCATGTGCGCGGCTTGCAGTTCTCGCGCAGATAGAAGTTTGTCGGTCAACCGGCTGAGTTGTGGCACGTTAGCGGGAGCAGGCGGTGGTGGATTATGGAGAACTTTTCTCAGCACCCAAGCGCCTCGTTCGACAGGGGATGCCCGTTCGCCGTCGGAGCCCATTGCCAAAATTGCGGCCATCGCCAGTAGGCCACCGCGCGGTGAACCTGATGGGACTGGAACACGTTGAAACTCATTTCCGCGAACGCCCGACAAGCCGTAATAATCTGCGAGTATGTCATTAATCACGATGTGATCTGAACTCACTAGCTTTCCCAAGCTTTCGTCATTTTGAAGCAAGCTGGCGAAAGTCTCGGATACTTCCTCTCGTGCTGCCATCTTCATGCTCTCGTCAAACTGAGGGTACAGCAAAAAGTTGAACTGGAAAAAATCGAGGCGTTCCATTTGCAGCCATTGATGCGTGAAGCTCCGCACAAATTCCATCGATCGAGGATCCGCGAGCAGACGCTCAGTTTCTTCCTTCAGAATTGCCGGTTTTCTCAACTTGCCCTTTCTGGCCAAGTAGAGCAGTCGCTGGTCAGGTGGTCCACTCCACAGAAGATAGGACAGTCGGACTGCCAGTTCTTGATCGGTGAGTGTACGGCGCTGGGAAGAATCGTTTGGTTCCTGAAGGTAGAGAAAGCTCGGTGAAGCCAATATCACGGCCAAGGGTGTGACCAATGCCCGCTTGAAGTTTAAGCCACTCTTTCTCTCTTCCTTGTACAACTGTTCAAGTCGATCAAGGTAATTCTCCGAGGGCTGTTTTGATCGAAAGGCTCGTTCAGCGAATTGTTTCAGGATGGCTCGTGCGTTCTTTGATTCATCACCGTCTTGACTGGAAGGGAACAGGCGGTCGAAGTGTTTTTTTGTCTGATTCCGATTGATGGGGCCAATGATCTCCACCCAGTCCAGCCAGATTGCTGGCGTGGGCAGGTTTTGGCCTTGATTGCGAGCGGTATTGAAGGCTGTGCGAGCCGCGTCCCGTGTATTGGGTTGGCGTTCACGGAGCCCAACTTTTCGTTCGCCGGCATGATTGATGGTAAGTGGGAATTCGATAATCTCCGGTTGTGCGTAAGTGCCCCTTACTTTGTGGTGGCCCCGAACGACAATCTCTCCGGCACGTGCACCAGACGCGACGCTGCCGTACTCGATGTAGGAACGCTGGGGTGGTGCATTGGGCAGACAGCCCGCTCGTATTCGCACTAGGTATTCACCCGTAGGTGCTGTGGCGGGTAGCGAAGTGTAATTTACCATCGCGCCTGACTGCGACACTGTGAAGGCGATACCAGTGCTTGCCGGAGAAAAGTTGAGATAGGCATCGTAGGCGGGAAAGCTCTTTTTGTATTGCCCCTCTTCAAATTGCACGCGACTCGCATCGATGTAGCCGAAGTCGGTTGGGGGCCGTCCATCAGATTGACGCCATTCCTCCGCAAGGTTGTGCCGCTTGAGAAGTTGGTCACGCCTTTTCTTGATGGTTCGGTTGGTCTCCGTTTCGCATTCTTTGTGCAGGTCGATCTGTTTTCGGTTCGTGTGACTGTCAATTAATGTTGAAAGGGCTTGACGACCCAAACCCAGGTATTTTTCAATCTGGTCACTGGAAATATAAAGTGAGGAACCTGACGTGTCGAAACTTCCGGGGTCGGCATCGCTGGGCAATTCGTCCATTTTAACATCGACTCCCAGCAAAGTACGAATCGTATTTGCGTATTCACGCCGGTTCAGACGTCGCATGGTAATGACGCCACCCGTGTCGCTTAGGATCTGTCGGGCAATTACCAGTTTGCCGGAAAGGGCCTCGAGAAAATCGGCTTTCGCATGAACTCTAGGTTGGGTTGCGTCCTTGGGAGGCATCTCACCCGAATTGACTGCATCCAGCACTTTTTGCCAGCGCCCTGCGGACTCAATGCTACTGAGGTCAAAAGAAATTTTTTCGAGGTCAAGTTGCCCTTCCTGACTCGCAGAGTCGTGGCAGTCAAAACAGTAAGCGCGAAAGAAATCACGTTTGCTCTCAGGCAGTGAAGCCAATGTGATCTGGGGAGTTGGGTTTTGCACGCCTTCCTGTGCATCGGCGGGGCCTGCCGCGGATGTAGCCATTATCATCAAGCATGGAAGAAAGCTTGCCGGTGAAAGGGCGTTGAATAGTCGTCGGATGATTCGGTGGGATTGCAGCATAAAAAGAGTGAAGATCGGTGGGTGTGCTGTCTTGGGATGAATGCAAAAAACGATCACTTATGAGCGAGTTTCGAAGGCGAAGCGACCTCCCCACAGTTTAACGGTTAAGCGTTCCCCTGACGATTGGTAATTCCTGTTGGAATACAACATTGAGCTGTCTAGTGCGGCGAAAATGGCATTTTCTGTCTGTCTGGTTTCGACGACGACCTGCGTTGTGCCGAAGACCTGCGTTGTGCCGAAGACCTGTGTTGTGTTCAGCAGCGCAGGTTGTCGATATTGGTGGAACCGTGGGAAAAGAGAGTACGAGGCATCGTGGTATTGATTGGCAGCCATTACGGTGGGGCGTGGAAAGCGGCATACTGAGGGAAACCATTTTGAAGGGATGGATAGAGATGCAGCGTTGTTTTCATTTATTTGTTCTGTTTGCAATTTGTCGCGTGTGTTCATTGACATGCTGCGGTTCGGTGTGTGCGGATGAGCCCGCGGATGCTGCGTTAGCCGTGGCCCCAGGTGAAGTGGCGGAAACGCCGCTGGAGCGGTGGGACATGGAACGGTTGGTGGTTCCCCCTGTTGTTCGTTGGTTGGATTCTGAGTCGGTGGTTCGATCACTGCTTTATCAGGGTGAGGAGTATCAAGGGCAGACCACCGAGATCTTTGCGTACTATGCATCACCTGCGACACTCGCGGGTAAGCAGCATGCAGCCGATAGGTATCCGGGGATTGTGTTGCTGCACGGTGGTGGCGGAACAGCCTTTTCCGAATGGGTAGAGAAATGGGCTCGACGCGGCTATGCAGCCATTGCAATGGACTTGGGCGGAAAGCGGCCCGCTTCCCCGAAGTTTGATGAGGTCACTGGGCAGGTGGTGCAGCGGTTTGACCATGTCCGCGGCAACCGCAAGCGTTTGGCAAAGGCTGGGCCCTTGGACGACCACGAAGCAAAGTTTCAGAACGTCAACGATGATCCAACGGATGACTGGCAGTTTCATGCAGTGTCAGCCGCCGTGCGTGCTCACTCGCTCTTGCGTAGCTTGCCCGAGGTTGATGCCGAGTGTACGGCGGTCACAGGAATCAGTTGGGGAGGCTACCTGACGTGCTTGACCGCAAGCGTTGATTCCCGTTTCAAAGCTGCGGTTCCCGTCTACGGTTGTGGTTTTCTTTATGCTGGCGAATCTGTTCAAAGACCCATGATTGATCGTTTGCAGCCGAGGCAGAGGGCTGAGTGGATTCGCTTGCACGACCCTTCTCGTTTTCTAAAGCATTGCCGTGTTCCAATCTTTTTTGTCAATGGAACCAATGACAAGCATTATCCATTAAGAAGTTATGATCGCACTTACAAGCTCGTTCAGGGACCTGTCACTCTCAGAATCAAAGCAGGGATGAAGCACAGTCACGGTCATGGTTGGGCACCACTTGAGATTGGACGCTTTGTTGATCACCACTTGTTGAAAAAACACGCCATGGTCGAGTTGGCAGAACCTGAAGTTAATGGTGATGTTGTTTCATCCAAGTTTCGTGCCGCGCAAAAGCCGTCGCACGCGGTGTTGCAGTACACCAACGATCAAGGGCCACTTGTGGACCGCAAGTGGAAAAGCATGGACGCAACTTTGGCAACGGGAGTGGTCTCTGCAAAAATTCCTGCCGATGCAACGATTTGGTGTTTGGCGGTTACCGGCAAAGATGGGGCGATGGTGACTACCGAGGTGATGTTCCGTCAGCCGTAGAAACATGGACGGAAGCCAACGCTAAGCAGGGCGTGGAGTGCGCCGCGACCCGAAATCGAGTCGCAGCCTCGGTAAATCGCAAGATCGAAAAAACTGTCACTGGTTTCTGTAAAATCGGGTTAATCGTAATATTTGAAACATAAACAGACGTAGCTTGATGCTGGCGTCGTTCAATTCGCTTCAAAGTTGCTGTTCAGGATGCACTCTTCATTGTGTTGGAACGCAACCATGGATCAGCCGATTGGTAATCCAGGTTGCATCATTGGCTTTCCTATGGATTACATTTCGCGAGCATGAGACATGCTTTGGTAACAGGTGCCACTGGCTTTATCGGGCACCATTTGATTCAGCGACTCCTCGCCCAGGGTACTACTGTTAAATGCCTTGTGCGATCACAGTCCAGGTCTGCTGATTTGTCGCGGCTTGATGTCACGCTTGTCCAAGGTGATCTTGCGGATGTAAGTTCGTTGGCAGCAGCAGTCAAAGATGTTGATGTGGTTTACCACTTGGCTGGGCTGACTAAAAGTGTCAGCACACGCGATTTGATGAGGGTGAATGGTGAGGGAACGCAGAATGTTGCGATCGCATGTTCACAGTGTAAATGCCCGCCCACTCTTGTGCTCGTTTCTTCCTTGGCAGCAGCAGGACCAGCCGCTGACGCAGAGCCGCGAGTTGAAACAGATGCGGTCAATCCAGTTTCCAATTACGGACACAGCAAGCGGGCGGGAGAACTTGCCGTGATTGATCTTGCTGATGAAGTGCCTATCACAATTGTGCGTCCCCCCATCGTCTTTGGAGAGCATGATCGTGATGTATTACATTGGTTTAAGATGATCCGGAAACTGGGGATTCACCTCACCCCCGGATTGCAGGATTACCACTGCTCCGTCATTCACGCTGATGATCTTGTCTCAGTATTGATCGTTGCAGCCGAGCAAGGCGAACGGGTCACCAGGGGCACCGAGGATGATAAAGGGATTTATTTTGCAGCCTGTGATGAACTGATGACCTATTCCGAGATTGGGCGGTTGATCGGTGATTGCGTCGGACGCCCAAGTACACGAGTGGTACATGTGCCGATGTTCATGATCTGGGGACTGGCCCTCAGTTGCGATTTTTGGGCTCGGCTTCGCAGCCATTCCACGATCCTTAATTTGGATAAGGCCCGGGAGGCTGCCGCCGGTGGCTGGGCATGTTCCTCTGCCAAATTGCGAAGGCAGACAGGGTTCGTGCCGGCTATGGGGCTTCGCGAGCGTCTTGGTCAAACCGCTGATTGGTACATTCGCCAAAGCTGGCTGTGAGGTCGGGCTCGCGGTGAATCGCGGCGGTTTTTCCCAGAATCGGTAGGTCAGTCCGGTTTTGTTGCTTTGTAAATTTCTCTCAGGGCCGACGGTTTCGCCAGAGGATCTGAAATATTTGGCGGTAGCTCATACTGCGTGTCTTGACTGTAGCTGATTGAGCGCAAGAATAGCGGCTAGTCGCTTGCGTGTATCCGCTGCCTGCCGTTGGTAGGACGTACGTCGCGCCACTGAAGAAATTAGTTTGAGCCTGTTGAGAGAGATCTGATGAACTCTGTTGGCAACAGTGACCCATTCGATTTGGCTTGATGTGGAATGCCGCAAACGTTTCCTCCTCTACAAAGTACTGAAGTTTACTGATGAATCGAGTTGCACCGCGTCTATGTTTGCTCACGTTTGCCCTGAGTCTTGGTTGGGTTTGTGTTTCTCTGTCGGCACAGGAGGTGGTGCTAAGCTCTTGGAATGATCGAGATGCCAAAGCTTCGCTTGTCAACTTTGTTGAGTCGGTGACCGATCCTGCCAGTGATCAGTTTGTTGCAAAAGCAGATCGGATCGCTGTTTTCGATAACGATGGAACATTGTGGCCTGAGAATCCATTGCCCTTCCAGTTGTTTTTTGCATTGGATGAATTGAAGCGGCTTGCCCCAGAACATCCCGAGTGGAAGGATGACAAGTTCCTTGCTGCCGCTTTGAATGGTGACATGGATGTGATCAAAGCCGATGTGAAAGCCGGGTTGCTTGCGATTCTGAGCGCGACGCACGCAGGGATGACGACCACTGATTTTGACAAACGCGTTGCAGATTGGATCAAGCAGGCCAAGCATGCTCGTTTTGACAGGAAGTACGCTGATCTTGCGTATCAGCCCATGCAGGAAGTGCTGGATTATTTGCGTGCCAATGGCTTCAAAACCTACATCGTTTCTGGAGGTGGAGTCAATTTCATGAGAGTGTGGTCTGAAGACGTTTATGGGATTCCGCCAGAACAGATCATTGGTTCGCGAATTGGTCTTGCTTTTCAGGTCAAAGATGGAGTTTCCGAAATCGTTAGAAAAGCGGAGCTTGAGTTCGTTGATGACAAAGAGGGGAAGCCAATTGGGATCTACCAACAAATTGGAAAACGCCCCATTCTTGCTTTTGGGAATTCTGATGGCGACAAGCAAATGTTGGAGTGGACCACGCTCGGTCATGCACCAAGTTTGGGTTTGCTTGTGCACCATACAGATGGCGAACGGGAATATGAATACGACCGGCATCCAAAAAGCAGTGGAAAGCTGGATGTTGCCTTGGATCAAGCCGTTGAAAAAAAATGGGTGCTGGTCGACATGGCAAAGGACTGGAAGAGTGTTTTTTCGAATTCAAAAAAGAGCAATGCTGTGACTCTCGATGCCATCGTTGGACCGACGTGGACGCTTGCGTCAATCAATGGGAAGAAGGTGATTGAGCAATCGACCGCTAGCATGATTCTAGGAGATGGAGGCAAGGTTGCCGGCAACACTGGGGTGAATCGTTTCAGTGGGAAAGCTGAAATCAAGGGTAACAAAATTTCATTCGGTCCTTTGGCAACGACTCGGCGAGCGGGAGCTCCCGCGTTGATGGCTCAGGAGTCCATGTTCCTGAAAGCGATGTCGAATGTGGTTGCCATGAAACTGGGGGCCAATGGGACCTTGGATTTGGTCAATGCAAACGATGTGATCATCCTGACGTTTGCCCCAAATCGAGGCGACTCCAAAACTTAGGCCTCGACTACTCGCGGAGCTTTTCCAGTGATTGCAACGTCTTGGTGCTTACAGTGTCAAACGATCGCTAACGAAGAAGATCTGCGGCGATGAAGAGGAGATTGAGAAGAATTGGATGGTGGTGTTTGCTTCTGAGCAAAACGAGTGTTTTTAGAACTTTCAAAGGAAAAGTTATGCGAATGAGTTGGTGTTCGGGCCGTGGTTGGAAGTGCTTGGCGGTCTGTTGGGTGATGGCAATGATGCCGATGGTTTCGGCCCAAGGCGAGCGTCCAAACATTGTGATCATTTGGGGGGATGATATTGGGCAATCCAATATCAGTGCCTACACGCGTGGTTTGATGGGTTACAAGACACCGAATATTGATCGTGTGGCCCGCGAAGGAATGATGTTTACCGATTACTACGCAGAGCAGAGTTGCACGGCTGGACGAGCGTCGTTCATCACAGGTCAGCACGGAATGCGCACCGGTTTGACGAAGGTCGGCTTACCGGGGGCAGAGGTGGGAATGCAAGTTGAAGATCCAACCATTGCAGGGCTTTTGAAGCCGCTAGGATACGCCACTGGCCAGTTCGGGAAGAATCATCTTGGCGATCGCGATGAGATGCTGCCCACAAACCATGGCTTTGACGAGTTTTACGGCAATCTGTACCACCTCAATGCAGAGGAAGAGCCCGAGCACCGCGACTATCCCAAGGACCCAGGGTTTCGCAAAAAATTTGGTCCCCGCGGTGTCTTGCACTCATTCGCCAATGGCGAAATCAAGGATACCGGGCCATTGACTCGGAAGCGGATGGAAACCATTGATGATGATGTCGCTGCTCGGGCGTCAAACTTCATGGAACAGCAAGTGGAAGCAGAGAAGCCCTTTTTCGTCTGGGTGAATTTCACGCACATGCATTTCCGCACTCATGTCAAACCAGAAAGTCGTGAGCAGTCGGGGCGATGGATGAGTGAATACGCAGATGCGATGATCGATCACGACAAGAACGTGGGAACGGTACTCGATAAAATTGATGAATTGGGAATCGGTGACAACACCTTTGTGATGTACAGTACCGATAACGGACCGCATATGAACAGCTGGCCTGATGCAGCCATTACTCCTTTCCGCAACGAGAAAAATTCGAACTGGGAGGGAGCTTATCGTGTGCCCGCGATGATTCGGTGGCCCGGGAAAATCAAACCAGGTAGTGTGTCCAACGAGATCGTGTCTCACCTCGATTGGCTTCCCTCGTTTCTTGCGATGGCGGGAGAACCTGGTATCAAATCAAAGTTGATGAAGGGTTATCAAGCCAACGGCCGGGATTACAAAGTTCATCTGGATGGATTCGATCTGGTTCCCTATCTTACGGGACAGAAAGAAAAGGGGCCACGTGAGTCATTTCTGTACTGCAACGATGACCAGCAGATCACCGGCTTGCGTTTTGATAACTGGAAGATCGTGTTCCTCGAGCAACGTGTTCAAGGGACTTTGCAGATTTGGGCTGAGCCATTTGTCAATCTTCGTGTGCCAAAAATTTTCAATCTCAGGCTTGATCCTTATGAGCGGGCAGATGTCACTTCGAATACCTATTACGACTGGCTGCTTGATCGTGTGTTTTTGCTCTCGCCGGCTCAGGAGTATGTTGGGGATTTCTTGAAAACCTTCAAGGACTTTCCGCCTCGACAGGAGGCTGCGAGTTTCAACCTGGATTCAGTCATGCGGAAGTTGAAAGAGGGCGGTGGGTCAAAATGATGCGACGGTAGGTTGGATCTGATCTTCCTTTTTCCTGCATCGTGCATGGGCGGCAATTGGCAATGTCGATTGCTGCCCTTTTTCGTTCTGAAAGGCGGTGGGAAGCGTCGGATTCCCAAGGTTCGAGGCACTGATTTCGAGGCACTGATTTCGAGGCACTGATTTCGA
>Ga0315322_10000264_pt1 | contig 37297 bp, 34 predicted proteins | sample M110021515metaG_FD_203461 | JGI IMG/M metagenome (GOLD analysis project Ga0315322, IMG submission 203461) | Ammonia-oxidizing marine archaeal communities from Monterey Bay, California, United States - M1 100m 21515 | ecosystem: Environmental > Aquatic > Marine > Intertidal zone | place: USA... | reverse complement strand
AGGGGTTTTTGCCCGCGAATTAGGGAGATGTCCTTCAGTGGTGCAACTTGCCTAGACGACATAACAAGGAGAACGGCACTTTTTTCTTGTAATATCGTTGGTTCAAGGCCATTATTTAGAAGTTATGCAATGATTAGGGCGTGTGCAAAGGGCATAAACCCAAGCAATAAAAGCGGTAACAGGTGCTCGAGACTGTCGGTTGAGATGGACGAGAGCTGTTTATGTTCATCTCGTGGTTTTTTAGGAGAAAATAAAATATGAGAAAAGATCGATTGGTAGGTGGATTGATTGTGGTGACTCTTGTTGGAGCCTTTCTAGTCTCTGCCAGCCCAGCTTTTGCGGTTAAACAGTTCTACGATGAATTCAAAGAAGTATATGTAAACAAGGGAAGCCTTGATGGAGCTGCCGTTGCAAAGGCAAAATGTAACCTTTGCCATGAAGGAAAAAGTAAGAAGAATAAAAATGCCTACGGTAAACTCCTTGATGCATTACTTGACCGAAAAAAGGATGCGAAAAACCCAGAAAAGATTCGTCAAGCACTAGCAGCCGTTGAGTCTGAAAAAAGTCCTTCAGGCCAGACATACGGAGAGTTAATCAAAGAAGGCAAGCTTCCCTAAAGGTCTCTGCCTCTAGTTACAAGCGTCATTGCTGGCCTCGAGGAGGATATCTTCGAGGCCAGTTGTGTGTTGGATGGCCGAAACAGCGTCACCTGAACCGAATATTCGAACCTGCTTCACGAGGTGGTCGAACTGCAACTGCGCAAGAGACTGAGTGACGGGTGACATTTCTACCAGTGAGCGCCAGCGACACTCACTTTCATTTAGCTGGCCCCTGCAACATATTTGGAGATTGAATTCAATCTCTCTTTCTTTTGGTGGAGCATCGATAAGTATCTCATTTTGTTTAATGGTATTCCCAGTTTTTTTTTCTAAGCGTTTTACAAAACAATTGGATACGTGAACAAGATTTTTATATGAAAGACCAGCCAGTGTGTTATGCAGCACGGTGTGCGTTTTCGCATCAAAAGTCGCAATTCGTTTAAAAAGTTTTCGCTGAGAACCGAAGAGCCCTTCCAGAATGAATTGGGCATCAGAGTTTTTAGTAGCATCGCTGATTCGTTGTACGAATGTGTTCTCTGTTGATTGCACGAGCAAATTGGTGTCTAGATGGTCACGGCCTAGCCAAACTGTTCGTTGCAGCATAGCTGTTGCTGACCGAACGGCATGATGCCAATAAACCTCACTGAACATGACATAGCGAGCAAAAACCATAAGTTCTGCCGCAGTTCTTCCTTTTTCAGTGATAGCGAGTGATTCCCCGTTTGCATTGAGGCAGAGGCTGGCGAGGAGGCGATCTTGGTCAAAATGCCGGCCATATGGCACGCCGGCGTGCAGGCTGTCTCGCATCAGGTAATCCATTTTGTCGACATCTATTGGCCCAGAAAGAAGTGAGTGAATAATCTTTCCAGAAGTGTCGCCTGCTGTGCCGAGGATGAGTTGAGCGATTCGTTCTGGCCGTAGTCCCCAATCGGCAACGAGGAGCTCTGTAATTTCATCCGTCGAAATGAGTTGAGATGTCCGTTCCTCATGCCGTGGCATATCGGGAAGGTCCATGTCTTCGATAGGGTGGCAGTACGGCCAATGTCCGATATCGTGAAGTATCGCAGCTACTAAAAAGGCTGCTGCATCTTGCTCAGAAATCGCTTCACGAAAACGGTCGTCGCCATGCAGACTTGCTAGAAACGCCAAGGCAAGATGGTATACGCCAAGAGAATGCTCAAGTCTTGAATGTACGGCCCCTGGGTAGACAAGCGAAACGAGTCCTAGTTGACGCACCGATGCCAACCGTCGAAGTGGTGAACTGTCTAATAATCTACGAACCCGAGGAGTCAGAGGAACCGTTTTGTTCGGAGGGATTCGAACGCCGCCACCATTATAAATTGTTTTTAGTTCAGGTAATTCAGCAAAGGGCATGAGTCTTCAATCTAATTGGTTCTCCTCTCGCCGCACCGTGTTCAGCAGTTACAAGGGCGGCTGTAAACCCGCTATATATCGTACCAAAGCTATCAGGACTACATAGAGAGAATAGTGGCTCACCGCGACACCCCAGTCGAGGTCAAAGCTTACGACTGCAGTTAAGCCACCAGCAAATAAGAATACTGGTGCTAAGAAGAGCCATTGCCATATCTCGGGGTTCTCAATGCCAATCATTCCTCGCACGGCCCACAATGAGGCATAGGCAACGCTGCAAATCAGGACCCGTATAGTAAGCTGTCGGCCTCGATATGATTCGAGTTCTTTGTCGCGCATCACGGTATATCCGATGTTTGCGCAAGGGATTGCAACAAGTACCGCGGTTATGGCTTGGAGAAGAATGGGGATATCTATTCGGCCAGGCTCAACCTCAAAAATTCTTCCCGAAACATACGCAGAGAGAAATAATAATACGACTGCTGTAAAAACTAGAGTTAGAGTGATTCCCGAAAATGACTCCTCTTTAAAAACAATCGGCGCTGTCGGCATGTGGCCTACGTCTGATGAGGCTGCGGCCTCTGTAGGATCATGAATGGTGACGTCACTCGAAGCCTTTGGGATTTTGATTGGGTTCTTACATTTCGGACACGGGCCGGTCTGGCCAGCGAACTTATCGCTCACGTTGAATCGTGCTTGGCATGTGGGGCAAACAACTGAAATTGCCATAAAGAAACTCTGTGGGGAAAAGTTAGGAAGACAGTGTCGGGGGGAAGCGTGTGCTAGCGTCAGGGTCTATTTTTCATATTGTATTTGAAAACATCAATATTTTTATTTTTACGGTACAGAAAGAGGGGTAAAGTAAAGAGGGTGTACTCTGTCGCAGTGTGTACGTAATCCGTCAATTGTCGTTATGGTAATTTCAAATGGTTGAATCTTCCACTATTACATTCCAGTGTTCGAGCTGTAGCTCTCGCATTACGGTTCCGGGTAAGTTGGCAGGGAAAAGTGGTGTCTGTTCGAAATGTGGCGAGAAGGTTGTCGCTCCCAATTCCCAACCCCCGGGTCATGATAGTACTCCAGGTTCAGCAATTGTGAACGAAGTATCAGGCTCACACGGTTCTTCAGCAGATCTTCTGGGACCTCCCGTTGACGAACATTCGAATGGTCTTGGGAGCGTTGAGAGTCCAACTGCCCGGCTTATTGCGAGGCTTTGGCAGGAGCGTGAGCATGGTGGAGAGATTGAGTTGCACATTGCAGGAAGTTCTCGACCAATTCTTCCACAATTCTTTGAACGTGACTGGTCTCAAGGGACACACGCTTTATTTGCTCGTCAAGAACCAGATGGATCTATAACTCTTGAGGCAGTTGCCTGGGAATCAATTCAGCGAGTAGTTGTTCGGAAAGTTCAATATTTACCAGACGGAATGTTTCTCGATGAGGGGGAGAGTTAATTTCTCTTCCAACTGTGCTTGTAGTGACATATTCATGCCTCGTCGTCATCAAGATCACCTTCGGTAATCATTGAAAATCCTTTGGCTGCGAGTGTTTCCAAGCCCATCTCTGTGTTGTCTACCATGAGCGCAACAACAGGACGTCCCCGTGGCCTCATGAGAACTGGATATGCCTGAATGATATTAATTTCTGCTTGAAGTAGAGCAGTGCAGATCTGAACAAGTGGCTGAGAGTCCTCAGGCAACTCGACACCGATTAAATCGCTTTCTATTATGGCAAGCCCTGCTCGCTCAAGAATCTCTCGGCCCTGCTCAGGGTGACTTAAGAGGAATCGGACGAAAGCACATTCGCCAGCATCACTAATTGATAAGGCTACGATGCGTATTCTTGTTCCGGCGAACCGTCGCACCAGTTCGGCGAGTTGTCCAACCCGGTTTTCTAAAAAGACAGTGAATTGCCTCAGCGTTGGCCAATTTCTTCCACGTGCAGTCGCAAAGCCGATTGTTGCACCTTCACCTGCGTCACTAAAACTTGTCATGCCATACTTCCGTGCGTTTTGCTGAGCCTAAGAGGATAGGCTTTTTGATTAGAGTAGGTCAACAAATGCCTGCATGCTCTTGTCAAGTTATACAGATTTAGCATGATTACTTTATGAATATTCTCACACTTCTCCCCCGAGGTTTATTTCTGTGATCCACTCTGCACCGAATTCTGGGCACTCACATGAAATTGAAATCCGTGTGCGTTATCAGGAAACGGATGGTCAAAGGCGAGTCCATCATGGGAATTATCTCACATATTTTGAGATGGGCCGCACTGAGATGCTGCGTGCACAAGGCTACACGTATAAAGCATTCGAAGACGCCGGTCTCTTTATGGTAGTTGCTGAGGCATCTTGTCGATACCAGGCTGCTGCTGAATACGATGATTTGCTCATCTTGCGGACGCATGTCGGAAAGATTTCTGCTGCCAGTATTCGTCACACATACGAACTAATACGAGGCAAAAGAATAATCACAACTGGAGAGACTTTAGTCGTTTGCGTCGATTCGGATGGAAGAATCAGGAAATTGCCTGAATGGTTGCTTCCAAAGTCTTAGTGCAAGCTGCTAGATCAATGTCGTCGCCAGAAGAAAACAATTGCATCGTGATAAGACCCCACTCTGGTCATAAGACTGTTAGTCGCGCGCTCATTGATCACCTTTGAGTCTCTAGCGAGGTCTACGGCTAGCAATTGGATCATCTTTGCCTTCAGCAACAGTCCAAGAAACTGTGTTGCCTGGGTTTTCAAGACGACCTACGCCGTCGGAGCCATCGCAAAATCGATCTGCGTCAACCCAGTCTAGATCATCATTTTGGTTTTGACACACATAAGCCAAAAGAGATTGCATTTCCGCTGCAGAAATCTCTGCGTCACGAAAGCAGTGAATGATGGTTGTTGTTGGATCAGGAGAACAACGATTAGTTCTACCGTCTTCTACGGCCTCTGTTTCTTCATGAACGTAGTGATCACAAAAAGTGAACAATTCATCGCGTGTCATAGTCGATTCCTCCGCAAGCGTCCGATTCTGGCATTGGTTTCGGCTGGTGTGTTTGGGGCCAAGTTGCCTTCTGCACCTCAGACGACTCTGTTCATACGAACGATACGTGCGATTCGTTCGGTCGTGACAGAGTTTTTCTCAGAGGCGGCTTGATACGAAGAAATATGAAATGAAGAAAGACATTAAAAAACCACGAATAATGGGGATTTTTAATGTTTTTTACCGAGCGAGACCCGTGGAGGAGATGGCACTGATAAGGCGTGCTCTGTGGGTTCATAGCACATGGACTTTTAGTATTCCCCGATGCGATCTAGTGAAAATCCTGCGTTCAGAGTCTTAGGGAAGTACTTGTTAAAAAAACTAGAGCAGTTGCCGATCTCACAATTTTCGAGAATAGTGGCGTAGCATATTAGCGTAAATGATCTGCTATGCGATTCAGATTAAAGCCAAGGCTTCAAGGAAAGTCATCTGCAGGTCGAGAATAAATCATTCGTACATCATCAGGCCAGTTTTTCTGTTGGTCGTATTTATTCAATCGATCGTCTACCACATGACCAGCATCTGGGTTTGTATGGCTGTACCGCTATAGCCTGCGCGATAAGGATAGAGGGCATTGTTTGCAGGGCTTCGGTTGTAGTAAAGAACTTCAAAGGTGAACTTTGACTGACGATTGTTCTTTGGGTAGAAGTTGAAGCCACCGCCATATTCTTGACCGCTTCCATTAGGACCAGTCACACCACCGGAGCGTCCGTACATACCTAATCTTTGTGGAATGAGACAGAAAGAGACACTTCCGGCCCCTCCCTGCTGGAAGATACTCGGAGCTTGGACCCGTACGGGTGTTGGGGTTATCGGGGGGACTTGTGGGGGGAAGGAATAGCTTTGTCCTGAGTAATCATTAAGCTGTCTAAAATAATATTCGAAATTAAGTGCGGTACCTTTGTATTTCCATCCAAGGTCAACGGTAGCAAGTTGAACACGAACTTTTGTGATCTTTGTGTTTGCTTGAATCGCACCGGGGGCAGAAATTGGTGTGCCATTGCTGAGACGTACGAGTGTGTCTTCTGGGTTTGAAAACGACTCGGTTTGGTTGCTTGTCGGTGTCAGCGCGTGCATTCCGCTGCAGCCTAAGCGGACTACGGGTTTGTGGTGCACCTCCATGTCTGAGTAGTAGGGGCCATACGCCCCGAGAGGCTCCCATGCAATGATCCCTGCCCATGCCATTGCGGTTCCAGATCGATTCACCCCTGCGCGCGATCCGTCAATGCCGTTCCATACTCCTCCACGATAGTGGAATTCACCATCAAGGAGTTTTCCTTTAAATTCAAACCCGGGGGAGTAAGACGGTCGAAAGAATGTATTCGCCATGCTACGGTCGATACCCTGGACCCAGCGACTCGATGTTCCCCATTCTCTTGTTGCGGCTACAAAAGAGACTCCTCCACTCATCATAACTTGATCATTAAATTTCCAGCCAAGAAAACCGAGTGGTGCAATAGCGGAGTTGTTTCCGTTGTTCGTTGTTCCAAAGAGGGTAAGTGAGTAACGTAGGCGTTCATCTGTGACGTACCCCTCCGAGGTAAGGAAAAATCTATTAATTTCAAAGACATTTATATTATTAACTGGGTATTGCGTAGCTATGGGCGGCCCCCCCTTTCCGTCTATGGGGCCGCTCGCTGTCCAACTTTCTACGGAGCGTGCGAATTCAAACCAACGGACCTGTACGAAACCATTGAGATAAAATGAAAATGGAAACGATTGACGATTTCTCGATGCGTAGACTTCAAGACCTTTCAAATCGACAAGGGAGGTTGCTGGAATGTATCGAGGCCGTGGGATGCCGCTAAGTTGAGCGGCAATCATCATTTCAGCTTCTTCACGGACGACCGCGGCTAATTCAGGGTCGGATCGAATTGCTGATCGCAAGTCATTCTGGCCAGCATGCGTACTTGGTTCAGGCGGAGGGATAGTTTCGTATTCGGCATCATCTTGATATGAGGCAATAGATAAGGCAAAGTCTGTAGGGTACGCCCACAATTCTTGTGAGAAAAGAATCACAAGAATTACAGTGACTGCGCACAGGCTTCCAGAACGCATGCGCGCACGGCAGACGTTTACTCTCCAAGCAGGTTTTTGGTTGTGGGAAGCACACATGGAATAAGAATTGGTCGGGTGTTTTTACCCGTGGATTCTATTTAGGGAATCGACACAGAATGTGTCGATTTTGAGGGTTTTTTGAATTATTTAGACAAAGGGTGAAGCTGGGTTGAATAAGGCAGATGCGGCTGCTTGTTAAGCCAGAAATGAGAGGAATCGGGCCGACTCCCACGAACTGTTCGCATCGTTGATCATCATTGTGAACCCGAACATGCTTGTTGAATGCTGCGTAAAGACTAGGGGGGTGTGAAATGCTTTTGCTTTCTACACAGCAGAAAAGATGGTCAGGATTCTCGGTCATAGAACTTCTTGTAGTCGCTGCCGTCGTCGTACTTCTTGTAGGGCTTCTGCTGCCAGTGGTACAGCAAGTTCGTGAAGCTGGAAGACGTCTTTCATGTCAAAACAATCTTAAGCAGATTGGTCTGGCCACTGCTCAGTTTGCTTCAGTGCATCGGGGGCGCCTCCCGCCCGGACGAATACAAAAAGGAAATTTTAAAACTGTTTCATGGAGTAGTTTTTTTCTTGAGTTTATGGATCATGTTGATCGTCAGGCTACGTGGGCACCAGTCACAGACGCCGATCGTGTGACACACGACACTCGTCTGTTCTTGAATGCAGATTTTCGTTCCCAAGTAAATCACAAAGCAACAACAACGAAGATACGACAATATCTTTGCCCGAGCGTTTCTCGAGAAGAGTCATCTCGTCACAATGATATAATCAACGAATCGGGTGACTTTTATGGAATGGCTTGTATCGACTACTCGGGGAACGCTGGTGTAAATCCAAACGAAGCACACTATTCTGATCATCAGGGGCAGCCCTATCCCTCCAATAATGGGGTGCTCTTGCTTCGTGAGGTCAGTGATTTGAGTAAGGGCGTTCCCTGCCAATGGATTACGGATGGGCTTTCCAAGACAATCCTGATTTTTGAATGGTCTGGTGTTGGTTTAGGTGGTGGGAAGGCCAGAGGTGTCTGGGCATCGGGGCTAAATTGTAATTATGTTGGCCACACGCACCGAAATGTTTCACTGATCAATCCACCACCAGTGAAAGTCTGGGAGGCTGGACCTAATGTACCCATGTTTTCTGACCATCCTGGTGGAGTAAATATTTTGCTATGCGATGGTTCGGTACAGTATTTGGTTTCTAGTACAGAAAGCCACATTGTCTTGGCATTACTGACCCGTGCATCAGAAGAAGTGGCAGGAAGTGGCGGGTGAGAAAACAGAATGCGTATGTTGAACGCTGTGGCAAAGATTTCTGCCTGACTTAACTGATTCTTTGGGTTCGCATTGTTCTAGAAGAGCACATTGATACATCTTAAGTGTATGCGGCAGGTCGGGATATTAGATAAGATCGTCTAATTCGTTCGTCGAACCATATGATAGAATTTCAGTTATTTGAGATAGATAGAAGGTAGGAAAGTTTTCAGTAATGCTCGATCGCAGGTGGGTAGGTTTTGTTGCTGGTGTTTTTATTAGTCTACTTTCAGTAGTCATCCTGTTTGGATTTTTTCTGGTATTACCTTCTCGTTTTCGCACAACGATCGTGGCCAGCCTATTTCCGTATGACTTGAAATTGGAGATTGCTCAGAAAACACGTCCTCAAACAACCCATGATATTCATGGAGATGTTCACCCCAAGAGTGGAGGTCATGATCACGGAGATCACGGAGATAAAGTTGAAGTTTTCTTGTCCTCGCAAGCGAGAAACGGTATCGGGCTACGTGAAGGGGCAGTGTCAGTCAAGTCATACAGCCGACCCGTCATTGTTCCTGGGATTATTGTTGAGAAGCCTGGTCGATCTCAGTACACAGTGATTGCTCCAATTACCGGTTATGTCACTCAGGTCTATCAAACACCTGGAAGGTCAGTTTCACCAGGCGATCCACTTTTTGAACTACGGTTAACGCACGAAGAACTCGTACAGTTGCAGGTTGATTTGCTTGCTACGTCGGAAGCACTTGATGTTGTTCAACGAGAGCTTCGTCGGCTTGAGAGTATCAATACAGAGGGCCTGATTGCAAAAAAGAGGATTCTCGACCAGCAATATGAATTACAAAAACTAGAGGGTCGCCAACTCGCACAGAGGCAGGCCCTGCTGTTGCACGGACTTTCTGGATCTCAAGTAAAGACGATTCAAGAAAGCCGTACATTATTAGGCACCGTCATAGTCCGGGCACCGTATGAGGATGAGCTTGTTATCGATGATGCGCAGGGACAGCCCATCCTCCTGCTGCAGCAGCTCGATGTCGAGCGTGGCCAATATGTTGAAACCGGCGTGACGCTTGCAGTATTAGTCGATCATCGAACATTATTGATTGATGCGGAGGCTTTTGAAAAAGATGCGATTGAAATTAGTGAAGCTGCTTCAGAGGGCAGGCCCGTCGTTGCAATGCTTGAGACTGCGTCTGGGGAATCTAGGGACATTCCGGGACTTACAATAGACTACCTTGCTAGTGAAGTTGATGCAGAAGCGAGAACATTGCACTTTTTTGTGTCGCTTCCGAATGAAAAGCTATCTGGTCTGCCCGGTGAACTGAGTTCGGAAATACTGAATTGGCGATATCGCCCCGGTCAAAGAGTGCGACTGCGAGTTCCAATTGAGGAGTGGCCGGACCGGATGGTTGTGCCAGCCACTGCGGTGGCTGAAGATGGTGTCGAACACTACGTCTTTATTGCGGATGGAGATCACTTCCATCAACAAGCTGTTGAGGTTGAATTTCGTGATCCAAAATGTGTTGTTCTTGCGAATGACGGGTCAATCCATCCGGGCGACATTATTGCTCTCACCGCTGCACAGCAGCTTCAATTCGCATTAAAGAGTCAATCAGGAACGACTGTTGATCATCATTCAGGACATACCCACTAAACCTGCTACCTGTCTCTGCACAAGGGAATGTCATGCTTGATGTTGTTATACGAGCCGCACTTCGCTATCGGGTTTTAACATCTGTCTCTGCTTTAGCAATTCTTTTTTATGGTGGCTTGGCTTGGCGTAACCTTCCGATCAATATCTTCCCGGATCTTGATCGGCCACGAGTAACAATTCTGACAGAGGCAAGCGGGCTCGCTCCTGAGGAAGTAGAGATGCTTGTGACCGTGCCGCTTGAGGCAGTTTTAACCGGGGCGAGCGGTGTTCAGACAGTACGAAGTTCGTCAGGTATTGGTCTTTCTGTCATTTGGGTTGAATTCGAATGGGGCTCAGATGTTTATATCAATCGTCAGATTGTTGCCGAAAAGATTGGATCAGCGCAAGAGCGACTGCCGAAAGGCATGCGTCCTCATATTGCGCCAATCTCTTCGATCATGGGGCAGGTTATGCATATTGGCATCGAAAGCGTTCATGGTAAAACGGCTCCTATTGACCTACGAACATTCGCAGATTGGGTTGTTCGTCAGCGTCTGTTGACCGTGCCAGGAGTTGCGCAAGTTATCACTATGGGTGGTGGTCGCAAACAGTTTCAGGTGTTGGTTAACCCTGATTTGATGTTGCAATACGGAGTCTCGCTTCATGATGTTGAGCAGGCCGTCCGAGCCAGCAATTCAAATGCTACTGGTGGCTATCTCGAGCGAGCCGGGAATGAGTTGCTGGTTCGCGCATTAGGCCGAATCAAAACAGTAAATGATTTGAAGGCTGTTGTGGTGAAGGCAAGGGAGGACCGCCCGGTAGTCTTGGGGCAGGTGGCTCGAGTTGCAGAGGGGGCGCAATTAAAAAGAGGTGATGCGGCTGTCAATGGAAAGCCGGCCGTTCTCGTAGTTGTTTCAAAGCAACCAGGTGCTGATACTCGTCGTTTGACCGAGGATGTCCTTAGTGCAATAGAAAGTGTCAGGCAATCTCTCCCGGCTGATATTCGAATCATCCCAGATCTTTATCAGCAAAAAACATTTATTGATTTAAGTATTTCGAATGTAATCGAGGCGTTACGAGATGGCGTCTTGCTTGTCATTGTTGTTTTGTTCTTGTTTCTTCTCAATGCTCGTGTGACATTCATCACGCTTACGGCAATACCTCTATCGATCATGATTACGGCCATCGTTTTTCAGGTTCTTGGTATGTCGATTAACACAATGACTCTAGGTGGATTGGCTGTTGCAGTAGGCGAACTTGTTGATGATGCGATTGTCGATGTTGAAAATATTTTCCGTCGTCTTCGTGAAAATAGTCAACGGACAGTACCCCATCCAATCCTTCGTGTTGTTTATGAAGCAAGTCGGGAAGTCCGAAGTTCTATTGTCTTTAGTACATCTCTTGTCGTTCTTGTTTTTGTTCCACTCTTTGCACTCGGGGGAATTGAAGGGAAGTTATTTATGCCCCTCGGCTTGGCTTATATTATTTCTATCCTTGCATCTCTTGTCGTCTCCTTAACGGTTACGCCTGTTCTGTCGTACTGGTTGTTGTCTGGTTCGACTGGTTCTCGAAAATATCGCAAAAGCTTTGTTCTTAAAGTTTCCCAATCTTTAGTAGGGTGGGCGAATCGTTTCAGCATTCGGTATCCAGCAATTGTCTTAGTGGTGGTAGCTGGATGTTGTGTAGCTAGTGTTGTGATCCTTACGCGGCTAGGGAGAGATTTCTTACCTCCATTCAACGAAGGCAGTGTTCAGGTCAATGTGTTTTTGCCCCCAGGAACATCGCTCGTCACATCAAATGCAATCAATGCGATGGTTGATGAACGTATTGGAACAGTTGAGGGCGTGTTGAACGTTAGTCGCCGGACAGGTAGGGCAGAAATGGATGAGCACGCGGAAGGAGTGAATACATCAGAGATTCTTGTATGTTTAGATCCGACTGCGAGCCGCAGTCGTGAGCAATCAATTCAGGATATCAGAGAACAGGTTGAGAATGTCCCAGGCGTTATCGCATCAGTTGAACAGCCTCTCTCGCATCTCATCAGCCACATGCTTTCAGGAGTAAAAGCACAGGTGGGCATTAAGCTTTATGGAGACGATCTTGTTCTATTACGGAAAAACGCCGGGCAGATAAAAGAGGCAATTGCTGATGTGTCCGGTGTTACTGATCTTTTAGTAGAGCAGCAAACGGAATTGCCTCAACTCAAGATTCAGATCAATCGAGAAAAACTAGTGCAGTATGGCCTTACAGTTGAAACAGTCAATGAGTTTATACAGACAGCAATGTACGGCCGAACCGTGTCGCAAATAGTTGATCGTCAGCGTGTGTTTGATCTTATTGTACGGATGGATGAACCGTATCGAGTCGATGTTGAAAAGCTGGGGGACTTGTCAATTAATCTGCCAACGGGTGGGCGAGTCCCGCTCGATGCTGTTGCTGCTATTAGGGAAGGTAGTGGGCCAAATACGATTAACCGAGAAAATGCGAGGCGGCGTATTGTTATTCAATGTAATACGGTCGGGCGTGACCTTGATGGGGTGGTTCGAGAGATACAGAAGCGGCTTGAACCAATTGAGTCTGGGTTGCCCCCGGGGTCTTTCCTTGAATACGGAGGCCAATTTGAGAGCCAGAGGCAAGCAACAAGGATGATTGCTTTGTTAAGTCTGGTATCGCTGGGTGGAATGTTTGTACTTCTCTATACGTTATTTCACTCTGTAAATCTTTCTCTGCAGGTACTTTCGGCATTACCTATGGCAGCTATTGGAGCTATTGGTGCACTCGTACTCACAAACCAGTCATTGACTATTGCAAGTATGGTTGGATTTATATCACTCTGTGGGATTGCTTCGAGGAATGGAATTCTCCTGATAGCTCATTACCTTCATCTCGTTCGACATGAAGGAGAAGGTTTTACTCGAGATATGATAGAGCGAGCAGGGAAAGAGCGGGTCGCACCAATGCTGATGACGACGCTCACTGCGGGTATCGCGTTGGTGCCACTTGTTTTGGCTGCAGGTGAACCAGGGAAGGAAATTCTCTATCCAGTGGCAACAGTCATTCTTGGTGGCCTGATCAGTTCGACTATTCTTGATTTCTTTGTACACCCGGCCTTGTTCTGGTGCTTCGGTATGCGCGATGCAGAAAAAGCAATAGGAAAAGCTGGAACTGATGTCTTAGCGGCACCCTCACGATAGCTTTGTAAGTAGGCTTGTTTTTGTATAAGGCGCAGGTGCCTGGGAGACAATGAGGCTGAAAAACAGTCAATGTTAGGCGGCGATTTTTTCTAGGAATCTTCACTGGTAAACTTGGAGCGGTATATTTTCATAATGCGACTCCTATCCGTCCCTCGACATAAACCGTATTGAGATGAAATATCATACAGGCTTTTTTCCCTCTTCGATTCTTTTGGTGCTCGTTTCCGTTCTGTTATTTTTGTGCGAAGGAAAAGCTACAGAAGGCAGTGAATCAGGCAACGAAATAGCAGTCACAGAAATCGTCCAGTTGCCTCCAGGTATGCGTGTGGACGTCTTTGCAGATGAGTCACTGGTTGCGAACCCTGTTGCTTTCTCAATTGACGAAATGGGGCAAGTGTTTGTTTGTGAAACATTTCGCCAAGGCAAAGGTGTCGAAGATAATCGAAAACATCTTGTATGGCTTGAAGATGATCTTGCAGCGCAGAGTGTTGCCGATCGGCTGGCAATGTTTCGTAAGCATCTTGGTGAAAAAGTGCATGACTATTCTAAATTTGAAGATCGTGTGCGATTGCTTATTGATACGGATCAGGATACGGTCGCCGACAAGGTAGTTACTTTTGCCAACGGATTTAATGAGATTGAAGACGGAACAGGTGCAGGCGTCTTGGCAATTAATGGAGATGTCTACTACACATGCATTCCGAATTTGTGGTTGTTGAAAGACACTGATGGCAATGGAATTGCTGACGTCAAGAAAACATTGCACAGCGGATATGGTGTCCGGGTTGCATTTCGTGGTCACGACATGCACGGGCTCACGCTTGGCCCCGACGGACGTGTTTATTTCAGTATTGGAGACCGTGGTTACAACGTGATTACGCCGGAAGGGAATCGTTTACACCGTCCATACTGTGGTGCTGTGTTTCGATGCGAGCGAGATGGTTCAGGCCTCGAAGAGTTTGCTTATGGCCTTCGTAATCCACAGGAACTTGCTTTTGACGACTACGGGAATCTTTTCACGGGAGACAATAATTCTGATTCCGGTGATCTGGCAAGGCTTGTCTACGTACTTCCCGAATCAGATTCGGGCTGGCGAATGTATTATCAATACCTGGATGATCGGGGGCCATGGAATAGAGAGCGGATCTGGTTGCCCTACAGGTGTGATGAAAAGACTGCCGCTGTGCAGCCGGCTTCTATTCTTCCGCCTGTTGCAAATTTGGCTGATGGTCCGTCCGGGTTTGTCGCCTACCCGGGTACAGGACTGCCGGCCCAATACAATAATCATTTCTTTCTGGCCGATTTTTATGGAACACCAGCACTGAGCGGGATACGGTCTTTTGCAGTTGAGAAATACGGTGCAGGATTCGCGTTACAAGACAGCGAGTGGTTCATCAAAGGTGTTCTTGCAACAGATGTGGACTTTGGATTTGACGGGAGTATGTATATATCTGACTGGATAAGTGGCTGGAACGGTACAGGTAAAGGCAGAATTATTCGGGTTACGTCATCATCCCAAGAGGCAGCTACAGAGATTGCTGAACTGTTGCAGGTTGGCCTTGAGAAACTTTCGACCATCGAACTTATCAACCTCCTTGAACATGACGATCGACGTGTTCGGCAGCGAGCGCAGTTTACTCTTGCTGATCGTGGGGCGTTGAAATCACTGCTTGAGGTAAGCACTGATACCAGTCGTGACGTCCTGGCAAGAATTCATGCAATTTGGGGTTTGGGCCAATTGTCTCGAAAGCAAGCGGTCAATTACCAAGCACTCGTTTCATTACTAAAGGATTCTCATGCTGAGGTTCGACGGAATGCGATTGTCGTTCTGGGCGATGGGCATTTTCCACAAACTGTTTCTTATCTGATCGATACGTTAACTGAAAAAGATGAACGTAAAAGTTCTCCGGCTGAAAAGGCTGCAGCTGCGATTGCTTTGGGGAGAATCGCCCGCCACGAGAAAAAAACACTGGTACAAGCGGTTCCCGCACTGCTCGATACTCTTGCTAGCAATAATAATGTTGACCCTGTTCTTCGGTGTGCTGTTTGTTCATCTTTGTCTTTTTGCGCGACGGCAGATCAGTTAGTTCAATGCGTGTCCGATACGCGTCAGCCAGTACGGCTTGGGGCAGTTGTTGCCTTGGCGCGAATGCAATCTCCACAACTCGAAGCATTCCTTAGTGATATGGATACTCAAGTTGTGACAGAAGCCGCTCGTGGGCTATACGAGAATAGAGACAAAGAGTCGATGCGCTGTCTTGCTGGATTAGGGAGTAGTCGGAACGTTCCAAATATCGCCCAACGATATGCTGTCGCAGCATCCTTCCGGATTGGTGGTCTGCCTGAGGCGGAGAAGGTACTTGCAGTCGCGGCTGACCAATCGGTAAGCGAGGAGGTCCGTGTCGAGGCCATGGACGCGTTGATGGCATGGAAAAATCCATCGGATATTGATCGTCTTTCAGGTCAATATCGTCCGGTCGAAAAGAGGCCATCGCTCGATTTTACCGAACATCTTTCGCAGTGCCTTCAGGATCTTTTTTCTGGGACTGAAAAAGTAAAAATCAAGGCCGCTGGATTGGTGACATTTTTTGAGGTCGAAGCGGCGGTCGACTTGTTGTGGACAAGAGTGAACGATGTAGAAGAAGAGCCTGGTGCTCGAGCAGCCTCACTCAAAGCTTTGTTCGGTCTCCATGACCCAACACTGAAAGACTGCGTTGGTGCGCTGCTTCGTGATGGCAATGCTGCAGTGCGAAAAGTCGCTAGGACCATACTTGCAACAATCGATCCAGCTGAAGCTGTTGCAGAGGCGGAGTATGTGCTTCAAGGTGACTCGACTGACGAACAGCAACAGGTCATTGAAATGCTTTGTCAGCTGAGTTCAACGAAGGCAGACAGCGTTCTCTTGAAAGCCCTTCGATTGCAACTGACAGCAGATGCACATTCTCCTATTACGCTGGATCTTCTTGAAGCAGCAAAAAGGAGAGGTGTGAAGTCTCTTGTAGATGCCGCTGGTGAAATAGAAAACAAAAGAAACCCGGAAGATCCTCTGGGGAACTACAGAGAGTGCCTCTCGGGTGGAAATGTAGAGTATGGAGAAAAAGTTTTTTTTAAAAATAAGAAAGTTACTTGTGTTCGTTGTCATATGGTCAACGAGCGGGGAGGGAGTGTCGGGCCCAACTTGTCAAAAGTTGGTCGAGAAAAAAAAGCAGAGTATCTTCTCGAGTCCATTGTTTTGCCGAGTGCGAAGATCTCACCCGGATATTCGACAGTCCAATTCTTGATGGCAACGGGCCGGGTTCATTCTGGTGTTATAAAAAAAGAAGAAGCTGATCATTTTGTTATTCAGAACGCAGACGGTGACTTGGTGACACTTCGTAAAGATGATGTCGATGAAATGCAGGCCGGTCTTTCTGGTATGCCTGCTGACCTAGTGAAGCAATTGTCAAAAAGAGAGGTGCGAGATCTTGTTGCTTATCTAAGTTCACTTGTAGAGGAAAAGAAACGTAGTGCTCATTTTGAATGAGAGGAGGGCATTGCTAAAAATTACGGGGTAGTCTGAATGAGACTGACCTGTGTCGATGCATTCAATCTTTTGCGGGCTCTTAAATCCTTTGGATGCTGAAATGTCAGGGGTTTCATTCATTGTGGGTGACGTCGCTGCATGAAACGTTGTCGACAGCGACGGCACTGCCAGGGTCACCTGTATTTTCAATTGACAGAACAATGTTTTGTCCAAGAAGGTCTGGGTGTTGCTCAGCTGAGACACTGACAGAGATCGGTGTCCAGATCGTTGGCCAGCCATGTTTCCAGTACACCTTTCGGATGCCAAATATGTCAGGAGATTCTTCAGTCCCATTAACTCTTTTTTTACTTTTCCTGTAGTCGTATCCAACAAATGTTTGTCCATCTTCTTCCCAGAAGTGGGGATGGCCTGGTACGAGTTGTGCCCCATCGTCACCGAGGAAGAAGCTATTTCCGAAACGTCGCTTTTGTTTGTTGAACTGAGTTAAAGGTATGCCGTCCTTGTCAACATACGGCCCCATTGGATCACGACTGCGACCCATTCGGATGGTGTAGCTAGTCATGAGACTTCCGTAGCTCGCAAACAAATACCAGAAATCATTTTTTCGGTAGATGGGGGCACCCTCGATCCATTCGTTATCGCCTGTCCACACGTCTTCTTGGTTCATAGCCCGGTCGGCAACCCTTGCATGAATTTTTTCATGAGTCATTATTTCAGGATTTTCCTGCTCATGGAGTAGAAGGCCGGTTTCTGGATTTAGTTCAGTGACTGCTATAAAGTTCCCTCCCCAAGCCATCCAGGGTCTTTGGTTGAGCTTATCGAAAAATACATACGGATCGAAGGCAATGATATCTTCATCGCCAGCATGCGATAAAACGAGGTTCTCGTATTTCTCAGGAGGTGCTGCTGGCCAATGATAGTTTGGTGCACCTTCTCCAGTCGGCTCGATGCATTGGATGGCGTGATATTCTTCTCGTTCACCTTCCGGATCCTCGAAGGTGCTAACATACAAGAGTTTTCTGTCTCTCACGATGACAGGGCAAACGGCACCACGGTCTTCCTGTGCCCGCTGGTAGTCTTCAAAGTCTGGAGCGATTTCCCAGGGGTCATGAATGGGGTCAAGTTCCAACCTCTGCACAAATCGGCTCTCACTAAAGGCATGTCTATACCCTCCGTCAATCCAGATATTGCCGCCGTCGTCGTTAGAAAACTCTCGTGGTGCACCAAGTATTTCGACAGGGTTTATCGCTACTTCATTTTCAGCGAGTGATTTATTACCAATTCGTAATTCCAGCCGAATATGTGAGGTTTCACTAGTGCCGTCTGGATAGTCTTGTGTTGGACTGGCAAGTTGTTGCGAATGGTTTTCGTCATAGATACTTCGTGCCCAGACCGTCAGGTTGAATGTTTTTCCCTGTGAGAGCCGGAGGCTTGTTTCCTGTTCAATTTTATCACCGCTTCCGTTGAGCACGGCATAACGAGTGCCGTGAACCGGGGCATAGTATTCATTTGATCCGGCTTGTAGATAATGCCACCCATCGTCTGACTCAAAACTCGGATTTCGGATAGATTCATCGTGAGTCTCTTGAGACCATCCTGTTGCAAGTAGATGACAAATGGAAAGAAGAAGGCCAAACAGGCCCCCGAAGAGATTTTTACTCATAGAAAGTATCTCAGGAGTTGAAAAAATCTTCTGAAGGTTGTAAACGAATGTTCAAGAAAAGTGTAAGTTTCATTGTGGCGTTTTTATTTCCTGTAGTTTCTTCTGGCCAAGAGGGTCACCTACAGGAAGTAGCAAGCCTTCGCAAGGATGTAGCTGTGGAGATGCAATATCTTATTGCCGTTCCACAGGAAGAGCCGGCCGCTGAGGGTTGGCCTCTGATGCTTTTTCTTCACGGTTTAGGCGAATGTGGCAATGATATCAATCGTGTGAAAAAGCATGGCCCACCAAAGCTTATCGAAAATGGAACAAGATTTCCTTTTGTTGTCGTGTCCCCGCAATGTCCGCGGGGAAGTCGTTGGGAGGCTTGGCGACTTTCGGTGCTGCTGGACGAAGTTATAAAAAGGAATGATATTGATGAGGAGCGTGTTTATATAACGGGCCTGAGCATGGGCGGGTTTGGTACATGGGATCTCGCGGCTTATTCACCAGAGCGATTTGCTGCAATTGCACCAATATGTGGTGGCGGAAATACGCTCGATGGAAAACTCTTGATCAATCTTCCTGCGTGGGTATTTCACGGCGCAGAAGATAAGGTTGTCCCCGCTTCTTTTTCAGAATCCATGGTTACCGCAATACGGAGAGCAGGTGGAGGACCAAAGATCACAATCTACCCACATACTGGCCACGATAGCTGGACTGAAACGTATGAGAACCCAAAACTCTATGCGTGGTTGTTAAAAAAGCAACGCAGAAAAAACAAAAGCAGATCAGACTAGCGTGCAAGTCGCAGCAAGGACAGCAGTGAGGGATTCGTTCAAGTGTCCGCTGTAAACTGAGCGCAAAGCAAAAGTTGTACGACTCAGAAATGAACGAATGAATGAATGTCGTTTTGCTATGTGTCGAAAAGACCACAGTCAGCGAGACATAAATTCAACAACCTTGTTGATGTTGACAGGCAGGCTGACATCTGACTTATCGGGTCGTCTGTCAACGGTGAATCTCAGGCGCTCGTTGTCCGAACTAATCCAGTCACATGGTTCACCAGTCTGGGTCGCAATTGCCTGTTGGTATAAATCGACAAGCTTCCCTTTTCTTCGGACATCAACGATGTCTCCTGGCTTAACTTGGAAGGAAGGTTTGTCAACAGGAACGCCATTCACAGTAAAATGACCGTGCACAATACCCTGTCTGGCCTGCGGCCTTGTCTTTGTAAAACCACTTCTTCTGACAACATTGTCGAGTCGTAGCTCACACTCAATGAGAAAGATGTCACCGGTGTTACCAGTTTTCCGTGCGGCTTTTGCAAAAAATCGTCGGAGTTGTTTCTCTCCAAAACCGTAGTAGTACTTGATCTTTTGCTTCTCAATCAGCCCTTCACCATATGTGGAAGGTTTATTGCGTCTCTTTTGGCGAACACCGGGTGGATCTGAGCGACGCTCGGATGCTCGTATTGCTCCAGCACTTTCAAAGATCATAGATCCAAGACGACGATTAATGCGAGCTTTAGCCCCGGTGTAATGACCCATCTGTTTTACTTACCCTTGAATACCTTGTATTGAATGTACCTTTCGCTGCACCCAAGGCCGTTGGGTGTAGCGATATTGAAATCTGTAGAGTCGCTCGCAAGACATTTGGGGCAACCACTTCTCGATTTCAGGTCTTTGAGTGTACAGCGGTTTCTGAAATATGCGAGTAGTGGGCCTGAAAATGGGCCAAAAGAGGCTGTCATTCCAAAGAAAGGGAGTCTCGGAGCTTTGGACGGTATTCTCGGCAGGGCTGGGATAAGAAGAGACCTTCTCATTTGGTTTGCCAGCTTTTTCTGGCTACAGTGTTCAGCGGTTTTCCCAGGAAAATACAATGCACCTGCTGTTTCGACACGGGCGTCGAGAGGAACTCTTCTACTGTGGGGAAAATGATGGCTGAGCAATGCGCCTCAAGTAGGCCATTGATCGATTGCAGGTGCACAATTTTATGAAACACGCTCAATTGAAAAGGTTGCGATTGAGAGTGTATTCAACTCTTATGGGGACCCTTATCGCAATTGGAGTTGCGGTGAGGGCATTCGGTGGTGTGGATAATGCGCATCCGGTCATGCTCGGGCTGTTAACAGGTTTAGCAGCAATTTTTGTACTTCTTGTGGTGATTGATTCTGCCTACCACGCAATTACAAAAACAGATGCTCGGTGCATTCATTGTGGGGAGTCTCGAAAGATGCGATCGTTTTGGGTTGTCGGAGAGTGCCCGCATTGTGGGCAGTAAGACATATTAAATTGGTAGGGGACCAGGCAAGCATGTAGTCATTCTTGATCGCATTCATAGCATGTAAAGAACAGAATGTCGGAGTAAACTGGCTGAACATGTTACGGCCTTGAGTGCCAGAGTGTTGAATAAGCCGATGAGAACTCTGGTGATGGGCTGCACAAAGGTCTCAAAGTAGTGAAAGGATTCAACGGAAATGCCCTCAAGAGAAACACATGCTCGCAAAAGCTACGAACGAGCTGCCCTTGATGAGCACGGAATTGATCGTGATCCATTCCAGCAATTCACAATATGGTACGACGACGCAGTAGCGGCTGGCTTACCAGAGCCCGAGGCAATGACACTTTCAACGGCGACTTCAGAGGGCCGGCCGTCTGCCCGAATTGTTTTGCTTCGTGGGTATGACGAACGAGGGTTTTGTTTCTTTAGCAATTACTCCAGTCAAAAAGGAAAGGAGTTGGCTGCCAATCCGTATGCCGCCGTGACGTTTCACTGGGTTGAGTTGGAGCGGCAGGTCAGAATTGCGGGTCGGGTAGAGAAAGTAACTGCAGCGGAGAGTGATGTTTATTTCCAAAGTCGTCCCAGTCAGTCGCGGATTGGTGCCTGGAGTTCGCCGCAGAGTAATGTCATTCCAAGTCGGGACGCGCTTGAGCAGTTCTTTGATGACTATCAGGAACGGTATTCCGACGTGACGGCGATCCCTCGGCCAGAGCACTGGGGGGGCTACCGGGTGATTCCGGAACGGATCGAGTTCTGGCAGGGTCGTCCGAACAGGTTACATGATCGGTTGTGTTTTACCCGTATTGATCAGGGTCGGTGGACATTGCAGCGTCTTGCTCCGTGAAGAAAGCGTGAGCAGGGTTTGAGTGTTCCCTCGTTTGTTCATCACGCATTCGCTATTGGAGGTGTCCCCGCCAGCCGACAGGTTGTGTCCAGGCTTGCTGCTGCTGGCTTTTGAATGAAGGGTCGGGGTGGTCCTGATCAGCTGTCACCACGGCTCGGATGTAAAGCTCGCTACCAGTCAGGCGGTACTGGGGGGTTTCTCCTGTGGCTGTAGCCAGCACTTTGCCGATCGCTGGCGAAGAGTATTTGTGTTCCGAGGACAGCTCGCCTTCCTCTTGGTTCTCAGGAATTACTGTCGTGCCATGGTCTTTGGCTGTACCAATAAATTGAGTGGTGTACTGCACGCCGGGTTTTGCATTGATTCGAAGTGCAAGCACGTTTTCGACGGCATCATATGACACCTCCTTCAGTTCGACACCACTTGAGGCGTAGAAGTCACCTGCTTTGATTCCACGGATTATGTGTTCAGGCGAGAGGTACCTTGATTGGACCTGAATCCAGCCTCTGCCAGTATGACTTCCAGGTTTCCCGTGGTAGTGATGGCTGTCATCAGTGGCGATGCCGAATAGTGGTGGAGCACCGAGTTCACTCAGACGTATTGTATTTGCAATATCCCAAAGGTGTTCCACTGCAGGGTGGGTGTCATCACCAAGATGATTGATGCTTGGATGGCCGTTGTAGACTTCGAAAAAACGTTCCCGGACAACAAATGCAAGATCTTCTGCCGTGATGCCATATCCAAAGTTTGGATGGTTGAGGTGCACAAGCACTTCACGTCCAGTGCGACGGGCCTGATCTTCAACAGCGCGAAGGTTCGCTTCCATTGCCTCTCGAATTGTCAATCCACCAGAGGGAGGAATGACTTCTTGAAGGTTGGTGGCATTCATGTGAAGGGGCTTTTTTTTAACTTGATCACTGATTTCCTCTCCCTGGATCATGATGAACGTGCCACGCTCTTCTATCAGCGAACGAAATTCATCGAGCGGTTTGAGCCGTACGGCGTAGTTGGCTGTGTCAGCCTTGCCGCGCGTTTCCACCCATCCATTCCCGAAGCGAGCCTGATATTTTTTCAGAGTAAGGTTGCCCCCACGCTCAATGATCGTGCTGTGCTTCATCCATCGCGTACCTTCGCTGAGCACGTTGTGATCTGATAAAGCAAGAAAGTTGTAGCCGTGTGTCCGATACCACTCAGCAATCATTTCTGGGAAGTCGTTGCCGTCACTCCATAAGCTATGCGTATGGATGTTGCCTTTGTAGTACTGCGGTGCAGGCTTGGCGGGAACGGCTTCGTCACAGAATCCGGTCAGTGCAAAGGAGACAGCAACGCAAACAACGCCTGGTATCACAAGGCAGTAGCGACCAAATCGGCCGCCGGTCACAATATGTCTAAAGCGTACGTAGCGCATTTGTGCTTTTCCCCTGTTTCAATACCAACGGTACATTGCAATCGTACGAATCTATACCGTATGGATGATAAGACAATCCATACTTCTTTTTGTGCAAATCAAATGTATGTAAAACTATACGCTGCTCTTTTGTGTGGAACAAACGTGAATCGAAACAGAAATAGGAGCCCAAGCAACAAGATCGATTATCGAGAAAAATGCACTCAGCCAAACTGTTCTGGATAATTCAACTTAAAAGATGCCGAAGGGTTTCATGAGCTCTCACAATTCATCATGCTTTTTAAATTTCACATTCTGACTTTGCATATGACAGCAGTCTTTCTGGTGTTTGGGTTTGGTAATCATTTCGTTTTCGCAGTGGATGACGGTGCTTCTGCGTTTCCTAAAGGTGATGCCACAACCCGTCCAACGAAACCTAATGTTCTGATCATGATGGCAGATGACATGGGGGTCGGTGATACGAGTGCCTATTTGGATGTGCGGTTATCTCCTGCAAGTTCTCCTGTCAAAAAAACACTACGAACACCGCACCTCAAGCAATTTGCAAAATCAGCGATTGTGTTCACTGATGGCTATGCGCCAGCTTCTATGTGTAGTGCAACGCGTTATTCTCTACTCACTGGTCGTTTTGCCCACCGGTCGTACCTTAAGTATCAGGGGTGGCTCCCTCATGGACCCAACACGCCAATGATCCAAAAGGGCATGGTTACTTTGCCAGAGATGTTGCAGTCGAACGGGTACCGTACTGCTGGTATCGGGAAATACCACGTAGGCATGGCGTTCGATAACGGAGACGGTGAGCCCGCCGAAGATTTCTTCTTTGGTGATGTCGACTTTACGAAGCCAGTATTGGATGGCCCAACACATCACGGTTTCGATGAATACTACGGCGTTGCCGGAAATACCGAAGATCCTCTCGATACAGAGCCACGTATTCTGATTCGGAACGACCACTTCACCTTTACTGATCGCAGTCAGATGAAGCTGATCGGAATGAAGAATCACAAAGGACGCATTCTGTCGGCACCAGACTGGGATCTCAGTAAACTCGGTCCACTGTACCTGCAAGAAGCAGAAAGCTTCCTGACGCGGCAGTCAAGCAATGGCACACAGCCTTTTTTTCTTTACTACGTGCCCAATGCCAATCATTTTCAACGAAACCCCCATGGCGATTATGCGGTTCCGGAAAAAATAGCAGGGACAAAGATCAAAGGCGAAAGTCGTTACTCAGATGGGTCTGCTGCGGATGATCGCGAGGACATGGTGCTGGAGAATGACGTTGTCTTCGGCAAGCTGCTTGAAAAACTAAAAGCGACAAATGATCCGCGGTGGCCTGGGCATAAACTCATTGAGAACACGCTCATTATCTTCACCAGTGATAACGGTCCTAATGTTGGAGATAATCTGGGGACCAATCAGGAAAGCGGGGAACTGCGAGGCAAGAAAGCCAAGTTGTGGGAAGGTGGCATCCGAGTGCCGTTGATGGTTTCCTGGCCAGCTGTACTTGAGGGAGGCACTATCAACCGCTCCATTGTGACCTTGACTGATCTCTATGCGACACTTGCTCACATCATTGGGCATTCATTAAGCCCTGAAGAAGGACAGGACAGCCACAATGTATTCGCGTATTGGCATGGCCACCCTGAAAAAACAGATACACGGCCACGCGTTTTCTTCTGTCATTTGGGGCCACCGTTTCTCAACGATGCGTTAGCTATTCGCCAAGGTCAGAACAAACTAATCGTCGAAGGAGGATTGGTAATGCCTTGGGCGTCGGGAGGCTCACGTGGTGCGGCAACGCCCATCGCTTTGTACGACTTGGAGAAGGATCTTTATGAGACTAAAACTTATACGGGTGCTTCATCCACTGTCGTTATCGATGAACTAGCATCCACACTATTAAGAATTCATAACTGCGGCCATGCCAAACACATACGCGGGACGGGTGGCGGTCCACTGATTCAGGATCCCGGGTGGCATAATCTGAGGAATGATGTCACCGGAGAAGTTGGGTTTACGTTCCAGTTGCGCCCCGGAGCAGGTGGAAAAGTGGTAACGCACCTCGGAATGTTTGATGATCACGACCGAGATAAGCCAGTTCGTGCGGCTCGATCCGTACCAATGGATAACGGCCGTGATCAGCCGACGAAGAATTCACTCCACGGTAAAAATCATTCGTTAAAGAGTCCACATATGATACGACTTCTGGTGCGTTCTAAAGATGCGCAGGTCGATCTTGCCCGATGTCATCTCGAGCCAGGCACATCCGGCGAATTGATAAACTCTTTCCGATATATACGTTTGCCGGAACCTGTTCAGCTCGAAGAAGGGCTGACCTACGTGCTTCTCATGTCCACGCAGGTTGCCGACGGTGATCATTTTCGTGACCCTGTCAGCTTTGATGGTCTTTCACCGCTGGTCAATCCTGATCTGGTTGTTCAGCGGAGCTTGTTGCTTCGTGAAGGTTCCCTATCTGGTCACACCGATCTGCCAGCGTGTGAGGATATGACCGATTCCTACTCACGACATCGTTTGCCAGTCGGCCCCACTCTGCGACTTGCAGAGAATGAATTGCTAGATGAGATCGATACGTCGAAGCCATGATTTGCGAAAAACCACGGATGAAAACCAGATGGTTTTACTCCATCTGCTGACATCGACCAAGTCGAGCTTCACAGAGGCCAGGGCTTCATCAAACGTATGAGGATAAACTTCTGATTCGGTGCCCGAAGGGCGGTCTACTTGGAAGAGAGGTTGTGTGCTGCTTGCGCTACGTTTCTACCTACCGTAGGTTGCCTTGGAGTGCTGTGATTATTTTTTTTGAATTAGGACTCCCGGCAAGATTTCGATACTCCCTAGGATCATTTTGGACATCATAAAGTTCTTCACTGCCATCACCGTAGTGAATATATCGATATTGTTTACTACTCAGAACAAAGTCCTCTGAGTTGATATGAGTTTTCACAACGCGCTCTGTTATGTGAGCCGGGTTCCGCAATAAATGAGCGAGTGAAACACCATCGAGGCCTGTTGTTGGAAAACCAGCCACTTCCGATAAGGTTGGAAACAAATCTAACAGGCTGACAGTTTCTTCGCATAATGCACCGGCTTGTATCGTGGGTCCACAAAAGATGAGTGGAACTTGGGTTGAGTGAATCCAGCCTGTCTGTTTGCCCCACGCCTGTTTCTCTCCAAGGTGCCAGCCATGATCACTGAACAAAACGATAAGTGTGTTATCTGCATGTGATGTGCGCTTCAGACAATCAATTAATCGTCCTACTTGATGGTCGACAAATGAGATACTGGCCAAATAGGCCTGCACTGCCTCCGTCCACTGCCCGTTGTGCGTGACATGTGCATGCGTTCCAGCGGTAACGGCACTTAATGCCCGTTTTTTACCAGCGGTTGGAATATCCTCCAAGTCATTGATTGTTGTCGTGGGTAATTGGATCGACTCAAGAGGGTGTAACTCAAAGTACTTCACTGGTGCATACAGTGGGATATGCGGGCGGTAAAAACCAACCGCCATAAAAAATGGCTTCTGAGATCCATGGGTTTCTATTTGTTGAGTAGCCCAATCAACAATTTTGCTGTCGCCAAAAGCATCATCAGGTAGGTCGAAAGCAGACCAGTCAAACGACTCGCCCTTTTTGTCATCAGGGCTTCGCTCGCTGGACATGCGGTTGAAGGGCATGACATATCTTTTCCCAGCAGGCCCACTCTGTATGACATGTCGAGGGTTTTTAGAGCCTTTGCTTGGGAGTTCTTTTTTTGTGTAGTCAGCACTCTCACCATCGAATGGGCTCCACCGTTGTTCTGTCATGTAGCTCTTCTGAAACATTACCTCGGTAACGTTTTTTTTATGATGAATTTTTCCTGTTCCGTATGTTGCGTATCCATGTTCCGCAAAAAACTGGGGCAGCATGGTGTAGGCCGTATGATCGAACTTGCTTCCATTTCCATAAACTTTTGTTTTGACTGGAGAGAGTCCGGTAAGTACCGCTGTCCGAGAAGGCTGGCAAAGAGGAGTTGTGCAGTGGGCGTCTGTGAAGGCACAGCCAGCTTCAACAAGTCGATCCATATGAGGAGTCTTGGTCTGCGGATGTCCTTTTAGATAACCGACCCAGTTGTTTAAATCGTCAACGCTAATAAATAAGATATTTGGAGACGCATTATTTTGGTTTTCAATCGCTCTATTCTCAGATGGCCGAGCCAATGCAGGAGTTGCTAATAGAACACCGAGCAGTATCCAGGTTTGCCACTTCATTTTATTTTCCGTTTGTTTCGTGACGTTTCGTCAAGTGTCACGATTGCCTAGGAACGAGTCTTACAGCAAGAGTTACTGAACACATTGAATGCAATGAAGGAAAGTGCCTGAATAAGGAGGAGCGGGCGAAGAGAGATCAGCCAAGTAATAAAATAGGGAGGAATTCATATGCAATTGAGTATATGACGGATTTGAGTAAGTGCTACTTTTTGATGAAGGCGAATTTGCTCTTGTGGCCACCTGTTGTCTGATATTCTTTTGGCTGATTTTCAAAGAATAAGCCAGCGGATGGTGTTTCGATCTCATATCGTGTTTTTAAAATTGTCTTAATCATTCGGAAGGGCATTTTATTTAAATCTTTATTCTCAGCTTGGAAATCACTGAGAATCTTTGTAGAGAGCAAAAAAAGAAATCCTAGGAGCGTCACTCGCCGAATGACCTGCCCATAATCGACATTCATCTCCGCTGAAGGCGGGGGCCATTCCTTTGCGACGCGGGGTCTGCAACGATACTCTTTCGACTTGAGAAGTACTCACCGCCACCCGACAGGAGAACGAAATGGTATCGCTGAAATGCTTCTTGCGACTGATCTGCTGCGTGTTGCTTATTCAGCTGACACTCTGGGATGAGATTGCTCACCTTAATGCGGATGAGCCCGCAGCACAGCCGCAGGCGGTAGGTTTGCAACCGGTGTTGCGGGTGGGACGTGCACAGAAGCCCGATGAGGCTCGGAAAGAACTCGCCCGGTTCAAAGCCAGTTACCAAGACCTGGCTGGGTGGAAGCAACGCAAGCAAAAGATCCGTCAAGGTATCCTGCGCGGAGCCGGATTGAACTCGCTGCCTGAAAGGACTCCGCTTAATCCACGATTCTCGAACAAGCGAACCTACGACGGATACGTGGTGGAAAGTGTGGCCTTTGAAAGTTCACCCGGTTTCTATGTGACGGGTTCCTTGTATCGATCCACGAGTTTCAACGGTGACCTAGCCGGTATCTTGTGTCCACACGGTCACGGAGGTCGATTCCGCGAAAGTCGCCAAACACGCTGCGCCGTGCTGGCACGTATGGGATCGGCGGTGTTTCAGTACGACATGGTCGGGTACGGCGACTGGAAGGAGGCGGGATGGTCGCACAGAGAAACTCCCGAAGTGCTTCGACTGCAGACATGGAACAGCATCCGCGCACTCGATTTCCTGGTGTCGTTGCCGCATGTGGACAAACAGCGGCTGGCCATCACTGGTTGCTCAGGAGGCGGTACGCAGTCGTTTCTCTTAACGGCCATCGACGATCGCATCGCGGTGAGCGTCCCGGTGTGTCAGGTGTCAGCACATTTCTTCGGAGGTTGCGTGTGTGAAAGCGGTATGCCGATACATCAAAGTGGGTGCCACAAAACCAATAACGCTGAGATTGCCGCGCTTGCCGCCCCTCGTCCCCAAATGGTGATTTCCAACGGGGCGGATTGGACACGGTTCGTCCCTCGTGACGAGTTCCCGTACATTCAGCACGTTTACAGCCTGTACGGGGCGGCTGACAACGCAGAAAATGCTCACTTTGGTGACGAGGAACACGACTACGGCACGTCGAAGCGGATGGCGGCCTACCCTTTCCTAGCCAGGCATCTGGACCTGGATCTGGGACGTGTCCAAGACGCACAGGCTAAGATTGACGAATCCTTTGTTACGACCGAATCGCGCGAGGATATGCTCGTCTTTGGGCCGGGTAATCCTTACCCGAAGAACGCGGTGAAATCCAATACACCATTGCCAAGGTAACACGATAATCCCTCGCCTGAGAGCCGCTTCCACGGAGCTGAATCAGCACGGAAATATTCGAGTATGCTGCCATGCGTCTTGAGTTCTACAGCATGAAAATACAGCGAATGAAGAAGAAAGTTGATGAACTTAAAAATCGTTTGCAGGTAAAAAGCGAGTTCTTAAGAATAAAAGCACAACGGGCCTACGACGAGCGATATGCCATTAGGTTCTAGGAGCCAGCAACACGCCGCATGAGCCTCAAATTCAATCACTGCGGGCGGTACTCTGGCATCAGAGAAAAAAAGGCTGCGACTCTTTTTACGACTTGTCATTTACTGTTACGACTACTCAGGAAGTCGTATTGAGTATCAACAAGTTTCGCAGAGTGTATTAAACGCCGTGAAATAAGCGTTTGAAGAAAAAGGGAGTGGGCGAAGAGGGATTCGAACCCCCGACCCCCTCGGTGTAAACGAGGTGCTCTAACCAGCTGAGCTATTCGCCCTGAATCTTTCCTAAGTGTAACGCACAGTTTCGTGTCCGGCAGTCCCTTCTTTAAAGATCATGATTTTGGCTCACTTCCCCGGCGTTGAGGTGTCGGCTGCAGGCTTGGGTGGAATTACTGTCCGAATGCCTAGTTCTGCAAGTTGTTTGGTGTCAACAAGACCAGGTGCTCCCGTCATTAAGTCACTTGCCCGCTGTGTTTTCGGGAAAGCAATTACATCACGAATTGAATTGAGATGCCCAAAGAGCATGACCCAGCGATCAATGCCAAGGGCAATTCCGCCATGCGGAGGAGCACCACTTGCCAGTGCGTCAAGGAGGAAACCAAAGCGTTCCTGGGCAATCTCAGGAGAAATGCCGAGGAGTTCAAAAACTTTTTTTTGCGTTGCTTGGTCATGGATTCGAATCGTGCCACCTCCCGCTTCTGAACCATTAATCACGAGGTCATAAGCAATTGCACGGCACTCTGATGGGTTCGACGTAAGTTTTTCTAGGTCTTCAGGATGAGGTGCTGTGAAAGGGTGATGCATTGCAGCCCAGTTCCCAGTTTCTTCATCACGGGCGAACATCGGAAAATCAATAACCCATGACACGTGCATTGTATTTTCATCGTACAGTTCAAGTTCTTTACCAAGATGTTTTCGGAGTGCGTGTAGAGTCTTGCAAGTAGTTTCAAAACTATCCGCTGATATAAGCGCCAGGTCACCAGGTTTTGCTGACAGTGATTTACGAATGTTTTCCGCTACATCAGATCCTAAGTTTTTGGCAACCGGCCCGGTCCAAGATTCAGAAGAATCAAGTTTGAGCCAGACGAGGCCCTTCGCGCCTGCTTCGACTGCCATCGCGGTGAGCCCATCGAGATCTTTTCTCGAGAATTTTTCAGCAGCACCGGAGACAAGAATTCCCCGGACTCTTCCACCTGACTCAACAGCACTTTTGAAAACACGGAAGTCACTGTCCTTTGTGCCCTCAGTGAGATCAACGATCTCAAGGCCAAACCGCATGTCCGGAGCATCATGCCCATATCGTTCCATGCATTCAGTCCAAGTGAACTGTGGTAATGGGAGAGCAATGTCTAAATCAAGAATGTCTTTTGCTGTCTTAACCACAAGACTTTCAATAACACTCGTCACGTCATGTGCATTGACGAATGACATCTCAACGTCGAGTTGTGTGAACTCGGGCTGCCGGTCTGCTCGTAAATCTTCATCTCGAAAACATTTTGCAACTTGTACATAGCGATCAAGTCCAGCAATCATCAAAAGCTGTTTATAGAGCTGAGGTGATTGTGGTAACGCAAAGAAAGCACCATGTTCAAGGCGGCTTGGGACGAGGTAGTCTCGCGCTCCTTCCGGGGTACTTCTGCCAAGCATCGGGGTTTCGACATCAATAAATCCGAGTTCATCAAAGTGATCTCGCATGAGTTTTACGATGCGGCTGCGTAAGAATAAATTATTTTGCATGTCGCTTCGACGCAGGTCGAGCCACCGATTTTTGAGTCGAACCTCTTCGCCAGGGAGTTCCATTGCTCCTGGCTGGAAAACCGGTGTTTCTGCTTCATTAAGAATTTCTAATTCGCTGCAGACAACTTCGATTTCACCAGTGACGAGCTTTGGGTTCGTTGTTCCTTCTGGGCGTCTTCCAACACGGCCACTTGCTGAAAGAACCCATTCCGACCGTGCTGCCCGAGCGCGCTCCATGACGTTCGTTGGTGCGTCAGGTCCAATCACTACTTGAGTCTTACCCCAACGGTCTCTTAAGTCGATGAAGATGACACCTTTGTGGTCGCGGACGCGGTCTACCCAACCACACAGTGTTACGGTTTCATCGAGATGGCTTGGACGTAGTTCACCACAGGTGTGAGTTCGTAGCACGGTGCATAAGGCCTTTCAGGAGGGGGCAATATGAATGAACACAAGAGGGAAGGGCTTGTGGATTCGGTAGTGAACGAATTGTCCGTGTTCGAGACCGTTTCTCAAGGTCATGCCCTCAAATCACATGCGTGGGCCTTGATTGCATCAAAAACGCTATTCGTCCGATGGCTTTTGGAAGAAGCCGGTGTGAATGAGAAGGCCGACAGACAGCACGATTGAAAGTCCAAGAAAGAGTGCTGCTACAAGCATGAGGACTTTGTTGTTCGTGAAAAGGGCGACAAAGCCGAGGATGACAAAAAGCAGCGAAATGCCAACAGCTGAGAGGCAGAGTCCTTGCTCTAGTTTGTCATTGAATTTAAATAGCGACATTTTTAGCAGCCAAGAATAAGGGTGTTTGTGAGTGGTGTATCAACCTCGAAAGAACAATGACGGAATCAGCAATACTGCGTTCAAGCATTCGTCGATCATCGGGGAGGCTGCACAGCATTTCGTCCAACCGAAAAAGCGAGCTCTAGTTGTTCGTCACTTGTGTCCCCGCCCAGTTCCCGAAACATCATGCTGGGTTGAATGTCCCGATTGTGTTGGTACTTGTCACTTGAATATTCGGTGATCGCACCAGTGATCTGATGAAAGAATATTTGGCAAATGGGTACACCCGGATAAATCTTCACTGGTTGGACAGCAAACATTTCCAGCGTCCAGTATCCAGCAAAGCCAACATCACCAAATCCAGCAGTGACATGTACGAATAAACCAAGCCTGCCAATCGAACTACGCCCCTCAATCATTGGGACGAGATTGTGAGTCTCTGTTCGTTCAACAGTTCGCCCCAGATAAAGTTGATTGGGAGTTAGGACCAGACCCTCTTCTGGGATTTGCACTCGAGCCACTCGATTACTCTTTCGCATGTCGAGAACAATTTCTTCGTAGACAAGAAGTTCATCGTGAAGTGAAAGGTTGTAGCTGTTCGGGTTGAGCCTTTTGTCGTCAAATGGGTCGATATGAATATTGTCGCCAAGTTGCTTCCGGATCTCGTGGCCTGAGAGAATCATTCGGGTTTTCCTTGCAAAGTGCGATGGCTTAATCCGCAGCCAAATGGGAGGAAAAATTTTTCCAAGAACCCAGACAAAAAAGGATTGTAAGGATTTGATGAGAAAATGTCTCAAAAAAAATCGTATCACCGAGAATTTTTCAGATGCCTTGGGAGTCCCGCTCTTGGGCAAAGGTCTTCAAGTCCACATCCGGCACAGCGAGGTTTGCGAGCAAGGCAGGTGCCTCTGCCATGCTGAATCAAACGATGGCTAATGGCGACCCAGTGGTTTCGTGGAATTTCCCGTACAAGGTCCCGCTCTGCCCGAACGGCATCTTTTGCTTTTGTCAGGGCAAGTCGACGAGAAATACGACCTACGTGTGTATCAACAACAACACCCTCAGCCAAACCAAAAGCGCTGCCGAGGACGACGTTCGCCGTTTTTCGGCCAACTCCCGGCAGGGATGTCAGTTCTTCAACCGTTTGAGGAACCTTTCCGTCAAATTGATCAACGAGTTTGCGACAGCAACCCTGGATATTTTTGGCCTTCGCTCGAAAGAATCCCGTTGTTTTTACGGCATTTTCAAGTTCTGGAATGCTCGCTGCTGCCATTTTGTGAGGGTTTGGCCACCGTTTGAATAAATCTCGAGTCACTAGATTGACCCGTTTGTCTGTGCATTGGGCCGACAAAATTGTGGCAATGAGAAGTTCGAAGGGATTTTGAAACCTGAGTGAGCAGTCTGCGTCAGGATAGAGTTCTTCAAGGCGATCTACAATTTGGAGGGCGCGTTCCCTTCGTTGTAGCCGTGATTCCCTGCTTGGCACGATATGGGGGCGTGGGTTCTCCGAAGACGCTGGTAATGTCGATTTCGCTCTCATTTCAAGCTTCAGAGTACCATGAGGCTTCGCTCTCGCCATGTCGATGCTAGGATTTCAGTAGTTGCAAGGCGATCGGTGTTGTGGTTGCTTCCTTGGGAGGTCCAATGGACTGTGAATTGGTTGATCCTTCAGAATATGATCCGCTTTATTTGGCGGGTGTAGTTAAATTCAACGAGTGCGACTACTACGAATGCCATGAGGTCTGGGAAGAGCTGTGGACGGAGTACCGTGGTCCATCAAGAAAGTTCTACCAAGGTCTTATTCAAGCGGCTGTTGCCTTGTACCACTTTGGTAATGGCAATATTCGGGGTGCTCGAAAGCTACATGGCAGCGTGCACGGGTATCTTGATCCATACGGCTCTTATTATCTTGGACTGCACCTTGATACATTCTTTGAAGCTTTTGATGAGTGTCTAAAAGAAGTTGCCGCAAGCACCGAGAACTTTCCAAAGATCGACCTCGACCCTGAGACACTGCCAGAAATTCACCTTGATCCGCCACCCTTAGTTGACGGAGGCGATACAGATGAATGACGACTCTCTCGCATTCTCTCCGGACGATTTTTCGGGATTCGCACGTCTATTCCCACTTCCGAATCTTGTTATGTTTCCACACGTGATGCAAGCCATGCATATCTTTGAACCTCGATACCGATCGTTGTTCGAAGAGGCAATCTCCGATGATCAGCTCATTGCCTTAGGTGTCTTAGCGCAAGGCTGGGAGGTTGATTATGAGGGCCGTCCTGCTCTTGAACCGATGGCATGTCTTTGTCGGATAGCAACGTATCAGCGAACGCCGGAAGGAACCTACAATGTTTTGCTTCTGGGAGTTCGTCGAATTCAACTTCAGGAAGAGTTGCCACCAACCAAGCCTTTTCGAGTCGCAGAGGCTAAGATCGTTGAAGACCACGTGCCTTCGCATTCCTCAGCAGAAGAAATCGTAGGTCTGCAACAGCAACTGTTAATGGCATTCAAACGTTCCATGCCAAAAATTCCTACTTCGTATGAGCAGGTTGATGAACTTCTTGGCAGCCAAATTACACTCGGGATGCTGGCTGATATTGTCGCCTATACGGCTGAGTTGAATTCGAGCACAAAGCTTTCACTCCTGAAGACGAACAATGTGGTCGACCGCGTACACGTTCTATTGAACGCACTGAGTAAAAGTAGTCAGTCGTCTAAAGCTCGGCGAACGTTCCCACCAGCTTTTAGCACGAACTGACTTTGTGCGGTGTTCGTAACTCTATTCAAAGCTTAGGCAAAAAGTGGAGCTATGTTGCCCGCAATAGGAAAAGGAATGAAACGTTGGTTCCGTCGAGCTTTTGGAAGGAGAAAAGTTCCTCTGTTTTTACTTCAAATGAGGATGAGCTGCGTTTTGTCAAAAGAGTGACAGATTTTGAACAGTTAGGTGCTAAACTTAGGAAATGAGCAAGAGCCGCAAAGAATTGGATGACCTCGCGTCAAGCACCTGCCAGCAGGCAGGTGCCACTCAAGTTGTTGATCATCAAAGAATAGAGGCTGCTGTTCGGGAAATTCTTGCTGCAGTGGGTGAAGATCCAGAACGTGAAGGTTTGCTTGAAACACCGGCTCGTGTTGCTCGCATGTATGCGGAAATGTTCAGTGGATTACATGATGATCCTCGGCGCCATTTGGGAAAGGCATTCACTGAGAAATACGATGAACTTGTCTTAGTTCGTGATATTGCTTTTCACAGTATGTGTGAGCACCATTTATTGCCTTTTATGGGGCATGCACACATTGGATACATACCAGATGGTCGCGTGCTGGGGCTCAGTAAGCTGGCAAGGGTGGTTGAGGCAGTGTCCCATAAGCCGCAGGTTCAAGAGCGTATGACAGAACAAATTGCTGATTTGTTAGAGCATGATCTTGGGGCGAAAGGAGTTGCTGTTGTTCTAGAGGCTTCGCACACATGCATGACGATTCGGGGTGTACGGAAACCTGGGAGTCTTTGTGTGACTTCAGCCATAAAAGGAGTTTTCCGAGACAACGTCTCCAGCCGAGCTGAAGTTATGTCACTTATCAATGGGAAGAATTGAGTTGTGCTTTGGTTGGTGTGCGATGGGTTGTCGTTGCGTGGTGACTCCACGAGGTGTTCTTTTCGAGCAACTTTCGTAACACGGTGAATCAACAGATATGACCCTGCTTGTAGATTTTCTTTGTCGCTTTTGTTTCGGGCTCGCATTCGGGCTGTGCATGACTCCAGCGACGCTTGTTCCAAGTGGTTTTTTTCGAGTGAATACGCTTGTATTACTCGGTCTTACGACGTTTGCTGCACTGCTGTCATCAACACTTGGTTTGTTTGCAAACACATGGCTTTTGGCCGCCGCAGCGATTGTTTCATGGATCGGAAGTGTGTTGTGGTACGCAGATCGTCGCTGGCCAGGTCTTTTTTGCTGTGGTGTCGCCGCGACGCTCTGTGCTGCTGCCACGGCTCTTACTGGTGAATTAGCAGTTGCCCAAGTTGGGCTGCGAATGCTTTCAGGCTGTTTGATTGGCTTTACAGTCAACGCGATGCTTCTCGGGCACTGGTACCTTAATGCGCCTGGTATGCGGGTGGATGTGCTCCGTCGATCAATTGATCAGACACTTTTCGTATGGGGGCTTTTGTCGTTTCTTGTTGTGGCAATGGCCATGTGGCAGTTTGGGGCCATCGAAGACCGTAGCGATGCAGTATCGACCAATATTTTTCGAGCGGTGACTGCGGCTACCTCTGGCGTTGATGGAGGTCTTGATTCAACAGGCGTGGCGTTGTTTTGGCTTCGCTGGCTGGCGGGACTCATTGGGCTTCCAATTCTTTTACTTATGAGTCGTATGACCTTAGATATACCGAACACACAAAGTGCAACAGGAATTCTTTACGTGGCATGCTTAGCGGTTATTTTGGGTGAATTGACTGCTCAGCTTCTTGGGATGACAGTGAAGGTTGAAAGTCCTGTTGCGCAACCGGCTCAACAGAAAATATGGAGTGAGAGTACAGCATGAATATTGTGTGTGCGTGTCCTGCCTGTCACACGGGTATGTATCAGACGGCTATTGAAGATGCTTCGTCGGTCACATGTCCAGCATGTGGCCAGAGTGTTGCTATTCCCCAAGGGGCGATTCAGGTTGCCGAACAAAATACTCACCCGCGACTTATTCGATGTGTGGTCTGTCCTAGCGAGGAGTTGTTTGTAAGAAAAAACTTTCCACAGCGACTTGGCATTGCGATTGTTGTTGTTGGGCTTGCCGCGAGCTGCATTGCTTGGGGCTACCGAGACTTATTTTGGACGTTTGGCATTCTCTTTAGTACAGCATTGCTCGATGTAATTCTGTTCTTTGTTGTCCCCGATTGCCTGACATGTTATCGCTGCGGCGCACGATATACTGGCACCGATGGAATGGGTGAGTTTGGGAATTTCAATCTTGAGACTCATGAGAAGTATCGGCAGCAAGCTGCGAGAAGTCGGCAATCTACTCTTCCATCCTGAGCAAGTTGGTAAATACTTAAGGATTAGAAATGCACTATGAATCAACTTGGGTTGAATGGGTGCAGCGGAAGACCTAAGGGGCGTCATTGAGAGCAATGTCGATTTGACGATGCGGGAAAAAACGAAAGCTAATAAATCATCCTGGTGCGTGTTCGGCTGTAGTGTCTGAATTTGTGCCATCGGCATCTACTGTCGTAAACTCTATGAAGAGAGTCTGATTCGAAGTGGTGCAAGAACGAGGCTTGCGGAAAAACATGGTAGAGAGCGATAGCCAACTGAAATCAGGAACTGCCGTGGGTGAAGTTTCTGTAAAACTTTTTGCTGGTGTTGCTGAGTTAGCCGGCGTGAAAGAGCTACGAGTACCTGTTAAGCATTTTACGGTAGCAGAGGTTCGTCGTGCCCTCGAGATCAAGTTTCCACAGCTAACCCCACTGTTGTCTCGAAGCGCTATTGCCGTTGATGGTCGCTATGCAACGGAAGACGAGTTGCTTTGTTCGGATTCAGAAATTGCTATCATTCCGCCAGTTAGTGGAGGTTAGGTGGATGCTGCAGGTTGATCTCACAGATGATCCGATTGATGTGTCACACATGCTCTCACGTGTTGCAAGCAGACGTGCAGGAGCGGCTGTGTTATTTACGGGCA
>Ga0315322_10000263_pt1 | contig 37357 bp, 39 predicted proteins | sample M110021515metaG_FD_203461 | JGI IMG/M metagenome (GOLD analysis project Ga0315322, IMG submission 203461) | Ammonia-oxidizing marine archaeal communities from Monterey Bay, California, United States - M1 100m 21515 | ecosystem: Environmental > Aquatic > Marine > Intertidal zone | place: USA... | reverse complement strand
ATAATACTATTTCAGGTAAAATTGCCAAAGAAGTTTTTGCTGATATGTTTAAAACTAGTAAAAAACCCGCTGTTATTGTCGAGGAAAAGGGATTAAAGCAAATTACAGATACTAGTGCAATTGAAGGCATTATTGATACTGTAATCACTGAAAACCCAAATCAAGTAACAAAAGTCAAAGAAAATCCGAAACTAATAGGGTGGTTCGTTGGTCAAGTTATGCAAAAAACAGCCGGCAAAGCTAATCCGGCTATGGTTAATAAACTACTAGCACAAAAATTGAAGTAGGTTCTAATGAGCAAAGGCATCATTTATGTTTTAACAAATCCTTCTATGCCAGATTGGATTAAAGTAGGAATAACAAAAAGATCAGATGTTAATAAAAGAATAAAAGAGTTATCAAGGCCAACAGGTGTTCCCCTTCCTTTTGATTTTTATTATGCAAAAGAGGTTAATGATTGTAAGAAAAAAGAAAGAGCAGTTTTTGATGCATATGGTAGTCTTGGCTTAAAAGCAGGTTCAAAAGAATTTATAAAAAAAGATTGCTTAGATCAGGTTGTAAATCTCATAGATAGTTATGATGGTGAAGTTGTTGAATTAAAAACAAATATAGACCAAGAAACCGTAAAAGAAATAAAAGAACAGGAAAAAAAGAATAAACAAAGGGAAAGGTTTCATTTTTCCATTGTCGGCCTTAATGTTGGTGATGAAATAAAATTTACAAAAGATGAATCAATAACAGCAAAAATTCTAGATAACAAAAAAAATATTTTATCTTTCAGAGATAAAAAAATAGGATTTAAAGATGCAACATCGATAGTATTAAATGAATTAGGTTATAATTGGAAATCTTTTCAGCCAGCCAGCTATTGGAGAGTTGGTGATGAAGTTAATTTACATCGCATGAGAATAAGACTAGAATCAGAATAAAACACTTTTTTTATTTTGCTAATTCCTACAATTTTTTAATAATTTACATTTATCTTAATGATTATGTGAACAGATATGCTTTTAAATCAATATAATTGATTGCTAAGGCAACTTTTATGCCTTTTATAGACTTATCAGTGAAACAAAAAAAACACCCCGAAAAGGGGTGTTTTTAATATTGGCATCTCCTAGGGGAATCGAACCCCTGTTTCCGCCGTGAAAGGGCGGCGTCCTAACCGCTAGACGAAGGAGACATAATGCGGTTGGTGCCTGAACACTACGCATATATATTATTTTACAGCCTTATAGTCAACTACTTTTTTTATTTTTTTTTATTATGGAGATGGATAGGTAAATTTTCTATGTATTTGCTCTATTTCTGTTAGTAATTCATTAGGTAAATCAGCACTTAAACTATCGATATAGGATTGCAAATGTTTAGTTTTTGTCGAACCTGTAATCGTTGATAATATGAATTGCTGGTTATTTACAAAACTAATAGCCATTTGAGCAGGGCAGATGTTATATTTTTTTGCTAGATTTACATATTCATTAGTTGCATCAAGGCTTTCCTTGTTGGTGTATCTACTATAATAATCGGGGCGTAAATCATAGCGTGAATTTTTTACAAAACCATTAATATGTTTACCTGTTAAAATTCCACCACCTATTACAGAATAAGCCATTAATCCGATTTTTTCGCGAATTGATATTTCAGCCATTCCAACTTCATACGAACGATTTAACAATGAATAAGGATTTTGACATACAACAGGACGAGGTAAATTTTCTTTATCTGCAATTTGAATATATTTCATCAAGCCCCAAGCTGTTTCATTTGATACACCGTAATGCCTAATTTTTCCTGATTCTATTAATTCGTTCATTGTTTCAATAGTTGATTGTATATGCTTATTAACATCGAAATCTTCTTGTTGATGAACATATCCCAATTTTCCAAAGAAATTGGAATTTCGTAAAGGCCAATGCACTAATAAAATATCTATGTAATTTGTATTTAATCTTGATAGTATTTTATCGACACTAGATTTTATAGTTTCTCCGCTTAACGGATTAATACAAACCCTTGCAGGGCCAACTAATTCATTAAGTTGTGACATTGGTCCCATAACTTTACTTACAATAACTAAATTATCACGATTTATTTTATTGTTTTTCATCCACTTACCAATAAACATTTCTGTGTGGTGTGCATTATGATGCTCATCTGCTGGTGATGGATATAATTCAGCTGTGTCGATAAAGTTTATACCATTGTCTATGGCCATATCTAGCATCTGTGAAGATTCTTGAAAATTATTTTGTGCGCCAAAAGTCATCGTTCCTAATGATAAAAGTGACGTTTTTAGGTTTGTGTTATAAATTTTATTATATTTCATTATTTTTTATCTTTACTTCTTTTATTATGTTGATTTAGTATAAATCCGAGTTTAATTATTAATTAAGCAAAACACAAACGAAATAAAGGAAAAAATATGAAAAAACTACTATCTTTACTAACTCTTGCAATTCCTAGCTTTGCTTTTTCTCATTCAAGCGAATTACATACATCTTCTGACTTTTTATCTGATCATTTTTTCACGGAAATTGATCATATCACAATGACTGCAATAGGCTTTATTGCATTATATATAGTTACTAAGCGTATTTATAATAAAGTTAAATCAGATAAATAACCTTAAACTAGCTAAATATTAGTCAGGAGTATTAATAAATAATACTCCTTTTTTTATATCCAGCCTTTTAATTCATTTTTAACAATATCACACAACATATCAATGCTGTCATCACTATCATTAAGGCAAGGTATATAAGAAAATTTTTCACCACCAGCATTTATAAAATCGTCTTTTAACTCCTCGCATATCTCTTCAAGGGTTTCAAGGCAATCACTAGCAAAAGCAGGGGCTATTATTGATATATTTTTAACACCCGATTTTCCAAGTTTAATTAATGTTGCATTTGTATATGGCTTTACCCATTCTTGTTTACCAAAAATTGACTGAAAAGTTGTTATAAACATATCTTTGTTAAGTGGTGATACCTGTGTAAGTAGTCTAGATGTTTTTTTACAATGACAAGGGTATGGATCACCTTTTTTATGATATTGACGAGGTATACCGTGATAACTTAATATTATTTTTTCTGGTTTAAAATCAATGGTTTGCAGGTGATTATTAATAGAATTATTTAATGCTTCTATATATTTTTTATTTTGAAAATAAGGCCTTGCATAACGAATAGTTGGTTGGCGACGCATTTTTCCAAGGCATTCATTAACCTTATCGACTACTGTTGCTGTTGTTGCTGATGAATATTGTGGATACAATGGGATTACAAGTATTTCTTTAATTCCATCATCTTTCATTTTTTGCATAACACTGTAAATTGATGGGTTACCATACCTCATAGCAAAATATGTTGGTATTCCCAATTTTGCTTGCATTTTTTCAGCTTGATTACGGGTATTAACAAGTAGAGGGCTTTCATTTTTATCTCTATCCCAGATGCTAGCATATCCTTTTGCTACATTTGGCGAGCGGAACGGCAATACAAATAACCTAAGAATTATTTGCCAAATAAATTTGTTTAATTCAATTACTCTTTCATCAGACAAAAATTCCTTTAAGTAAACCTTAACTCCTTTTGTTGTCGGTGAATCAGGAGTTCCAAGATTTACAATTAAAATACCAGTTTTGTTTTTTTTAATTTTGTTCTTACAGTGTTTCATATCTTTATTGTTTATGCCTTGATCATTTTGTAATTTTATCAATAATAACTTAAATTATTATTGTAATTCTTAGCCTATAATGCTTGTTTTTTTTAATATATAGGATTATAATATAATGAATTATTAAAAGCAACAATAAGAAAAGGTAATTCTAATGGTAAAAATACAAGGTTCAATACCTGCGTTAATAACCCCAATGCTAGACAATCGTGAATTTGACAAAAATAGTTTTGAAAAAATGATAGATATGCATATCAAGAGTGGAACACACGGCATTGTACCTATGGGAACAACTGGGGAAAGTCCGACACTTTCACATTCAGAACATAAACAAGTAATTGATATGGCCATAAGCCTTGCATCAGGTAAATTACCAATTATTGCTGGAACTGGCTCAAATAGTACTCGTGAAGCTATTGAACTTACGACTTATGCTAAACACGCAGGTGTTGATGCAGCTTTAATTGTAGTGCCTTATTATAACAAACCAAATCAAGAAGGTATGTATCAACACTTTAAAGAAATAGCACAAGAAGTTGATATTCCTATTATAATTTACAATATACCGGGGCGTTCAGTTGTAAAAATGGAAGTTGAAACAATAGCTAGACTAACAAAAGATTTATCAGGTGCTTTTATTGGTGTAAAAGATGCTACCGGAGATCCGCAATTCACCAAAGAATTATCACAGGCTGTAAATGATGATTTTATAAGTTTGTGTGGCGATGATGGTTTATATTCAGATTTTTATGCAAATGGTTCTATTGGCACAATATCTGTAACATCGAATGTTATCCCAAAGCAAATGGCTGAATTACATAATTATGCATTAAATAATCAGATGAAAGAATTTGAACAATTACAACAAAAGTTAATGCCTTTGCACGATATATTGTTTGCTGAACCAAATCCATCACCTGCAAAATATGCTATGTTTAAGCTAGGCATTATAAACTCACCGCAGGTTCGCTTACCGTTAGTTCAATTATCTGATGAAACAAAAAGTAAAATTGATAAAATACTAAGTGACCTTAAATTAATATAAGAATAATTTGTTACTATGACTAAAAAAAAATCTAATGATAAAAATAATAATGAAAAGATTATAGCTAATAACCGTAGAGCAAAATTCGATTATGAAATAATTGAAACCTATGAAGCTGGTATATGCCTTACAGGTAGCGAAGTTAAGTCACTAAGAACAAGTAGCGTTAAACTAGACGATGCTCACGCTCAATTTACTAAAAACAATGAACTTGAAATAGTTAATTTACATATTAGTGAATATAAAAATAATGCTAAAATATCAGTTCACAAAGAAAATCGTCCAAGAAAATTACTTTTACATCGTCGTGAAATTAACAAAATAATATCTAAAATTTCAAAAGATGGCCTTAGCGCAATCCCGTTAAAATTGTATTTCAATCAAAAGGGGTTAGTTAAATTGTTGCTAGGTATCGGCCGAGGCAAAAGAAATGTTGATAAACGAGATAGTATAAAAGATCGTGAATGGAAAATTAATAAACAAAGAACATTTAAAAATTTTAATCATTGATTTATTTTAAAAATGTGTTAGTTATATTGACTTACTATATATTAGTTGATAATATTAACTATAATTAATTATAAAAAGGATTTAGTTATGGCTCGCGTTACTGTTGAAGATTGTGATAAAAAAGTAGACAACCGTTTTGACTTAGTATTAATGGTTGCACATCGTGCTAGACAAATTTCGGGTGGTTCACCTGAACTTGTGGAACGAAATAACGACAAAAACACAGTAATAGCATTGCGTGAAATTGCAGATGGTAAAATTGCTCCTAACGATTTAAACGAAGCTTTAATTCGATCTTATCAAGAAGTTAAAACTGTTGATGCACCCGATGAAGTTGAGACTGCAACAGTTATAAATGAAATACCTGATGATAATGAATTAATTTCTGATGATAATGATTATAAAGAAATTTCTAATGTCATTGCTGATAGTAATGATGTAACTGAGGCTTCTGGTGGTTTTGAAGATGTTGCTGAAGCTGAATTAGTAGACTAGTTCAAAAAAGGGGTAATTCGTTTGAATTTTGAAAAAGAATATAAAACCCTCGAAAATATAATAAAATCGTACAATAATAACTTTGATAGTGATGTTTTGTATCGCGCCTTCAAATTAGGCGAAAAAGCACATCAAGGCCAATCCAGAAATAGTGGCAAACCTTACTATTCTCATTGTATCGCTGTTGCAAAAAATCTTGCTGATAAAAAAATGGATTTAGACACCATTATAACGGCATTATTACACGACACAGTAGAAGACACAAGCGTAACAATAGAAGATATAGAAAAGCAATTTGGGACTGATGTTGCAAATTTAGTTGCAGGTGTTACAAAGCTTGAAGCTTTGGAAAATAGCACAGAAATTACAAAACAAGGTGAAAATTTCCGTAAGCTTTTATTAGCAATGAGCGATGATATTCGTGTATTATTAGTAAAATTATCGGATAGATTACATAATATAAAAACCCTTAAATACATAGAAAAATATGAAAAAAGAATGCGCATAGCAACGGAAACTATGGAAATTTATATTCCACTTGTTGCTAGGATTGGCATTCGTGATTGGCAAGAACAAATGGAAGATATATGCTTTTCCATTTTAAATCCAGATGCACATTCCTCAATCACTAAAAGATTAAATGATATTTACAAAAATTATGGTGACAGTGCCGTTGAAAATATTATTTCTGAATTATCGCAATTAATTACAGATGCCGGCATAGATTGTAAAGTTGAAGGGCGAAAGAAAAGCGCTAGTTCAATTTGGCGAAAAATGAAAAATAAGCATGTTGGTTTTGAACAATTATCAGATATAATTGCTTTTCGTATAGTTCTTGAAAATATCGAAGATTGTTATCGTGTTCTTGGTCTAGTTCACGCAAAATATAAAACAATCCCCGGCAGGTTTAAAGATTATATCTCGGTTCCTAAAAATAATAACTATCAATCATTACACACCGGAATTATCGGGCCATTAGGTCAAAGGATTGAAATACAAATTCGTACAAAAGAAATGCATGATTTTTCTGAAATGGGTGTTGCGGCTCATTGGAATTATAAATCTGATAAAAAAATTGATATAGGTAAAGAGGGAAAAAGTTATCGTTGGTTAAGAGAATTATTAGAAATAATTGAAAATTCTGGTGAATTCGATGAATTTTTAAAAGAAACAAAGATTGAAATGTATTCAAAAAATGTATTTGTTTTTTCGCCAAAAGGCGATATCTACAATTTACCTAAGGGAGCAACTACTATTGACTTTGCATATGCAGTTCATTCAAGGGTTGGTGATAAAGCAGTAGGGGCTAGAATTAATGGTAAGGTAATGCCAATTAGAACAGAGTTAAATAACGGCGATCAAATTGAAATTATTACACAAAGTAATGCTGAGCCAAAAGAATCTTGGAAGTCTTTTGCGGTTTCTGGAAAAGCTCGTTCAGCAATTCGTTCTTTCATTCGCAATAAAAAAAGCAATGAATACATTGAAACCGGTAAAAATATGATTTTTAATGAATTTAATTCTGAGGGTGTAAAATTAAATGATGAGCACTTGGAATCTTTATATAAAAAATATAATTGTAAAGATTTAAATTCTTATTATATTCAATTGGCCGAAAATAATATTAGCTTAAAAGAAAGCTTACATTTTATATATCCAGAATTAAAAAATAAAAAACAAGCTAATAAAATTAAAGTCAATAAAAAGAGTTCTGTTCCTGAATTAAAAGGAAAAGCTAGTATGATAGGTGGCTTAATAGATGGTATGAATGTTCGTTTCCCTAAATGTTGTCACGCTATACCTGGTGATAAAATAGTTGGAATCGTGTATACAGGACAAGGTATTAGTATTCATAACATTAACTGCCAAGAGCTTAAAAAAGAAGAAGATATACAAGCAAAAAGTATTGATGTTTATTGGAAAGACTACCAAAAAATAGATGATGAAGAAAAAAATGATATAAAATTCACGGCTAGAATTAATGTAATATTTTCAAACACAACTGGTTCATTAAATGAAATTACTAATACCATTAATAATTTAGGGATTAATATTGTTGATTTAAAAGTTTTAACTAGAACAGAAGAGTTCTGGGATGTTGATATCGATGTAGAAGTAAAAAAATTGGAAAAATTGACAGAATTAATAACATCTATTAGGATTATTAAAAATATCTATTCAGTTTCTAGGGTTTAAAATGTTTAAAAGAAAAAAAGAAAAAAATTTTTGGCGTAAATTATCGGATTTTATATATCCTCGCATTGGTGTTAACAGATCAATGAAATACACAGGTCACAGATTAGGCAGAATGAATTCTAGTCCATATAAAATTGCTTGTGGATTTGCTTGTGGAGCAGGAATTTCATTTACTCCTTTTTTGGGTTTACATTTTATTTTATCTGGTATTATGGCATATCTACTGCGAGGTTCTATTATTGCCTCTGCAATAGGAACATTTATTGGTAATCCTTTAACATTTCCTTTTATTTGGGCCTTAGTATATTCGACCGGCTCACTTATGGTTGGCGTAGATACATCTGCTCATAATATTGGTGAATTATTTAATTTTGCACTTGAAAAGATTTCTGAAATTAATAGTTGGCATTTATTGTTTTTAAGTGATTATTCCACCGCCATTAATACAGTTAGTGATTATTTAAAAATGTGGAGCGATTTATTTAATGTACTTTATATATTTATAATTGGTTCATTGCCTTGGGTTGCGATTGTTTGGTTTACATTCTTTATTTCTATTTATATATTAGTTAAAAATTACAAAGAAAAAAGAAAATTCAGAAAAAAGAAAAATTAATATGATTATTGGAATAGGTAATGATATTGTTACAATCAAGCGAATTGAAAATAGTTTAAAAAAATTTGGTGATAAATTTTTAAATAAATATTTCACTGACAATGAAATATCATATGCGAAAGCTAAAAAGGGTAAAAATTATTATGCGTCAATTGCCTCTGCTTGGGCTGTAAAAGAAGCGACAGCAAAAGCAATGGGAACCGGTATAAGCAATGATATCACTCTATCAAGTATATCCTTAAACCGCGATTCAAATGGTAAACCTTTTGTAATCTTAAAAAATGGAGCATTGAATAAATTAAACTTATTGTCAGACGGTAAAAATTATCGTATCTTTGTTTCAATAACTCACGATGCCGGATTAGTTTGTGCTGTGGTAATAATTGAAAAGGAATAATCTAATGAATAAAAAAAGTATATTATCAGACATTAGAACTGTTTTAGAAGCATTACTAATAGCAATGGTTATAAGATCTTTACTAGTACAACCATTTACAATTCCTAGCGCCTCTATGTATCCAAATCTTATGGTTGGTGATTATTTTTATGTAACAAAATATACTTACGGATTTAGTCGTTATAGTTTTCCATTTGGAGGATATTGGTTGCCTGATTTCGGAAGAGTCTTCTCAGATAAGCCAAAAAGGGGTGATATAGTTGTTTTTAGGGTTATTGACAAAGATCAAGATTATATCAAACGAATAATAGGCTTGCCAGGTGATGAGATAAAAATCGAAAATGGCAGAGTTTACATAAATGATAAAATACTACCGAGAAAAAGATTAGCAGATAGTAATTATAAAGGTTATAAAGTAGAAACATACTTAGAAACTCTACCAAGTGGCAAATCATATAAAATATGGGAAGTTGGTGGCGATAGTTCGTTTTCCGATAATACAGGTTCGTATACTGTGCCTGAAAATCATTATTTTATGTTAGGTGATAACCGAGATCAATCTAGCGATAGTCGTTTTTCTGATGTTGCTTTTGTTCCATTTGATGCTTTAATCGGCAAGGCAAAACATATTTTATTTTCTTTGGAAAATGCTAATTCTTATGAATTTTGGAAATGGTTTTCAAATGTTAGAAGTGAAAGATTTATGAAAAAGATTAATTAATGCAAGAAATAGAAAAAAACCTTATGTATAAATTTAAACGCAAGGAATTGCTAATCCGTGCGTTTACTCACCGTTCCTGTTCATCGTTAAAAGAAAGTTACGAAAGACTTGAATTTATAGGTGACCGTGTAATAGGTCTAGTGGTTGCAGATATATTACTTGATAAATTCCCAATGGCCGAAGAAGGTGAACTAGCAAGAAGACATACGGCCATCGTAAGGGCTGAAACATTAGCACAAATTGCAATAAGTTGTGATTTCGGAAAGTATATTAAAGTAAGTGATAATAAAGATAAGATGCAATCAAATGTTAAGATATTATCAGATGTTGTCGAGGCTTGTATCGGTGCTTTATTCCGCGATGGCGGTTTTGAAGCGGTAAACCCATTTGTGAAAAAACACATATTACCATTACTAGAAACAAACGAAGACGATTTAAAAGATTATAAAACAAGATTGCAAGAATGGGCTCAAAAAAATAAATATGGCTTACCGGTTTACGAAGCAATTAAAATTTCAGGAAATGACCATATGCCAGAATTTACAATAAATGTAAAAATAAAAGGATTTGAGCCGGTAAGTGGAAAAGGTAAATCTAAGAAAGAAGCCTCGCAAAAATCTGCCTATAATTTTATGAAAGGAAACAAAATTATATGACAAATTGTGGTTCAATTGCCATCATAGGAGCACCAAATGCTGGTAAATCAACACTAACCAACCTATTAGTAGGAGCAAAAGTTAGTATTGTAACTCATAAAGTTCAAACAACAAGAACTAGAATAACAGGGGTTGCTATGTTCGATGACACACAAGTTGTTATTGTGGATACTCCTGGTATATTTCAACCTAAAAAGAGACTTGATAGAGCTATGGTTTCATCAGCTTGGTCAAGTATTGATGATGTTGATATAGTTTGTTTATTAATGGATGTATCAAAGCATAATCACAAAGATAACGAAATTATCATAGAAAATATTAAAAAACAAAACAAAAAATGTGTATTATTATTAAACAAGATCGATACAATAGAAAAAGAAAAATTATTAACAATTACTGAAAATTTATGGGAGCACGGCATATTTACTGATGTATTTATGATTTCTGCAACAACAAATAGCGGTGTTGATAGTTTTATAGAATGGTTAAAACAAACTATACCTAATGGTGAATATATATACGATCCAGAAGATGTATCTAATGTACCCAATACTTTATTATCAGCAGAAATAACAAGAGAAAAGATATTTCTTAATATTCACGAAGAATTACCATATTCTTTGACGGTTGAGACCGAAAGTTGGGAAAACTTTAAAAATGGCGATATAAAATTAAATCAAGTGATATTTGTTGAAAAAGAAAATCACCGCTCTATTTTACTTGGTAAAAAAGGGGAAAAAATTAAACAAATAGGTAAGTTAGCTAGACAAGAATTATCCAGTATTTTTGACGCAAAAGTTCATTTATTTATCCATATAAAGGTAAAACCTAATTGGCAAAATGATATGGATAGATACAAAAATATGAATCTTAATTTTTCTAATTAATTCAAGTGTTTAAAGTGATGGTTTAATCTATCATATCAATTATTTTCGGAGCAAAATATGTAAATATTATATCAGCTCCTGCTCTTTTGAAACAAATAATTGATTCCATAATAACATCATCACTTAAATCGCCGTTATCAATCATATTTTTAAGCATTGAATATTCACCTGAAACTTGGTAAACAGCCACGGGATTATTTATTTCTTGTTTAGTTTGAGAAATAATATCAAGATAAGGCATTCCGGGCTTTATCATAATAATGTCGGCACCTTCTTGAACATCTAGTTTAGCTTCAATTAGAGCTTCTTTTTTATTAGCTGGGTTCATTTGGTAAGTTTTTTTATCGCCTTTTAATAAATTATTACTACCAACAGCATCGCGAAAAGGGCCATAAAATCCGGAAGCATATTTTACTGCATATGACATTATGCCTGTATTTTCAAAACCGTTGTTATCTAGGGCATTACGAATATTAATTATTCTAGCATCCATCATATCAGATGGACATACAAAATCTGCTCCTGATTTTGCAAGTTCTATTGATTGTTTAGTTAAAATTTCAACTGTTTCGTCATTTAAGACATTTCCTTTTTCATCACACACACCATCGTGTCCGTGTGTTGTGTATGGGTCTAGGGCAACATCTGCGAATATCACACACTCAGGAATTTGTTTTTTTATTTCACGAATTGCTCTATTTATTAAGTTATTACTATTTGTGCTTTGTGTTCCTTTTTCATCTTTTAACGAGATATCATTGTACGGAAACAGAGCAAAACCTTTTATTCCTTTTTTGAATAATTTTTCTATTTCTTTTATAGTTAAATCTATGCTTAGCCTATTTATATCAGGCATTGATTTAATTGCTTGTTTGATATTTTTACCTTCAACAATAAACATAGGGTAAACTATATCATTCTTATGAATATTATTTTGTTGAACTAAATCACGAATTTCTTTGTTCTTTCTTAGTCTTCTAGGCCTTATAGTTGGCTTAATGAAGTTCATATACTAAATCCTTATTTTTTTAAAATAGTTTGTTGTTATGTATTGAAATATACACTTTTTTTTTAAAAAATGCAAAATATTATAGACTCTTGAATATAAAAATATTATCATAATAAACTATTGTAAATCATTTAAATATTTGGAAAAAAAATGTCAAATAAAATAGCGATAGCATCAGACCACGCAGGTTTTGAACTAAAACAAGATGTAATATCATATCTTAACAAAAAAAATATTGATGTCATCGATTTAGGAACAGATTCAAAAAAAAGCGTTGATTACCCTGACTTTGCTAACAAATTAGCAGATGAAATTAAAAAAGATTCATCTATGACTGGGATATTAATTTGTGGTTCTGGAATTGGAATATCAATAGCCGCAAACAGGCACAGACATATTCGTTGTGCTTTGGTAACATCAGAAGACGAAGCAAGTCTATCGCGTCAACATAACAATGCCAATGTTATTGCTTTGGGGGCTAGGATTATTTCAAAAGAAAAAGCATTATCGTGTATCGAAGTGTTTTTATCAACAGATTTTGAAGGTGATAGACACCAAAAAAGAATAGATATTATGAGTTAAATACAAAACAGGAGATTAAATATGAAAGATTTTTTTAATGCAGATTTATCAAAACAAGATAAAATAATATTTGATGCAATAACAAAAGAAGGCAATCGCCAAGAAGAAGAAATAGAATTAATTGCTTCTGAAAACTTTGCATCAAAAGCAGTAATGCAAGCAATGGGTAGCGTTATGACAAACAAATATGCAGAAGGTTACCCACATCGTCGTTATTATGGCGGTTGTGAATTTGTCGACATAGCAGAAGATGTCGCTATTGAAAGAGTTACTAAGTTGTTTGGTTGTAAATATGCAAATGTACAACCTCATTCCGGTTCACAAGCAAACCAAGGGGTTTTTAATGCTCTTGCAAAACCAGGGGACACTATATTAGGATTGTCATTATCTGCTGGTGGTCATTTAACACACGGTGCATCGGTAAATCAATCCGGCAAATGGTTTAATGCTGTTCATTATGATGTCGATGAAAAAACACACCTTATTGATATGCAAGATGTGCGCGAAAAAGCTGAAACACACAAACCTAGAATTATTATTGCAGGTGGTTCTGCGTATTCACAAACTTGGGATTTTAAAACATTCCGTGAAATAGCTGATAGTGTAGGGGCGATTTTACTAGTTGATATGGCACATATCGCCGGTTTAGTAGCAGTAGGAGAACACGAAAACCCATTTCCGCACGCACATGTTGCAACATCAACCACTCACAAAACTTTACGCGGTCCAAGGGGTGGAATAATATTAACTAACGAACAAGATATTATCAAAAAAGTTAATTCTGCTATATTCCCCGGTATTCAAGGTGGTCCATTAATGCATATAATAGCATCAAAAGCCGTTGCATTTGGTGAAGCATTACAGCCGGAATTTAAAGAATATATTGTGCAGGTAAAGAAAAATGCACATATTTTATCTGAAACATTAAAACAAGGCGGACTTGATATAGTATCTGGTAGCACAATTAATCACTTGATGCTTGTTGATTTACGACCAAAAAATGTTACGGGAAATATTGCTGAAAAATCTCTTGGTTTATCAGGCATTACTTGTAATAAAAATGGAATACCGTTCGATCCGGAAAAACCAATGGTTACATCTGGTATTCGCTTGGGAACACCCGCGACAACAACGCGAGGTTTTGGCGAAGAAGAATTTAAACAAGTTGGTGAACTTATCGTAGAGGTAATTGATGGATTATCAAAAAATTCTGATGATAATTCTGCTGTTGAAAAATCGGTTCATCAAAAAGTTAAAAAATTATGTGAAAAGTTTCCGATGTACAAAGAATTTTATTGAGGGTAAAAATTATGCGTTGTCCATTTTGTAATATAGAAGAATCACAAGTAAAAGACTCAAGATCAGCAGAAGACGGAGCATCAATTCGTCGTCGTCGTCAGTGTAGTTCTTGTGGTGGTAGGTTTACAACTTTTGAAAGAGTTCAACTACGAGATTTATATGTCCAAAAAGGAAATGGGCAAAATGAAATATTCGATCGTGAAAAGCTTGTTCGTTCAATGATTATTGCAACTAGGAAAAGAAATATTAGCGAAGAAAAAATTGATTTATCAGTTAATGGCATTGTCAGAGAACTAGAAAGCAGTGGTGAAAAATCTATCGTTTCAAAAGATATAGGGCGTTTAGTTATGAATGAATTATTAAAACTTGATAAGGTTTCATATATTCGTTATGCTTCAGTCTATAAGGATTTTAAAGAAGAAGAAGACTTTAAAGAATTTATAGAGTCAGTTGAGTAGGCTGGAAAAAATGATAAATAAAAGTGATTCAAGCTATATGGAATATGCTTTAAACTTAGCAAATTCAAAGCTTGGTCTTGTTTCACCAAATCCATCTGTGGGTTGTGTAATTGTAAAAAATGATATTATCGTTGGTATTGGAATAACCGCAAATGGTGGAAGACCGCACGCTGAAACCCAAGCAATTGCTATGGCTGGAAAAAATGCTATTGGTGCGACTGCATATGTTACTTTGGAACCTTGCGCTCACGAAACAACAACACCTAGCTGTGCAAAAGAATTAGTAAAAGCATCTATATCAAGATGTGTAATAGCTGTTAAAGATATTGATTCTAGAACTTGTGGCAAAGGAATAAAAATTCTTGAACAAGCCGGTATTAAAGTTGAAACAGGATTATTAGAAAAAAAAGCTAAGTCTCTTAATTCTGGATTTTTTAGTGTTTTAGAAAAGAAGCGTCCTCTTTTTACAGCAAAGATAGCTACATCATTAGATGGAAAGATTGCCCTATCAAACGGTATGAGTAAATGGATAACAAGCGATTTATCGCGTAAATATGGTCATTATCTTAGAGCAACACACGATTGTATATTAATTGGTGAAAACACTCTAAGACTAGACAATCCAACACTTGATTGCCGTATAAATGGTATGGAAAATCAAAGCCCAGCTAGAATAGTTCTAGGTAATAATATTCCAAAAGATAGTAAGATTTTAAACGATGGTGGAATTACACACATAATATCAGGAGAATTAGAAAAAGTTTCTTCTAAAATAATTGAACTTGGTTATAACAGTTGTTTAATAGAAGGTGGAAGCAATGTAATAACTAAGTTTATTTCAGCTGGATTAGTCGATAGACTAGCTGTATTTAGCTCTCCTAACATAATAGGCGGGGACGGTCTTAGTTGCATCAAAGATTTGGGAATTATTGACATTAACAACATTATGAAATATAAAATGCTATCAAGCAGAGAAATAGGCTCTGATATGTTTAGGTTATTTGAAAAGGAATAATTATGTTTACGGGAATAATAACAGATATTGGAATAGTAAAATCAATTACAAAACCCAATAATAACAAACAAGAAGACTGGGCTTGTTTAACAATCGGTGTAGAAACAAATTTCGATATGAATAATGTCGATATTGGCGCATCTATTGCTTGTTCAGGAGTTTGTTTAACAGTTGTTAAAAAAGAAGATGGTTATTTTGAAGCAGATGTATCAGATGAAACAATTTCAAAAACAACTATAAACTCTTGGAAAATAGGTTCAAAAATTAATTTAGAACGAGCTTTAAAAGTCGGTGATGAGCTTGGCGGTCATCTAGTAGCTGGACATGTTGATACAACCGCTGAAATAATAGATATTACGAAAAGTGGTGATAGTAATATTTTCACCTTTAAATTAAAAGATGAATATATGAAGCATATTGCCTCAAAAGGTTCAGTAGTAATAGATGGTGTAAGCCTTACTGTTAATAATATTGAGAAAAATACATTTGATGTAAATATAATTCCACATACGATGGATAATACTATTTTTAAAGAAAAATCAAAAAAAGATAAAGTAAACCTTGAAGTTGACTTATTATCAAGGTATGTTGCACGAATATTAAATAAGGAATAATTATATTATGAATTCTGTACATACTACAAAATCACAAGAGCTTCTAAAAAGCATTGAACCGATAGAAAATATTATTGAACAAGCAAAATCGGGAAAAATGTATATATTAGTTGATGATGAAAATCGTGAAAATGAAGGGGATTTAATTATCCCATCTACATTTGCCGATGCTGATGCTATTAATTTTATGGCTATTAATGGTCGCGGTCTTATTTGTACGGCTATTACAAAAGAAAGAGCTGAAAGTTTAAAGCTAAACTTACAAGAAAAAAGAAATAATGAGCGTTTTGGCACAGCTTTTACAATTTCCGTTGAAGCAAAAGAAGGTGTTAGCACTGGTATTTCTGCTTTTGACAGAGCAAAGACAGTTTCGGTTATAATTGATGAAAATTGCACAAGTGACGATATTGTTACCCCTGGGCATACATTCCCAATTGTTGCTTGTGATGGTGGAGTACTTGAAAGAAAAGGGCATACAGAAGCAAGTGTGGATATAAGCCGTATAGCAGGTTTATACCCGTCTGCTGTGATATGTGAAATTATGAACGATGATGGTAGTATGGCTAGATTACCTGAAATAATTAAATTTGCAGAAAAATTTAATTTAAGTGTTGGCACGATAGCTGATTTAATTGAATATAGAAAAAAACATAATGTGTAGGTTATAATGACAAAAGTATTAATAGTAGAAGCAAGATTTTATGATGATGTTCACGATATGATATTATCAGGAGCAAAAGAGGTATTTGACAAAAATAATGTTGAATATGAGGTTATCACAGTAAAAGGAGCATTAGAAATTCCTGCTGTTGTAAAAATGGCAGAAAAATCAAAAACCCATAATTACGATGGTTATTTATGCTTAGGCTGTGTCATTAGAGGAGAAACGACGCATTACGATTATGTATGCCAAGAATCTTGTCGTGGAATAATGGATTTATCACTAGAAGGTATTGCTATTGCTAATGGTGTAATAACTGTTGAAAACAAAGAGCAAGCTGTTGCAAGAGCAAACCCTGAGCAAAAAAACAAAGGTGGTGTTTGTGCAAATGTTGTCTTAGATATGATAAAAATAAAAAACAAATTTATTGGATAAATTATGACAGAGTTAGCACCGGTTACAAAAAACAAAAAAAAATCAGCATCTAGGATAGGGGCGGTACAAAGTCTTTATTCATCTAAAATGTCAGATGTTGATATATCGCAAATAATTGCTAATTTTGTTAAAGATGGTTCATTAGTTGAAATGGACGGAATATCGTTTCCTGCTGATTATCCGCTATATGAAAAAATAATTTCTGGTGTTTTAAATCGTGAAGAAGAAATATGCGAAATAGCAAATTCTGCATTACATTCTCGCCCCATAGAAAAACAACATGTTTTAATGGGATATATTATTAAATGTGGAATTTATGAATTATTGGAAAACATAGATATATCCGGCAAATTAATAGTAAATGAGTATGTGAATATAGCACATTCATTCTACGAAGAAAAAGAAGCAAAAATGGTTAATGCAGTATTGGACAATTTAAACAAAAAAATAAGAAAATAATATTAATGTCAGAATTTGATAGAATTGACAAATTTTTTAAACCTTTATCTGGTGTAGGGGCAAATAATTTACAAGATGATGTTGCCCATATCCCACCCTATGTAATTTCAACAGATACAATCGTCCAAGGCACCCACTTTATTGGAAATGAAAAACCAATTACTCTTGCTCAAAAATTACTAGCAGTTAATTTATCTGATGTCGCTAGTTGTGGTGGAAAACCCTATGGATATACATTAAATATTTGTGTTCCAAAAGGAACAACTGACAAATGGTTTGCCGAATTTGCAGAAGGATTAAAAATCGTTAATGATAAATATAACCTGCAATTACTAGGTGGCGATACAGTAAGCGGTGGTGAAAATATTGTTTTATCCGCAACGATATTTGCCAACGAACCTAAAAACAACCCACACAGGGGAAATGCTAAAATAGGCGATGTTGTTTGTTTACTGGGTAAAATAGGTGGTGGAGTATTTGGATTAAAATCAGCTAGAGGCGAAATAAATAATAAAAAATTACTAAAATATTATCAAATTCCTGAACCTAATGTAATTGAAGCAATATCTATTAATTCCTATATTAATGCTAGTATTGATATATCTGATGGCTTAATCGCCGATTTAAATCATATTTGTAAAGCTAGTAATGTTGGGATTAACCTTAACATAAATGATATCCCACTAGTAGATGAGATAAAAAAATATGTCAATGAATACGATGATTTTTATGAAATGATTTTACAAGGTGGCGATGATTATGTTGTTGCTATTACTGTGTCGCAAGATTTTATAAAACAAGTACAACAAGAAATGGATAATATAGGTAAAAAATTATATATTATTGGTGAAGTTATAAATGACACAAATAATGTTCGTGTTTTCGATAAATCTGGTATTGAAAAAAGAATATTAAAAAAGGGTTATGAACATAAATAACTATAAAAAACAATTCTTTACGAAATAACCCTTGATTATTACTACAACCATTGACCCTTAATATTAAGGTTCTACTTGTCGTTTCGTTGTTCTGAAACGACCGATATTACCTATAATTTGCTCTATCGCACTAAGTTTTTTACCGGAAGTATTTGTTATGTCCTTAGAAAACTTAATTTCATTAAGATTGCTTTTATCATATAATTTAACAAATGATACTGTATTTTGGTTAAATTTTATTTCTGCAATGTTAATTTTTATATATTTGCGTTTTCCAAATCCATATTGTTTTGTTTGATATGAAATATAATACCAGTAATTATCATCATAAATTCCCTTTATAAAAGGTTCTCCGTATTCTTCTACTATATTTCGCTTAGTTGTTAAATTAACCTTGATATTATTAATATCATCTTTATTAGGTGAATAACCGTGTGCTTCAATCACAGGTTCAGTAATACTTGTGCAAGCACAAAGAGCTATAGCCAGTGTAACTGTCATTATTATTGTTTTTAACTTCATATTTTTCTATCCTAAAATTATATTTTTAACATTATTACTTTATTTGGAATTATTTTTCAAGGTTATTGTTTAAGGTTTAGTATAGCTTTGTCCATTTTAAATATATATAACAAATTACGAATATTTTTGCCTCGTTCAGTTTTCAGTGCTTCATCTTGATTGATTAATGACTGAGCATCTTTTTTACTTACTTCTAAAAATTCTTTGTGTTTTAGTAAATCTGCAAAATACATTTCGGGCAAACCGCTTTGTCTTGTACCAAGTATATCACCGGGGCCTCTTAATTTAAGATCTGATTCTGATATTATAAATCCATTATCACTTTCTCGCATTATTTCGAGTCTTTTCTTACTAATTTCATTAAGTCTTTTGTATATTAACAAGCAAGTTGATTGTAAGTCATTTCTTCCAATTCTTCCACGCAATTGGTGTAATTGACTTAAACCAAATCTTTCTGCGTGTTCGATAATCATAATTGTAGCCTGACTTACATCAACACCGACTTCTATTACAGTTGTTGCAACTAATACCTTAGCTTTACCAGATGCAAAATTATGCATAGCTGTTTGTTTTTCATTAGATTTCATTTTTCCGTGTATTATTTCAACATTATCTTTCCCGAATACTCCACAAAGGTATTCATATCTTTCTTGGACGGATATTAAATCAAGTTTTTCTGACTCTTCTACTAATGGACATACCCAATATATTTGTTGATTTTCACTAATTGCATTTTTTAAACGAATAGACACATCATCGATTTTTTCCTGTGATATTATTCTCGTATCAATAGGTTTCCTGCCTATTGGTTTTTCATCTAATCTTGAACTTTCCATATCACCAAATGCTGTCATTAATAAAGTTCGAGGAATAGGGGTCGCCGTCATCGCTAATACATGTGGATTTATACCCTTGTTAGTTAAGGTAAGCCTTTGCCCTACACCAAATCTATGTTGTTCATCAATTACACATAAAGATAAATTGTTAAACTTTACTTCCTCTTGAAACAATGCGTGAGTTCCAATTATTATCGACATTTCACCACTTTGTAGTTTTTCGTGTATTTTATTTCTATCAGCCTGTTTTGTTGAACCAGTTAAAAGAGAAACTGTTACGCCTGTATTTTCCAGTACTTTACTTATAGTTTCATAGTGCTGTTTTGCAAGCACCTCTGTTGGTGCCATAATGCAAGCTTGCCTTGAATCCTCAACAGCTATTAACATTGTAAATAATGCTACTATTGTTTTTCCGGAGCCAACATCTCCTTGTAATAATCTGCTCATAGGGGTATTTTTTGACAAATCTTGACGAATTTCTTTTAATGCATTTTTTTGTGCATTTGTAAGTTCAAACGGTATATTTTTTAACACTTTTGTAATTAATTTATTATTTCCGGTCAATGGCTCTGTTTTTAATCTTTGTTTAGTTTTACGATTAAGACAAATTGTAATCTGATTAGCCAACATTTCATCATATGCAAGTCTATTAATATTATTTTCACTCGTATCTAATTTGTTTCGTGGATTATGTATATTGTTAAGACTAGTGGTAAAATCATTAAAATTATATCTTTTTAATATATCTTTACTCAACCATTCTTCCAATTTTGGAACATTTAATAGACATTTTTTAACCGTTTTGCCTAATGTCTGCTGTGTTATGCCAGCTGTTAGTTGATAAATTGGTTGATATACAGGGATATTATCTAATTTTTTATTTACAAATTCCGGATGTGTTATTTGTTTGTAATCGCCAAATTGTTCAATTTTACCTGATATATATACTTTTTCACCTTCTTTATAAGCTTCATTTAAAAATTTTGAATGTGCGCGAAAATAAACAATATTTATATTTTCATTACCATCTGTGGCAAGAATTTTATACGGTGAACGAGAATTCCTTGCACAAGGATAATGCTTTAATATAGTTAACTCAATTATTATATTTTCACCTAAAAGCGCAGAATTCACGCTTTTAATATGTTTTCTTACAATATAATCTCTGGGTTTGTTTATTAATAAGTCCAACACCTTGTCACCACATAATGTTTCAAGGGCTTTTTTTGTTTTTATACCAACACCATCAATGTTTGATATCTGATTGAACAGAGGGTTTAATATATTTGCACGCATAATTTTAAATGTTTTGTTGATTATTGTATTAATTTAATTGTATATACTTATTGTTATGAATACAATAAATTTTAATACATTGCAAAAAAAGGTTTTATACAAATCAAAATATCGTGGTACAAAAGAAGGCGATAGGTTAATTGGCGGGTTTGTTAATAAAAACTTAAAAAAATTTGACGAAGATTATATATTGAAATTACTAGATTTTCTCGAATTAAATGACCAAGACATATTAAATATGGTAGAAGGAAACAAACCAATAAATCAAGACTATCAACATATACTTGATGATATTATCGAATATAAAAAAGAATTATTATGAAAATTAATAAATACAATCAAAATATATTTTCACAAGTTTCTAATGGATACATTCCAAAAATTTTGTGTGATATAGTAAAAAGCCAAAAAGAATCAGTATTATTTATTGCAAGTGATGACAAACAAGCAAAAAATATAATAAGTAATATTGCCTTTTTTGATAAAACAATCGAAGTTATCAATATTCCGGCTTGGGATTGCTTGCCTTTTGATAGGTGTTCCCCTAACCCTGAAATAATGGCTATGCGTTGTTCGGGTTTATCAAATATATTATACGAAGATAAAGCAAGAATTATTGTAACTACCACCAATTCAATAGTACAAAAGGTTCCCCCTAAACATATTTTTAAAAACCGTGTTAAAAAAATTCAAGTAGGGTCAAACATATCACTACAAGAATTAACAATGTTTTTAAATGACAACTCTTATTTACGAACTGAAACAGTAAGACAGCAGGGAAACTATGCTGTAAGGGGTGGAATTGTCGATATCTTTCCACCAAACTATAAACAACCATTTAGAATGGATTTTTGGGGCGATGAAATAGAAAGTATAAGAGAATTTGACTCCCTTAGCCAAAAATCACTCATCAAAAAAGATAAATTTTATTTATGCCCAGTAAATGAAATAATTTTAAATTCCGATACAATTAATAATTTTAAACAAAATTATCGTAAATCTTTTGGTGCAAGATCTACAAATGACTTTTTATATGATTCAATATCGCAAGGAATACCTTTTCAAGGCTATGAACATTGGTTATCATTCTATTATAATAAATTAGAAACAATATTTGATTATCTTAAAAAAGATACAATATTAATATTTGGCGAAGAAACTCAATCTGCTTTTAATTCAAGACTAGAAGAAATATCTGATTATTATTTAAACAGAAAAACTATATACGAACAAAGCAAAGGTGATAATAATGCTTTATACCGTCCTGTTGATGCGGATAAAACATATTTAAATAAATCTGATTGGGATAAAAATTTCAATAACCGTACGGCAATTAAAATATGTCAAAACCCATTACCTGATAATCTAGAACATATCGATATTGGAATTAAAAAAACATCTAATTTTACTATTCAAAGGGTCAAGAATGAATCTGTTATAAAAAAATTAATAGATGATATGATTGAATCCAAAAAAAATACGGTTATTGCTTGTGAAAGTATTGGTTCATTAGAAAGAATTAAAACAATATGTCAAAATCAAGAATTTGAAACCCAAGAAATTAATTCATTTAACGATATAAAGAAAAATAAAAAATTAAAATTATGTGTATTATCGCTAGAATATGGATTTTCATATGATGGCATAGAAATTTTTTCAGAGTCCGATTTATTTGGTGAAAAACTAGGCCAAGCAAAAAAACGAACTAAAAAATCTGATAACTTTATTCAAGAATTATCTGAAATAGAAGTAGGGGATTATGTCGTACATATTAATTCAGGAATAGGAAGATATGAAGGACTAGAAACCATAGAATTAAATAGGATTAAATATGACTGCTTGAAAATATCATATTCCGGCTCTGATGTTTTATTCGTTCCTGTGGAAAATATGGACGCCTTATCTCGTTTTGGTTCAGCAGGTGAAAAAGTAGTCTTAGATAAACTAGGAGGTTACTCTTGGCAAGCTAGAAAAGCAAAAGCCAAAGAAAGACTTGGTGAGATGGCTACTAAATTAATTGATTTAGCAAGTAAAAGAAAACTTAAAAAATCTGAAATTATGCCAGTTCCAATTGGTTTATACGATGAATTTGTAGCTGAATTCCCATTTACTGAAACAAAAGACCAAGAAGATGCAATAAAAGATATAATAGATGACTTGGCAAGCGGAATTGCTATGGAAAGATTAATTTGCGGTGATGTTGGTTTTGGTAAAACAGAAATTGCACTAAGGGCAACTTTTATTGCTGTTATGAATGGGTTTCAAGTTGCAATTGTTGCTCCGACAACATTACTAGCTAGACAACATTATAAAAATTTCACTGAAAGATTTAAAAACTTCCCTGTGAAAATAGGGCATTTATCTAGATTGGTTTCACCTAAGGATACAAAACTTACAAAACAAGGGTTACAAGAAGGAAGTGTAGATATAGTTGTCGGCACTCACGGAATATTTGCAAAAAGTACAAAATACAAAAATTTAGGATTACTTGTAATTGACGAAGAACAGCATTTTGGAGTTTCGCAAAAAGAAACATTAAAAGAAATGAAAAAAAATGTACACATAATGTCATTGTCAGCAACACCAATCCCGCGAACATTGCAAATGTCATTATCAGGAGTTAGGGATTTATCAATTATCGCAACACCACCAATTGACCGATTGACAATCCGCACCTTTACTATGCCTTACGATGGTTTTATTATAAAAGAAGCGATAATGCGTGAAAGGTTTAGAGGCGGACAAGTTTATTATGTTGTTCCGAGATTATCTGATTTAGATATAGTGTTTAAAAATCTAAAAACATTAGTCCCAAATATGAATATAGCTGTTGCGCACGGCTCAATTCCGGCAAAAGAACTAGACCAAATAATGACAGACTTCACAGATGGCAAGTATGACATATTACTTGCTACTAATATTATTGAAAGTGGGATTGATGTTCAAAATGCAAATACAATGATAGTCCATAGAGCTGATATGTTCGGATTAAGTCAATTGTATCAATTAAGGGGCAGAATAGGGCGAGGCAAAATAAGAGCGTATTGTTACCTTACTACCCGTTCAGGGAAAGTGTTATCAAATAATTCACGCAAAAGACTTGATGTTATTCAAACTATTGATTCTCTGGGGGCTGGTTTTAATATTGCTAGTCACGACCTAGATATTCGCGGAGCTGGTAATTTACTAGGCGATGAACAATCTGGGCATATAAAGGAAATAGGTATTGAGTTGTATCAAAAAATGCTACAAGAAGCGATGGAAAAACAAACAAATTCTGATGAAGATTGCCAAGACTTAGAATTTATTCCGAACATTTCAATAGGGATATCAATTTATATACCTGATTCTTATATTAGCGGATTATCTGAAAGATTAAGTTTTTATCGTAGACTTGCAAATGTACAACAGGATAAAGAAACCGACGAAATAGCCATAGAAATGGTCGATAGATATGGAAAGCTACCAAAAGAACTAGAAAATCTATTCTTTGTTGTTAACCTAAAAACAATATGCCGTAGAATAAGAGTTGAAAAAGTTATACTTACTGAAAAAGGCTTATTACTATCGTTTTATAAAAATAAATTTATAGCTCCTGAAAAATTGATAGAATATATGCAAAATAATATGGGATTAGTTCGTATTCGTCCCGACCATAAACTTGAAATAAGCAAAATATGGAAAACTGAAAGCGATCGCCTAAAAGGGGTTAAAAAGATACTTACAGAAATAGAACAATTATGTTTAACAAAAAATATCTAAATGGTGGCGCAATAAATAATTTTTGTTTTTATAAAAAACAGAACATAGTTAAAGCTACATATGCTGATACAACTCATCTTAAATTTGATTTTGTTGAAAGACTTGATAAAGAAACTTTATTTAACCTATACAATAAAGTTTCCGGAAAATTTCCAAAATACCTAGGACAAGATAATTTTGAATATATTAAAGGTAATGTAATAAAAAATAATCAGTTAAATAAACACAATATATTATCTATGGCTCAGGAAATGGCCGTAATTCACTCAAATAAAAGAAATATTAATATAAATCAAATAAGCATAGATAAAAGAATAAATTTATTTGAAGAGGTATTTAAATACTATAAAATTAATAGTTATGTTTATGATTACTGTTTTAAATGGCTTCGCGATAACAAGCCTAGTTTTACAAGCGTATTTATTCACGGTGACTACAAATTAAATAACTTAAAATTTAAAGATGATAATGTTTGTGGTGTGTTTGATCTAGAATTTGCGAAATTTTCTGATGCAAGTGAAGATATAGCTTGGCTTTTTAGTAGTCTTTGGGGAAATGGTTGGAATAATAATAATCAAAGCATTTTTATTAAAGAGTATGAAAATCAAACCGGATGTAAAATAAATAAAGATAATTTATATTATTGGAATATTTTTGCCTTAGTTAGATTTGCCGTAATCGCAATCCAACAATACCACAATGCAATAAAAAGAAAAGATATTGAGCTTCATATTACAGGATGGCGATTAAAATCAATAGAAAAAGAATTAATTGATTTATTAAAAATTAACTGTAAACATTTGAATAATAATACTTTTTCTTATAATTATTTATATAACTTTAAGTTTTTCTTATCTTTTTCTATGCACAGCTTATTTTACTCAATAATAGGTAAAAAATCATTTTTAAATACTATAAAACATATTTTTCGTGGTTTATTCATATACGGAAAAAAAATAGAAAAAACTTGATTTTATTGAGTAAATAAGGCATATAAATAACTATAAAAAAATATTAAAGATAAGGATTATATATGGCAAAAGAAGAATTAATACAATTTACAGGCACAGTAATTGAAAACTTGCCTAATGCTATGTTCCGCGTTGAATTGGAAAATGGTCATATTATTACAGCTCATAATGCTGGTAAAATGCGAAAGTTCCGTATCCGTGTAATGGTTGGTGATAAGGTAGATGTTGAAATGACACCTTATGACCTAGAAAAAGGGCGAATAATTTTTCGTCATAAATAATTTTATTTACCAAGGGGCTACCCGTGCTAAAAATTATTTTTTCACATATTAAATCATACTTAATAACGGGTTTAATAACTATTGTACCAATAATGTTGATATTATTGTTATTTGAATGGGCTATTGATTTAATTAATAACTTTTTTTGGCTAAATTTACCAGATTTTCTGTGGTCGTATTACACCCCGTTTTATGGATTAATATTTATATTAATTATATTAATATCAATAGGTTGGTTCGTGTCTAGTTTCATAGGAAACTTGGCATTATCTACTATCGATAAAATATTATCTTTGTTCCCAGTAATTAGTAACATATATAAAGGATACCGTCGTTTAATAGATAGTTTTCTAGGTTCTAATAATAAATCTAATCAAAAGGCTGTATTAGTTGAATTCCCAAGAAAAAATTGTTGGGTTGTAGGTTTTGTAACTGGTGAAACCAATAAAAAAGTAGCTAATATTATTAAAAAAGATGATATAAAATATGTTAATGTATTTGTACCAACAACTCCTAATCCCACATCAGGTTTTTTATTAGTTGTTAATAAAAAGGATATCAAAGAGTTAAAGATTTCTAAGACAGAGGCTTTGGAATTTATAATTACAGCAGGAATAACCAATTCAAAGAAGTAATGATATGAATGCAGATATAGAAAAAATAATAGTTGTAAACAATATACCTGAAAAAGGTTTAGGTTTATCTTTTAAATTCACAGATGACGAATTATCAATAATTAACCAAGAAAGAATACCTGAAAACATAAAGGTTCTTACTTTTAATTCAGATGTTAACTTAAAGTTCTTAACCGGTAGTGACAAAATTTTGCGATTAACTGGAAATATAAAATTTAAAATTGCAACAATTTGTGGAATTAGCCTTGAATCTGTGCAACTTTTAATTAATGAAAATTTAGAAGTTGATTTCTGTGAAAAAACAACCCAAAGTGAACAGAAAGACGAAACCCATTTATTACCAGAAATAATTGAAAACGGAGCAATAGACATATATGATGTGTTAATCCAAGAATTAATATTATCAATACCCTCTAATATAATAAAGGAGGGAGCTGATATATCAGAGCTTGAATACACACCGAGCAAAATAGATATAGAAGCAAGCAGGGAAACAAAAGGGAATCCTTTTGAAATATTACAAAAACTGAAAGTAGATGAATGATAAAAAGAAAAAAAGATAGTTTAATAGTTTCATTAGATGCAATGGGTGGCGACAATGCACCTGATGTTGTCATCGAAGGAGCATCTATATATAGTAAAAAGAATAAAAATGTTAAATATATCATACACGGTGATGAAGAACATATTTTACCTATAATAAATAATTTTCGTAATCTTAAAAATAAAGTAGAAGTGATTCATACCGATAAATTCATACTATCTGATGAAAAACCTAGCAATGCACTTAGGAAAGGTCGCGATAGCTCTATGGGAATGACATTTCAAGCCGTAAAAGACGGGAAGGCTGATTGTGCTGTGTCAGCTGGAAATACTGGGGCTTTAATGGCTCTATCTTTATTCATTCTAAGGCCTATGGAAGGGGTTAAAAGGCCTGCGATTTGCACAGCTATTCCACATTCAAAAGGCTGGTCTGCTGTTTTAGATTTAGGTGCTAATCTTGAATGCTCAGCTGAAAATCTTGTTCAATTTGGTCTTATGGGCAGTGTTTTTTATAATATTTATAAACAAGAAAAAAAACCTTCTATTGGATTGTTAAATATTGGCACCGAAGAAATGAAAGGGCGTGAAGAAATTAAACAAGCTAGCGAAATACTAGAAAAAACAAATGTTGTAAATTATTATGGTTTTGTTGAAGGGAATGACATAGGAAAAGGCACAACAGACGTTATTGTTGCCGATGGCTTTACCGGAAATGTTACCCTTAAAACAATAGAAGGTACAGCTACATTTATTGCAAATACTATTAAAACAGAATTTAAAAAACCGATATTTGGTTTATTAGCTGGAATAATTGGATATCCCGTTTTTAGAAAAATAAAGAAAAAAATGAATCCTGAATTATATAATGGTGCTATTTTACTAGGACTTAATGGAGTCGCTGTAAAGTCGCACGGTTCAGCTAGTGCTGTTGGATTTGCAAATGCAATAGGTGTTGCGGTTGAATTAGTAGAAAGAGATTTTATCAAAAAATTAAAATCTGAATTAACAAAAATAAAATTTTCAGAGATGAAAGATAAGGTATAAAAAAAATGTTAAAAAAATCATATATATCAGGAGTAGCATCATACTTACCAAGTAAAGTAATAACAAATGATGATTTAGCAAAAATTGTAGATACCTCAGACGAATGGATTTTTCAAAGAACTGGAATTAAACAAAGACATATTTCAGAAGGGGAAAGTTGTGCAGATTTAGCTTATAAATCAGCGAAAATGGCAATTGATAATTCCGGAATAGATATTAATGATATTGACGGCATAGTCGTTGCAACCGCTACTACTGATGTAAGATTTCCCGCAGTTGCGACTTATGTTGCGGGCAGGTTGGGCATTGATTGTTATGCATATGATATTTCTGCAGCCTGTGCAGGATTTATATTTGGATTAAATGTCGCAGATAATGCAATTAAACTAGGACAATCAAAAAACATCGTGGTTGTTGGTGTTGATTTATTTTCAAAACTAGTTGATTGGAAAGATCGTAACACTTGCGTTTTATTTGGCGATGGTTCAGGGGCTGTGGTTTTATCAAGTTGTGAAGAAGATGATGATTACGGAATTTTTTCTACACATATATATTCAAGTGGTAAAAATGCTAATTTATTAAAAAGTTACGAAATCGGAAAAATTGGATTACATATGGACGGTAAAGCAGTGTACAAATTTGCTGTTAAATCAATGAGTGATTCTATTATAGATGCATTAAAATATAATAATATGGATAAAAAACAAGTTGATTGGGTTGTCCCACATCAAGCAAATTTAAGAATCATAGAATCTGTTGCAAATCATATTGATTTTGACATGGATAAGGTTATTGTTTCCCTTCAAAACCATGCAAATACTTCGGCTGCAACAATTCCACTTGCTATGGACAGCGCAATAAGAGATAATAAATTTAAGTCTGGTGACATATTAGCACTTACCGCAATGGGTAGCGGATTTTCTTGGGGTAGTTGCTTATTAAAATGGAAATAGAATCAATAGGGGGTAAAAATGATTAAAGTTCTTACAAAAGTTGATGTTACAGAAAGAGTTTACAAAGAAACAGGTATGCCTAGAACTATCATATCTGATATTCTATCAGATTTATTTGAAGAGGTATGTCTAAATTTAAAACAAGATAAAAATGTAAAAATAACTTCTTTTGGTACATTTAAAACTCGTTATAAAAACGAAAGATTAGGCAGAAATCCAAAAACTGGTGAAGAAGCAATAATCGAAGCGCGACGCGTTGTAAGCTTTTCTGCTAATAAAAAACTAAAAGAAAAAACGGCAAGAAAAATAGATGACTGATATTAAGTACAAAAATATTAGCGAGGTTGCAGAAACATTAAATATAAAAAACCATACGCTTAGATTTTGGGAAAAAAAGTTTCCATATTTTAACCCAAAAAAAATAAACGGGGTTAGATATTACAGTGAAAAAGATATATCTTACTTAAAACAAATTCAAATTCACTTAAAAGAAAAAGGCTACACAATTAAAGGGGTTAGCAATATAATTAAGACAATTGGTATTGAATCTTTTCGCAACATTGATATGGATTTGGAAAACAGCGAAGAATTGTCTCAAAAATTAGAATTACCAGTTTTAAATGAAGTTGAAGATAATCAAGCAGAATCAATCACTGCATTTAATGATACATTGAATGAAAAGACAGAAAAAATTCAAGATGTAATACATAAACTGAAAAAAATTCGCGATGCACTGTAAATTTATATTGCTAAAAAATCAAATCTTAATATACTATTAATATGTCTAATTTATTTGATACAAAACCACCTGCCGATTCAGATGGCAAATCTTACAATGCAAGCCAAATCAAAAAACTTGAAGGGCTCGAAGCAGTTCGTCACCGCCCAGGTATGTACATAGGTGGTGTCGATAGTCGCTCATTACACCATATGGCAGCAGAAATAATTGATAACTCTATGGACGAAGCCGTAGCTGGTCACGCAAACAGAATTGAAGTTGAATTGTATGCTGATGGTTCATTAGCTGTTACCGATAACGGTCGCGGTATTCCGGTTGATATGCACGAAAGTGGTAAATCAGCACTAGAATTGATTTTTACTTCTTTGCATTCAGGCGGTAAATTTGATGGTAAAGCTTATAAAACATCTGGTGGATTACACGGTGTTGGTTCATCTGTTGTAAATGCATTATCAGAAAAATTAATTGTTGAAGTTGCCCGTGATAAAAAATTATGGAAACAAAAATATAGTAAAGGCAAACCTACAACTCCCGTAAAAAAAATATCCGATGTAAACAATCGTCGTGGTACAAAAGTTCGTTTCTATCCAGATAAAGAAATATTTGGAGATAATATATTTATTGCATCAAAATTACATCGACTAGTACGCTCCAAAGCATATTTATTTAAAGGTGTGGAAATTCGTTGGCGTTGTGATAAATCAAAAATTGGCAAAGAAAATTCAGTTCCTGAAAAAGAAACATTTCATTTTCCAAATGGATTATCAGACTACTTATCACATAAAATTGGAAAAAGAGCCTGTGTGTCATCAAGAGCTTTTTCCGGTGACGTACTAGAAGATGACGGTATTGGAAGAGTTGAATGGTGTATACAATGGACTGTTGATGGTGACGGTTTCGCAAACTCTTATTGTAATACAGTTCCAACCCCGCAAGGTGGAACACACGAAAATGCATTTCGTAGTGCATTAACTAAGGCATTAAAAAATTATGGTGAAATACTTGGTGAGAAAAAAGCAAGTGGCATCACTTCATCTGATGTATGCGATGAAGCTTCTTATTTACTAAGTGTGTTTATTAGTGAACCACAATTTCAATCACAAACAAAAGATAGATTATCTTCACCAGAGGCTACAAAATTAGTTGAAGGATTAGTTCGTGATCGCTTTGAACAATGGTTATCTTCGGATCCGCAATCAGCTCGTCAAATACTTGATTATATAATTGAACGAATGGAAGAACGCAATAAACGAAGAATACAAAAAGAAGCGCGCCGTAAAAGTCCAACTCGTAAACTAAGATTACCAGGTAAACTAGCAGATTGCTCTGATAAAAATTCAGTTGATACAGAAATATTCTTAGTTGAGGGTGATTCAGCCGGAGGTTCCGCTAAACAAGGACGAAACCGTAAGACACAAGCAATACTTGCATTAAAAGGAAAAATTCTTAATGTGGCTTCTGCCAACAAAGAAAAAATAAATGCAAATCAAGAAATTAAAGATATTATTATGGCATTAGGCTGTGGTACTAGGAAAGAATTCGATATAAATAAATTAAGATATGGTCGTATTGTTATTATGACTGATGCTGATGTTGATGGTGCTCATATAGCAACACTACTAATGACATTCTTTTATCGCGAAATGCCACAATTGATTGAGCAGGGGTATTTATACCTTGCTATGCCTCCATTGTTTAGATTGGTTTATAAAAACACATCATTCTATGCCAGAGATGAAAAACACAAAGATAAATTATTAAAAACAGAATTTCCAAAAAATGCGAAAGTAAATGTTTCAAGATTTAAAGGTTTAGGTGAAATGTTGCCTAAGCAGTTAAAAGAAACAACAATGAATCCTGAAACTCGTTCATTAATTCAAGTCCGTGTTCCAAAACGCAATAAGGCAAATGAAAGTAACCTAGAAGAATCGCGTGAAACTGATAATATAGTTGAAACATTAATGGGTAAAAAGCCTGAAAAAAGATTTAATTTCATACAAGAAAATGCTCATTTTGTTAGTGATATAGATATCTAAATACAACCATTTTTGCTTAAAAATTAATCACTTTATATTTTAAATAAAAAAATTAAAAATGTTTATTTAATTAGTATTGACAAAAGCACTTCAACACCTTATAAAACATATTAACCAATGGAGAGATGGCAGAGTGGTAATGCAGCGGATTGCTAATCCGTCATCGGGTCAAACTGATGCCCGGGTTCAAATCCCGGTCTCTCCGCCATATTGAAACCTCACTTTTTAAGTGAGGTTTTTTTTATTTTAAATCGAATGAAAAAAGTATTAAAAAAAGCCCCTTATAAAAAATAAATAAGGGGCTTTTTTAATTGATTTATTTTGTTAATTTTTATTATTTTCTCTGGCTATTACATCATATGCCGATAATGCCGCCAAATTAACTAAATCATTAGTTGTTGAGGCCATTTGTGGTATTTGTACAGAATAATCAAATCCTAATAACATTGGGCCAATTACTGTTCCATCACCTAACTCCTGAATTAATCTTGAAGATATATGACCAGATGCAATACCTGGTGTTATTAGGATATTTGCTGAATCAGATAGCTTTGTATTAGGGAATATTTCTTTCTGCATTGTGTAATTCAATGCTATTGTTGCTATCATTTCACCGTCATACTCAAAGTTAACTTTTCTTCTATCTAGTTCTTTTACAGCATTAGACATACGATAGTGTGTTCCACATTGTGGATCCCCAAAATTAGAGAAAGAAGTAAATGCCACACGAGGAGTTAATCCCATTCTTCTAGCAAAACCTGCTGTAGTTTCTGCAATATTTGCTAGTTCTTGTGCATTTGGCTTACTGTGATTAACTGAATCAGCTATAAATATCGTTTTACCTTTAACGAACAACATCATAACACCAATAGGGCGAATATTTTTATTCATAGGAGGAACAAAAGTATTTATTGCATCAAAGTTTTTAACAAATGTTCTTTGTGTTGAACCAATCATAGCATCAGCTTTACCTGACAATAGTTTTGCTAAACTAAATACAGAACGATCATTTTTAACTAAGCGGTCAATATCATCTTTCAAGAAACCTTTACGCCACACCTTTTGATACATAAGATCAACTAACTCTTCACAGTCATCTGAATTGTGACAATCAGCAACATCAATATCAATATCAATATTCATAACAGATAATTTTTTACGGATTTCTTTTTCATTTCCAACTAATATAGATTTACCATAACCCATATCTTGGAAAGAAGCAGCGGCACGAATAACACGATTATTTGTACCATTGCTGAAAATAACAGTTTTCTTGTTCTCTTTTATTGAATTAAATATTCCCTCCATAGCTGTTAATGTTGGATCAATACGAGATTTTAATGAACTAATGTATTTTTCCATATCATCAATAGATTGCCTAGCAACACCTGTATCCATAGCCGCCTTAGCAACAGCAGGGGGCACAATAGACATCAATCTATAATCAAATGGCATAGGAATTATATAATCTTTACCAAATTTTAGTTTTTTATGTCCGTATGATTCTAGTATTTCTTCGGGGATATTTTGTCTTGCTAATGTAGCTATTGCATTTGCTGCGGCTATTTTCATTTCTTGGTTGATTGATGTTGCGCGAACATCTAATGCGCCTCTGAATATAAAAGGGAAGCCTAAAACATTATTAACTTGGTTTGGATAATCTGAACGACCAGTTGCCACAATAGCATCATCGCGAACTGAATGAACTTCATCAGGGTTAATTTCTGGGGTAGGGTTTGCCATTGCAAATATAATTGGATTTTTCGCCATTGACTTAACCATCTCTTTGGTTACAGCACCGGCAACAGATAAACCAAAGAATGCATCTGCACCAACCATTGCTTCTTCTAGTGTGCGATTTTTTGTATCAACAGCATATTTCGATTTCCATTGGTTCATACCTTCACTGCGACCCTTGTATATAACACCTTTTGAATCACATAATGTAATGTTTTTTGCCTGTAACCCCATATCAATTACCAATTCAACACAAGCAATAGATGCAGCACCAGCACCATTAACAACCAATTTTATATCAGACATCTTTTTACCAGATATATGAGTTGAATTAATTAAACCTGCCGCTGATACAATTGCTGTACCGTGTTGGTCATCGTGAAACACAGGAATATCCATCAATTCTTTTAATTTATCTTCTATTATAAAACATTCAGGTGCTTTTATATCTTCTAAGTTAATGCCTCCAAAACTAGGACCCATTAATTTAACAGCATTTATAAATTCATCTGTGTCATTTGTATCTAATTCTAAGTCAATCCCGTCAATATCTGCAAACTTTTTAAATAATACAGCTTTTCCTTCCATAACAGGCTTAGATGCTAACGCTCCAATATTTCCTAAGCCTAATACAGCAGAACCATTTGAAATTACAGCTACTGTATTTCCACGATTTGTGTATTTATATGAGTCATCTGGGTTTTTTTCAATTTCTAAACAAGGTGCTGCAACACCAGGTGAGTAGGCAAGAGATAAATCTCTTTGTGTAGCTAATGGTTTTGTGGGGTTTATTTCAAATTTCCCAGGTTTACCTTTTGAATGAAAATTTAAAGCATCTTTATCTGTGATTTTTGACATTATAGTGTTTTACCTTATTAATTAAATATTTTTTAATACAATATATTAGAATACTAGACTTTATACAATACCAGATTATAAATTTAATTAGCTTATATGCTTATTTATGTTTATTTTATATATAAATATTTATCATATTATAGTGCTTATGTATAAATAAATAAATGATTTAACATAATATACATTATACAACCGAACTAAGTTATTTAAAGCTTTGCATATCTGTTTGTATATCTACAAGAAAGCCGATTTTAACCGGCTTTCATATATAACGAGTTAATATTGCTTAGCAATCATAATACATTTCAAACTCTACTGGATGTGGAGTTTGTTCTAATGTATAAACTTCTTCCCATTTAAGTGCTAGATAGCTATCAATGAAGTTATCTGTAAACACACCGCCTTCTGTTAAGAAGCCACGATTTGCATCAAGACTTTCAAGAGCTTCACGCAATGAACCACAAACTGTTGGAATAGATTTTAATTTATCAGCTGGTAATTCATATAAATCTTTGTCCATTGCTTCACCTGGGTGAATTTTGTTTTTGATACCATCAAGACCAGCCATTAATAATGCAGTATATGCAAGATAAGGATTTGCCATTGGATCTGGGAATCTAACTTCTACACGCTTTGCTTTTGGACTTGATGCATGTGGAATACGGCAAGAAGCTGAACGATTAGAAGCAGAATATGCTAGCAATACCGGTGCTTCAAAACCAGGAACTAATCTTTTGTAAGAGTTAGTTGAAGGATTTGTAAATGCATTAATTGCTTTGGCATGTTTAATTATACCACCAATGTAGTAAAGACAAGTATCAGATAAATCAGCATAACCATTACCTGCAAAGATATTTTCGCCATCTTTCCAAATAGATTGATGTACATGCATACCACTACCATTATCACCGTATACAGGTTTTGGCATAAATGTAGCTGTTTTACCAAATTGTTGAGCAACATTTTGTACTACATGCTTGTACTTTTGCATATTATCAGCACATTCAACTAATGTTAAAAACTTAACTCCTAACTCGTGCTGAGCAGAAGCAACCTCGTGATGGTGTTTTTCCATTGGAATACCAAACTCTAAGCCAGTTGTAACCATTTCAGCGCGAATTTCAACAGCCTTATCTAGTGGTAATGTCGGTATATAACCGCCCTTTTTCTTAACATGATAACCATCATTGCCATCAGAATATTCAGTTGCTGAATTTACATGCAATTCTTCGTCATCTACCACAAAACCTGTTGAATGCGGTTCTGTTGACCAACGAACATCATCAAACATAAAGAATTCAGCTTCTGGGCCAAAGTATGCTGTGTCACCTACTCCTTGTTTTCCCATATAAGCTAATGCTCGTTTTGCAATAGAGCGAGGGTCTCTTTCGTAACCTTGACCAGTAGATGGCTCAACAACATTACAAATTAAAACAAGTTGTGGTTTGTAAGAAAAAGGATCCATAATCGCAGAATCTAAATCAGGTATTAACAACATATCTGAATCATCAATAGTTTTCCACCCTGATATAGATGAGCCATCGAACATAATACCATTAGTCAGCAAATCTTCATCAACAGTAGAAACATGTTGCGTCATATGATGCCAGCGCCCTTTTGTATCTGTGAATCTGAAATCGACAAATTCAACTGCGAATTCATCATACATTTTCATAATATTTTTTATATTTTTAGCCATTTTTGCTCCTTAATTAGCTTAATTTTATATTGCTTCGTTATTTGTTTCGCCAGTTCTTATGCGAATAATTTCATCGATAGTGGAAATAAATATTTTTCCATCACCAATTTTTCCTGTTTTTGAGGTATTTATAATTGTTTCAACTGTTTTTTCTAAATCCTCGTCACTAACTATTAATTCAATTTTAATTTTTGGTAAAAAATCAACTACATATTCCGCACCGCGGTATAATTCAGTATGACCTTTTTGACGCCCAAACCCCATTACTTCCGAAGAAGTTATACCTTGCAAACCAATTTCTTGTAATGCATTTTTTACATCATCTAGCTTAAAAGGTTTAATAATAGCTTCTATTTTTTTCATAATCTCATCCCAAAAAAATTAATTAACTTGTATACTATAACATATATGCAAAAAATGTGCCAATAATTAAGTAACTGTTTTTTAAAGATTTTTTAAAAAAATAAAAATAAATTGATTAAAAAAAAGGCATTAAAAAATACCTTGATTAAAAAACACTCAAATTATTTCGCCTTAGATTTATTAAGTGATTTTTTATTAATATGATAATATTGATAAATTTAAAGTTAAATTGGGGTGGCTGAGGGGTCTCGAACCCCCGACCTCCGGTACCACAAACCGGCGCTCTAACCAACTGAGCTACAGCCACCAAAGATATATTTGTTACTTAATAAACTTTTATTTATTAAAGGTCAATATAAAAATTGATTTTTATCCAATCTTCAAACATTTTTAATGTTTCTTGTGGAT